>OGDY01000029.1_pt1 | contig 152752 bp, 135 predicted proteins | sample 1570341 | NCBI WGS metagenome assembly OGDY01 (sample SAMEA2581972, study PRJEB24529) | metagenome | biome: Human gut stool | place: China | collected 2011 | reverse complement strand
TTCAGCTTTAGGGACGGATGTGCTTTTTCTTCATCTCGATATATGCGGTGTTGCCTTAAGGATAAAATATAAGAGGTGCCTTAACAGGAGGTAATTTTTAATGACTGAAAAGGAAAAACGTGCAAACAGTATGCTTTATGATGCTAATAATAATAAAGAACTGTTGAATGAATTATCAGCTTGTAAAGACTTGTGTTTTCAGTTTAATTATAAGTTTCTTCCTTCACAGATTGAAGAAAGAGCAGAAATTCTTAAAAAGATTATCGGCAAATTAGGGGAGAATGCATTTATACAGCCGCCGTTCTGGTGCGATTTTGGATATAACACTGAAATTGGTGATAATTTTTATGCTAATCATAATCTTGTTATACTGGACGGTGCAAAGGTAAAAATCGGCAATAATGTTTTTATTGCTCCTGACTGCGGACTTTATACAGCCGGACACCCATTTGATGCTGAAAGACGTAATAAAGGATATGAATATGCATATCCTATTACAATAGGCAGTAATGTATGGATAGGTGCAGGGACGAGAGTTATGCCCGGAGTTACCATTGGAAACAATGTAACAATAGGTGCAGGCAGTGTTGTAACAAAGGATATTCCTGATAATGTTTTAGCAGTCGGAAATCCATGCAGGGTGCTTCGTGAACTTACAGAAGAAGATTTGCATAGAAACTGGGACAGAAAATCAAAGGCATAATAAGAACAAGTTCTGATATAAAAATATAAGGTAAGTGGAAAAATGAAAGTTACTTTAAATCCTGATAAGGAAGTTGTAAAGACAATTAAAGAGGGACTTAAAAGGACAGGCGGATACTGTCCCTGCAAGGTTGGACGCAAAGAAGAAAACAAGTGTATGTGCAGTGAATTCAAGGAACAGATAAATGACCCCGATTTTGAGGGCTTTTGTCATTGTATGCTGTATTACAAATCAAAGTCATAAAGGAGTGTTGAAAATGGCTGAATTAAAAATCACAAAAGCAAATTTTGAATCAGAGGTATTACAGTCTGAAAAGCCTGTAATGCTTGACTTCTGGGCAGAATGGTGCGGACCTTGCCGTATGCTTGCACCTTTTGTCAAGGAGATTGCGGATGAATATGAGGCAAAAATCAAAGTCGGCAAAGTCAATATAGACGAAGAACCTGAGCTTGCATCTGCATTTCATATTGAGAGCATTCCTACGGTAGTTATAGTGAAAAACGGAAAGGTTGCATGTCTTTCAGTTGGATATATGCCGAAAAGTCAGCTTGTTGAGATGATTGAGGGAATATAGGTCTATTGTAGGAAAAAGGGTTTCCAAAGGTTTGTAACCATTTGGAAACCCGATTTTAGGCAATACTGCACAAAGCTTGTGCGGCAGAAACACAGATATATTTTTCGTCAGATTGTATAGAATTTTTGAAAGCATACTGTCGTATGGTGAGAAAATTATGTGTAATATGACGGAAAATTTGCAAGTTTATGACGTGCAAAGTCTTTTGACGTGCTTTGTGCGGTGTTGCCTTTAATAAAAGGACTGCCGAAGCAGTCCTTTTATATTATGCATTCATACCAAGCTCAATAGCCTTAAAGTTATTCTGAATAAGATGTGCCTTAGAAGGCGGAACAACCTTTTCAATAGCTTTCTTCATTGTATCAAGTGAACAAATATTAGTTTCCTTGAGGAGCTTTCCAAGAAGAATTATATTAGAACCGCCCTTGAGGTTATTATCATCAGCAAGCTGAGATGACGGAACATAGAAACATGTAATATCTGTTCTTTCGCACTTAGACTCAATAAGAGTACTGTCGATAAGAGCAATGCCGCCCGGCTTTACAGAATTGATAAACTTATCAAATGAAGGTTGATTCATAGCAATGAGAATATCAGGTGTGAGAACGAGAGGTGAACCGATAGGCTCATCTGATATGCAAACAGAACAGTTAGCTGTACCGCCTCTCATTTCAGGACCGTATGAAGGAAGCCATGAAAGCTCCTTAGAGTCCATAAGACCGCAGTATGCAAGAATTTTTCCTGCAAACAGAACACCCTGTCCGCCGAAACCTGCAAGAAGTATTTCAGTAGTCATTACTTATTTCCTCCTTCTTCAGTTGTATCCTTATAAACACCGAGAGGGTAATAAGGAATCATTTCGTCCTGCAAACGCTTGATAGCGTCAATCGGAGAAAGTCCCCAGTTTGTAGGACAAGTTGAAAGAACCTCAATAATTGAGAAGCCTTTTCCTGCCTTCTGAGTTTCAAATGCCTTGCGGATAGCTTTCTTTGCTTCACGAACATGAGGAACTGAGTCAACAGCAACTCTGTGAGCGTAAGCAGTACCTGTGAGTGTAGAAAGCATTTCACAAACCCTTACAGGATATCCTGCAAGCTTTGGATCACGTCCGAAAGGAGTTGTCTGAGTAACCTGACCCGGCAGAGTTGTAGGAGCCATTTGTCCGCCTGTCATACCATAAATAGTATTATTTATAAAGATAATAACGATATTTTCGCCTCTTGTAGCACTGTGAACAGTTTCAGCAGTACCGATAGCAGCAAGGTCACCGTCACCCTGATATGTAAATACGATTTTATCAGGATTTGTTCTTTTAACACCTGTAGCAACAGCAGGAGCTCTGCCGTGAGGAGCTTCAATCATATCAAAATTAAAGTAATCATAAGCCATAACGGAGCAGCCAACAGGACAAACACCTACTGTATCGCCTGCAACGCCCATTTCGTCCAGAACTTCACAAACAAGTCTATGTACAATACCGTGAGTACAACCCGGACAGTAATGTGTAGGTACGTCAATTAATGACTTTGGTCTTTCAAATACTACTGCCATTACTGAACACCTCCCAGTTTCTTAATTTCTTCAAGTATTTCAACAGGAGTTGGAATTACGCCGCCTGTTCTGCCGTAGAATTCAACAGGCTTTGAACAGTTGATAGCAAGCTTAACATCATCAACCATCTGTCCCATTGACATTTCAACGCAAAGGAGCTTTGAAGCAGTTTTTGCAGCTTCATTGATTTCTTTTACAGGGAATGGCCATAAAGTCTTAGGTCTGAACATACCTGCCTTAATGCCCTGTTCTCTTGCAGCATTTACTGCTGATTTTACAACTCTTGCAGTTGCACCGTAAGCACAAAGAAGAATATCGCAGTCCTCAGTAAGGTAAAGCTCAGCATCGGTTTCGTTAGCCTTGATAGTTTCATATCTTTCAAAACGTTCTTTAACCTTAGCTTCAAGCTCAGTAGCCTGTAAGTAAAGTGAATTGATGATATGATGTTCACGCTTATTCTTATGACCGTCAGCAGCCCAGCTGCTCTTATCATATTCAACAGCAGCAATTTCAGGGAATGTAACAGGCTCCATCATCTGACCGAGAAGACCGTCAGCAAGAATCATAGCAGGAACTCTGTACTTATCAGCAGTATTGAAAGCTGCTATAACCATATCAACCATTTCCTGAACAGAAGAAGGTGCAAATACGAGAATGTGGAAGTCACCGTGACCGAGAGCTTTAGTAGCCTGCCAATAGTCAGCCTGTGAAGGCTGGATACCGCCAAGACCCGGGCCGCCTCTCTGTACGTTTATGATAACAGCAGGAACGTCTGAACCTGCAATATATGAGATGCCCTCACCTTTAAGTGAAACACCCGGTGAAGAAGATGATGTCATAGCACGAACACCTGTAGATGCAGCACCGAGAACCATATTAATGGCAGCAATTTCAGATTCTGCCTGTAAAAATACACCGCCTGCTTTATTCATACGCTTAGCCATGTAAGCAGCAAGCTCAGTCTGAGGAGTAATCGGGTAACCGAAGAAACATTTACAGCCTGCTCTTATAGCAGCTTCTGCGAGAGCTTCGTTACCTTTCATTAAATTTCTTTCCAAAGCTAAACAGCTCCTTTCAAAAACAAGTAATTATTTTTCAACAACTATTGCACAGTCAGGACACATAGTTGCACACATTGCACAGCTTATGCAGGCTGCATCATCAGTACAGACAGCATAAAAGTATCCTTTTTTATTACGCTTTTCCTTCTGGATCTCAACAATCTTTTTAGGGCAGGCAGCAGTACATAATCCGCAGCCCTTACAGCGTTCTGAAATAACAGTCATCTTAGCCATAATGACAAGCTCCTTTCTATATTTACGGGTATAAATTCATACCCGGCTGTATGCTTAGCAGCACATTTATGTGCTGTAATTATTTTTCCCACAGCGGCTTAACGTAAATTTTAATCGGATATATATTTTCGTTTTCGGAAAACTCAGCAATATCCTCAGGGCAGGTAGTAAACAAAAGCGGAATGCCTGCACGTTCAGCTGTTTCAGCTGCAAATTCAGCGGAGTTTGCAACAGTTTCGGCAGTAGTTTCACTTCCGAGATTTGAATTGTTTACAATAGCCGTATGTTTCATTCTTGCAGCCGTTTCTATTTCACTCATAAGAGCGAGAACCTCATCAGCAGTATGAGTAAGGTAGCGATACTTATTAATAACATAAATCATTTCGATTTCGTCCCTGAATTGTTCAAGGGCATCAGCGTAGCGGCCAAGAGCGATTGCACCGGCATCATCTCCGCCGACATCTATAATGAGAGTGCCGTTATTCTGACAGGCAAGCTGTTCAACATCAAAGCTGAGAGCAGGAATATCAAGATTAGAATTAGCATAATCAGGGGCAAGCAGAGTAATTCCCATTTCATTGAAAAGCTGTTGGAAATCAGCAGTTCGGAAATAAGGGTTGACAATATCAAGGTCAACAACAGTAACTTTTTTACCCTCTTTTGCTGCATTTACAGCAAGGTTTACGGAAAGATTTGTTTTACCGCTTCCGTAGTGACCTGTAATAATAGTAATTCTTTTCATTCATACCTCCGTAAGCAAAAAGCAGAAATAAAGGCAACACATAATGACATCCGAATTGCCTTTAAACATACCGCTACATTTAATTATACCATATTTCTCTGCAAATGCAAGTACTTTACACATCAAAATTATAATAAAAACGAGCTGTAATAAGAACCCATACCTAATGGTACAGGTTCTAAGCTCGTTTGAATTACAAATTATTCTGCATCTGTATTCTTTTCGATATAGTTTACAATATCACCGACTGTCTTAATCTCATCAACAGCCTCGTCAGGAATAGAAATATCAAATTCATCCTCGATAGTAGTAATTAAATCAACAACGTCCAATGAATCAGCTCCTAAATCTTCCTGAATAGCAGCGTTCATAGTAACAGCATCTTCATCAGCATCAAGCTGCTCCACAATAATGTCCTTGAGTTTATCAAAAACCATTTGAAAATCCTCCATTTTATAATTTTAAAATCAGCCTACTCGATAAAGTCGCCAATTTTCCTAAACTTAGTATAGCGTGCTTTTAGTAATTCGTCAATATCTTTTTTGCATTTTTCAGGAATTTTTTCAGACAAATATTCCTTGATATTCTCTGAAATTTTGTCTAAATCGTTATGTGCACCGCCTAACGGTTCTTTGATAATGGTTTCGGCAACCTTAAGGCTGACAAGGTCCTCAGCAGTGATTTTCATTATAGAGCAGGCTTCCTTTTCTCTTGAAGCGTCTTTCCAGAGAATGCTTGCAAATCCTCTTGGAGATACAACGGAATAAAGAGCGTTTTCAAGCATGGCAAGCTCATCGCATACACCAAGAGCCAAAGCACCTCCGCTTCCGCCCTCACCGAGAACAATGGATATAATAGGTGTTCTGAGAGTCATAAATTCAGCAATATTTTTTGCTATAGCCTCGCCCTGACCTCTTTCTTCAGCGGCAATTCCGCAGAATGCACCGGGGGTATCAATGAAGCAGATTACAGGTCTGTGGAATTTTTCAGCCTGCTTTGCAAGTCTGAGGGCTTTTCTGTATCCTTCAGGGTGCGGCATGGCGAAATTGCATTTTTTATTTTCATTTATATCTCTGCCCTTTACCTCTGCAATTACAGTAACAGGACGATCGTCCAGACGGGCAATTCCGCCGATTATTGCAGCGTCATCTCCATAAAGGCGGTCGCCGTGCATTTCATAAAAGTCAGTAAAGATAAGCGGAATGTAGTCCTTTACGGTAGGACGGTTTTTATGACGAATCAGCTCAAGGCGTTCATAAGCTGTTCTTTTATTTTCCTTGTCCATTTGCTGTCCTCCTATTCCGCATTATATCCGTGGAGCTTGAGAAGATGTGAGAGCGTACTTCTCATTTTATATCGTTCAACTATCATATCGACAAAGCCTTTTTCCTGCATAAATTCAGCAAGCTGGAAGTCGTCAGGCAGACGCTGCTTTATAGTTCCCTCAATAACACGTCTGCCTGCAAATCCTACAAGGATTTTCGGTTCTGCGATAATAATATCGCCAAGAGATGCAAAGCTTGCTGTAACACCGCCTGTAGTAGGGTCGGTGAGAACTGTAATGTAAAGCTGACCTGCCTGATTATGACGTGCTGCAGCACCTGAAGTTTTAGCCATCTGCATTAATGAAACTATGCCCTCCTGCATTCTTGCACCGCCTGAGGCAGTGAAAATAATAACAGGAAGATTTCTTACTGTGGCGGTTTCAATGGCTCTTGTAATTTTTTCGCCTACCACGCTTCCCATTGATGCCATCATATATCTTGAGTCCATTACTGCTATAATCACGGAAGAACCTTTGATTTTTGCTTCACCTGTGATAACGGCGTCCTTGAGTCCTGTGCTTTTGCGAAGCTCTGCCTGCTTTTCGTCATATTCAGGGTAGTCGATAGGATTCTTACTCATCATATCCTTATCAAATTCAACAAAGCTTTCTTTGTCTACAGTAATTGCAATACGCTCTCTTGCCGACAATCTTCCATGATAATTGCAGTGAGGGCATACTCTTTTAAGTTCTTCATAGCGTTCAAGACTGATTATTGACTGACATCTCGGACATTTAAACGTAGGCTTTGATGCATCAGGTTTTTCCTGTTCATCATTAAAACGTTTTTTTACAACATTAAATAAATCTTCAAGCATTTATCTCACCGCCCTTCACTTTTTACTGCGTGCTTCCATATATCTCGTAAGATAGCCTATATCGTAGTTACCGTTTTCAAAGTCACGATTTTTAATAAGTTCAAGCTGGAAGTCAATATTTGTATCAACACCGTCAACGATAAATTCAGACAATGCCCATTTCATTTTCATTATAGCTTCATTTCTGTCAGCTCCATGAACGATAAGCTTGCCTATCATGGAATCATAAAAAGGAGTGATCGTATATCCCTGATAAACCGCACTGTCAATTCTTATTCCGGGGCCGCCGGGAATGTTAAGAGCTTCTATTTTGCCTGGTGACGGACGGAAATCAAGATCAGGATTTTCTGCATTTATACGGCATTCTATTGCGTGACCTCTCATTTTAACGTCATTCTGAGTGATATTCAAAGGCAGCTCGTCAGCAATTTTTATCTGAGCTTTAACAAGGTCAAAGCCTGTAACCTCTTCCGTAATAGGATGTTCAACCTGTATTCTTGTATTCATCTCCATAAAGTAAAAATTCTTTTCGGAGTCAACAAGAAATTCAATAGTGCCTGCATTGTAATATCCGCACTGCTTAGCAGCCTTAACGGCAGCCTCACCCATACGTTTTCGTAAATCCTCGTCAACCACAGGGCTGGGACATTCCTCAAGAACCTTCTGATTGCGTCGCTGCATACTGCAGTCACGTTCTCCGAGGTAAACAATATTGCCGAATTTATCAGCAATAATCTGAATTTCAATATGATGAGGATTTATGAGGAATTTTTCGATATAAACAGAGTCATCACCGAAAAAGTTTTTAGCCTCCTGCTGAGCAGCAATAAGCTGGGTTTCAAGTTCTTCCGGCTTATCAACACGGCGGATACCTCTGCCGCCGCCGCCTGCTGATGCTTTAACAAGTATAGGGTAGCCTGCATTTTCAGCAATTTTCCTTGCTTCTTCAAGAGATGAAACAGCACCCTCTGAGCCCGGAATAACAGGAACTCCTGCTGCTGCCATGGTTTCCTTTGCAGCAGCTTTGTTTCCCAGCATTTCTATTGATTTATATGAAGGACCTATAAAAACAATTCCGTTTTTTTCACAAAGACGTGCAAAATCTGCATTTTCGGAGAGAAATCCGAATCCCGGATGAATGGCATTGCAGCCTGTATTGAGTGCAGCGGTTATGACTGCATTCATATTAAGATAGCTGTCTTTGGTTGGAGCAGGGCCTATACATACAGCTTCATCTGCAATCTGTGCGTGCAGGGCATTTCTGTCAGCAGTTGAGTAAACCGCAACACAGCGGATGCCGAGTTCACGGCAGGCACGAATTATTCTTACTGCAATTTCGCCTCTGTTTGCAATTAAAATCTTTTTGAACATTTCAAATCCCCTTATTTGCCTACAGCAAAAGTAATCTCACAGGAAACAGCTCTTTCGCCGTTAACTGTGGCAAGTGCCTTTCCTGTACCGACAGGACCTCTTACCTTGATTATTTCAACTTCAAGGTCAAGAACATCACCGGGAACGACTTGTCTGCGGAACTTAGCCTTGTCAACTCCGCCGAGAAACGCTATTTTATTTTTGTATTCAGGCTTTGAAAGCATACATACCGCACCTGCCTGAGCAAGCATTTCAACGATAAGTACACCCGGAGTTACAGGATATTCAGGAAAATGTCCCTTAAACCAGAAGCTGTCCTCCTTAATATACTTTCTTGCCTTTACCTTTACTCCGACTTCCATTTCAACAATTTCGTCAATAAGAAGAAACGGGTCACGATGCGGAATAATTTCCATTATCTGTTCTTTGTTCATTAATATGTCTGCCATTGCAATACCTCCGACTATTCAATAATCATAATAGGCTGGTCATATTCAACAGCCTGACCGTCCTCAACGAGAATTTCAGCAACTTTTCCGTCAAAGTCGCTTTGAATTTCATTCATAAGCTTCATTGACTCGATTATCATGATAACGTCACCTTTTTTAACAGTATCGCCTATTTTTACAAATGCAGGCTTATCAGGTGCAGGTGAAGCGTAAAAAGTACCGACAATAGGTGATTTTACGATATTTCCCTTTATCTCTTTTGCTGCTGACGCATTGATTTCAGCATTCGGTGCTGAAGCCGCAGTTGTTGTTACGTTTACTGTTGAAGGTACTGCTTGCTGCGGCATCATCATTGGAGGTACAGCACATTTTTTATCTTTTCCCTCAATAACAATTTCACAGTCGCCGTTTTTAATTTTTATTTTTCCGAGTTTATTTTCAGAAACAGTTTTAGCAAGTTCTTTAATTTCTTCAAGCGTAAGACTGCATGATATAATTTTATCAGACATTTTGAAATCTCCCTTCAATCTGTTTAGTCAGAAAACTTTTTAAGACATATTGTTGCATTGTGGCCGCCGAAGCCGAGTGAGTTTGAAAGAGCTGCCTTGACTTCCTGTTCTATATTTCCGCCGCCGCACACATTGAGGTCACATTCTTCGTCCTTTACTTTATATCCGACAGTTTTGTGAATGAATCCTTCTGCGATTGTTTTAGCAGTAACAATTGCTTCAACAGCACCTGCAGCACCGAGAAGATGACCTATCATTGATTTTGTTGAATTAACTTTTACATTATAAGCCTCATCACCAAAAGCATTTTTTATGGCAGTTGTTTCATATTTATCATTCAGACCTGTAGATGTTCCGTGAGCATTTATATAATTAACCTCAGAAGGTGTAACGCCTGCTTCCTGCATAGCAAGAGTCATAGCCATTCCTGCTGCCAGACCGTCAGGTGCAGGAGAGGTCATATGGTACCCGTCACAGGTTGCACCATATCCTGCTATTTCAGCATAAATTTTAGCACCTCTTGCCTTGGCGTGTTCATATTCCTCAAGAACGAGCATGCCGCAGCCCTCACCGAGTACAAAACCACTTCTTTCCTTATCAAAAGGTATGGAGGCCCTTTCAAGATTATCACTTTTTGTAAGAGCTTTCATATTTGCAAATCCGCCGAGTGTAAATTCATTAATGGTACTTTCAGTACCTCCGCAAAGGCAGACATCAAGATAGCCGTCCTTTATTTTTCTGAATGCTTCACCTATGGCATGAGTTGAAGATGCACAGGCAGTAACGGTTGTGTAGTTAGCTCCCTTGAAACCTGTTTTCATTGATACAGTACCTGCTGCCATATTTCCAATCATCATAGGAACGTAGAATACGGACATTCTTCCCGGACCTTTTTCAAGATACTTGCTGTGCTGTTCAAGAGTAAGACCTATACCGCCTATTCCGCAGCCCATTATAACGCCTGCTCTGTAAGGGTCAATATCCTTGAAATCAGAACCGCAGTCATCAAGTGACTCTCTTGCCGCAGCAACGGCAAACTTTGTAAATCTGTCCATTTTTCTGCTTTCTTTTTTATCAAAGCAGCCGGGCTTGTCATAATATTCAGTTTCATCAAAATCTCTTACAATACCGGCTATTTTGACACCTGTACGTTCTGTATCAAATGAGTCGATAAAAGAAAATCCTATTTTATTAGCTTTAATGCTGTTCCAAAAATCTGTCACATTTGCTGCGAGTGGATTAATTGTGCCAAGTCCTGTTATAACTACTCTTTTCATTAAATTTTAAATTCCTTTCTACATTGAAAGTCCGCCTGAAATTTCAATTACCTGTCCTGTAACATAGCTTGCATCTGGTGAAGCAAGGAATGAAACAACTCCTGCGATTTCGTCAACCTGACCGTATCTTTTCATTGCGATCATATTCAGGATAGCTTTTTTCTGGTCATCGGAAAGTGCGTCAGTCATGGGTGTCTGGATAAATCCCGGAGCAACAGCGTTGCAGGTAATATTTCTTGAACCAAATTCTTTTGCAGCAGTTTTGGTCATGCCTATAACGGCAGCCTTTGAAGCTGAATAATTAAACTGTCCTGCATTTCCGTAAAGACCTGCAACAGAGGAAAGGTTGATAACTCTGCCGCTGCGCTGTTTCATCATTACGGAGCATACTGTTTTCATCATATTGAATACACTTTTCTGATTTACTGCAATAACAGCGTCATAATTCTCTTCGCTCATTCTTGCAAGCAGACCGTCTTTAGTGATGCCCGCATTGTTAACAAGGACATCAATAGTACCGAACTCCGCTTTAACAGCCTTGACCATTTGTTCACACTGGTCATACTTTGAAACGTCAGCAGCAAAGCAGACAGCTTTAACGCCGAATTCAGCACATTCCTCTGCAACCTTTTCAGCATTTGCCTTGTCATTTTCACTTGGATAATGATTTACAGCAATGTCAAAGCCGTCCTTTGCAAGTCTTTTTGCTATGCATGCACCTATTCCCTGAGATGCACCTGTAATAATTGCTGTTGCCATTTATTTGTCCTCCTTGCAATTCAGTAATTTTTCAGCCTGAGCAAACATTTCCTCGATAATATCCTTGCATGGCTTAACTTCGTTTACCATTCCTGCGATAAGTCCGCAAAGGAAAGAGCCTTCTTCAAGATTTCCGTCCTGAACAGCCTTTCTCAGCGAACCGAGAGTGATATTTTCAAATTCTTCAGGAGTAATTGCACCTTTCATTTCATCTGCTGCAAGTCTTTTTACGAATTTTGTTCTGACATTTCTGCATGGGTGACCTGTTGTTCTTCCTGTAACTATATTATCCGTATCCTTTGCGTTAACAACAAGCTCCTTAAAGGTGGGGTGAATCTGACATTCTTCTGAAGCAAGGAAACGTGTTCCGACCTGAACACCCTCTGCACCAAGCATAAATGAAGCCGCAACACCTCTGCCGTCAGCAATACCGCCTGCTGCAATTACAGGAATTTCAACAGCATCGGCAACCTGCGGAACAAGACACATTGTAGTGTTTTCGCCTATATGTCCGCCTGATTCCGTACCCTCTGCAACAACAGCGTCAGCACCTGCCTTTTCCATACGTCTTGCAAGAGCAACGGATGGGATTACAGGAATAACCTTAATTCCTGCTTCTTTCCATGCAGGAATATATTTTCCCGGATTTCCTGCACCTGTTGTTACAACTGAAATTTTTTCATCTATTACAAGCTGAGCCAGATCCTCGGCATTCGGACTCATAAGCATGATATTTACACCGAAAGGCTTATCTGTAAGCTCCTTGCATTTTCTTATCTGATCTCTTAAATAGTCAATAGGAGCAGAGCCGCCTGCAATAAGGCCGATACCTCCTGCATTTGAAACAGCGGAAGCGAGAGTGCTTTCAGCAATCCAAGCCATGCCGCCCTGAATAATAGGATATTTACAGCCTAAAAGTTTGGTGATTCTTGTTTCCATTAAATTTCTCCTTTCCATGTTTTCAGATGTTATTTGCTTTAAGAACAGGTTCTAATATTCCATGATAACAGCACCTGTGGTAAGGCCTGCACCAAAGCCTACCAGACACAGCTTATCGCCGCTTTTGATTTTATTTTGCTCCAAAGCCGTATCAAGTGCAATCGGAATGGATGCACTTGACGTATTTCCATATTTATCAAGAGTTATGAACATTTTATCCATAGAAACATTCAGGGCTTTGGCAGCGGTTTCAATAATTCTTTGATTTGCCTGATGAGGAATAATAATATCAATATCATCAGTTGTAAGTCCAAGCTTTTCGGCAGCCTTTGTAAGTGCATTTGTCAGAGCCTTAACGGCAAATCTGTAAACTTCCTTGCCATTCTGATAAATGGAGTGCATCTTGCTGCCTTCAAATTTATCATCAAAATCAGATTCAACGGCAAACTGTTTGTTTGCATTTACTGAACGTGCAAAAAGAGCTCTTGCTCCTGTTCCGTCAGAGCTTAAATAGCTGGAGTAAATTGTACTGCTGCGTGTAATAACTGCTGCACCTGCACCGTCACCGAAAAGTATGCATGTACTTCTGTCACTGAAATCAATTATTCTTGAAAGATTTTCTGATGCTGCAATAAGAATATGATTTATACTGCTGTCTGTTTCAAGAAAGCGTCTTGCAGTATCAACCGCATAAACAAATCCGGAGCAAGCTGCATTCAGGTCAAAAGCCACAGCATTTGAAGCTCCGAGTTCGCCTTGAATTATACTTGCCATAGCGGGAGTATGAAAATCGCTTGAAACTGTACAGCCGATTATCATGTCTATATCAAGCGGAGATAATCCTGCCTTTTCAATTGCTTTTTCGGACGCTTTCAGTCCCATGTACCATGTAGGTTCCCAGCCTGAAATATGTCTTTCAGCAATACCGGTTCTGGATCTTATCCATTCATCGTTGGTGTCGAGAAATTTTGAGAGGTCATCGTTTGTAATTGTCTGATCCGGTATATAGCGACCGGTTCCGAGGAATTTTATTCCCATAAAAATCTCCTTTAATATTAATTTCAATATGTCCGAAAAAATCATATTGTAATCTTTCAAATAATGTGGTATATTAATTATAATATTGGTTTTTAATTAAGGTTTCAAATTCTATTTTAATCTATTTTAAAGTTTTTTGCAATGTAATCTTGTCACTTTAAGGTATCAAATCAAAAATATCGGCATTTTTCACAAAAATGCATGTTGGTTTTTGTTTGTATAGACCAAGCATTTATACATTGCCTACAGAAAAGGAGTATAATTTTATGGTAATTTCACTATTTTCAGGTCAGGGTTCACAGTATTGCGGTATGGGAAAGGATATTGCAGAAGCAAATCCTGAGCTTTTGGCTATGTATGATAAAGCGTCCGATATTATCGGCAGGGACTTGAAGCGTATCTGTTTTGAAGCAGAGGCTGAGGAGCTTAATCAGACAATTAATTCACAGCCTGCGATTATGATAACCTCTCTTGTATGTCTTGAAGCTGCAAAGAAAAAAGGATTTGAATTTTCGGGTGCAGCAGGTCATTCATTGGGCGAATATGCTGCAATGACAGCGTCAGGAGTTATTTCATTTGAGGACGGTTTTCGTCTTATCAAGGCAAGAGCTGAGGCAATGGATAAGGCTGCTAAAGAAAACAGCGGTTCTATGGCGGCAGTTTTAAAGCTTGAACCTGAAAAAATTGAGGAGGTTTGCAGTACAATTGACGGATATGTAGTTCCTGTCAACTATAATTCTCCTCAGCAGACTGTAATTGCAGGTGAAACCAAGGCGGTAGAGTCTGCAATGGAAAAGCTTGCGGAGCTTGGCGGACGTGTAAAGCTGCTTAATGTTGCAAGCGGATTTCATTCAAAGCTTATGGAAACAGCAGCCAAGGAATTTTATGAAACAGCAAAAACAATAACATACAAAAAACCTGAGATTAAATATTACAGCAACCTTACAGGTGCAGAACTGACGGATTTTTCTGATATGGCAGATATTCTTGCAAAGCACATTGTATCTCCTGTACGCTTTACATCTGAGCTTGCGGCAATGGCTGCGGACGGATTTGACACATTTGTTGAATTCGGACCTAATAAAGTTCTTACAGGACTTGTAAAGAAAACATTTAAAGGCGTAAAGGCTTTCAACATTGAGAACTGTAAAAATCTGGAGGAGGCTTTTTCATAATGAAAAATTATACATTAATCGGTCATCCGCTGGGACATTCAATGTCACCGCTTATTCATAATGAACTTTTCAAGCTCAAGGGACGTGACTGCATATATAATTTAACAGATATTGCTCCTGAAAAGCTTTCCGAATGCGGAGAATTTCTTCGCAGATTCAGCGGCTTCAACATTACAATACCGCATAAGGTAAATGTTATAAAACTCATAGACGAGCTTGCGGAAAGTGCAAAAAGATATAATTCCGTAAACTGTGTTGACTGCAAGGATGGCAGACTTATAGGCTACAATACGGATTGTGACGGCTTTCTTCTTTCAACAAAGGAGTTTCCGCTTGATAAAAATGTACTGCTTATAGGCTGCGGCGGAGTCGGAAGAATGATGGCAATAGAGGTTGCACTTCATGGAGGAAATCTTACAATAGGAATAATTCCGGAAGCTGCGGATACAGCTGAAAAGCTGAAAGCTGAAATCATAAATATCGTTCCGGATACAATTGTTGAAATATTACTTATTTCGGAGCTTAAAGGCGGATTTGATGTAATAATAAACGCATCTCCTGTCGGAATGTATCCAAAGGTTCAGGCGTGTCCTGTTTCGGACGAAATAATTTCATCATGCAGCTATGTCTTTGACGCTGTTTACAATCCTGTTGAAACTCAGCTTATAAAAAAGGCTGTATCTATGGGAAAGACGGCAGTCGGCGGTGCGGCAATGCTTGTGTATCAGGCAGTTAAGGCACATGAGATATGGGACGGAGATTTTTATACAGATGAGGAAGTGAACCGTATCATAAAAGCGGTTGAAGAAAAGGTTAGGCAAGGTGAAGTAAAATGACTGTTTTTCTCTGCGGATTTATGGGGTGCGGAAAGTCTACCACAGGAAAAATCTTAGCAAAAAATCTTGGACTTTCCTACATTGATTCCGATGAATTCATTGTGGAACAAGAGGGTATGACAATACCTGAAATCTTTGAAAAAAAGGGCGAACCTTATTTCCGAAAGGTAGAGGCGGAAGTTATTAAGAGCTTATGCGGAAAAAATGCCGTAGTATCATGCGGCGGCGGAGCAATGCTGAACTCGGATACGGCAGCTTATGCAAGAGAAAATGGCTGTGTTGTGTTCATGGACGTTCCGTTTGAAAGCTGTTATGAGAGAATAAAGGGTGACTCTAATCGTCCTATCGTGATCAACAGCACTCCTGAAGAACTTAAACAGCTTTACTTCAAGCGCTACCCGATATACAGGCAAAATGCAACAATAAGGGCAGAATGTCTGTCAACGCCGCTTAATTCTGCGGAGATTATCAAAAATTTGCTGTCATAATGTCTGTGAAAGGGAGAATTTAATGGTAATATATAATGCCGTAATTTATACTATGGAGTCGGAAAAGCCGATAGAAAACGGCTGTATTGAAACAGAAAACGGGAAAATCACGAAAATATACAGCGGTATGCCGAAGATAATCGGCAGAGATGATTACAATGCAGAGGGACTTGCTGTTTATCCGGGGTTTATTGATGCCCATACACATCTTGGGATAATTGAAAACGGTATCGACTTTGAGGGCGATGACTGCAATGAAGCCACTGACCCGTTTACACCTCAGATGCGTTCTGTGGACGGCATAAATCCGTTTGACAAATGCTTTGAGGAGGCGTATGCAAGAGGAATAACAACAGCAGCGTCAAGTCCGGGCAGTGCAAATGCCTGCGGCGGAGATATATCCGCTGTAAAAACATATGGCAGACGAATTGACGATATGCTCATTAAAACAGTGGGAATAAAATTTGCTTTGGGTGAAAATCCGAAAAATGTCTATAACGGAAAGGACGAAACTCCGATTACAAGAATGGCTATAGCTGCTCTTATTCGTGAGGGCCTTAGCAAAGCAAAGCGTTATCTTGAAGATACAGAAGCTTATAATGATGATAAGGAAAACCTTGATCCGCCTGAATACGATATAAAATCAGAGGCACTTCTTCCTCTTTTCAGGCACGAAATGAAAGCCTTTTTTCATTGTCACAGAGCAGATGATATTTGTACGGCAATAAGAATTTCAAAGGAATTTGACTTGGACTGCGTTATAATTCATGCTACAGAGGGTTATCTGATTTCGGACATTATTGCAGGTGAAAATGTACCTGTAATATGCGGACCTGTAATATGTGACCGCTGTAAGCCTGAAATGAAAGGACTGGATATAAAAAATGCGGCTGTCATGCAGAATGAGGGAGTAAAGCTTTCTATTTGCACAGACCACCCTGTTATACCTGTTCAATATCTGCCGATTTCAGCACAAACTGCTCAAAAAGGCGGACTTCCGTATTATGAAGCATTAAAGAGCCTTACGGTAAATGCAGCGGAAATTCTCGGCATAGGTGATGAGGTCGGTACGATATCAGTCGGCAAATCGGCAGATTTACAGTTTTATCCTTTGAATATGTGTCCTCTTGACCTTATGGCAGAGCCTGTAATGATAATGATAGACGGCAGGATAGTCAAGACAAAATAGAAACAGCAAAGAATTTCAACGATTCTTTTTTGAGAAAGACGGTGTTTAAAATGAGAAATATAAATGTATCGGAAATAGAAAGCTTAATATCAGAGCTTTGCATTAAGGCTAATAAAAAACTGCCTGAAGCATTGGAATGTAAGATACGGGAATGTGGGAAAATTGAAAAATCGTCTGTAGGACGTGCAGTTTTTGATGATCTCTGTGCAAATATAGACGCAGCGAAAAGTGAGGATCTTCCGATTTGTCAGGATACGGGAATGGCTGTTATTTTTATGAAAATAGGACAGGATGTTCATATTGAGGGCGGCTCACTTCGTGAAGCGGTCAACAGAGGAGTTGCAAAGGGATATACAGACGGATATTTAAGAAAGTCCATAGTAAGAGATCCGCTGGAAAGAGTAAATACAAACGATAATACTCCTGCTGTACTTCACATTGATATTACAGACGGCGAAAATATTGAAATTGATGTGTGTCCGAAGGGATTTGGCAGTGAGAATATGTCTGCCCTTAAAATGTTTACGCCCTCTGCAACTTATGATGACATTATAGGCTTTGTAAGGGACAGCATTTCAAAAGCAGGAAGCAATCCATGTCCACCGATAGTTGTCGGAGTAGGTATAGGCGGCGACTTTGAAATGTGTGCATATCTGGCAAAGAAGGCACTTTGCAGAGATGTTGCGATACGAAATCCAAAACCGCTTTATGCTGATTTGGAGCAGAAAATGCTTGATGAAATAAACAAGCTGGGAATAGGACCGCAGGGATTTGGAGGAACTGTTACTGCTCTTGCGGTAAATATTGAAGAATATCCGACTCATATTGCAGGACTTCCTGTTTCTGTAAACGTAGGCTGTCATGTAACACGTCACGCACACGGAGTAATTTAGGGTAATATCTTTATTGGAGCTGATAAAATGAAGTCTTTGGAAAAGTGCAGGCTTACCGCTGTTTTATGTGCAGCTGCATTACTTTGCGGCAATTTTTGTTCTGCACCGAATATAAAATCAAATGCTGAAACAGAGGAATATGAGGGCTATACATTTACTTATTCCGTTACAGCGGAAAATACGGCTGAAATAACAGGCTGCAGCGGTGATGCAGAATATCTTATTATACCTGAAACTCTTGGCGGACTGGATGTAACTGCAATAGGCAATGGAGCTTTTAAAGCTGTGAACAGCTTTGATACACTCAGTTTGCCGAAGTCGCTGAAAAGTATAGGAAACAATGCTTTTTACGGCTGTAAAAAGCTTGGCGACGTGGTTATACCTGACAGTGTTGTTTCAATAGGTGAACGAGCATTTATGAGCTGTACTTCTTTAAAAACAGTTGATATTGGCTGCGGCGTCAGCAGTTTGGGTGACTATAGTTTCGGAGCATGCTCGGAGCTTACTACTGTTTCTGTTGACTTTGAAAATCCCTGCTTTTCCACATCTGAAAATATGCTTCTCAGTAAAGACGGTTCAAAGCTTATTCAGTATGCGGGAGATAAGGAATCAGCAGACATTCCTGAAAAAATAAGCTGCATTGGCAAAGGAGCTTTTTTTGGTGTTACGGATATTACCAATGTGAATATTCCAGCAGGGGTGGAGTCGATAGAAGATTATGCATTTTCAGGCTGTATATCACTTAAAGAAATCAGAATTCCTGACAGCGTAAAAGCTCTTGGAAAAGGCAGCTTTATAAACTGTACAGCATTGAAAAAAGCAGAAATAGGTTCCGGAATAACAGAAATTCCTGTGGAATGTTTTGCAATATGCAGCAATTTAAGTGACTTAAAGCTGCCTGATTCACTTGTAACATTAAAAATGGAGGCATTTTACGGATGCCTTTCGCTGACAGATATAGATGTCCCCAAGTCTGTAACAAAAATGGAAAGCAATTGCTTAGGTACATATTATGATTTGAGGACAAATTCAATAATCAATGTAAATGACGTTGTTATAAGCGGAGCAAGTTCGGGTGCGGCAAGAATTTACGCAAAACTTCTCGGAATAAAGTTTGTTGATTATGATAATATGCTTTTGGGAGATGTGGATTTCAGCGGTGCTGTTGACGCAATTGATGCTTCACTTGCACTTACGGAGTATGCGGCTATTTCATCAGGCAGAGAAACTTATTTAAGAATTTATGAGAAAACGGCTGCTGATTTTGATGCTAACGGCATAATTGACGCAATTGATGCTTCATTGATTTTATCTGTTTACGTTAAAAATTCGACTTCATGATTATAGCATTGCTATAATTGGTTTGTAAAGCTGACACCGTACAAGTGCGGTGCTGCCTAAGTAATTTCATCAATAATTGACATGTTATTGCCGAAATGATATAATATAATGGAAAATGCAGAAAAAACTGCAAAAAAATGAAAATTTAAGGAGTATTAAGGATTATGAGTAATACAAACAGCTATGAGAGTCCGTTTTGCACACGATATGCAAGCGAGGAAATGCAGTATATTTTCTCAGCAGATAAGAAATTTACAACATGGAGAAAGCTTTGGGTTGCATTGGCAAGAGCCGAAATGAAGCTTGGTCTGCCTGTTACAGAAGCACAGGTAAAACAGCTTGAGGAGCATATTAATGATATTGATTATGCTGTTGCCGATGAGCGTGAGCGTTTGGTTCGTCACGATGTTATGGCTCACGTCTACACATACGGACAGGTTTGTCCCGATGCTGCAGGTATTATTCATCTTGGTGCTACATCATGCTATGTAGGCGATAATACAGACGTTATAATCATGCGTGACGCTTTGCAGGTTATCCGCAGAAAGCTCATAAATGTTATAAGCAATCTTTCTGAATTTGCAATGACATACAAGGGTATGCCTGCACTTGCTTATACACATCTCCAGCCTGCACAGCTTACAACAGTCGGCAAAAGAGCAACTCTCTGGCTTAATGAACTTCTCATGGATTTACAGGATATTGAGTATCGTATTTCCAACCTGAAACTGCTTGGCTCTAAGGGAACTACAGGTACACAGGCTTCATTCATGGAGCTTTTTGACGGAGATACCTCAAAAATCAAAGAGCTTGAAAAGATGATAGCAGAAGAAATGGGATTTGAAAGTGTTGTGCCGGTTTCAGGTCAGACATATTCAAGAAAGGTTGACGCTCAGATTTTAAGCGTTCTCAGTGGAATTGCACAGTCTGCAAGCAAGTTCTCAAACGATATGAGAATTTTGCAGAGCTTTAAGGAAATGGAAGAACCGAGGGAGTCAAAGCAGATAGGCTCATCAGCAATGGCATACAAGAGAAATCCTATGAGATGCGAAAGAATTACGGCACTTTCACGCTATGTTATGATTGACAGCCTTAATCCTGCATTTACAGCGGCAACTCAGTGGTTTGAAAGAACCCTTGATGACTCTGCAAACAAGAGAATTTCTGTTGCAGAGGGTTTCCTTGCTGTTGATGCAATACTTAATATAATGATGAATGTTACAAAGGGACTTGTAGTATATCCTGAAATCATACGCAGAAGAATTATGGCTGAGCTTCCTTTCATGGCAACTGAGAATATAATGATGGACGCTGTTAAGAAGGGTGGAAACCGTCAGGAGCTTCACGAAAGAATACGTGAATATTCAATGATGGCAGGTGAGCAGGTTAAGGTTTACGGAAAGGAAAATAATCTTTGCGACCTTATTCTTGCAGATCCTATGTTTATGATTACAAAGGAAGAGCTTGACGCTATTCTCAAGCCTGAAAGCTTTACGGGCAGAAGTGAGGAACAGGTTGAAGAATTTATTGCTGATTTTGTTAAGCCTGTTCTTGATGCAAATAAAGATATTCTCGGTGAAGGCTTTGAAATGAAGAATTAAGGCGGCATTGCACTATTTTTATATTAATAGCTTTGTGGTTTGCAGAGCAGTTGAATTTAATTCATTTGATATTATTATAAAGTACCGCACATTTTTTGTGCGGTACTTTCCAAAATTACATGAGATTATTTAAGGGGGTGAATTAATGAAAAAGATACTTAAAGTTTCAGGGATTGTTCTTGCAGTTATATTTGTCATTATGATTATTGGTTTTGCAGTTATTACAGCATTTTTCCCCGGACTATTTGTATACATGAATGCGAAAAAAGAATATCCGCATATAAATGACAAAATCGGGGAATATTCCTATTATGATACGGAAGTTCCAGCTGATTTTGTACAGGCGGCAGCAGGAGATTTTTATGTAAGCGGCCCTGCTGATGCATTTTCAGAAGATACAGAGAGTATGTTTATATTTAAAAGTGACGATAAAAGCCTTGTAATAGCGTCATATAGCAGTGATAATGAACCGTATGATTTTTCTGAGGATGAAACCTGCCAATATGATGAAAGTGATTATATCCACTTTTTTGAAACAGTAAAATGTGATGTTCCGAAAACAAACAGAGAGGTTAAGGAGTTTTTAAGGAATAAGCTTGACCTTGAAATGTGTATGCATTTAAGAGGTACAGACAAAAAGGTTTACAAGGAATATGCAGAAACCAAGGAACTGCTTTGCAAAGTAGAAAAGCTCTATCGCTATGAACGTGACGGTATTGAGGGATATGTTTGCGAGATTACTTCTGATGATGACAAGTATTTTTGGACGGCTGATTTTTATACAGGTGAAAATGATGAAAAAGAAAATGTAATATTGGTAAGGGCGGACGATTTTGAAACAGTTAAGCAGGTATTTGCATCAATTGAAAAAGCGGACTGATAAGCGAGGTTGAAAATGAACGGTATAATCGATGTTGGCGGAGGTATGCGAGGAGCTTACACCGCAGGAATTTATGATTACTTTATTGACCATAATATCCAATTTGACTATTGCATAGGTATTTCAGCAGGCAGTGCAAATATGTGCAATTATTTGAGTGGGCAGAGGGGACGCAATATACTTTCATATACCGTGTATTCAAAAGAACCCGAGTATATGGGTGTAGGAAACTTTATTCGTACAGGCTCATATGTAAATATGGATTATATTTATTCCACGCTATGTAATTCGGGAGCTGAAAATCCCTTTGATTATAAGAAGTTTTCAGAAAATAAAACTGAATTTTTTGTTGGAGCAACAGACGCTGTTACAGGAAAAGCGTATTATTTTACAAAGTCTGATATGAAGCAGGATTATTATGATATTTTAAAGGCTTCATGTTCACTTCCGGCAGTTAACAAGCCGTATTTTATAAAGGGCAAGCCATATTATGACGGCGGAATTTCAGAACCTGTACCGTATAAAAAGGCGTTTGCAGACGGCTGTGACAAGCTTGTGATTGCATTGACACGTCCAAGGAATTTTCGCAGAAGTCCGCTTAAAAATCAATGGCTTATGAAGCTGATGCTGAAAAAATATCCTAAGACATATAGCGCACTGCTGAAACGTCACATTAAGTACAACAGGGCTCTTGACGAACTTGAAAAAATGAAAGACAGGGTGCTTATAATTGCTCCTGATGATATTAACGGAATGAGTACGCTCAGAAATAACGTGCCTGCAATGAAAAGACTTTATAAAATGGGATATAATCATGCAGTTAAAATTGAGCAGTTTTTAAAGTAATACATCACAAACTCTGTGGTGCTGTGATTTTTGATTGGGACAGGGGGAAAAATGAAATTTGTATATTTATCAGAGAATAAAATTTATCTTTGGAATGACGGAAAGGTAAAGGAAATTCAAAGTGAAAGGGTTGCTCATTATACTGATACTGTACGTTCAATAAATAAAAGCAAAGAGTGGAAAGAAACAGGTACAGGAGCTAACTTTATCGGAACAGCAAGGATGCATGGTGCTGACGAGTATGTTCCAACAAGGATAAATGGGATAGCTCCAACGGAAAATGGACTTATATACTCTGTTTATCTGGGAGGAATGGGCGGAATATATAATAAAAGTATTGAAAATCCCAATGCAGATGAGGAGCATATTCTGACGTCCATGAATACTCAGTTTGGTGGGATTTCACTGAAGGACGGCAAAATTGCGGTAAGTATGGACAGTGCAGACGGCTGTCATGTTGCAGTTGTTGATATGAAAGGAAACTATGATGAAATTACCGGTGGAGATACAATAGAGGAAGACCCAAGGTGGTCAAAAACAGATAATAGAATATTTTGTTCAACAGCAGGCTATGCAAGAGATGAAAGGGAGTTTATTGCCGCTGTTTCACCTCGTGCAATTATGGCAATAGATGTAAAAAACAACAGCATAGATGAGCTTTATGCCAATGAGAAAACAGATTACTTAAAGCCTGATAATGATGCAAATGGAAATTTTTATTACATAAAACAGCCATATAAGGAGCCTAAACAGAATGAACCCTTGTGGAAAGATATACTTTTATTTCCTGTAAGACTGGTTAAGGCTGTAATTGGATTTCTCAATGCGTTCAGTGTTATTTTTGGCGGAGAATCGCTAAGAGGCAAACAGAACAACAATGATGTAAAGTCTAAGCAGAAGTCGGAAAAGCAACTGTATTTTGAGGGAAGGCTTATTGAGGCAGAAAAAAATGCAAAGGCAAATGCTGCAAAGGGAGAGAAAAATGCAGGTATATTTCCCGGCAGCCGAGTTCTTGTTAAAATTGACTCCAATGGTAATGAAACTGTAATAAAGAAAGGAATTCTCGATTATACAGTTCTTGAGGACGGAAGCATTATCTGCTCAAACGGACGCTATATACTTCATCTTAAAGATAATGAGGAGATTGTTCTGACAAAAGCAAAGCTTGCACATAGTATGTGTATAATAAATAATACATAATACAAAAAATTTTACGGCAGAAAAGGAGAAATACTTATGGACATTAAGAAGAAAATTGATGAAATCGTTGACAAGGTGAAAAATGATAAGAACTTTGAAAAGAAATTCAAGGATAATCCTGTACAGGCGGTTGAGAGCATAATCGGAGTAGATTTGCCCGATGATAAGGTGAAGCCAATTGTTGACGGAGTAAAAGCCAAAATCGGTGCAGGAAAAATAGGCAGGATTTTTGACAAGTTTATGTAATATGAGGACGGCATTTCGCCGTCCTTTTTTAGAATGATGTCACAATTTAATATAATAAGCATAATAATGTTGATAAAACAAGCATGTTTTACAATTTTTATAAAAAGGGTTGACAAATTGAGTTGAAACAGGTATAATAATAAAGCTGATTAACGAGGCGTAACTCAGTTTGGTAGAGTGCTTGGTTTGGGACCAAGATGCCGCAGGTTCGAGTCCTGTCGCCTCGACCATCTTTTTTAAAACAAGAAGCTCAAAAGTTTTTCAAAAAAATTTCAAAAAACTCTTGACAAGCTTAAAAAGATGTGGTATAATAATTAAGCAGTTAACGCAAAAGCGAAAAACGCTGGTGTAGCTCAGTTGGTAGAGCAGCTGATTTGTAATCAGCAGGTCGGGGGTTCGAGTCCGTCCACCAGCTCCATTCTATCAGGAGTTCTTCTGATAGATTTTATTTTGAATATTGCATGGGAGAGTTCCCGAGTGGCCAAAGGGGGCAGACTGTAAATCTGTTGCTTCTAGCTTCGGTGGTTCGAATCCACCCTCTCCCACCAATTTCAATATTAACCTTTCCCGCACTTTATGTTGCGGTTTTTTTATACTTATTTTTTTGGAAATAACCTTGCATTTACTGCAAGGACTTTTTTATGTCCGAAAAAAATGACTGTTTGCATTAAAATGTATTTTTTTTGTTCAGAAATATATGTTTTTTGCAACACAGATTTCCTAAAATCCTGACGCTCAGCGTCATTAATATAAAAATCCGCATGTTTGAGGCAATACAGTCTTAATACATGTATATTAATTCTGGAGGAATTACAATGATAAGAGAAGATTTGAGAAATATTGCAATTATTGCCCACGTTGACCACGGCAAAACCACCCTTGTTGACGAAATGCTGAAACAGGGCGGTGCATTTCGTGAAAATCAGAATGTTGAAGAAAGAGTTATGGACTCCAATGATATTGAAAGAGAAAGGGGCATTACAATTCTTGCAAAAAATACGTCTGTTTGCTATAACGGTATAAAAATCAATATTATTGATACTCCCGGACATGCTGATTTCGGCGGAGAGGTTGAACGTGTTCTCAAAATGGTTGACGGTGTTATCCTGCTCGTAGATGCGGCAGAAGGACCTATGCCTCAGACCCGTTTCGTTCTTTCCAAGGCTCTTGAAATGGGACATAAAATTATTGTTGTTGTAAATAAAATTGACCGTCCTGACGCTCGCCTTGATGAAATAGGAGATGAGGTTCTTGAGCTTCTTCTTGAACTTGATGCCAGTGATGAACAGCTTGAAAGTCCCATTCTATTCTGCTCAGGAAGAAGCGGTACAGCTTCACTCAGTCAGTATGAAACAGGTACAGACCTCAAGCCTTTATTTGATACAATCATCAATTACATTGAACCTCCTAAGGGTGACGAAAATGGACCGCTTCAGATGCTTATTTCTTCTATTGACTATAATGAATATGTCGGCAGAATAGGCATAGGCAGAATTGAAAGAGGTTCAATAAAAGTTAATCAGCAGGTTTCGGTATGTGACTACACTGAAACAAGACAGCCTTACAATTCAAAGATAGTTTCACTTCTTCAGATCCAGGGACTTAATCGTGTTCCTGTTCAGGAGGCTACAGTTGGCGATATTGTATGGATAAGCGGTATTGAAAATGTTACTATTGGTGATACTATTTGTGCCGTTGACTGCAAAGAGCCTATCCCTTTTGTTAAAATAAGTGAACCAACCGTTGAAATGACTTTTTCTGTAAACGACAGTCCGTTTGCAGGCAAGGAAGGCAAGTTTGTTACATCAAGACAGCTTCGTGACCGTCTTTTCAAGGAGCTTTTGCGTGACGTTTCACTTCGAGTAACGGAAACAGAAAGTACAGACTCATTCCGTGTTGCAGGACGTGGTGAAATGCATCTTTCAATCCTTATTGAAAATATGCGTCGTGAGGGGTATGAGCTTGCAGTTTCAACTCCGAGAGTTCTTTTCAGAGAGGACGAAAACGGCAAAAAGCTTGAACCAATCGAAAGACTTGTTATTGACGTTCCTGAGGACTGTGTCGGCTCTGTAATGGAGAAAATGGGAACTCGTAAGGGTGAGCTTGTTGAAATGCATCCGCAGGGCAGCCGTATGAGGATTGAATTTCTTATTCCTGCAAGAGGACTTTTTGGTTATAAGAGTGAGTTTCTTACAGATACTAAGGGCGAGGGCATAATGAGCCATGTATTTGAGGGTTACCAGAGATATAAGGGTGATATAGAACGCCGTAATACAGGTTCACTTGTTTCATTTGAAACAGGCGAGGCTGTTACCTATGGACTTTATAACGCTCAGGAAAGAGGACAGCTTTTCATTCCGGCAGGAACTCCTGTTTATGAGGGAATGATCGTAGGTGCTTCTCCTAAAACCGAGGACCTCGTTGTAAACGTATGCAAGAGAAAGCATCTTACAAATACAAGAGCAAGCGGCAGTGATGACGCACTTCGTCTTGTTCCGCCAAGAATTTTAAGCCTTGAGGACTGCCTTGAATTCCTTGCTGACGATGAGCTTCTTGAGGTTACACCAAAGTCACTGAGAATAAGAAAAAGAATTTTAAGCAATACTACAAGAGCTAAGAACAGAAATAAATAACAGAGGTTTTAAAATGAAACGATTTGGATTTATTATTCTTACCACATTGCTTATTGTATCATGCTTTTCATGTCAAAAGGTCGAGAAAGCCGCAGAATACAGCTTTATAACAGATGCTGAATCTTCAGAATCCGAGTCAGAAACAGATGAGAACTTATTGAAATCGAATGACTTTGAATACAGAATAGACGGTTCTTCGGTTACTATTCTGGGATACAGCGGTGAATCAGAGAATATTGTGATTCCTGAAACAATTGATAATATGACTGTTCAGAGAATAGGACTTTTTGCTTTTGAATCATGCAGTACAATTAAAACGGTTCAATTGCCCGAAACAATAACTCTCATTGGTGAGGGTGCATTTATGAACTGCGAAAACCTTACTGAAATAAATTTTCCTGAATCCTTGGAAGGCATTGATAAGGGAGCTTTTGCAGGTTGTACAAGTTTATCGGGGGATATTGTAATTCCTAATACTGTAAAATATATTCGTGATGAGGCATTTACAGGCTGCGAAAAAATTGGTACAATTACATTATTGAATTCCGATATGGTATATGAAAACTGGGGACTTGAAGATTTGCCTGATGTCACTCTAAAAGCTGTCAGCGGTTCAGCAGTTGAGGAATGGGCAGCAGCAATGGGGAAATTTATTGCTTTGGAGGGCTGATTGCTCTTTAATGCAGTATTGAGGAGAAGAATAATATGAGAAAGTTCAAGCGTTTTGCCCTTGTTTTATCCGCTTGCATGATTGCAGGCATATTCAATAGCTGTGATAACAGCAAAAAGGAATCGAAATCTGAAAAATCAGAAGAAAGTTATTCTTCAGGAGTCATAACTCCTGATTCGGACTCTGATGAGGCTGAGCTTGGCGAATATGTTGTAAGTCCCGGCGGAATCAAGCTTTATTACAATGCGGAGGAGATTTCTGCGGAGCTTATGACTGCTATGGAGGAGTATTTTCAGGCTCTTGCAAATAAGGACTATGAGTCATATCTGAACATTATATACCCTAAATACAGAGAGATTTACAGCAGTTATCTGCTTGAAACTGATACAATAGGATATGATTTGGCTGAATCCTTTAATAAGCAGTGCAGCAACTATACTGAACAAATGGGCGGGGATTTCAAAATCACCAGAATTAAGGCGGAGCTTCCTACAGAAGATGGTGTTGAGGATTATCTTACCTATCATGAGGAGATTATCGGAAGGGATTTTGCCAACCAAATGAAAAACAACTGTGATAAGCTTTATGATATTGTATTTTTCGTAATGGTTGACTGTGATGGAAAAGAAAGTCTGCTTGCAAGTGAGAAAGAAATGATACTTGCTGAAAAAGACGGTAAATTCTATGTTTTGGCTTAGGAGGAAGTTGTTATGAAGAGGTTTACATGTATTCTGCTTGGAGCTGTTTTAGCAGTATCATCTGCTGCGTTCACAGGCTGTAACGATAAAAAGGAACACGAGCATGAGCATGCCATGGTTTCTGACGATTTGGGAGATGATGTAAGTGTTGCAGAAGAGGATTTGCCTTATGGTGCAACAATGGTGCAGCTGACTCCCGAATTAAATGACAAAGTGAAAATGAATGTTGAATATGACCGCCGTTTTCTTTGTGAGGACGAAGCTGTTTTGCTTGCAAATTATTTCACAGCATTGAATGATAAGGACGCTGAACTTTTTAAGAGCCTTTATTATATGAACAATGCGGATTATTTAAGTAAAAAACAGGGTGCAGAGGATTCCCTTGACCTTATTACAAAGCTTGATGAACAGCTTGAAAAGGATGTAATCGGAAGTGAATTCAAATTCAATTACGTTCTTACAGATGAATGTGTATCTCCGACAGATGAAAATCTTGATTCAAGCTATAATTTTGATAATGCAGACTTTTATCTTTCTTCATATGCTGAGTCTGAAGGAGTAGAGAATCTTAAAAGCAAGATTACATCAAGAAAGGGGATAAAGCTGGATGTTATGTATGATACTGACAGCGGCAATTATTCCTTGACAAATAAACTGGGGTCTGATACAATCATATATATTTATCAGATTGACGGACAATATTATATTGTATAATAAATATAATTGCGATCAGGGAACATTCCGGAAAAAGAGTGTTCCCTTTATTATAAAGAATTGTGCTAATATGACATTTTTAAGGCAGCACTGTACAATTTTTATGTGGTGTTACCTTGAATTTACAGAGCTGAGGAGGAAATATGACAGACAAAAATGATAAGAATAAAGAGGACTTATTTAATAAAGAAAGCATTAATAAAGGAGATTTATACAGTAAAGAGAATTTACAATTAGAAAAGTTCCTCAAAAGGAGAAAAATAAAAAATAACATATGCTGCATTTTGATTCTGATTTTAATGGCTGCTTTAGCTGTTGGTGCTATAACAAAAAATGAGCGGCTTTCTTTATGCTCAATTATTGGAATTTTTGTTGTTTTCGGAGTGCTGACGAGTTTTAATAAGGTAAGGCCACATGTTCCTTTAAGGGAAAAAATTATGTCAGCAATCGGCATACTATACTCATGTTTTGCAGTACTTTGCATTATTGATGCTGTAAAAAAGAATGATGACATACGCTGTATTTATTTTGGTTTATCAATTTTTGCTCTCCCTCCTGTTTTAAAATTGATATCAGACCTGACACCAACTATAACATTATTAGTAAAAATGAGGGAAGAAAAAAAGCAATGTACTCAACCGGCTGATGCATTTTGTTCAGGAATAAAAGAAAAACCGGGATATACGATTAATGTGAATTATGGCAACAGTAAGAGTCAGCATTTTTACAGATATACAATGATGTTTTGCCCGACATATGAAATGTATCTTAATGCAGATATAATTGATTTATGTGATGAAAGATATGGCGTTTTTGGAATTCCGAAAAAGGATGAAAAACGTGAAATTATGATTAATCCTGATAATCCGCAGCATTTTTATGATTATGTGAGGTATCGGGAGGAATTTAAGTTTTTAATCAAAAAAACATTACAAAAATTTTTCTCTGCAATAGCTGTTATAATAGTTATTGGAATAATAATTTTAAAGAGTTTAGATACTTAATGCAATACCGCACAAAGTCTTTGGACGTGTTTTGTGCGGTATTGTCCTAAGACAGCATCATATATACTCTGTGTAGTGCTTTTTATATCATGTTGCGTAGGTGCAACAATGTTGATTATTCGGAAAAATTAGGATATAATATATAAGGCGGTATTGATATGGATTATGTGATGCCGTCATAATCTGCATCATGAGGTGAACATTATAAAAAAGGTTGAGATATTTACAGACGGAGCATGCAGCGGTAATCCCGGACCGGGAGGATTTGGAGTCGTTCTTAGATTTGGGCAGCACGAAAAGGAGCTTTCAGGCGGTGCGGCTGAAACCACAAACAACAGAATGGAGCTTCTCGGAGTTATTACAGGCCTTTCAGCATTAAAAGAACCATGTCAGGTTATTTTAACAACCGACAGCAAGTATGTGGTTGACAGCATAACAAAAGGCTGGGTTTATGGCTGGAAGAAGAAAGGCTGGATTAAATCTGACAAAAAACCTGCTCTTAATGTAGACCTTTGGGAAAAACTTCTCCCACTTCTTGAAAAGCACGAGGTTAGCTTTGTATGGGTAAAAGGTCATGCAGGGCACCCTGAAAATGAACGCTGTGACAGACTCGCTGTAGAGCAGCGTGATAAATATTCAAAATAACGGAGGCAGCAAACTAAAATGGAAAAGCGATTTGTTTATGCGGATAATGCCGCAACAACAAAAATATCCCCTGAAGTTCTTAACGCAATGTATCCATATCTTACTGAGGAATATGGTAATGCTTCAAGTATATATTCTCTTGGAAGAAATGCAAAAAAGGCTATTGAGGCATCAAGAGAAAAGGTTGCAAAGGCAATCGGAGCAGATCCTTCTGAGATTTACTTTACAAGCTGCGGTTCAGAGGCTGATAACTGGGCTTTAAGAGGTACATGCCACAGATTAAAGGTAAAGGGTAAAAAACACATAATTACTTCAGTTTTTGAGCATCATGCAATACTTCATACATGTCAGGCACTTGAAAAAGAGGGCTTTGAGATAACATATCTTCCTGTTAGTCCTTTGGGAATTGTCTGTCCCGATGATGTAAAAAATGCAATTCGTGAAGATACGGCAATCGTTTCTATCATGTATGCAAACAATGAAATAGGCACAATTCAGCCAATAAGTGAAATTGGTGCAATATGTCGTGAAAAGGGAGTTATCTTCCATACTGATGCTGTTCAGGCAGTCGGAAATGTTGAGATAAATGTAAAGGAACAGAATATAGACCTGCTTTCACTTTCAGGTCATAAAATACATGCTCAAAAAGGCATCGGAGCTATTTATATTAAAAAAGGCATTGTTCTTCCTAATCTTATTTTTGGCGGAGCTCAGGAGAGAAATAAACGTGCCGGAACTGAAAATGTCCCTGCTATTGTAGGACTGGGTACTGCAATTGAAATTGCAACAGCTGATATAAAAGCTAAAAATGAAAAGGTTACTGCTATGAGAAACCGCCTTATTGACGGTATCCTGAAGCTTTCACATACACGTCTTAACGGTGACAGAGAAAAGCGTCTTGCAGGCAACTGCAATATTTCAATTGAGGGTGTAGAGGGCGAGTCACTTCTGCTCATGCTTGATATGAACGGAATTTGTGCTTCATCAGGTTCAGCTTGTACATCAGGTTCACTTGATCCGTCTCACGTTCTTCTTGCACTTGGTTTAAAGCATGAAGTTGCACACGGTTCTCTCAGACTTTCAATAAATGATGAAACCACAGATGAGGATATTGACTATATACTTGAGGTTGTGCCGAGAGTTGTCGAAAGACTCAGAGCAATGTCGCCTCTTTGGGAACGTATAATAAAGGAAGAAAAGTAAAGGAGCAGAAATATGTTATACAGTGATAAGGTTTTTGACCATTTTTCAAATCCGAGAAATGTAGGAGAAATTGAAAATGCAGACGGCGTTGGTGAGGTAGGAAACGCGAAGTGCGGAGATATAATGAAAATGTACATTAAGGTGGATAACGGCATTATTTCAGACGTTAAGTTTAAAACTTTCGGCTGCGGAGCTGCTGTTGCTACTTCTTCAATGGCAACTGAGCTGATTAAGGGCAAGTCAATAGATGATGCACTTAAACTGACAAATAAGGCAGTTGTAGAGGCTCTTGACGGACTTCCGCCTGTAAAGCTTCACTGTTCTGTACTTGCAGAACAGGCTATTAAAGCAGCTCTTTCCGATTATTATAAGAAACAAGGTATTGACCCGCTTCCAATTGTCGGAGAGATTAAAGAATGTGAGCATTGTCACGAATAAAACTTTTATAATGGATACTCTGGGTTATCAGGGTATCCATTTTTATGTGGTGTTGCCCTAAATTTCAACTATATTTTTCTGCTTTAAAGCTTTTATATCTAAAAGTGACAAATTAATACGGCAAGCATTATTTGCCGATATTTCCCAATGAGTAAATATAAAATACGATACTGTACATCGACAGATATTTTTTGACCTGCATAATAACTATTAAATTCTATTTTCTTTGACGTAAAATAATAAATTATCGCATTGCTTTTTGTTGAACGAATGTGATAACATAGTGAAGTAGAAAAAAGGAGGTCAAAGAAAATGAATAACAAAATAAAAGTATTAATTGGTGATGATTCTGCTGAAAGCGGAGTAAGCGTAGCAAACAAGCTGAGGGAGCGTGGACTTTATGCATATACACGCCGAAAGGACTGCAATGTTATATTTGAGTCAATAAAAAATGATTCTCCTGATATTGCGGTTCTTGATATTTCAGCTCAAAATGGTGATGCAGTTTCCATTATGAAGAGGGTTAATGATATGGGACTTAAAAAGCCTGCATTTATAATAACATCTTCATACGACAATGAGTTTATTGAACGTCAGGTAATGGAAAACGGAGCTTCTTACTATCTGCTTAAGCCATATGATGCAGAGGATTTGTGTTCTGTAATCAAATCTGCAATGGCGGACAAAATAAGCAGTCTTTCAGATGACATGGAAATTGTTGTAACAGATATTATTCACCAGCTTGGCGTTCCGGCACATATCAAAGGATATCATTACCTTAGAACAGCAATTCTTTACTCAATAGAGGATAAAAATCTCCTTGACAGCGTTACGAAAATGCTTTATCCGACTGTTGCAGGACTTTATGAAACAACATCTTCAAGAGTTGAAAGAGCAATACGTCACGCAATAGAAATTGCATGGGACAGAGGAAATATTGATACTCTCAATTCATTTTTTGGCTATACTGTTGACACAAGCAAAGGCAAACCGACAAATTCCGAATTTATTGCACTCATAACGGACAAGTTAAGATTACAGTATAAATCGGTATTAAGGAGAGTTTGAAAAATAAGTACAAACCACTTGTAATATTGAAAAAATCATGATAATATAATTATATATATCAACGAAAGGATTTAATATTATGAGTTTTAAGAAAATCGAATTATCAGAGCTTAGCTTCAACCCTTTTAAGCTTATTGGAAGCGACTGGATGCTTATTACAGGCGGAGATATCTCAAATTATAACACAATGACAGCTTCTTGGGGACAGTTTGGCAAGCTTTGGAATAAGGACGTTTTTACTTGTTATATCAGACCAAATCGGTATACATACGGCTTTGTTGAGGATAATGACTATTTTACTGCGTCATTCTTCAATGAAAAGTACAGAGAAGCACTGAAATTCTGCGGAGCAAATTCAGGAAGAAACTGCGATAAGGCAAAGGAAACAGGCTTAACGCCAAAGGATTTCGACGGCTGTACAGCATTTGAAGAAGCAGAAATGGTTTTTGTTTGTAAAAAGCTCTACAAGGATGAACTAAAAGCGGACAGCTTTTTGACAAGTGACGGCTTTGCAGAGAAGTTTTACGGCAGTGATCCTTATCACAAGGAGTATATTGCAGAAGTTACAGCAGTTTATATTAAGGAAAAGTAGAATTCTCTCAGGAGCAGCTTCATGCTTTTTCGACAGATTGAACGGATGATTTTTTAATCATCCGTTTTTTATTGAAAATTTCTTTTGAATATGGTATAATAAATTTGTTAAGGCAATACCGCAAAAAGTTTATGATGTGCAAAGCCTTTTGACGTGCTTTGTGCGGTGTTGCCTTAATTTTTGTCGGAATGAAATATCATATGACAATTGTATGATGCTTTTAAAAATTGAAAGTCAGGTGAAATAATGTCAACATTAATTGAATATAAATGCCCATGCTGCGGAGGAGCTATAGAATTCAACAGCAGCGAACAGCAAATGAAATGTCCGTATTGCGACAATACATTTGAAATGGAAACTCTTAAGGCATATGATGAACAAATGAACGAACAGCTGGAGGATAAAACTGATTGGGACAGTACGTCAGACACATATTGGAGTGAAAATGAACAAGCAGGAATGAAGTCGTATTCCTGTCAGTCATGCGGTGCAGAAATTGTTGCAGACAGCACAACGGCTGCATCAAGCTGTCCGTTTTGCGACAGTCCGATTGTGGTAAAGGGCAATGTTTTGGGAGAACTGCGTCCTGACCTTATTATCCCGTTTAAACTTAATAAAGAACAGGCGAAAGAGGCTCTCAGCAGACACCTGAATAATAAAAAACTGCTTCCGAAAATTTTTAAAGACCAAAATCACATTGACGAAATAAAGGGAGTTTATGTACCATTCTGGCTTTTCAGCACTTCACTGAATGCAAAGCTTGACTATAAAGCAAAAAAGGTCAGACATTGGAGTGACAATAAATATGATTATGATGAGATAAGCTATTACGCGGTTCAGAGGGCAGGTACCATGAGCTTTCAGAATGTTCCCGTTGACGGTTCATCAAAAATGGAAGATGACCTTATGGAGTCAATAGAACCATTTGACTTTAATGATGCAACAGATTTTCAGACAGCATACCTTGCAGGCTATCTTGCAGATAAATATGACGTTGATTCCGAAACAAGCAAGGAGAGAGCAAACGAAAGAATAAAGAAAAGTGTGGAGCTTACATTTGCCGAGCAGGTAAGGGACTATACTTCCTTTACGCTTGAAAGGGAGAATATAAGATATGAGCAAAGCTCTGTAAAATATGCATTATGTCCTGTATGGATACTTAATACTACATGGAACAATCAAAAATATACATTTGCAATGAATGGACAGACAGGACGATTTGTAGGAGATCTGCCGATGGATAAGGGTGCATTCTGGAAATATTTTGGTATATCGTTTACAATTGCAGCAGCAATATCCGGAATAATCGGTATGTTTATTATATAGGCAGGAGGACGTTATGAAAAAAGTATCAGGTATAATTTTAGCTTTGATTATGTGCTTGTGCTGTAATATTTCAATGATTACTCTTGCACATGACAGCTCAGCTATTAAAGATGAAGCAGGTCTTATAGATGACGATAAGGAATATGAGCTTGCAGGCAGGATGTTAAATCTTGGCGGCAAGTATAATTGTACAATTGCAGCAACAACAGTAAAATCTTTTGAGGGATTGCCTTCATCTGAATATGCAGAGAAATATTTTAATGATAATTCTTTTCAATGCGGAGAAAATGACTGTATTCTTCTTTTGGTGAGTGAATCCGACAGACAGTATTATATATATACAACGGGTTACGGCTCAAAGGCATTTACTGAGTGGGGTACAGATTACATTGGTGACGAAATAAAAAAATATTTGAAAAAAGATGACTATTACGGTGCTTTTAATGAATTTTACAGCTTATGTGATGATTTTCTTGCCGAGGCTGAAAAAGGAACTCCGTATGATGTCAATAACAAAATTAAAACTGCAAAAGATTATCTGCTGCTGGTATGTGTAGCTGTTGGAGTCGGAGTTATTGCTGCACTGATAGTAACAGGAAGTATGAAAAGTCAATTAAAGACAGTGCGTCCTCAAAGTGCGGCACAAAGATACATACAAAAGGACAGTCTGAATATGAATGTTAATACAGACCATTTCTTGTATAAGGAAACAAAAAGGAGAGCAAAACCGCAGACTACATCAGCATCAGGTTCATCAGGTGCAGCAAAGGGAAGCGGCGGAAGCTTTTGATTGAATTTGAATCGATTTTTAGAGGAAACTCCATGCATGATGCGGCATTGCCTTAATTTTTAGCTTTTGAGTATTCGCACAGGTACATCATAAGCAGATAACCCAATCCTCCTGCACCGACCGAGAGGAAAAGTGATATTGTATCTGAAAAGCAATATGAAAATCTGTCATGGCAAAGCATTGCACAAATTCCGCATATCAGTCCTGAATACGCAATAGAGATAAAAGGCTTTGCTGACAATTTGATATTTGCTGTTTTAAGGTAAACAAACAGTGATAATATAAGTATGACGGCGTAGCATATTGAGGTAGACAAAGCACTGCCGTCTACTCCCATAAATGGTATGAGCAGAATGTTTCCTGCAAGCTTAACTAATGCACCAATCAGCATAATTTTTAATGGTGCAGACGGCTTGCCTATTGCCTGAAGCATACTGAAAACAGGAAACGATACACATAAGCAGACCATTCCCGGCATCAGAAGCTGCAGAGCTTTTATGCAGACAGCAACCTCCTCGGGCTGTTTCGGAAAGAGAAAGTTAAGAACAGGAGCAGAAAGTACACCAAGTCCTACAGCAGCAGGAACTGCCATAAACGCAGACGCTGTTAAGGCTTGAAGTGTGCTTTTTTTCATTGCCGCTTTATCGTGACGCTCCCATGCACAAGTAATTGCAGGAAGTATTCCTTTTCCAAGCATATTTGTTATTGAGGGAACAAGATTGAAAACAGTTACGGCTATACCTGAAAATGAACCATATATAAACTGCGGCAAATCAGAATGTTCCGTTCCCTCAGGCAGAACGTAGTGACCCTTGAACATATCTATACAGCCTATTAAAGTTCCTAAATCTATAATTGCGGTAAGATTTGTTACTACGGAGCTTATTCCGATAGGAAGTGCTATTGAAATAAGCTCTTTTGATATATCTCCGGCTTTGATAAGAGTTTTGTCGCCGCATTTGTTTTCCTTGGGCAAAAATATACGCATTATCGGAAAGAAAAGTGCCGCCCCGACAGAAGAAAGTGTTACTCCGAATATTCCTGCACCTGCTGCCGCTGCTCTTATATCAGTTCCATCAGGAAGATAATTAAGAATGAGCTGACTGTTTTGATTGACCAGAGAGCAGAAAAAGAGTCCTGCGAGCATTTTAACAAGTCCTTCTGCAAGCTGTGAAAAAGCAGTAGGATACATATTGCAGAGTCCCTCATAGTAACCTCGTTCGACAGCCGTTATACAGCCGAATAGAACTGACGGTGCAATAAGTGTAACAGAAATCCATGCGTCAGGTGATTTTGCAACATAAACTGAAAACGGACGTGCAAGAACCGCTATGATAATACTGCCTGCAAGACCTGCGGCAAAAAACAGCTTTAGTGCTGTTTTGCGGACCTTTTTTGCATTTTCGTACATTTCAAGAGCCGTACTTTGAGCAGTAAGACGTGCCACAGCAGAAGAAAGTCCCGTAACGGTAAGGGCATAGATCGGCAGGAACAGACTGTATGCACAGCTGAAATAGCCCATTCCGACTCCTCCAAGCATATTGGTAAGCGGGATTTTAAACAAAGCTCCCAGCATTTTTGCTATAGCTGCGGACAGCATAAGTATTATAGAACCTTTAATAAAATCCTGCTTTTTCACAAAAAAACCACCTTTTCTGAAATTATACAAAAATATATGTTGCTACTTTTGAAATTATGTGGTATAATGATAAAGGTTATATTCTAACTTTGAAATTATATCGTAGATATTGCTCCCCAAACTAAATTTGCATAAATTCTTCAAGATTTAATTGGCGGAGAAATAGAAAGGATTGTTTACGAATGAATTATAATTTTTCGGATAAGGTTGCAGGCTTAAAGGCTTCGGCAATAAGAGAAATTCTCAAGTTCACTTCTGAACCGGGAGTGATTTCATTTGCCGCAGGAAATCCTGCCCCCGAGGCTTTTCCGAGTGAAAAGGTTGCGGAAATTTCAGCCGATATTTTTGCAAACGAGCCTGTTCTTGCATTGCAATACAATATTACAGAGGGCTATACTCCGTTGAGAAATGCACTTAAAGAAAGTATGGCGGCAAAGGGCTGCTTCAACAGTGAAATTGATGACCTGATCATTACATCAGGTGCACAGCAGGGAAATGAGCTTGCCTGCAAAGTGCTTCTGAACGAGGGAGATACACTTATTTGTGAAGCACCAAGCTTTATCGGTTCAATTAATGCTTTCAAGTCTTACAATGTAAACCTTGTGGGTGTGGAGCTTGAAAATGACGGAATTAATATTGAAAAGCTTGAAGATGCGTTAAAAGCAAATAAAAATGTAAAGCTTCTTTATCTTATCCCGAATTTCCAGAATCCTACAGGTCTTACAATGTCGTGGGAAAAACGAAAGGCTGTTTACGAGCTTGCAAAAAAATATGATTTTATTATCCTTGAGGATAATCCTTATGGTGATTTGAGATTTGACGGTGAAGATATTCCTGCAATTAAAACTCTTGATACAGAGGGCAGAGTTATATATACAGGTACATTTTCAAAGATACTTTCACCGGGATTCAGAACAGGATATGTTTCTGCACCAAAGGAAATTATTCAAAAGATAGTTGTCTGCAAGCAGGTTGCGGACGTTCATTCAAATATCTGGGCACAGGTTGTATGTCATCGTTTTATGACTACGGTTGATATGAATGCTCACTTTGAGGGATTACGCAAAATTTACAAGAAAAAATGTGAGCTTATGCTCTCAAAAATAAAAGAATGCTTTTCAGACAAAATTACATACACAAAACCGCAGGGCGGACTGTTCATCTGGTGCACACTTCCTGACGGCTGTGATATGATTAAGTTCTGCACAAGGGCAGTTGCTGAATATAAGGTAGCAGTTGTTCCGGGAACAGCATTCTGTATACACGAAGACGATAAAACACAGTCATTCCGTCTTAACTTTTCAACTCCTACAGATGAACAAATCATCAGCGGAATCGAAATGCTTGGAAAAATGACTAAGGAAATGCTTGATTAATTTATGTGAAAAAACTTTTTAAGGCAATTCCGCACAATGCTTGTGCGGCAGAAACGCAGTATATGCTGTGCATAGCTGTTTTTTCTCAGAATGGATTAATAATATGACGGGAAATTTGCAAGCTTATGACGTGCTTTGTGCGGTGTTGCATTAAATTTTATTTGAAAGGAATTTTTATTATGGCTAGACGTTCACCTTTAGACAGATACCCGATTACACAGAAATATATTATGACAAGAGGTCAGGCTCTTACTTTTCCTGCTGACCTTTTAAGCGTAAAGGTTAAATCAGAGGAAGTTTACGGAATGGTTATAGACATTCCAATGGGTGTAGATGTTGTTATTACTATGGTTTGCTTTGTAAATGGAGCTGCAAATCTCTACTTCAATAACGGAAATGAATATTCAGGAGCTTCACAGCGTTACAGAAATCTTGTACAGGTTGCAAGAAACCTTGTTTTGAGTGCAAATGAGCTTAAGCCGCTCTGCGAAAAGGTAAAGTCATTTGATATGCCTGTAGGCAAAACTCATTATATTCATCTTCTTACAAAGAAAGGCGTTTATAAGACTACCATTGAGCCTTCAAAAATTGCAGAGCTTGAAATGCCGAAACGTATTGTATTCTCACTTTATCAGCAGGTTTTAAGTGAAATAAGAAACTGCCAGCTTAAAGATCAGGCTGCAGGAATTAACGCTAATAAATAAGCGGAGATGATTTTGTATGGATAAAAAGTTAATTTTCAGCGGTATTCAGCCAACAGGTACATTTACGCTCGGCAATTATATAGGAGCTGTTCGTAATTGGGGACCTTTGCAGGATGAATACAACTGCATTTACTGCGTTGTTGATATGCATGCGATTACTGTAAGACAGGACCCTGCAAAGCTGCGCAAAAACACTCTTGAAGCCTATGCACTTCTCATGGCATGCGGAATTGATCCTGAAAAGTCAATACTTTTCATTCAGAGCCATGTTAAAACACATGCGGAGCTTAACTGGATTTTAGGCTGTTCAACACAGTTCGGTGAGCTTTCCCGTATGACTCAGTTCAAGGATAAAAGTCAGCGTCATGCAGATGACGTAAATTCCGGACTTTTTACATATCCTGTTCTCATGGCTGCGGATATTCTCGCTTATAATGCAGACCTTGTTCCTGTCGGCGTTGACCAGAAGCAGCATCTTGAGCTTGCAAGAAATGTTGCACAGCGTTTCAATCAAAGATATGGTGAGCTGTTTACCATTCCTGAACCGTATATTCCAAAGGTCGGAGCTAAGGTTATGTCACTTCAGGAGCCGACTAAGAAGATGTCAAAATCAGATGATAATCCTAATGCATGTATTCTCATTCTTGATGATAAGGATACAATTATCCGTAAATTCAAAAGAGCTGTAACTGACAGCGAGGCAGAGGTATGCTATCGTGAAGGCAAGGACGGAATAAACAATCTTATGACCATTTATTCAAGTGTTACAGGCAGGAGCTTTGATGAAATAACATCAGAATTTGCAGGCAAAGGCTACGGCGATTTCAAGCTTGCAGTAGGCGAGGCTGTTGCTGACCACCTTGAACCTGTAAGAACTGAATTTGACCGTCTTATTCAGGATAAGGCATATCTGAAAAAGTGCTATACAGAGGGTGCTGAAAAGGCATTGAGATATTCTCAGCGTATAGTTTCAAAGGCTTATCATAAGGTCGGATTTGTGGATAAGGCATAATTATTCCGCTTGAATTCGTTGTTTTTGGTGATTTGATTTGTTAAAACCCACAAAACATTGAAAATATTTAATTTATATTTTCTGAAACTTACAAAGTTATTAAAATGTGTTGCAATTTGGCGTAATATAGGGTATTATATTAACTGTACCCGTTAAGGAGTGTTTTTCCTATGGTGAATTTTCAGCAAAAGGATTTTTACAGTATTGATGATCTGCAGGAAATTGTTAAGCTTCTAAGAAGTGAAAACGGTTGTCCTTGGGATAAGGAGCAGACTCATAAATCCATAAAAAGCGACTTCATTGAGGAGGTTTGTGAGGCTATCGAGGCTATTGACCTTGAAGATTCCGATTTGCTTCGTGAGGAGCTTGGAGATGTTCTTTTGCAGGTTGTTTTTCACTGTCAGATAGAACGTGAAAACGGCAATTTTAAGTTTGAAGATGTGTGCAATGAGGTGTGTAAAAAGCTTATTGTGCGTCATCCCCATGTTTTCGGTGATGTGCTTGTAAACAATACGGACGATGTGCTGAAAAACTGGGATTCAATCAAAAAGGAAACTAAGGGACAGGAAAGCTATACCGATACACTGAAAAGTGTTGCCAAATCTCTGCCGGCTCTTATGAGAGCACAGAAGGTCGGAAAAAGAGCAATGCGTGCCGGAATGGATTTCAAGTGTAAAGAAGACGCAATTTCCTGTATTGATGCTGAAAGGTCAGAGTTTGATGAAGCTGTTGCTTCAGGAGATAAGGAACGTATAGCTGAGGAGCTTGGCGATCTTATTTTCTCATGTGTTAATGCGGCAAGACATCTGGGCATTGACGCTGAACAGGCATTGACTGATTCAACCGATAAATTCATTCGGAGATTTTCAAAAACGGAAGAACTTGTTTCTCTTGACTTGCTGAATATGCCTGATCTGGATATTGAGCAGCTTGATGTTTACTGGGAACGAGCTAAAAAATTATTGTAAAATTATATGGAGGTATATTATTATGACAAAGGCAGATCTTATCAATTCAATTGCAGCAAAGGCTGATTGTACAAAGAAAGATGCTGATACAGCACTTAACGCAGTTCTCGGAGCTATTACAGAAGCACTTGAAAATGGCGAAAAGGTAGCTATTACAGGTTTTGGTACATTTGAGGTTCGTGAAAGAGGCGAAAAGAAGTGTATTAATCCACGCACAAAGGAAGAAATGATTTGTCCTCCAAGCAAGGCTCCTGCATTTAAGGCAGGTAAGGCTCTCAAGGATGCTGTAAATAAGTAAACTCAATTAATGCAGGGACAGGTTAAAGCCTTTCCCTGCTTTTTTATTTTGGAGGTTTTTAATGAGAATTGATAAATATTTAAAAGTAACACGTCTTATTAAACGCAGAACAATTGCAAATGAAGCTTGTGATGCGGAGAAAATATCAGTAAACGGAAAAACGGTTAAAGCATCATATGATGTAAAGGTAGGCGACGTTATAGAAATTAATATGGGAACAAAGCCTTTAAAGGTCAAGGTTACTAATGTTACGGAACATGCAACAAAAGAAACTGCGGCTGATAATTATATCATCATTGAATAGATTTGAGCATAAATAAAGAGCGTGCTGGTATATCACGCTCTTTATTTGATATTAATATTATTTTAAGTCAACACATACTATTTCGGGTCTGTTTGCAATTCTTATCGGTATAATGCTGTTTCCAAGTCCCCTGCTGATAATCATTGACGTATTGTTCTTTTCACAAACACCTTCGGTATAATCAGGGAAAAAGCCTTGGTCGGGAGCAACAAGTCCGCCAATAAAAGGAAGCCTTACCTGTCCGCCATGTGCATGACCTGAGAAAATTAAGTCTATATCACAATTACTGAAATCTTCTATATACTGCGGTTCATGTGCAAGCAGAATTTTGTAGTCAGTATCTACACTTTCTAAAATCTTATTAAGCGATATATCGGATAAATTATCATCACTTAAACCTATAAGAGAAATTTCGTCTTTATTTATTTTTAAATTTGTATAAGCATCGTGTAAAATTATTACACCGCAATGCTCAAGTCCGGAATATAATTCATTTTGTTTTTCTTGGGTGATTAAAAGCTCATGGTTTCCATTAACATAGTAAACAGGTACAGTATCGGCTATTTTCTTAACTGTGTTAATTGCAGTATTTATATTACAATGATTGCTGTCTATAATATCACCTGTAATTACAACGATATTTGGGTTTAATTTCAGAACCTTATTAGCTAATTTTTTCCCGTTATCACCAAATTTTTTATTATGCAGGTCGGAAAGCTGAACAATTCTGTAATTTTTGAAAGAATCAGGCAGCTTACTGTTGCTATAAGTATAAAAAGTTATCTGCAATGCATTATTTTCCCATATTGCATAAATGAATGCAATAATTAATAATACGATTAATATAATATATTTTTTTATCTTAGTTTTTTTCATGGTAACTCCTGCCTTAATACAATAATAGTTTACTTTATGAAACACTGTGTACAAAGTGCGTCAAAGACTTTGCATGTTGTCATATTACACATGACTTTCTCACCATACGACAGTATGCTTTCAAAAACTCTATGCAATTTTTGTGCGGTGCTGCTCTTACGGAATGTACTAATAGTTGTCTTGTTTATTATGACTTCAGTTTATTTGCCCTTGAAATAATGAAGTCCTCAACACTGTCATAATCTATTCCAAGAACTATTGAGAATTCCTGAAACAGTACGTTTTCAGCAGTTTTCATTGCAATTTCATCAGAGCTTACTAATTTTTTTCCGTTTAGTTTTTGTTTTTCCTGATGAAAATGTAGGGTTTTCAGCATTTCAAGCATTTTTTCACAGTCATCACTGTTCAGAATTGAATTAAACAGCGATTTTCTTTCCTTGCTGTTATTCTGCCAGCAAACATCATCAGATTTAGCAGCAGAGTCAATCAAAGATATTATCTCATCTTTTGTCAATAGCTTGCGGATTTTATTGCTGCATTTATTTACAGGAAGGTAATATTTTGACGTACTGGAATGGAGTGGCGAAAGAATAAAATAATCCATTTCATGTTCACCGTCAAAGCACTGTTTTTCAATACCGGTTAATCTGCACACACCTGCTGAACCATACACAACACAATCGTTTATATTAAAAACATTGCCGCTGCATTTGTTTGAATTTTCCATACCATAACCCTCCTGATTACTTTAGTCAACATTTCACAACTTTTGTGCAGTGTTGACTTTTATACAATTTCACACAAGCACATTTAATGGCATTGTGCCGCCTTTATTTTATAATTATATCAGTTTTTCGTCAATTTTTCAAAGGACATTTTTAACAAAAAATACAGCCTGATTTATTGCATTAAATTACTGTTATGACTCAATAATGCAAATTATTTAATTGAAATTTGTAACTATTGTAGAAAATACTGCCATATTTTTAAGAGGTATTTACAAAGTTAAAAAAGTATGATATACTGTTTTTCATAGAGAAATACGAAAAAAAGAGATTTTCGGGGGTGAATTTTAAATGGTAAGTGCAAATCCAAATGTAGAGCAGGTTATGCCAAAACTCAAGTATTCTATGGAGGAATGTAAGCAGATTGAAGGAAATGTAAAGGAAAAGCTGCAGTCTTCACCATATGCGGACAAAGTTAAAGCACAAAAAAGCTACTGTGTTTTTGCCAGAATAAGAGATATCATAGTTTCATCAATTGCATTGATTTTCTTGTCGCTTCCAATGCTTGTAATTGCTCTTATAATCTATGCTGAAGACGGTCATTCACCGTTTTTCCACCAGCTTCGCATGACGGCTAACGGAAAAACATTTGTAATGACAAAGTTTCGTTCCATGCGTCCTGATGCGGACAGTCCTGAAATGCTTGCAAAGGTCAGGGAGCTTAATGAATCTGACGGGCCTGCATTCAAGGTTGAGAACGATCCGAGATTAACGAAGATTGGGAGAAAACTTCGTGAAACTTCTCTTGATGAACTTCCTCAGCTTATTAATGTGTTTTTAGGTGATATGTCATTGGTAGGGCCTAGACCGCCGCTGCCGAGAGAGGTTGCAGTTTATACTCCATATCAAATGAACAGACTGCTTGTTAAAGGCGGATTGACATGTATTTGGCAGACTCAGGAAAAGCGAAATGAAACTTCATTTGATAACTGGATGAAAATGGACGTTGAGTACATAGAAAAACGCAGCTTTGCATTCGATATAAAGCTTATTTTAAAGACCTTCAAGGTTATTGTTACTAAACAGGGAAGATAATTTGTTTTTAAGGCAGCTTTTCGGCTGTCTTAATTTGTTTTTACAAGTTAGTGACTGCTTACACAAGGTACAACGCAAAGCAGACGGCTTTTTACATGCTTTATTAACATTTTGTACAAAAAATATAACGTTTTTTGTTAAATTAATACAATAAGCATCAGCTATTTATATTCAAAATGGTAATTGACTTTTTTTGTTATGAAATGATATAATTATATTGAAGAAACACCGCACAAGGTACGTATGACGGCTTTGTGCGGTATCACCTTTTAAAAACAGCAGAATGGAGGGTTATATATGAAGAAATTTAAAAGATATATGGCATCTTTAACTGCTTTTGCAGCAGTTTTTTCTCTTTTTTCATGTCAGAACAATGCTAAAAAATCTACTGTAAATAAGGATCTTGATCCGAAAATAAGAGAAGAACTTAATGACATCGTTTCAAATGAAGAATTGCTGACGGGTGAGCTTGAAAACAAGAAAATCAAGTGGATGGCAACATGGGATATAAATCCGGGGCCGACAGGTAAAAATGTTCCGATAGAGCTTGCACTTTTTCAGGAACGCTATGGCGGCGAAATTGAATATTATGCTGTAACATGGGAAAATCGTTATGATAAATTAGCGGCTGCAATACAAAGCGGTGAGGGTATAGACTTCTTTTCTGCTTCCGATTCCGATGCGTTTCCTAAAGGTGCAAAAGGAATGTTTGCTCCGATTGATGATTATATTGACTTTGACTCTCCGCTTTGGTCAGACGTTAAGGACGTTAATGATTCAATAATGTGGAACGGCAATCACTATGTTGCAGTTGTTTTTGTTACCGGAGATAATTGTGCTGTTATTTATAACAGGGATACTATTGAAGAAGCAGGTCTTGAAGATCCGGCAGTCCTATATGAGCAGGGAAACTGGACATGGGATACATTTGAAGACATGCTGATAAAATTTGTAGATAAGGATAATAAAAAATTCGGCATTGACGGCTGGTGGTTTGAGTTTGGACTGATGAGCACAACCGGAGTGCCGCCTGTTACTATAGAAAATCAGAAGCTTGTAAATAATCTTGGAGCTCCTGCAATGGAGCGAGTTCAGAACTATCTTTATGAATTGTATAATAAGGACTGCATTGCAATTTGTACGGAAAGCTTCGGCAGTAAGGATATGCCGAACTACATAGGCGAGGGCAAGACATTATTTTATCCATGCGGACTTTATCAATTTTATTGTGAACCTGAACAGTGGCAGAAAAAATTTGGAGAAAATGCATTTTTTGTACCTATGCCAAAGGACCCGGAGACTGACGAATATTATGTTCCGACAGGAATGGACGCTTTTGTTATGGTAAAAGGCGGTCAGAATCCCGAGGGAGTTGCAAAATACCTTGACTGCAAGAGGTACACACTTCTTAATGATAAAGTAAGAAGTATTGCGGATGAGCAGATGGTTGAGGACTATGGCTGGTCACAGGATATGATTGATATGAAGGACTCAATGCAGTCACTTGCAGAAGAAAATCCTGTGTATGATTTTTCAAAAGGCGTTTCAGCGGACTGCGGTGAAATTCTTGATATTAATCTTCGTAATTGTGCAAGAGGAATTTGTCCTTGGAATGAAACGTATGATTCAATATTTTCTGCGGTAGATCAGATTATAAAAGAGGTCAATGAAGGCAGTGCTTCAGATAAATAATGAATATCACACTCTTGTATGCTTTTTGTGGTAATGACTTTGTTCGGGCAATCAAACCTTGAAATATGATGATTTACCGATAATTCGGTTATAGAGTAACTATATTTATACTTTAAAATTTGGTTAATAATGCATATTGATTAGTACTTTAAAATGTGTTATAATAATTCTAAGACATATTATAGTGTAAAGGCGGGGGGAGTATATGAAAACTGTTTTGGTTACAGGTGCATGCGGTTTAATAGGTCAGCATATTTGTTCGGGATTGCTGAAAAAGGGTAATTCTGTTATTGCTGTTGATAAAGAAGAAGGACATTATAACGATAATAAGGATAATTATAGATTTATTCAGGCAGCCCCTACAGATAAAAGTATTTTTGAGGATATTTTTGCAAATAATAAGATTGACTCGGTTGTTCACGCAGCGTGTACGGTTGATAATGACTTTGGTCATATTATAACAGAAAAGGAAATGGCGATATCTGCCGAATGTGATAAATTCCTTTATGAATTGGCTTTTGATTCAGGAATTTCACAGTTTATACTTTTAAGTACATATCAGGTTTATGACTTTCCTAAAACTCGTGAGCCTATTCGTGAGGAGGATCTCCTTAAACCTAACACAAACTACGCAGTAATGAAATATAACTCCGAAAAGGCATTTGCTGAGGAAGTTCATCGACATAGCGAGGTTATATGTTCTATTTTAAGATTTGCTCCTGTTTACACAAGAAATTATTATGATAATCTTTTAAGCAGGATAACTGATCCTAAAACCGGAGGTTCTTTTGTTTATGGAACAGGGCAGTATGGTTTTCAGTTCTGCTGTGTACATAATCTGGTTGATTTCATTCTCTGCTTTATAAAAACTGCTGATGATTCATCTTTTACAGGTGTTTATAATGTTAGTGATAAGCTGTTGATTACTGCCGCAAATATAATAACATTTATGCGTACTAACCACAGACTTGGAGCAGTTTTGCAAAGGAATCAGAATATTGATACAATAACTTCAATTTTTAAGAAGTTTGCAAAGAAAGAAGAAAAAACCAATTATCGCTACCTTGATATTTCCACAATTATGAACAATAATATGCTTGATACAAGCAAAGCTACAAAGCTTACAACATTCAGGTGGAATATAGAGAATACGAAGTAAAGTGAAAGGGAACATTTTATAATAAAGTGTTCCCTTAAATTGTGTTTCAAAAGTACTTTTAAAAATTATTCCGATTTATACACCTTATTTTATTGCATTGCTATAGTAACAAAATAAACAAAAAACTAATAATTAAATGTATATAATTACTAAAGTAAATTAAATGCTATTGACAAACAATTAAAAATGAGTTAAATTAAAAATGTATAATTATGCTGCGGCATGAAAAATGAGAGGGGTAGATAATCATGAATTTAAAGAAATTAGCGGCAACAGTTTCAGCAATTGCTATGACAGCAGCAGCTATTACAACTGCTGTACCAGGCACCCTAACTGAATCAAAAGTTGAGGCAAACGCAGCTTCTGCCTATAATTATGGTGAAGCGTTGCAGAAATCAATGTTTTTCTATGAGGCTCAGCAATCTGGAGAGAAAACTGACTGGAGCAAGGTTTCGTGGAAGGGCGACTGTATGACAAACGACTATATCACGGGCGGTTGGTTTGATGCGGGCGACCATTTAAAATTCACGCTTACAAACGCTTATTCAGCTACTGCTCTTGGCTGGGGACTTCTTCAGTACGGCGACGGTGTCAAAAAATGCGGTATGCTGGACGAATACTTGCTTAACCTTGAATTTGCACTTGATTATCTTGTAGCCTGTGATTTGGGCGATGAGATAGTTTATATGATTGGTGACGGAGCTTTTGACCATAAATGGTGGGGTTCTGCTGAAGTTTATATGTATAAGTTTGAGCTTGAGGGCAACGGTACGGAACGTCCTTATTATACTTGCAAAAACAGCTCAATTCAGGGACAAATGGCAGCTGCACTTGCAGTAGGCTACCTCTGCTTTAAGGACTCAAATCCAACTAAGGCTGATGAGTATCTTTCACATGCTAAGTCAATCTTCAAGACTGCTGACGCTTATCGTGATATTGGCGGAGATGCAGCTGAAACATCTTATTACAACATTTCAAGCTTCTGGGATGACCTTTTCTTTGCGGCAAACTGGCTTTATATAGCAACGGGAGATAAGTCATATCTTGACCTTTGCGAATCAGACTACATTGATAATCTCGGACTTGAAAGTCAGTCTGATGAGCTTAAATACACTTGGGGCTACTGCTGGGATGATACACAGCAGGCCGGTACATTGCTTTATGCAATGAATACAGGTGATGAAAAGTGGAAGGAACAGTTCAGAAAGCATCTTGAATACTGGACAACAGGCTACGGCGGAAAAGTTATAGATCACACACCAAGCGGACTTGCATGGCTTTTCCAGTGGGGTTCACTTCGTCATGCTACAACTACTGCATTCCTTGCATATGTAGCTGTTGATGAGCTTTTTGCCGATGATTCGGCCGATGTTAAGAAGTATACTGAATTTGCTGACTTCACAATGAATTACTGCTTTGGAGATAATCCTCTTAATATGAGCTACGTTGTAGGTATGGGCGATTCATATCCTCAGGCATGGCACCATAGAACATCAAGCGGTGTTTGGAATGATAAGTGGAGCAATATCGGTCAGACAGAGGGTGAGGACGCTAAGCCGCATGCACATACACTTTATGGTGCATTGGTCGGAGGTCCCGGCAAGAGTGATGATTATTCCGATAAAATCGGTGATTATCAGTATACAGAGGTTGCAATTGACTATAATGCAGGCTATACTGCCGCACTTTGTGCTATGGTTGAAAAGTATGGCGGAACTATTGACCCTGATTTTCCCGAGGAGGAAGAACCAAAGTGGACTGAATTTTACATGGAGGCATGTATAAATCAGGAATCAGGCAGCTACACTGAAATCAAAGCATACACAACTAACCATTCAGCATGGCCGGCAAGAGTGGTAAAAGACCTTTCTTACCGTTATTATATTGACCTCAGCGAAGTTTTTGAAGCAGGCTTTACTGTTGATGATGTACAGGTTAAGATTGGTTATGACGAGTGGGGCAACTGTACTATTTCAAAACCGATTCAGTATGACGGAAATATCTATTATATAGAGATTGCTTATGATGACGGAACATGTGTAATGCCGACAGGACAGTCAGAGCATCAAGGTGAAATTCAGTTCAGAGTAGGAGTTTCAGATGCAACTCCTGTATGGGACGGCAGCAATGACTATTCAATTGACGGTCTTGTAAAGCAGGATATGCAGGTTACAGATAAAATTACAATGTATGACGGAGATACACTTATCTGGGGTACAGAGCCGGACGGCACAACTCCCGGAGATGTAAAACCTTCAAATCCGACTGAACCGTCTACAAAGGTTACAGAAACAACAGGCAGCCAAGCTGATATAGAGTATGGTGATGTAAACTGTGACGGCAAAGTGGATATTTCAGATGCAGTTGCACTCAAATGCTACCTTATTAATTCAGCAAAATTTTCTATAAGTGCACAAGGCGAGATTAACGGCGATGTACAGGGAAATAAAAATGGTCTGAATGCTCAGGATGCAGTTTCAATTCAGAAATATATTCTCAAGCAGATAGATTCACTTCCGGTTAAATAATAATAATTAAAGGACGCTTTGGCGTCCTTTAATATTGTGAGAATGGAGGGTTGTGCAAAGTCAACAAAAAATACTGTTTTAAATTAGTTGATTGACTGAAATTTTAAAATCCTCTTTACAATCATTTACAAATATACTATAATATGAATAACGGGTGAAGTGTAAGTGCGTACAGTGTGGAAATTTGCTTCACCGGTTTTACACCGATTATACGGTCTTGCTATAATCGCAGTGTATGCACTGGCATTGCGTTTTATAAGATAATTTAAATTTTTTTGGGAGGGTAACTATCATGAAGAAAATTAGCAAGGTTGCTTCTGCTGGTTTAATGGCAGCTGCAATGCTTACAACTTCAACAGTAGCATTCATTGCTCCGATGAGTGCTTCAGCTGGTCAGTGTCTTGGTGAAACTGACTTTACTAAAAAGGGTCTTCCATGGCATACATGTGAAACAAACCCTGCAAAGCAAACATTTGAGCTTAACGATGGTAAGTATATTTGTACAATTAAGAACCCAGGTGGTGCAACTCGCGGAGGCGAATCAAGATGGGATCTTCAGTTCAGACACAGAGGACTTACAATTAAGTCAGGTCATACATATACATTACACTGGGAATTGGATGCATCTAATGCAGGTGATTTAGCAACACATATTGCTACACTTGACGGTGAATCAACTGTTGTATGGCACAACAATGCAGAACAGTTCAACCAAGGTTGGGATAATGTTAAGATTGCAAAGGGCCACAATGAATTTGATTGTACATTTACTGCTGATGAGGATATTGAAGTAGCTGAATGGGCATTCCATTATGGCGGTGAAGGTCAGTGGCAGGATCATGACTGTTTCCCAGAGGGCACTGTTCTTGAATTTGATAATATGTCACTTATTTGTGAAACATGTCCTGATTCATATAAGGAAGGCACATGTAACTGGGATCCTTCAAATGACCTCGGTGTAATTACTCCAAAGAATGACATTCGTGTAAACCAGGTTGGTTACTATTCAAACCGTTCAAAACAGGCTTCTTTAGTTAATGCTAAGGGTGGAGAATCATTCTCTGTTCTCGATTCTTCAGGCAAGGAAGTTTATACAGGTACAGCAAGCGCTGCAATTACAGATCCAATCGAAAGCTCAGGCGAAACAGTTGCAAAGCTTGATTTCACAGAACTTACAACTCCCGGTACATATACAATTAAGTGCGGAAGTGCATCAAGTTTTGAATTTACAATTAGTGATGATATTTATGACGGACTTCTCACAAACGCTTTGAACTACTACTACCAGAACCGTTCAGGTATTAATATTGAAGAAAAGTATATTACTTCATGCAATGAAAATCCAAAGTATAATCAGACTAAGGCTGACCTTGCTCACAAGGGTGGTCATAATCCTGATAAGGCTTATGTACAGTCAGAATGGGTTAAATCATATGCAGGTGAATTCGATGGCGATACAACTTACTCAATCGACGGCACAGGCGGTTGGTACGATGCAGGTGACCATGGTAAGTACGTTGTAAACGGTGGTATTTCAATCTGGACTCTTCAGAATATGTATGAAATGTCACTCGCTACAGATAAGGCTTCAAAGTTTGATGACGGCGGAGAAATGGTTATTCCTGAAGGTTCAAACAGCAAGCCTGATATTCTTGATGAAACAAAGGTTGAGCTTGATTGGTTCTTCAAGATGATAGTTGACAGCAAGGATCCATACTGGGGCAAATATGAAGGTCTTGTATACCACAAGCTTCACGACCATAAGTGGACTGGTCTTGCTTGCCGTCCTAATGACTATGAAGAAACATGGGGCACAACAAGAATTGTAAAGCCACCGTCATATGCTGCTACACTTAACCTTGTTGCATGTGCTGCACAGGCTGCAAGACTTTGGGAAGGCATTGATGATGATTACGCTAAGGAATGCCTTGATAACGCTGAAAAGTGCTATGCTGCTGTTAAGAAGTACTGGAAAGAATACAGTGAAGCAAGCGATAAGGATAATCCAACTTCACTTTATGCTCCTCTTGACCAGGCTATCGGTGGTGGTGCTTACGGTGATACAGAGGTTAAGGATGACCTTTACTGGGCTGCTTGTGAGCTTTATGCTACAACAGGTGATTCAAAGTACTACGATGACCTTTCAAATTACAAGGATAAATTCAAGGTTGTAACATATCTTGAAGGTGGTGAGAACAAGGGTTCATTCAGCTCATTCAACTGGGGCTGTACAGGTTCACTTGGTTCACTTTCACTTTATCTCTCTGATAAGGTATCAGATGCAGATAAGGCTAAGATTGCTGATAGTATTACAGAAGCTGCTGATACATATATTGCACAGGAAGAAAAGGAAGGCTTCGGAATTCCTTATGAAGCAACAACATTTACTGATGATGTTAACATTGGACCTGGTATTAAAATCACAGGTTATGAATGGGGTTCAAACTCATTCGTAGCTAACAATGCTATCGTAATGGCTTATGCTTACAACTCAACAGGTGATGCTAAGTACATTGATGGTGTTACAACAGCTATGGACTATATCTTTGGTACAAATGCTCTTGACTTCTCATATGTAACAGGTTATGGTTCATACTACTGCCAGAGACCTCACCACAGACTCTGGTCATACGAACTTGACAAGAGCTTCCCAATGGCACCTAAGGGTGTAATGTCAGGTGGTCCTGGTTCAGGTATGCAGGATCCATACATTGGCGGTCTTGGATATAAGAGAGGAACACTTGCTGCTCAGAAGTGCTACGTTGACTCAATCGAAGCTTGGTCAGTTAACGAAGTTACAATCAACTGGAATGCTCCACTTGCTTGGGTAACTTCATTCCTTGATGACTTCGGTAATGATGAAGGCGGATCACCTGTTACAAAGCCAACATCTGGCAAGACAGATCCTACATCTCCTGATGTTAAGGTTTCACTTTACGGTGACGCTAACTGTGATGGTAAGGTTGATATTTCAGACGCTGTACTTATTAAGTGCTATCTCCTTAACTCATCATCATATCCAATTTCAGCTCAGGGACTTGCAAACTCAGATGTTCAGGGTAACAAGAATGGTGTTAATGCTCAGGATGCTGTAACAATTCAGAAGTACATCCTCAAGGCTATTACATCACTTCCAGTTTAATTGAATTAAATTAATGGATATAAAAACAGTGCAGATTAAATCTGCACTGTTTTGTTTTTTATTGACTTTTTTAATCGTTCGGAAACCAGAACTGCAAATGACATTTTAAGTAAATCAGGGATTATAAATGGAATTACACAGGATTTTAATGCACCAAAAACAGATATATTTTTGGTATAAGTAATTACAAACCATGCAGTACCTGCGGTGTAACAAATAATAAGTCCCAGAATCATAGCAGAAATTTTAGTCAGCAGGCTGTTTCCTAATAAATGTTCCATAATCCAGAAAACTAATCCCGAAAGAATAAATCCCAGAATATAACCGCCTGTTACACCAATCAGGATTCCTATTCCTCCTTTGAACCCTGAAAATACAGGCAATCCAACAGCACCCAAAAGAATATAGACGCAAATTGAAGCAGTTCCCCATTTCCCACCTAAAACAAGCAATGCAGCAAAAATGGCGAAGGTTTGTAAAGTGAACGGAACAGCAGCAGGTATGGTCAGCCATGAACAAATTGCTATAATTGCTGAAAACAGTGAGCAAAGAACAAGATTTTGAGTTTTGATTTTAGTCATTTTAACATCTCCTTTGCTCATATTATAGCACATCATTTTTCAATTGTCAACTATCTATAGAAATTAGGGTGACAATCAAAAGAGTCCGATAATTGCAAAGAATATTAACATAAGTCCGCCTAACCATGAAAAATCATGTTTGCATTTGGAGATTTTTTTCCCTGTAAGACAGCCAAGTCCGACTGCGGCAGTTCCGATTATAAAAACAAATATTGAAGTTCGGATAGAATTTACATTGAGAAATCCTGCATTTATTCCTGCGGCAGCCGAATCAAGAGATAATGCAATTGCAAGTGCGGCTGCTTCATGAACTGATAAATCTTGAGATTTATCAGTATCTGCAAAGGTTTCGTCAAGACATAGCTTTATACCGAGTCCGATACTGCTCATTTTTATGCATATATCTCCTGATTCAGACATTTTTCGTATAATTCCTCTGATTATGCTTTTAAGAATAGTAATCAGACCAATGAAGCTCAAAACAGTAAATCCTATTAATGAGCATACCTTAATTGGAATAAATATGACAAATAGCTGGGAAATCATCAAGGCAATAAACAGCATTGCCGCACCAATAAAGCTTATGGTAAAAGTAGAGTTTATTGGGATTTTTATACCTCTTGCACCGTAATTTACTGCCACTAAATATGTATCAATGCAAACGGTAAGAGTCAGCAATATTTCATTAAGCATTGTAATCACACCTTTTATTATATCCTATGCTTAAATGCAAAAAGTGTGAAACAATATTGTTGCATTTGTATATAAAAAGTGATATAATTTAAGGCAATACCGAATGAATAATACGGTGTTGTCTTAATAAAATAATTGCTTAAAAGCAGAATGGAGTCAGTTATGAAATATGAGATTATTGGTTCAACGGTCCCTGCTGTAGAGGTCACACTTTCAAAGGGCGAAAGCATGTTTACACAGTCAGGCGGAATGATCTGGCAGTCAAACGGCATTTCAATGTCCACAAATGCAAGGGGTGGAATTGCCAGAAGTCTTGGAAGAATGTTCACAGGTGAGTCGATTTTTATGGCTAATTATACTGCTGACGTTGAGGGAGCTAAAATTGCATTTGGTTCAACAGTTCCGGGTTCGGTAGTGCCGATTGATATTACAACAAATGATCTTATTTGTCAAAAGGGAGCTTTTCTTTGTGCAGAGCAGACTGTTGATTTAAAGGTTGCATTTACAAAGAGGGTTTCGGCAGGACTTTTCGGCGGTGAGGGATTTATTCTTCAAAAACTTTATGGAACAGGAATGGCATTCCTTGAAGTAGACGGAGATATGGTTCACCGTACACTTGCTCCCGGAGAGGTCTTAAAGGTTGATACAGGCAACGTGGTTGCATTTGAACCGAGCGTTTCTTATGAAATTGAAACAGTTAAGGGATTTGGCAATATATTCTTTGGTGGCGAGGGATTGTTTCTTACAAGACTTGTAGGCCCCGGAGATGTAATCCTACAGACACAGAATTTCAATGACTTTGCAGGCAGAGTTATTTCAAGAATGCCTAAATCGTAATAATTTGCTAGTTGGGAAAAATAATTATGAAGAAAATAACAATAGGAATAACGGCTCATGTTGATTCGGGAAAAACAACTCTTTCAGAGGCAATGCTCTATCTGACGGGAGAAACAAGAAAGCTTGGACGTGTAGACCATGGAAATTCATATCTTGATACTGATGCGATAGAACGTGACCGAGGCATAACAATCTTTGCACATCAGGCGTCATTTAATATTGACGATACTTGCATTACTCTTCTTGATACTCCGGGACATGTAGATTTTTCTGCTGAAACTGAGCGAACAATGCAGGTTATTGACTATGCTGTTCTTGTAATAAGCGGAACAGACGGCATACAAAGTCATAGTGCAACACTTTGGAAACTGCTTAGACAATATAATATTCCTGTTTTTATTTTTGTTAATAAAATGGACTTATGCGGTGCAGATAAGAAAAAGGTGCTTTCTGAGCTGCAAAAGAGATTTTCCAATGCGTGTATTGATTTTTCATCAAATGAGGAGGATATTACAGAGAGTTTGGCAATGTGCTGTGATGAACTTGCCGAAAAATATCTTGATGGTGAAAGCATATCAGATGATGAGATTTCAAATGCAATAGCTGAACGCAGGATTTTTCCATGTTTTTTTGGTTCTGCACTAAAAATGGACGGTGTGGAAGATTTTATAAAAATAATCGGAAGGTATGCAAAAGAATCTCAGCGATACAATGAGTTTGGTGCAAAGGTTTTTAAAATATCCTCTGATGCAAAAGGAAACAGGCTTACCTTTTTAAAGGTATGCGGAGGTTCATTGAAACTGCGTGATGAGCTTACTTATACAAATGCAAAGGGTGAAAAACGTACAGAAAAAATAAGTACAATACGTTTTTATTCAGGTGCAAAATATCGTTCTGCCGAGTTGGCAGAAGCAGGAGATATCTGTGCCGTAACAGGACTTTCTGAAACCTTTGCAGGTCAGGGATTAGGCTGTGAAAAGAACAGCAGTAATGCAGTTTTGTCTGCGGTAATGACTTACAAACTAAATTATCCCGATAATGTGAATGTAAATGATGTGCTTAAAAATATGCGTCAGCTTGAGGACGAAGATCCACAGCTTAATGTAATATGGAACAGTCAGAACAGGGAAATACATTTACAGCTTATGGGAACAGTTCAGCTTGAAGTTCTGAGCCGAATTATTGAAAATCGTTTTGGATACAGCGTAAGCTTTGGGAACGGAGAAGTTTCATATAAAGAAACAATAAAAAATATTTCTGAGGGAATAGGTCATTATGAACCGCTGCGGCATTATGCGGAAGTGCATTTAATTCTTGAACCATTGGAGCGTGGGAGTGGTATGCAGTTTGAATTGAGATGCAGTGAGGATTTGCTTGACAGGAACTGGCAGAGGCTTATTTTAACTCATCTTGAGGAAAAAGTGCATAAAGGAGTGTTGACAGGTTCACCAATAACTGATATAAAAATAATTGTAGCATCAGGAAAAGCTCACTTGAAGCATACTGAGGGTGGAGATTTCCGTCAGGCAACATATCGTGCTGTTCGTTATGGACTCAGGAATGCTGAAAGCATACTGCTTGAACCATATTATGACTTTGAACTGGAAGTGCCGTCTGATTGTGTCGGGCGAGCATTGACGGATATTCAAAGAATGTGCGGAAAATTCAATCCGCCTGAAGTTATTGGCGAAAATACAGTGATAAACGGAACTGCTCCTGTTTCTGAAATGAATGATTATCAGGCTGAATTATCAGGATATACCAAAGGAAAGGGCAGACTTACTTTGACTGTCAGCGGATATGATAAATGTCACAATCCGAACGAGGTAATCGAGCATTTTGCTTATGACTGCGATAGTGATATTGAAAATACTGCTGATTCTGTTTTTTGCACGCATGGTTCAGGCTACAATGTGAACTGGACAGAAGTAAAGCGGTATATGCATCTTCCGTCATGTCTTAATCAAAATTTTGAGGACGAAATGACGGAGGACTTCACTCAATTCAAGGCAGTTGCAAATAAAAAAACAACGGCAAATGATGAAGAATTAATGGAGATTTTTGAAAGGACATACGGAAAAATTAATCGTGACCCAAGAAAAGCTTTTAAAAAAGTAAAAGGTGAGTCAGAAAGCTATAAAAACGTAAAATTGCCTGTATACGTTGCTCCTGATTATCTTTTGGTTGACGGGTACAATATAATTTTTGCATGGGACGAGCTTAACAAAATTGCAAAAGAAAGTCTTGATGCCGCAAGAGGTCAGCTTATAAATATGATGTGCAACTATCAGGGATATGCAAAATGTGAGCTTATACTTGTGTTTGACGCTTATAAGGTAAAGGGATTGCGTCGTGATATTGAAAAATACTGTAATATAAATATAGTTTATACTCAGGAATCAGAAACAGCGGATACCTATATTGAAAGGTTAACTCATGAACTTTCAAAAAAACATCGTGTAAGGGTGGCGACATCGGACGGTCAGGAGCAGATAATAATTCTTGGAAACGGTGCAAGGCGAGTTTCAGCGTCTGAATTTCATCAAGAGGTAAAGGCGGCTGAGAAGTCAATCAGAGAGCATATAAATAACATGAAGAAATAAAATGGGCAGCATTAAAAGCTGCCCATTTTTTACATTACAACAGTAAAGCATACATTCTTACCGTCCTCACCGGTAATGTTTATCTTGAATTTGTGATAGTCAATAATTGACTTTGCTATTGCAAGTCCAAGACCGTAACCGCCCGTACTTCTTGCTCTTGAATTATCACTGCGGTAAAATCTTTCAAATACCTTTTCACGTTCATTTACAGGAATGCTTGAACCTGTATTGAAAACAGAAAGTGCCTTTTTGTCACCAAATTTAGAAAGCGTAATTTTAATTTCACCATTCGGCCCTGAATGTTTAATTGCATTATCAATCAGAATTGCTGCCATTTGTTTAACGTGACGTTCACTTGCATTTAGCATGATTCCCTCCTGAACGTCAACCTCAAACTTTTTGTTTTCTTCAAATGCCTGACATTCAAAAGGAAGAGCAGTATTCAATATTGCCTGACTTAAATTAAATTCACTGAAAACAATATCAGCAGAATTATTTTCGAGTCTTGTAAGATTCAGCAGGTCGTTGACAAGTAAGCTCATTCTGTCAGTTTGTGACTTTATATACGTGAGCCACTTGTTTTCACCGATTTCGTCAGCAAGAACATCAGCATTGGTTGAGATAATAGTAAGAGGAGTTTTAAGCTCATGGCTTGCATCTGAAACAAACTGTTTCTGCTTTTCAAAAGCTTTTTTAACAGGCTGAATACTCATTTTTGAAAGGAAAATAACAAGAATTGCAATAAGGAAAAAGCTTACACACCCAATTAAAATAGTTGTCTTGTTTAATTGGTCAAGCATATCAAGCTCTGTACTTTTGTCAGTAAAAACAAGAACAGTACCGTTAGACTTGTTCATTTTGTAAAATTGCAGGGAGTCAATCATACCTGTTTTTGAACCGTCATTCAGGATTGAATTAATATAACGCTGAGCAAGGTCACTGTCAATATCAGAACCGTATAATGAATCCATAAGACGTCCTGTATTATCTGCCATAAGTACGAAATAATCAATTGTACCTGCGTCACGATGAGGGAGAGCATTTATTTCCTGCGGATTGTCATTAAATCGAATTTCAGCAGCATTATTTACAACTGAATATGAGTCAAGAATGTCATCACAGCCGTTATATTTCACCTGAGAATATGGAGAGCTTTCGGTTGGCTGTATGCTTTCAGCATCAAAGTTTTCCTGAGGTGTCTTTTCGGAATTAAAGTTATTTTCATTATCAGTTTCAGGTTCATCACTGTAGCAGTATGGGTAGTAATAATGATAAGGGTTATTCCATGGCTTCCAGTCAAAATTCCATTCATTATTCCAGTCATTGTTCCAATAAGGCTCATTTCCGGGAGGATTGTTTTCAGGTTTTTCATTAAAATTAAACTCAGGATTTTCCCACCATTTTCCCGGAGAATCACGATGGTCATCACGATATGATGGTGAGTTCTGATTATTATTATCAGATGTATCAGGCTGCGGAGTGTTATTATTGGTTGGATTTTGTACAGCAGGTGTTGTCATAGTAATTTCAGGATTATTTTCCGCAACAGCAGTTGTAATTGCTGCTTCGGTTTCATTTGGAGTATTGATTTCAGGGTTTTCAGGAGCTATGACCTGTTCATCAGGTATAACCTGTGCGGGCTGAACTTCGGTATTTTCAGGAGTTGCATCAGGTTCGGTTAATTCCGGAGCAGTTGTACTTGTTTCAGCTTCAGTGGACGGTTTTGTGTTTTCAGTTGGCCTTTCCGTAACTGTATTTTCACTTGGATTTTGTGGTAAGTCAGGTCTGGTATCAGCAGGTTCATTTTTCATTTCTTCACTGTCAGGCTTGACCTTGAAAGAAAATGTAGATGTATCCTCATCATAGCGTATGTTTGAAGCAATCTGATTAAGAACAAGCCTTGACTGACTTTGCATCATTGACTGCATAATGAGATTGATTGAACCAAGTACAGCTATAAATACCACAAGCAGAATACTCATGGTAGTGGCAACGAATTTGATTTGAAGTTTTTTAATCATGCTTATACCTCCTCCAGAGAGTAACCTATGCCTCGTGCAGTTTTAATAAAGACATTAGCACCTATTACTGAAAGCTTTTTTCTTAAAAATGATATGTAAACCTCAATGTTATTGTATTCAACATCACTTTCATATCCCCATATTTTTTCAATTATGCGTTCCTTGGGGAGTATCTGATGTGGATTTGCTATTAAAAGCTCCATTATCTGATATTCCTTCAGACTGAGCTTAACGTCGTTTCCTCTGCATATAATTGAACAGGAGTTTTTGTTCAGCTCCACATCATTAAATTCCAGGTGATTTTCGTCAACAATTTCACCTTTTCTGCGGGTCAAAGCTCTTACTCTTGCTAAAAGCTCACCTGTTACAAATGGCTTTGTAAGGTAATCATCAGCACCGCAGTCAAGACCGTTTATTTTATCTTCAATTTCACTTCTTGCAGTAAGCAGGAGAACAGGCGTATATACCTTAGCTGCACGCATAGCCTTTAAAACGTCAATTCCGTTCATTCCGGGGAGCATTATGTCAAGCAAAATACAGTCATAGACGTCAGTGAGCGCGGAGTCAAGTCCGTCAATGCCGTCATAAACAGTATCAACAAAGTATTTATTTCTTTTTAGAATTTCAGAAAGTGCATCAGCAAGCTGACTTTCATCTTCAATAATTAAAATACGCATAACATCACCCTTTATCAACAAATTTGCACTATTAGCTTTATTATAATTATATCACAAAAAATTGAAATAAGCTTAAAAAAATCAAATTTGAAAAATATTATTAGATAAAAATATACAAATTTTTTGTGCAAAACACCAATTCTTATGGTCTTGATAAACATTCAGTTGACTAAATATGAATAATATGTTAAAATTGTTTTAAGGCAATACCGCATAAAGTTTATGTGATGTTGCCGTAAGGATTAAATTATTTGTGCGTTTTGATGTTCATATATTTTTGTGTTTGGAGGTATGATTTTATGATTACAACACCGCATGATATGAGGGAAAGGTTATCAAAGAAGCATATTCAGCGTATGACAATAGGTATATCAGGTGCAGTTGGAATTGCATTGATCGTACTTCTTATATCAAAAAGTCTGCTTGCATTTGTTATCTTGTTGGTTGCTTTGGCTTGTGCAGTTACCATTATATGCGGATTTATGCGTAAGTCTGAGGAAAACAGGATAGAAAAAATTGCAGGCATATATGCTGTATATGAGCAGAACGGACTATCAGAAAATTATTGTCAGACATTTGCTGAGTTTTTTGTAAATAATACAAATCAGCCTGCAAATGAATATCTGATATATCTTGCCTCACTTTACGGAAGGCTTGGAAAGGCAGATATGACGAATTTTTATCTTGAAAGAGTTGATCTTAAAAAAATCAGTGATGAGGATAAATTTTTCTATTGCCTTGAAAAATTATTCTACTACGGAAAAGCAAATGCTTGGCGTGATGCTGTAGATTTCAGAAACAAGAATATAAATTTTATTCAGACATATATGCAGAAGAAGAAAGATCCCTCACATTGCGTAACCATGTATATTGCACTTGCAATTGTGGATTGTGCGTCAGGAAAATATGCAGATGCATTCAGCCTGCTGAATTGCGGATATAAGCCCAAGGGTGCAAATGACGTTTATTTTATGAACATTCTTATTACTGCTGTTTATGTTTATTTTAAAATGGGTGATGCAGACAATTTGAATACTGCTGTAGAAAATGCATGGAAGTATCTCAGAACGTTTACGAGGTTCAGATATACATGGGAAAAGGCTGATTTTGAACGCAGAATTAATAATGCACAGATAGGAATTCTTTAAGGACGGCAGGAGGAAAAATGAATATAACAAACAAAAATATAGACGGCGGCAAGACTTTCGACTGGGGCAGAACATCTTCCGATTATGCAAAGTTCAGGGATATATATCCGCAGGAATTTTATGATAAAATAGTTCAGCGTAAACTTTGCATAAGCGGTCAGACTGTACTTGACCTTGGAACCGGAACAGGAGTCCTGCCAAGAAATATGTATCGTTACGGAGCTAAATGGATTGGTACTGATATTTCCGAAAATCAAATTGAACAAGCTGAAAAACTCTCGGCAGGCATGTCAATCGAATACTATGCTGAATCAGCAGAACAGCTCAATTTTCCTGATAATTCATTTGATGTAATAACCGCATGTCAAAGTTTCTGGTACTTCGACCATGAGAGAATTGTGCCTGACTTATATCGCATGCTTAAACCAAATGGCAGAATTTTGTTTTTATGCATGGCATGGCTTCCGTATGAGGATAAAATTGCAGAAGCAAGTGAAAAGCTTGTTTTGAAATATAATCCGAAATGGAGTGGAGCAGGAGAAACTGTTCATCCGATTTATATTCCAGATTGCTATAATGAAAAATTTGAACTGATTTTTCATGAAGAATACTTTATTGATGTGCTATTTACTCGTGAAACATGGAATGGACGAATGAAAGCCTGCCGAGGCATAGGTGCCTCTTTATCAGAAAGAGAAATTGATGATTGGGAAAATGAGCATATTAAAATGTTGGAACAGATTGCTCATGAGAAATTTTCAGTTAAACATTATGGAGCGTTGGCTGAATTGAAAAGAAAGCAATAATGGAGGCAATTATTGTGATTAGAATTATGACAATACATGATTATGATATGGTTTATTCATTATGGCTGTCATGTTCAGGTATGGGACTGAATAATATAGATGACTCAAGAGAAGGGATAGAACGGTTTCTTAATCGCAATCCTGAAACCTGTTTTGTTGCAGAAAATAATGACGGAGAAATAATAGGTTCTGTTTTATGCGGAAATGATGGCAGACGAGGATACATTTATCATACAGCGGTTTCTCCACGTTATCAGCAACACGGAATAGGCAGAGAACTTGTCAGTAATGTAATGTCAGCTTTATGCAAACTGAAAATCAGTAAAGCTGCATTGGTTGTGTTCAATAATAATCAGAATGGAAATGAATTTTGGGAGAAAATTGGATTTACGCAGAGAAATGACCTTGTTTACCGCAATAAGTCCATTGTTGAATTGGAAAGAATTGACACATAATCAGGAGTAAATATGGATATCATTCAAATAACCGAAAACAAAAAATTGTATATAGACCTCTTGCTTCTGGCAGACGAACAGGAAGATATGATTGATAAATATATAGATTCAGGAGATATGTTCATTTTAGATGATAACGGTGTAAAAGCTGAATGTATCGTTGTTAAGCTGAATGAAAATGAATATGAGCTTAAAAATATAGCTGTAAATCCTGAATTTCAAGGTCAAGGCTATGGAAAACAATTAATAGACTTTTTATTTGAACATTATCATGGCAAAGTAATGTATGTCGGTACAGGAGAAAGTCTGCTTACTATTCCATTTTACAAAAAGTGTGGATTTATTGAGTCGCACAGAATAAAAAATTTTTTTATTGATAATTATGATCATTCCATTTTTGAATGCGGAAAACAGCTTGTGGATATGGTGTATCTTAAAAGAGAATGGAAGTATTATGAAAAGGAAATATTTTAAGCTTTTACGAATTACAGGACTTGTTTTGATAGCGGCATCTATAATGGCAACCAAAATAATGTTAATTATACTAATTTGTACTGAACAATCAAAACATTCGATAGGAATTATTGGAGGTGCTGACAAGCCCACATTTTTGTTTCTTGTTTCACAATTTAAGTGGGTAGGAATTTTACTGACCTTTGAATTTGTTGCGTGCGTTTGCTGTATCATAATCTCATCATTTTTTAATAAAAGGGAATAATATAAAAGATAAAATTGAATATAAAGTCGATACGCAAAATTTTTGTGTTACGTTTACTAAGGTTAAGGTAGAACCGTACAATTTCTGTGCGATGTTGCCATGAGCGAAAATAAAGTAGGAGAATACACCGTTTTGATTTATCAGAAAAAATTTTATGGCAAAAGGTCAGATAAGGAATTTGTCTGAAGAAGTATTGATAAAAAATAAAAATTATGATAATCAGTAGTTAAAGCAGATGGTAAAATGGTAACAATATTTTCAAGCAGCTATTCTATTTTATTGAACATTCCCACTAAGTTTGCAAAAAAAATTACATTATTATATTTTCCACTATTGACTTTTTGACGAAAACAGTATATAATATTATTTGTTGCTGATGTGGCACAGTCGGTAGCGCAACGCCTTGGTAAGGCGTAGGTCGTCGGTTCAAGTCCGATCATCAGCTCCAAAATCGAACTCGCAAATGGCTATATAACGTCATTTGCGAGTATTTTTATATCTTGTAATCAATGCAGGAAATTTGTAGAATTTATTAAAATGTGATATAATTTTTTTAATTTTGGGTATCAAAGACTGATATAACACATTTCACAAACAAAACATCTTATGAACTTGTTGAAGAAAAGTAAGCTAAAATAATGAAGCGTTCTATCAATAAAGACAAGGAATCATTAAAAAGCTATTGCAGTCGCACAAAAAACATTTTGACTGAAAAAATACTGAATATAAAATAGGCTTTGTTGGTTATCTTACTAATTCTGAACACCCTGATGAAATTGGTATTTATCAGGTGAAAGTATGCAATATAGCAATAAGATTTCTCCTCATAGCTGCCATATCGAAAACGTCAATCATGCCGTCTCTGGTGAGGTCAGCTTCAAAGCCGACAGTTACTTCATGACCTGAAATATACGAGTACATTAATACAGCGTCCGCAATATCTATGCTGTTGTCAGCATTTAAATCTCCGTATGCAATATTTTCGTCAAGAGGATTGAATTTGAGTCCCCATTCAATCGCATAGCTGTGAGCTTCCGTGCCGTACCAACCATTAATTGTGCAGTCACTGTCAAATGAGCATTTAAGAGGGTCGGTAAGAGGGTGAGTTCCTTGACTTGACAAGCCTGAAAGTACTTCTTCTCCTACTGCTTTCGGCAATGCACCAATAACCTTAACTGTATTTGGTATTTCTACTGTTTTTTTAACTTCTCTTAAAGTTATTTTATTTTTATCAGACGAAAAAGCGTTTGCCCCGATAACCTCCAGAGATTTTGGAAATGTTACCTTTTCAAGAGAAGTGCAGTTTAAGAAAGCATCGGCTTCAATTTTTTCTATATCTTCACCCAATGTTAAATTTTCAAGATATGTGCAGTTTTGAAATGCACCCTCGCCAATGATTTTGGCATTAACGTTTGCGTCTACAATCATTGATGTAGAAAATGCACTATCCGATATTATAAGATTTGGACAGTTAATGTTTATTGTTTTTATGGAACAACTGCTTAATATAGATGAACCTATATATTCCAATTCTTTAGGAAAGTTAATTTTTTGGATATAGGGTGACCCTGCAAACGCTCTTCTGTCAATGAATTTTAAATTTTCAGGCAAAATTACTTCTGTATAAAGTGAATAGCGAAAAGCCTCCTCCTCAATAGCAGTAAGCGGATATCCGTTTATTTCTTCTGGAACAATAAGGGGTTCTGTAATGGGCTCTGCTTTTTCTGCATCGTATATACTGTTCATGCAGTTTCCGCATTTCAGAAAAACAGCTTCATTATCAGGTGTAATATAATAATAATTGCCCTCATATTCAATTGCTTCATCAAAATTCAAAGAAGTTTGTTCTGAATTACTTCTGTATACTATCATTTTATCTGACCAATTTCCGAAAGGAACTTGTTTTTTCTCTATTTCCATATCATAATCATTTTCTCTTTTTACTAAAAAGCTGTCGTATGTTTCAGCAGGCATATAGTGGGAAAGCTCTCCATCAAAATAAACCTTGTTTTTTCCCTCGTCATCAAGCCAATATTCATTGTATTTTTCATAATTAGTCAGAACTTTGATATCAGGAACACAGTGGATATAATTATGCCAGCCTAATTTGTCAGGAGAAAATCTATCCCATATACCATAAGCACCGTCAAGCTGTTCAAGAGTAATCCTCTTTCCTACATCATCACCTGCAAGAATGCGTCTTGCACGTTCACACCTTATCGGCTTGTCGGAAGATTGCTCTGTATCAAAAATAAAGTGACACAAATCTTTTTCAGTATCGGTGAGCGAGTCATAATCTGTTATACACAAATCGTATTTAATGAATTTATCCCAAAGGCTGTAATCAGGAGTTGCGGCATTTGCAGAAGTCCACGAAAATGGCAAACATGAAACAGTCATTGTACAAGCTAAAAGCATTGATTTTATTTTGTTTTTCATAATAAAGTCCCCCTTAATTATGCAGTAAGATTTTTTCTCATTGCCGCCATATCGAAAGCGTCAATTATGCCGTCTCTGGTGAGGTCAGCCTCAAATCCGACAGTTACCTCATGACTCGAAATATACGAGTACATTAATACAGCGTATGCAATATTTTCGTCAAGAGGATTGAATTTAAGTCCCCATTCAATCGCATCAGTATAACTTTACACGGTCCTGCTTAATTTTAGCAGATTTATTATTAAAGGTCAAAAATTTCATTTGGTGGATGTTAACACATATTTATTAATGAAATCTTTAAATGAACCCTCGCCGCCGGTAGAGATAAATGCGTAATATGTTAATATGTGAGACGCATCCAATGCAGTGATTTGACCGTCGGAATCGACATCACAGTGTTCTAATTGTTCGGCAGTAGGGGTTAAACCTTCTGTTGTTGCAAGCTTTGCATATAACGTCAATACATCAGAGGCATCTGATACATCAATCATGAAGTTTCCATCAGCATCACCAATATTTACGATATATGGTAAAGGATTAAAATTGTACAAATTCTTGAAAAAAGATATAGAAGTTATTGTATTTATATTTGGATATTCATCATCAACGAATACAAATCCATAAATTGCATTTGAAGTTTTAACTTTGTCGGAATTAATTAAAAATTGTGTACCGCTATGTTTTCCTAAACCGCTGATTAAAATGTTAAAATCCGAATTTGCTGAGAATTTACTGATAACATTCATTATGTCATTGCTGTTTTTTAAGCCGTATATAATAAAATAGTCACAAAATGAATTGTCTTTTTTGCAGTTAAGTTCAGCAGAAATTTTTACATCTTGTCCGAAAAGTTCTTTAGTATCCTTTCCTTCTGTCAGAAGACTTATGAATTCATCCTTAGTGGAATATGAGCATTCCTGTATATTTGCAGGAGTATAAGCCGATATATTTTCTACAAGTTCGGAAGATTCAGCAAGTTTTAATTGTTCATTTGTGAGCGGGCAGATAATTGTTGGAGAATACATACTGCAAAAAACATTTTCGCTGCTTATTCCAATTTCTTCCAGAACTTTGGCTGACATTTCTGAGTATGCAGCTTTAAGCATTTCAAGCTTTTGGTTATTATAATATTCTGTGCTAAGCCTTTCGACTTCTTGTTCGGTTAAGTCCTGCTTATAAAGCTCAGCGAGGTATTCAGCACGCTTTTTTTCTGATGCAGCATCAATATTAGTTGTGTCAATATCTTTATAAGAAATCAGGTATGTTTCGGATGAAAGCGTTACTTTCATAGAATTATTTTTATTAACATAGTTTCCAGAATTATCAGGAATCAGAGTATTATCAATTTCTTTCCACTCACCATTGTCTGAATAATGTAAAGGAGCCGTGTTAACAAAAGCAGTAATTGTACCATCACCATTATAAAAATGCTTTTCATATTCAGAACGCTTTGAAATAATTTCAATCGGCTCTTTTCCTAATACATAACTTCCTGAATTTGTATTAAATATTAATGACACACCAATAACTGTACATATTAATATAGTTAAAGCTTTTTTAACTTTCATGATATAATCCTCCTTAGTTTTGTATGCATAGCAAACTTTCAAAATTAAAACCAATTCTTCATTTTTTCATCACCCTATCATGTTGTAATTTATTATTTTTTTATAATTTGATTTTAACATTACTAAAACAAAAAATCAATACATAATATCTAAGTAATGTTGAATTTATGTTACATTTGTATAATTGAACAATAATAATGTTTTATTATAGTACACTATGCTAATACATATTTAGATTATATTGCTTGTTTTTATAAATACCAATGAGAAACCGTGTACATAATTGGTCTGCACAAAAATAAATCTTCCTATCAACGTTCACTTACTTATGAGAGAAATTGTACTCAATCTGGTTGATAAAAAAGAACAGCGATATTTCTGCCGCTGTTCTTTTCATATTACATGATTGTTTGCTTCGTTATAATTATAAAATCATGTTATTTTTATTAAATGTCCATCTACATTATACTCTTATGTTCAAGTTTTGTCTGTTCTAACACCTCTCAGAAATCACCGCAACGGACATAAGAAAGCCCTGGAAAACTTTGATTTTCCAGGGCTTTTGAGCCTTTTTGATTGTAAAATTGCGAGTAATCAGCGCTTGCTGAACTGCGGAGCACGACGAGCAGCTTTGAGACCGTACTTCTTTCTTTCCTTCATTCTTGGGTCACGAGTGAGGAAACCTTCCTTTTTAAGAACCGGACGAAGTTCAGCATCATATTCAAGAAGAGCTCTTGAAAGACCGTGTCTGATAGCACCGGCCTGACCGGTAACACCGCCGCCGCAGACAGTGCAAACGATATCAAATTTTTCGAGATTATCAGTGAGAGCTAAAGGCTGACGAACGATGAGCTTGAGAGTTTCAAGACCGAAATAATCATCAATACCTCTGCCGTTAATTGTAATGTTGCCATTACCAGGATAAATTCTTACTCTAGCTACGGAGTGCTTTCTTCTGCCTGTTCCGTAAAAGTATTTTACCTTTGATTCGTACATTTAGATAGCCTCCTTATTATAATTCATAAGCAACAGGCTTCTGAGCCTCATGCTTGTGTTCTGTACCCTTGTAAGTTCTGAGACGCTTCATCTGATCTCTGCCCTGTGAGGTGTTAGGGATCATACCGTTAACAGCGATTGTCATAGCCTTATCAGCTTCATTAGCCATGAGTTCCTTATAGCTCTTAGCCTTAAGACCACCGATCCAGCCTGTGTGCCAGTAGAAGTTCTTTTGTTCGAGCTTCTTGCCTGTGAGAACAGCCTTATCGCAGTTAATTATAATAACGTGGTCACCGCAATCAACGTGAGGAGCGTAAGTTGGCTTATGTTTACCTCTGAGAATATGAGCAGCCTTAGCAGCTACACGACCGAGAGATTTACCCTCAGCGTCTAATATATACCATGAACGGCTTACTTCTTTTGCCTTTGGCATAGTAGTTGACATAATTGTAATCCTCCATTATAATATTTTCGCCGAAGTGGAGCAGACTGTTTATTACACAATCTTAAAATATCCTTTAAAGCATCGTTTGCTTAAAAAACTCCAACTATCCGACAACGCAAGATTAATTATACATGCTGTGAAAAAAAAAGTCAAGAGCAAAAAACGCATTTTTTTAATCTATATCCCCTCACCGCTTTATTTCTCTTTGATTTTCTCGTTTTCTCTCATTTTCTCATGTTTCATTTTATGTTTTTTAGGCAGCACTGCACAAAGATGGCATGTCAGAAACGCAGATACTTTTTTCGTCAGATTGCATAGAATTTTTGAAAGCATACTGTCATATGGTGAGAAAGTTATGTGTAATATGACGTGCAAAGTCTTTTGACGTGCTTTGTGCGGTGTTGCCTTTACTGTTTAGTGGAGTGAATATATTTTTCTGTAATTGGCATAATAAGTATATACTATTCAGAGAAATACTGCACAAATCACATAGAAAAACAAATTCTTCGGAGGTAGAATAATGAATGAGATGTTTTGTTTTCAATGTCAGCAAACAGCACACAATACAGGCTGTGAAGGAAAGGTAGGAGTATGCGGCAAAAAGTCGGACACTTCCAATTATCAGGACGAAATTGTCGGAGCATTAATAGCTCTTGCAAATGCTGAACAGTCGGGACGCAAAACCGAAAATACAGACAGACTTGTTTTAAAAGGACTTTTCACGACAATTACAAACGTAAATTTCAATAATGAAACAATAAAAAAGATAAAAACAGAAATAGAAAAAGAAAAAGGACGTATAAATTCAGAACACTTTGAAGATTATGATATGAACAATGTATGGGACGCCCATGAAGATATACAATCATTAAAATCTCTCATTTTATTTGGTATAAAGGGTATGGCAGCGTATGCTTACCACGCACTTGTATTAGGTAAAACAGATGATGAGGTAAATGACTTTTTCTATAAAGCACTAAGAGCAATTGACAGTGAAGATAATCCTGATAAGCTGTTGGAACTTGTACTTGAAACCGGAAAGGTAAATCTGAAATGCATGGATATGCTCGACAGTGCAAATACAGGAGCTTATGGTAATCCTGTTCCTACGGAAGTACCTCTTACAATTGAAAAAGGTCCTTTTATAGTTGTAAGCGGACATGATTTGCATGATATGAAGCTTCTTCTTGAACAGACTGAGGGTAAGGGAATAAATATTTATACTCACAGTGAAATGCTGCCTGCACATGGTTATCCTGAATTAAAAAAGTATCCGCATCTTAAAGGCAACTTTGGTACAGGCTGGCAAAATCAGCAGTCGGAATTTCATAATATACCTGCCCCGATTTTATTTACCACAAACTGCATTATGCCTGTTCGTCAGAGCTATTGCGACAGGGTGTTTACAACATCAATAGTTTCATATCCTGAGCTGGTTCATATAGGTGACGATAAGGATTTTACACCTGTAATAAAAAAAGCGATTGAATGCGGCGGCTATGATGAGGACAGATTTATGACAGGTATGAACGGAGGACATACTGTAACTACAGGCTTTGCACATAATGCCGTATTGGAACATGCTGAAAAAATTATTGAGCTTGTAAAAAGCGGAAAAATCAAGCACTTTTTCCTTATAGGCGGATGTGACGGTGCTTCACCAAGCAGAAGCTATTATACCGATTTTGCTAAGCTTACTCCTCCTGATACGATTATCCTTACACTTGCCTGCGGAAAATACAGATTAAATGACCTTGATTTAGGTGATATTGACGGTATTCCGAGAATTTTAGACTGTGGTCAGTGCAATGATGCTTACAGTGCAATAAAAATAGCTTTGGCACTTGCAGAGGCATTTAACTGTACTGTTAATGATTTGCCGCTGACGCTTGTCCTTTCATGGTATGAACAAAAGGCAGTTTGCATTCTGCTGACTCTTTTATATCTTGGAATAAAAAACATGTATCTTGGACCAACCATTCCTGCATTTGTATCTAGTGGAGTTCTTAATACACTTGTTGAAAAATATAATCTCACTCCGGTAGATACTCCTGAAAACGACCTCAATAAAGTATTAAACAGATAAAGTTAAAGGCAGCATCATTAAAATTGTGATGCTGCCTTGTTATATTTATCTTTCTTTGTTCATGCTTTTAAAATATACTTTTTTATTATTTTCATAATGATAATGTTCGTTTCCGTCATAGTAAATTCCTATTTGTTTATCTGCATAAATGAAATGAGCTCTGTTTTCATCATCATAATATTTAAGATTATCATTTTCATCAACAAAAACATTCATGTTATCCCAATAGAGAAGTTCAGGCTGCTGATTATAAAGCTTTTCTACTCTTTCTTTATATTCAGGGGACAAATATAATATCTGATTGTTTACAACTATAATTCCGCCAATTTCATCATTATCATAATAAACTGATGCATTATTAAGAAGATCAATAAATTCCTTTTTGTTAGCAATTTCGTTAACAATGCTGTCCCTGCTGTATTCAGCAACGGATGTTAGCGAATTATTGCATAGAGAAATATATTTTGAAAGTATAGTATAGCTTGGTTTGCTGCTTTGAGCGTATGAATTATAATAATCATCATAACAATACTCATCATAATTTCCTGTAACAATCTGAACAACATCTTTAAAGATAGCAACTGCATTGTTGTCACCAAGACTTGTTACTTCAAAATCATCAATTGATATATTACAGTATTCTTCAAGGAAGTTCAGTGTGTTGATAAAGCTTTCTCTTATAGGATATTCTAAATCTATAGTTCCTATGATTTTATCAGTGTAAAATGAGTCTGCTGACATATTTTCAATGTCATTTTTATAAGCCTTTATAAGTTTTGAAAATTCATCAACAGTTAATTTCGTGGTCGATATTTTTTGGTTAATTTTGTTGTAAATCTCTATATTTCTTGCATTTTTATCGTTTTCAACACGGAATGCAAATGAATACGATAATTTATTATAACAGTATTCAGCGTAATCTCTGCCTGTCATCATGCTTGCGTAAAGCTGTTCCATTTGTTCATCAGAAACATTATATTCTCTTGTAAGTATAGAACCATTTTTCAAATAATAGGTTATTGAGATATTATTTCTGTTATATGTTGCCAAAGCACCATTCTTTATTCTTTGATCGAGTTCACTTTCAGGGATTTCTTTATGAGATGTATTTTTATATACATATGGCTTTGAAACTTGTTCAGCTTTTCTTTTTTTATAGAGGAAATAAGATAATAAAACTATTAAAACCGTAAAGATTAATGTTGGAATAAGCCAATGAACATAAAGATTTGTATTTACATTACCATACATATTTACATTATCAAAAAAATAGATGATAAAGGCAGCGTTTCCTATAGGACTTGATATAAATATCTGATTTAAAAACAGTGAATTTGAAGATAAGCCGAATGAATCGTTTGAAATAATAGTATAAGAAAGCAGATATATTGAAGCAGGAATCATTGCATTTATCAGAAGCGTGCTTAATATTGTTTCAAACAAACTGCCGCAGCAGCTGAGAATGAGAACGGTCAGAGAATAATACAATATCATACCTATAATTACTATAGAGCCGATATATATGGTGTATTTTAAAAATTCCATTAGTTCGTGTTTGCCTGTAAGCAGTATTACAGTACCGATAAGTCCGCCAATAATTGCAGGAACAATGTAAATAGTCAAGTCTGCAAAATATTCGGATAAAAATCTTTGCCTTGTTGTAAGCGGCAGGGATAAATTCATATCGACTGTTGACTTTTTATACAGATAATTAAAAATTGATATCGCTATAATTGCTCCTGATAAAATTGCGATTGCAAGTGCAATGCATGATGCAATTGCATAGCTTTCATCAGTGCTGTCCGGATGTTCACTGTAATAGCGGATAGTAAATGCAATAACCGGATAACCTATAAGGTGGAGAACAGAAACAATGAAAAGAAACTTCTTGCTTTCAAGAATTGTATTTTTAAAGTGTGTTTTAAAAAAGCTCTTTTTAAGAGTTGATGTCGCTGCTGTCATATCCGAGCACCTCCAATTCATAAATAAATATTTCTTCAAGAGTAAGCGGTACAATATCAAAAACAACAGGCTTTTTAGGAGCAAATGCTGCTTTTAATGTATCCTCATCACCTTTTACAATAATGTTATAAACACTTAAATTCTTTTCAAAATGGAGAATTTCAAGTCCGATTTTTTCAAGCTCAGCCTTTGTGATATCCTTTGGAGAACCGTCAGGTTCAGGAGGAAATACAATTTGAATTTTATGTATATCACTTTTAATATTATCAAGCTCTCTTGAAAATACAACTTTGCCGTCATGGATAAGAGCGACCGTATCACAGATTTCATTTATTTCCTTGAGATTATGTGATGAAATAACAGTAGTAAGATTACGGTCAATCATAGCATCTACAAGCATATGCTTTACTATAATTCTCATGGTAGGGTCAAGACCGTCAAATGCTTCATCAAGGAAAAGATAGTCCGTACAGCAGGAAAGACCGATTATAACAATTGCCTGACGTTTCATTCCTTTTGAAAAGGTATTGATTTTCTTGTCCAAAGGCAGCTTTACTTTAGTTCTCAGGGATTCAAAAATTTTCTCTGAAAATTTAGGATAATAGCTCTTGTAATAATTTTTAAGTGATTTGAGTGTAAATGAACCGAACTGTACAGTTTCATCGTTTATAAAAAATACACGCTGTTTAATCTCAACATTATCATAAACAGGTTTGCCGTCTATTAAGACATTCCCTTCTTCCTGCTTATATATTCCTGAAAGCAGTCTTAGTATTGTGGATTTTCCTGCACCGTTTGAACCAAGAAGTCCGAATGCAGTTCCTTTTTTTATTGTGAGATTAACATCATTAAGTGCCGTAAAGCTGTCAAACAGCTTTGTTGTATGCTTTAATTCAATCATTTTGCAGCCCCCTTATCAGTTATTTCTGTTATTCGCTTTTTCAGATCATCTGCCGTAATGCCGTTTTTCAGAGCTTCCTCCACAACATTATCAAAGTCAGAGAGAATAAAGGACTTTAGAAACTTTATATCAGGTTTGGCAATAAAGCTGCCCCTTCCTGCAAGTGAATAGATTATACCGTTTCGTTCAAGCTCCTGATATGCCTTTGAAACAGTATTGGGATTAACCCCCGTATCCTTAGCAAAGCTCCTTACGCTTGGAATCTGGTCATTTTCCTTTAACGACCCTTTGATAACAAGCACAATTATTTTTCTGTAAATCTGCTCATAAATAGGTGTACGGCTCATTAAATCAATTGTAAACATAACAACCCTCCTTTATCGTAATAACTGTATCAGTTCAACTAATACAGTTATGATACCATATTTTTCAGCGGATGTCAATATCAGATAGAAATTTTTTGATATGCTTTGTGCGGTGTTACCTTTGTACCGTAAATGAGCCGAAAGATGAAAATTTAGTGTAATTATTGATTTTTTCAGTTTACTGTGATATAATGTATCATACACATTCAGGGCTTTGCCCCAAAAAGATTCCTAAAAAAACTCGGGGGTAGGGCAGCTTGCCTGCTTTACACCGGGTTTTATCTGTTTTATAATATGGAGGAATAAAAATGAATAGAAAAAAAGCGTATGCTTTTGTGATGTCAGCAGTTCTTACTGCATCAGTTTGTCCTGTTAATATAAATGTATTTGCAGATGATGAGCTTATCGTATCTGGTGATTATGCGTATACTTTAAATGATGATGATACAGTTTGCCTTGAAGAATACAGAGGCAGTGAAACAGCCGTTACTGTTCCTGAAACTCTTGACGGACATAATGTAACTTCATTGGGAAAGGATACATATAACAATACGGGTGTAACCTCTGTTTCAATCGGAGATAATATTGTTGAAATAGGAGAAAACACCTTTACTGACTGCTATGCTTTGACTGAATTTAAAGTAAGTGAGGGAAATAAGCAGTTCAAATCTCTTGACGGAGTTCTTTATAATCAGGACATAACAGTGCTTGTAAACTATCCTACTGCAAAGGGCGATACTGAATTTGTCATTCCGTCAACAGTAGAAACAATAGGAACTTCTGCAATTTATGAAACAAAGCTGAAAAAGATAACATTTCCTGAAAGTCTTGTAACTATAGAACGTCATGGTGTATCATACAATGCTGCTCTTAATGATGTCGATTTAAGTAAAACCAATCTTGTAAACATTGAGGACTTTGCTTTTTCTTACTGTACTTCACTTGATAATCCGATTTTCCCTGAAAGCCTTACATATATAGGCGGAGGCTCATTTGCAGGCTGTTCCGGTCTTGCAGAGCTTAATCTCCCTGAAAATCTTACTGATATAGGTCAGAACGCTTTTGCCGCAACAGCTCTTAAAAGTGTTACGATTCCTGCATCTGTTACAGAAATAGGTTACTGTGCATTTGGATATGACGAAAATCTTGAGGCAATACCTGATTTTAAAATTTATGGTACTGCCGCTTCTGCTGCACAGGTTTACTGTACTGAAAGTGACGAGGATTATGAATACTCCAATAATTTCACCTTTATAGAGGGTGAGGGCAACGATAAAACATATGACGGTCTTGAATCCTCTGATTACGGATATTTTAAATATGCAATTGTAGACGGAGAGGCATACATTACTTACTGTGATTTTGCTGTTGATGTTCCTGAAATACCGTCAGAGATTGAGGGCTGTCCGGTGACAAAAATTTACGGCGCTGCATTTTATCAGGGTTACTGTTCAAAAATAGTAATTCCTGATTCAGTAAAGATGATTGATATTATGGCTTTTTCAGGCTGTGAGGACTTAAAGGAAATCGTTCTGCCTGAGGGACTTGAAGAAATTAAAGCCGAAGCTTTTTCAGGCTGTACTTCACTTGAAAGTATTACCATTCCTGCATCATGCAAAATCATAGGCGATAATGCATTTGCAAATTGTACATCTCTTGTGTCAATAGAAGTTGCTGAAGGAAATACAGCCTACAGTTCTGACGGAGGTATTTTGTTTGACGCTGCAAAGGAAACATTAGTAAAATATCCTCTTGGAATCAAGTCAAAATCATATAAAGTTCCCGACAGTGTAAAAACAATTTCGGAATTTGCTTTTCTTGATGCTTCTGACCTTACCTCAATTGACCTTAATAATGTAACCGAGATTAAAGAAGATGCTTTCAGCTATTGTACAGGGCTTAAAAGCATTACAATTCCTGATGATGTAACTGCACTTGTTACAAAGTCTGACGGAACATTTGCAGGCTGTACATCACTGGAAACGGTAAAGCTCGGCAAAAACATGAAGTCGATAGGAGAAAAGACTTTTGACGGCTGTACTTCATTGAAGAAAATCAATTTTCTTAAAAAGCTTGAGGTTATATCAGACTATGCTTTTTATGACTGCTCATCTCTTAAAAAGGTAAGACTTGGCGATAATATTACTGAAATAGGTGCTTCGGCTCTTGGATTTATTTATGATTCCGAACAGGAAACAGCTGTTGCTGTTGAAGGATTTAAAATTTATGCAAACAAAAATACAAAGGGAGCTGAATATGCAGAAAATTGCGGACTTGAATGTGTTACAAATACATACGGCATTTTCGGAGTGAATGTAAATAAAGGCTTTGCAATTACCGTTGCGTCAGCTTTAGCGGCAGGTGTTATTGCGTTAATAGCTGTATTTACAACGAAAAAAATAAAGAAAAACAGTGCGGAAAAGCAGATTGAAGAAGCTAAAAAGCAAGCAGCTTTGGCAGTGCAGAAACGTGCTGAAGAAGCTGAAAACAGCGAAAGTAAAATTGACTAAGCAGGAGGAAAACGTAATATGAAGTTAAAAAGGCTTATATCAGCTGCTGCGGCAGCAGTTTTGTCAATATCATCAATGTCTGCCGTATCTGTTTTTGCAGAGGAAAGCTCCGGAGATACAATTTCTGACGGCGTTCTGACTTACGAATATGTGGACGGCGGAATTTCGGTAAAAAGCTGTGAACCGACTGTAACCTCTGTAAAAATCAATGAAATTGTAAATGGATATTCAGTTATTTCAATTGATAAATCAGCATTTAAGGAATGTACAAAACTTGAATCTGTATCCATTCCAAAAACGGTTAAAACTATCGGCGACTATGCTTTTATGAGCTGTACAGGGCTTATGAAGGTTGAAATAGATCCTGAAGCCGAAATCGAGTCTATCCCTACAGGAGCATTTTATAATTGCCAATATCTCATGGATATTACACTGCCTGAGTCGCTGACATATATAGGCTACAGTGCTTTTGACTCATGTTCATCACTTACAGAAATTGATATTCCTGACAGTGTGGACTCTATTGACGCATTTGCGTTTAAGGACTGCTACTGTCTTAAATCACTTGAGCTGCCTGATTCATTAAATGCATTGGGGAGCGGTGTATTTATGAACTGTTACAGTGTAGAGGAAATAACCTTAGATGAAAAAAATGAAGCTTATACAGTAGAAGATAATATTCTTTATACAGCAGATAAAACAACACTTTATACTGCGGCGGCAGGAGGAGTATCCAAAAATGTTGTTATTCCTGATACAGTTGCATCAATCAGCGAATATGCCTTTTCAGGCTGTTTAAATATGGAAACGGTAACAATTTCAAAGGCTGTTACAGTAATTCCTGAGGGTGCATTTAATTATTGCAGCGGACTTACAGATATAGTAATTCCTGAGGGTGTAACTGAAATAGGAAATTATGCTTTCAGCAATTGTGAAAACTTAAAAACAGTCAGCCTTGCTTCTACATTAAAGAAAATTAATCCCGGTGCTTTTTGGAAGGACAGTTCAATTGAGAGCGTTACATTTCCTGAGGGTATTACAGAAATCGGAAGCGGAGCATTTCTTGATTGTTCTGCACTTGAAAATGTAAGTGTTCCTAAAAGCGTTGAAAAAATAGGCGAGTATGCTTTAGGATTCAACTCTAAATCAGACGGCTCCGGTGCTGATAAGAATGGAAATTTTAAAATGAGCGTATATTCTGATTCAGCCGCTGAAAAGTATGCAAAGTCAAACGGACTTGAATATGATGCCATTGATTTCAGTCTTAAAAAAGCTGCATTTATTATTATTTGTTCAGGATTAGTTATTCTGGTTGTTGTAATTGCAGTTGTTGTAATGAGAAAAGGCAAAAAAGCTCCGATTCAGGAAAAAGAGTCTGAAAAAACAGAAGAAAGCATTGAATTTGAAGATGGATACGAGAGTATTCTCGATGAGGAAGCTGCTGATAATGATACAGATAAGGGATAATCTGATACAGTAATTATGTGGGGTGAATTATATGAAGTCAAATGAAAAAGTGCATGTTTATAAACGCTTTTCAACAGTTGACAGTCTTATAATTGTTATATATGCAACATTATTTATACTTGGCGGTGCTTTTTTCCTTGTATATACTATGGGGGTATCATTTCCAATGGCATTTGGGGGCTGGTTTATATATTTGTTGGGAGTGTTTTTATTTTACAAAAAAACGTATTTTAATTTCAGATATAATAAGTTCCTGTGGCTGGCAAGAATAGTAGGTTTGACATTGATGATATCAGCTTATTTATCACCGGTTATATGCTTTAATTTTGAAAATAATAAGTTAATGTATCCTGCAAAAAGATTTATATATGCTAATGGTGTAAAATCATCGGTTGATAAAATGCTCCCGAAGTTTTTGTATGAAAATGTTTCTGATTATTATTTCAGAACAGAGGGCTGTATTCCTGCTCAGGATTACAGACCATATTGCTATTTGTTTATTCATACTGATGAAAAAGCACTTAAAGAATATGAATCCGTTATTTCACTAAATTCTTCATATACATATACACGGAACGAAAACAGGACATATGAATTATATCAAAAATATGCAGAAGAATATCCCGAAGAAGAAAAATGGAGATTGAACTGTCCTACAAAACTTCCAATGCATGTATATGAACGTCTTTATAAGGTTGCAAATATAACTGATAACCTTGATAATGCAATAATTTATACAGGTGATGACGCTTCTATGTGGAATTCATATTCAGGGGCAATGCTCAATTATGAAACAGGGCTGCTTGCGATATGGATATGAATATTACTGTAAATTCAGTACCGCACAAATATTGTGCGGTACTTTTTGTTTGCCTGAAGTATAAATCTTGACATTTTTCTTATCATGCGTTATAATACAACCAGTTAAAAAATGAAACGGGAGAGAAAAATGAAACAAAAACAAATATATAAATCATTGCTGATTGCTTTTACAGTTTTGACTTCCGCACTAATCACGGGCTGCGGAACAAATACTGTAAAAAAAGTGAAAAACGAAACTGAATCAACATCTTTTAATTCGGAGGTGCAGACAGAAGCTGTTTCTGCGGAGGAGCAGGCTGTTCCTGTGGCTGAGGACAAGCGGATTCATGTTTCTGCTGCCGGGGATAATCTTATACATTATTCGGTTTATAAAAATGCCGAAGCGTATGCAGTAAACGGTGAAAATTATAATTTTGCTCCGCTTTATGAAAATGTCCGAAGTATTATAGAGGGTGCAGATGTGGCAATCCTTAATCAGGAAACGGTAATTTCACAGAGCAATGCCGTAACAGGAGCTTGCGGCGGCGTTTTAACCTTCAATTCACCTCCGGAGGTCGCTGACGCTGTTATTGACCTTGGATTTGATGTTTTTACAATGGCAAATAATCACGTTCTGGATATGGGGGCATCTGGACTTGAAGAATCAATAAACTTCTGGAATGAAAAAGCAAAGACGAATGATATTACTGTTCTTGGTGCATATCTCAATCAGGCGGACGCCGATGCAATCAGGGTTCGTGATGTAAATGGCGTAAAAGTAGCCTTTCTTGCTTATGCGGAACATCTTAACGGTTTCTCAATTCCGCAGGATTCATCTCTTAGAGTCATTATGAATTCAGAGGAGGACGTTATTGAACGTCAGATAAAAGAGGCACAGGAGCTTGCAGATGCAGTAATTGTTTCAGCTCACTGGGGAGTTGAGGATACAAATATAGTTTCTCAGGATAGAAAAGACCTTGCAAAGAAAATGGTTGACTGGGGAGCAGATGTAATACTGGGCTGTCATACTCATACTGCCGAAACAATGGAATGGATTACAAGAGATGACGGCACACAGGGATTTGTTTTCTATTCTATGGGTAACTTTATTTGTGCACAGACTGATAATTTCAATCTTGTCGGAGAAATAGCTGATTTTGATATAGTAATAGACGGTGCAACAAATGATGCAAGAATAGAAAATGTGGGTGCTATTCCTACCATTGTTCATTATGATGACGGTAATTTTTCAAATATGAGAATTTATCCTTACAATATGTATACTCCTGAGCTTGCGGCAAGTCATGGAATCCCTTATGCAGTTCCAAGAGGAAATTATCCTGATTTTAGCTGGGATATTATTAATAATATCATTAATGAAAGTATTCCTTTGGAATTTCAAAAGCTTGGCTAATATAGAACCTGTTTTCTTATAAGGCAATGCCCTGCAAAGTCTTTTGACGTGCTTTGTACGGTGTTGCCCAAGCTTTATGCAGTGTTGCCTTAAAAATTGTCTGTTTTACGGAAGTGATAATATGAATTTAATGCATTTGAAGTATGCTGTAGAAATAGCAAGAACCAAGTCGATAAGCAAAGCGGCAGAGGCCTTGTATATGGGGCAGCCTAATCTGAGCCGAGCCATCAAAGAGCTTGAAGAAAGTCTGGGCATTGTTATATTTAACAGAAATTCCAAAGGGATAACGATTACACCTGAGGGTGAGGAGTTTTTGTCATATGCCAAAAAGGTTGTGGATCAGGTTAATGAAATAGAAGATATTTATCGCAGGGAAGGACGAAGAAAGCAGAAGCTTTCTGTGTGTGTTCCAAGAGCAAGCTATATATCCTTTGCACTTTCAAGGTTTGCTGAATATATTGACATAAATGATCCCGCAGAAATATATTATAAAGAAACAAATTCAATGACGGCGATAAACAGCCTGCTCAACAGCAACTGCGGACTTGCCATAATACGTTATCAGTCAACATTTGATAAATACTTCAATAACTTGTTCAGCGAAAAAAATCTGGAGGCGGAAACCATAACAGAGTTTACTTATGTTCTTCTTGTTTCAAAAAAGAGCAAATTGGCTGTAAAAGAAGATATAGAGCTTTCAGATTTATCAGATTATATAGAAATTACTCATTCTGATCCGTATGTTCCGTCGCTGCCGCTTAATGACGTAATGAAGGCAGAGCTTTCTGAATATGTTAATAAAAGAATTTTTATATTTGAAAGGGCAAGTCAGTTTGTACTTCTGGAAAATGTACCGCAAACTTTTATGTGGGTTTCACCTATACCGCAGCCACTGCTTTATAAGCATAATCTTGTTCAGAAAAGCTGCGGTGCAAACAACAAAAAATATCGTGACGTTTTAGTCAGGAAAAAAGGCTGTAAGCTTACGCAGTTGGAAAGGCAGTTTATAGACGAGGTTCATCGTGCCAGAAGTATGTATTTATAATGCTTACGATTATAATGCAGTATCATACATTTTTTGTGGTACTGCATTGTGATTTTTTTGAGACAAAATAACGGTATATGGCTGAAAACTAAATAAAAATAAATTTTTTTCAAAAAAATTTCAAAAAAAGCTTGACAAATTACTTTTGTTTTGATATAATAATAAAGCAGTCAGGGAACAGGAACAATAAAGACTGTAAATAATAAGTTGCGAGTGTGCTGGAATAGGCAGACAGGCACGTTTGAGGGGCGTGTGTCGCAGGACGTATGGGTTCAAGTCCCATCACTCGCACCATTTAAATCGTCTGTAAAGACGATTTTTTTATGCGTTTTTTTAAAGCAACACCACACAAAGAACGTCAAAAGGATTTGCACGGTGTTTTCCTAATAATTTTTCTACAACCTGTACTAATGAAACCGCATCATGCATTTTCTTTTAGTGCAGGCTTTTATTTTCGGAGATGAGAGTTTTATGGAGCTTAAAACAAATAATGATGAGCTTATACATCATGTTATGTCATCAGTCGGAGGATTTTTGGGTGCTTATGCACTTTTGAACAGACATGAAAATTTTGGTTCTTCCGCAACGTCAAATATGATTATAATTATTTCTGATATATTGGGACATTCGTTTAAGGAAAGCTTTATAAGAATAATTGCATTGCTAATATATGTATTTTCCATTGTTCTTTTTGTAACTATAAAAAATAAAACATCTGTTAATGTTCGCAAGCTGAGTATATTTCTGGACGGCTGTTGTTTGGTTGCCCTTGCATTTCTGCCTGCTGACATGGATTATATCATGTCGCTTTATCCGATTTTCTTTGTTACGGCTTTTCAGTGGAGCTCATTTATAAATGCAGGACGCTTTTCAAGCTCGACTATTTTTTCAACAAATAATTTAAGAATGGCTGTTTCGGGATTTACAAGTTACTGCATAAACAAGGACGAAAGTCAGCTTGAACAGGCAAAGTTTTTTGGATTAACCCTTTTGTATTATCATATAGGAGTAATCTACTCATATATTTCATATAAATTGTTTGGAATACAGGGTTCGTTTATGGGGTTTTTACCGCTGTTTGCTGCATTTTTCATAATGGCTTTTCAGGAGTATTCAGTTAAAAAGGAAAGCAATGCAGCTGTTGAAAATTCAACAATCTGAATTATAGGCACTGTACTAAAGTATTGTATTATCTTTAGTACAGTGCCTTTTTGTTTATTGAGTGTAATATTACAAAAATCATTGACAAGTCATTTAAATTTTAATATAATATTATCAAGGGAGTTAGGTGAATTACTATTGAAAAGGAGAGTTGTTATGAAGTTTAAAAAAGTAGTATCTGTAATTCTTGCAGCAGTATTTGTTTTAAGTGCAGGCATTACGGAAAACACAAATCAGAAATCTGCATTGGCTGCTGAAAGTAAAAGCAGGGTATCGGTTCATGATCCGTCTGTTTTCAAAGATGAACAAACAGGAACGTATTATGTGTTCGGTTCTCATATTGAAGCGGCAAAGTCAGCAGACCTGCAAAATTGGATCAGCTTTGCAAATGGCTATGCTAAAAACAACAATGTGCTTTTTGGTGACCTTTCACAAAATTTAAAGAGTGCATTTGATTGGGCAGGAGAGGACTTGGAGGATTGCGTTGGAGGCTATGCCGTTTGGGCTCCTGACGTAATATATAATTCCGATTACATTAACAAAGACGGTTCAAAGGGTGCATATCTGATGTATTTTTGTACTTCGTCAACATATATGCGTTCTGTAATTGCATTTGCAGCTTCAAAAAGTGCGGAAGGGCCGTATGAATTTGTAGACACATTGATTTACTCCGGATTTACTGAGAATGACAGCTATGCAACGAGTACGACAAAAAATGTAAACAGAAAATATACGTCTACAAATATTGATGAATTGATTGCTGCAGGAGAAGTTACATATAATTCAGATTGGTTTTCAAGCTCAAATTACAATAATTATCTATACCCGAATGCAATAGACCCAACAATTTATTATGATACTGACGGAAAAATGTATATGTGCTATGGTTCGTGGTCAGGAGGAATATTTACTCTTGAGATGAATCCTGAAACAGGCAGATGTATACACCCTGAAACAGGAAAAACCGCTGATGGAAGAATGGTAGACAGTTATTTCGGCACTAAAATCTCAGGCGGATATTATAAATCAGGAGAAGGTCCGTTTATTGAGTATAATGCAGATACAGGATATTACTACCTATGGACGACATATGGCGGACTTTTCTCCGACGGTGGATACAACATGAGAGTATTCCGTTCAGATAATCCTTTAGGTCCGTTTTATGATGCAGCAGGCAAGCCTGCTGTTTTGGAGGCATCTACGAGTCTTGACAGTGTTGGACTTAAAGTAATGGGCAACCATAAGTTCAGTTCACTTTCCACTGCATATATGGCGTGCGGTCATAATTCTGTTTTAAAAGATGATGACGGTCAATGGTACTTGTTTAATCATGTAAGGTTTAATGACGGCACAGAATATCATGAAGTCAGAGTTCACTCCATGTACTTTAACAGTGAGGGCTGGCCTGTTGTTGCACCTTATGAATACAGCGGCGATAAGATGTCTGAAACAGGCTATAATACAAATGATATTACAGGAGAATATGAATTTATAAATCATGGTAATGATACAAGCTCTGCAATTCATGAGTATTCGCTTATAACATTGAATGAGGACGGTACTGTAAGCGGTTCTGCATCAGGAACATGGAGTCAGGCAGACGATAGTTCAGCAGCTGAAATTACCATAAGCGGACAGAAGTATTACGGCTATTTTATGGGAATCCATGATGAAAGCGGTACTGATAAAAAGGTAATGGCTTTTTCGGCAGTCGGCAGTAATAATCAGACTGTATGGGGTGTAAAAAATACAGCAGCAGGCAGTGATATAGAGAGTGAAAAAGTGATTGATTATACAAATAAAAACAGCAGTATTGTTTACAATGCAGAAAGTGTTGAAGCTTCAAGCAGTGAAGTCTATATAGGAGATACGGAACTGCTAAACGGGGTTTCATATTATGTTGCCAATAAAAACAGTGGAATGGTTCTTGAGCTTGCTGACGGAAAAACAAGTAATGGTACAAATATTCATCAGTGGTCAAAACTTGGCGGAAAACAACAGGAATGGAAGTTTGTTGCCTTAGATAGCGGATATTGTAAAATAGTTTCTATGGCTGATGAAAGAAAATGCATAACAGTTTCTGAAAATTCTGCTGAAAATGGAGTGAATATTGAACTTTCAGATTATGTCGGAAGTGATGCACAGCAATGGAAATTTATAAAAAACGGCAGTTTTTATGGTATTGTATCAAAATGTTCAGCAGATACAGCAGGAATGGACATTTATGACTGGTCTGTTGAAAATGGCGGCAATCTTAATCAGTGGAATTATTGGGGCGGAGATTGTCAGCTATGGTCGGTAACACCGGTATATCCTGCGGTAAATGATGGTATTTACACCTTAAAAAATATTAACAGCGGAAAATGGATTTCCGCTGAAAGCAGCGGTAATGTAGTTCAGAGCAGCAAGTCTGAAGGCTGGAGCATAAAATCAATAGACGATAATTACTATGTAATTCTAAATGAGCATGGCAAGTCATTAACGGTTGAAAGCGGTAATGGAGATAATGGCAAAAACATCTATATTTCTGAATATACAGGGGCAGAATCACAGAAGTTTAATATAATCTGCAATAAGGACGGTTCATATTCTGTAATGACAGCAGTTTCAGATAATAAGTCCTCTTTGGACGTATATGAAGTAAGCAAGGAAGATGGTGCAAATATCTGCCAATGGGAGTTTTGGGCAGGAGAAGGACAAAAGTTTATTATTGAACCTGTAAATACTGAAAAAGCAGTTTCAGGTGATATAAATGCAGACGGAGTATTTGATATATCCGATGCTGTGACACTGCAAAAATATATTCTCGGAAAGGGAAGTCTAGTTAATTTTTCAAATGGCGATATGAATAATGATAATATTATTGATATTTTTGATGTTACAGCAATGAAAAAACTGCTGAAATAAAAGAAAAAGGGGCAGATAAAAAATCTGCCCCATAATATTTTTAAGGAAACACCGTAAAAAGCATGTACAGTGTTGTGCCTTAATGTAATTTTTCAACGGTATATCCCATATCTTCGAGAATGTCATCTACACCTTGGTCACCTGCAAAATGGAGAGAACCAACCATGTAAAAAAGATTATCATTATTTTCTATAAACTCAGAAGCTCGCTGAGCCATAACCTGATTTCTGTTATGCAATATAATGTTTTCATATTGTACATAATCGTCTTCAAGCTCTTTTGGAAGTTCACCCATTTCATCAGCGTCAATTTCCTGAAGCTTATCTACATCACCCTTTGCCCAACAATTGTACATATCAGCAACACTCTGGGTATATTCTTCAATTTCATCAATATTGTCAACCATATCTGAAATTACATAATCAGCAAGGTCATCACTGTATGCATTGAGAGCATCGGTTTGAGCAGAAAGCTCCTCAATACTTACAACTTCCTTGCCGTCTTTGTTTGCAAGACCGATAAAATATGAATCTATACCGGTGAGATTAAGATTTTCCATTCTCTGAAACATTATCATATTAAGCTGCTGAATCCAATAACCTGTAGTATATTTATCAAGCTGTTCATTGTAAACTCCCAGGTCATCAAAGTAATTTTTAGCTTTTTCATATGTTTCTGATGAGAGGTGGTCTTTGACTGTAGTGCCGTCCTTGTAAAGAAGTGCATTTTGATACAATGCAAGAGAAGTCAGGCTTGAGGAGAGTTTATTTATATCATATTCAACTGCTACTCCATCGGCATTTTCGTAAGCGTCCATGATGTAATCAGGCAGAGAAAAGGAATTATCTGAAGCAACGTGAATTGTTCCCATCATATACATGACATTTCCGCTGTCATCATCTGTTACTTTCCAGAGTGCAGGTTCAGGAGCATCAGGAGTAAAATAATCGTTAATATCTGCGGTTTTGCCGAAAGGATTGTCTGGACTTTCATTTTTGCTGTCAGTGCTTTCTTCAGTATCAGTTTGTTCTTCAGTTGTTTGTTCAGATGACTCTTCTGTTGTTTCTGTGGCGAATTGTGAAGCTTCATTTGATGAATTTTCACTGCTTTTATTTGAATTTTTATTGCAGGAAACTGCTGAAACACAAATTAAAGCTGTCAGAATTATTGTAAGTATTCTTGATTTGTTCATTATTACAAATTCCTTTCGTTAATTAGGGCAATACTGCACAAAATCGGTATTGCCTTAAATATTATATCATACTATTACATAGTTTATCATATTGTCATTATTTTGTCAATAAAGTTATTATGGTTATGTTGAAAAATTCATGAAATCTATTGAATAAACGTCGGAAATGTGGTATAATTACAAAATGTAGTATAATGTAGCATTTTAAAAAAGTATAAGATAAAGATTATACTTTATTAAATTGAGTTTCCTGAAAGCATGGTGAATGTATTGAACAGTAATGAAAATCAGATAAACAGAATAAAAGAGCTTTTAGCTGAAAATGGCAATATGAAAGCATATGTTCACAGCTTTGGCTGTCAGCTCAACGTTTCTGACGGTGAAAAAATCAAAGGACTGCTGAAAAAAATCGGCTATTCATTTACAGAGGATACAAGTGAAGCAGACCTTATTATTCTGAATACCTGTGCTGTTCGTGAAAATGCTGAGGACAGAGTTCTCGGAATAGTCGGCAGTATGAAACATCTTAAAGAATTGAAGCCTGACCTTATAATAGGAATAAGCGGATGCATGACTGCACAGGAACATGTGGTTGAACGCATAAAAAAGTCATATCCGCAGGTTGATTTTGTGCTTGGAACATCTGCAATACATTCACTCCCCACACTTTTGCTTGACTGTCTGAACGGTGCAAGATTTTCTGCTGATATAGCTGAATATGCAGACTTTTCCGAAAATCAGGAACAGGTAAGGGAAAGCAGCTACAAGGCCTCTGTTCCGATAATGTTCGGTTGCAATAATTTTTGTACCTACTGTATAGTTCCGTATGTCAGAGGGCGTGAAAGAAGCCGTAAAGCAGAGGAAATAATAAAAGAGGTCAAAGGACTTGCGGCTGACGGATATAAGGAAATCATGCTGCTTGGGCAGAATGTAAATTCCTATGGCAATGACCTTAAAGAAAGTCTTACTTTCCCTCAGCTTTTAAGAGAGCTTGACAAAATCGAGGGAGATTTTGTCATACGCTTTATGTCGTCACATCCTAAAGATGCTACTAAGGAACTGCTTGATGCAATTATTGAGTGTAAAAAGGTTGCAAAGCATCTTCATCTTCCTGTACAAAGCGGAAGCAACGAAATACTCGCTGCTATGAACAGAAGATATACTACAGAAAAATATCTTGAAATAGTTGACTATCTTAGAAATTATGATGCTGATTTTTCAATTACGACCGACCTTATAGTCGGCTTTCCGAATGAAACTGCCGATGATTTTGAAAAAACTCTTGATCTTATAAAAAGAGTGAGATATGATAATATTTATTCGTTTATCTATTCAAAAAGAACAGGTACAAAGGCGGCTGAAATTGAGGACAAAATCAGTGATGACGAAAAAAGTCAGCGTATGAGAAGGCTGCTTGAGGTTCAGCGTGAAATAACAACAGAAAGCTATAAACGTTTTAAAGGTAAGACTCTCAGAGTTCTTGCTGACGGTGAAAGCCGCAAGAAAAAAGGCTTTTTGACGGGCAAGAGCAATGAGTTTATTATAGTTGAGTTTGAGGGCGATGCTTCACTCATAGGTCAGTTTGTTGATGTAAAAATAACTGATGCAATGAATTGGGCTGTTGCCGGAGAACTCGTTAAAAAAGGAGAATAAAATGGATATTATTGAAATGACCAGAGAGCTTGGAAAGGCTATTCAGCAGGACGAAAGATATGTTGCATATACACTTGCAAAAACTGCCAATGATAATGATGCAGAGCTTCAGACGCTTATCAATGACTTTGATAAGAAAAGAACATCTCTTAATGAGGAGCTTAGCAAGGAAGATAAAAATACAGATATGATAAAGGCTCTTGACGAGGATATTAAAGACGTTTACAGCAGAATTATGTCGAATCAGAACATGATGATTTTCAACGGAGCAAAAAATGCTCTTGAACAGCTTATTTCCGAGGTTAATCAGATTGTAACAATGTGTGCAAACGGAGAAGACCCTGATACTTGTCAGGTTAGCCATGGATGCAGCGGAAGCTGTTCAACCTGCGGCGGCTGTCACTGATATTGATAATCCAACTAAACCTTGCCGCTTTTGAATTGACTGAAATATAAAAACCTCTATTTTACAGCATTTTGATTACGCAGCCTTATGGATTGTGGCAAGGTTTAATTGGGGGAGCAATAAAATCAAAGCAGCATTGTATTACAGCAACGGACAGCCTGTTTATCGGCTGTCCGTATAATATGAAAGGAGCTAAACATAAATGGAGATAGACAGAAGTAAAATATCCCCTATGATGCGTCAGTATCTTGATGTTAAGGATAAATATGAGGGCTGTATTCTTTTTTTCAGATTAGGAGATTTTTATGAGATGTTCTTTGATGACGCACTGACTGTTTCAAAAGCCTTGGAGCTTACTTTAACAGGACGTGACTGCGGTCTTGAAGAACGTGCTCCAATGTGCGGCGTTCCGTTTCACAGTGCTGATATTTACATAAAAAAACTCATAGACCTTGGCTATAAGGTTGCAGTATGCGAACAGCTTACCGACCCTGCTGAAACAAAGGGAATAGTTGTCCGTGACGTTATAAGAGTTGTAACTCCCGGAACTCTTATAGACAGCAGTATGCTTGATGACGGAAAAAACAATTTCATTTGTTCTGTTTATTTTCATGGTGAGGACTGCGGACTTGCTTTTGCCGATATTTCAACAGGCGATGCTGTGCTTTCCAGAATTGAGGGCAAAAAGCCTGAGGATGCGGTAATAAATGAGCTTTCACGCTATCAGCCTGCTGAAATTATATTCAATGACGAGCTTCTTACCTTAAAGTCTGTAACAGACTTTATAAAAACACGTCTTGAATGTTCTGTTACATTGCAGGACGAGGAGCATTTTTCGCCTGAGAAGAACAGAGACATGCTTTCTGCTGTTTTTAATGCTGATTCTGTTGAAGCTTTGGGGATAAGTCATGACGGTGCTGACTGTTCAGCAGCCTGCGGACTTTTTGATTATATTAATGATACTCAGAAAACCTCAATTTCACGTTTTACCTCAATAGAGATACAAAGCGGAAATGCCTTTATGGGACTCGACCTTAATGCAAGGCGAAATCTTGAGCTTACCGAAACATTGAGAAATAAAGAGAAAAAGGGTTCACTTTTATGGGTTCTTGACTCTACAAGGACATCAATGGGAAAAAGACTTCTTAAATCTTATATCGAACAGCCGCTTCTGAGTCCTGCAAGGATAATAGAGCGTCTTGATGCTGTTGAGGTTCTTTGCAGAAACAGCGTTATACTTATGGAAACTGCGGATATTCTTGACAGAGTTTATGACCTTGAACGTCTTATGACAAGGGTTATGTATAAGACGGCAACTCCAAGGGATTTGAAGTCACTTTCATCAACCTCACTGCAATTGCCGATGCTTAAAGAACAGCTTGCAAAGCTGGAAAAGTCAAAGCTTCTTACAAAGTACAATAATGATATTTCCACGTTAAAGGAAATTTCAGGACTTGTGGAGAATGCAATTGTAGATGAGCCTCCTGTTTCAGTTAAGGACGGAGGAGTTATCAAGGACGGCTTTAATGAAAGCCTTGATAACTTACGTCACATAATGACCCATGGCAAGGAGATAATTGAAGAAATTGCTCAGCGTGAGCGTGAAGAAACAGGAATTAAAGGCTTAAAGGTTGGATTTAACAGAGTTTTCGGATATTATATTGAAGTAACACGTTCATATTATGACCTTATCCCTGACAGATATATAAGAAAGCAGACATTGGCAAACTGCGAGCGCTTTATTACAGAAGAACTGAAAAATGCCGAAAACAGTATTCTGAGTGCAAAGGATAAGGCACTTTCACTTGAAGCTGATATATTCGGTGAGGTGAGAGATTTTCTTGCAACAAAGCTTGAAAGCGTGCAGAAAACAGCCTCAGCAGTTGCGGCAGTTGACGTTTTGTGTTCATTTGCATCTGTTGCTGTTAAAAATCAATATGTTAAGCCTGATATAGCAATGGACGGTGTAATTGATATAAGAGCAGGACGTCACCCTGTAGTTGAACTTATGCTTAATGATGAGATGTTTGTACCTAATGATACATATATTGATACAAAAAATAACAGAATGTCAATTATTACAGGGCCGAATATGTCAGGTAAGTCAACGTATATGCGTCAGGTTGCAATTATAACTCTTATGGCACAGATAGGTTCATTTGTACCTGCAAATTCCGCAAAAATATCAGTTGTCGATAAGATTTTCACAAGAGTCGGAGCGTCTGACGACTTAACAGCAGGACAAAGTACATTTATGGTTGAAATGAGTGAAGTTTCAGATATTCTGAAAAATGCAACGCCGAACAGTCTTGTAATACTTGACGAGGTCGGCAGAGGAACTTCCACATTTGACGGTGTAAGTATAGCAAGAGCTGTTGCCGAACATATATGCACATCAAAAAAGCTTGGCTGTAAAACCTTGTTCGCAACGCATTATCATGAGCTTATTGAACTGGAAAAGAGCATGGCAGGCGTAAAAAATTACAGTATTGCTGTAAAGAAGCATGGTGATTCAATACGCTTTTTGCGAAAGATAGTAAGCGGCGGAGTTGATGAAAGCTACGGAATTGATGTTGCAAAGCTTGCAGGACTGCCCTCAAAGGTTGTTTCAAGAGCAAGGGAGCTTTTAGCTGAAATGGAGGCAAAAAATGCTTCTGTATCGGTTAAGGCAGATGATTTGGAGTCAGGACAGATAAGCTTTGATTCAGTAAACAGAGAGTCTGCACTTGATATGCTTGAAAGAACCAATATTGATGAATTGACAGACAGTGAATGCAGAGAACTGCTTAATGATATGATGAGGATTATAAAATAAATAGGGGTAAATTCAATGATGAAATTTAATGCTGAAATGATGAATGACGTTTTTAGTTCATTTGGTGTTGATTATAACTATCCTGTATATATGAGTTTTTTTGACAACAGCAGTTTTTTCAGCAACGGAAGGAATCTGAAATTCGGTTATCTTGCGGTAAATTCATCATCAGATGCTATGTATCTGGCAGAATATTCTGCACTTAGAGCAATAGCGGGAAGTGATGCACTTCTGCATGAAATGCCGTTTGGACTTATTAAAAAGATAAAAGTTAAAAAGATGCTGCTTTTGCCCTCATACAAGATAAATATAGAGGGCAGAATGTCGGACGGCAAGAAATACAGATATAAAATGGTAATAAACAAAAAAGTAGGAGGCGGACATTTTCCCGACCAGGAAGAAAATTCATTGAGTTTAATAAATATACTTAGCAGTCTTAGCTGATATTTTTTCTGAAAGGAGAGAGTGCGGTTTTGTCAAAAATCAATGTTCTGAGCAAGGAAATATCCGAGCTTATTGCGGCAGGCGAAGTGATAGAACGTCCTGCTTCCGTAATAAAGGAGCTTGTTGAAAATTCAATAGATGCAGGTGCAAAACATATTACTGTTGAAATAAAGCATGGTGGTACAGTTTATATGCGAATAACAGATGACGGCTGCGGAATAGCACCTGATGAAGTACCGACAGCTTTTTTGCGTCATGCGACAAGTAAAATCATAAATAAAGACGATTTGGATAATATATGCACTCTTGGATTCAGAGGAGAAGCTCTTGCTTCAGTTGCGGCAGTATCAAGAGTAGAGGTAATGACAAAACGTGTACAGGACGAATACGGCACATGCTACTGTATAGAAGGCAGTGTAGAGAAGTCAAACGAGCAGACAGGGTGTCCGAATGGGACAACAATTATTATTCGGGATTTGTTTTTTAATGTTCCTGTACGTCAGAAATTCATGAAAAAGGATATAACGGAAGCCAATGCAGTAAGTCAGATCATGCAGAAGATAACTCTTTCCCACCCTGAGATTTCATTTAAGCTAATCAGGGATAACAGACTGGAGTTTAATTCAGGTGGTGACGGCGAGCTTTATTCAGCTATTTATGCAGTTTTCGGACGTGAATTTGCCAATGACCTTATTGAAGTGAATTATGAATATAATGGAGTGGGTTTAAAGGGATATGTTATAAAGCCTTTGTATGCAAAGTCAAACAGAATCTTTCAAAACTTCTTTGTAAACGGACGTTATGTTAAGTCAAGATTATGCTCTGCGGCATTGGAAAATGCGTTTGAAAACATGATAATGACAGGAAAGTTTCCTGCGTGTGTTCTTATGCTTGACCTGCCGCCAGTAGGAGTTGACGTAAATGTTCACCCTGCAAAAGCGGAGGTTCGCTTTTCAGATGAGAAGAAAATTTCAGATGTTATTTTCTTCGGAGTAAAAAATGCTCTTATGAACAATGGACTTATTTATGAGTTCCAAATGAAAAAGCCTGTTGACTGGACTGCTTCGTCCGAGCCTGAACCGCAGGACGATTTTGTTCAGCAGGAGCTTATTTTTACATCTGTTGACAATATTGAAGAAAAGGAAATAGAGGTTGAACAGCAGGAAAGACAAGTTGATACTGATAATTCTGAAACCAAACAGCCTGAGGATTTAATTTTAAATAGTAGTAATGATTTTTTTCCAAATGAACATGTCAATGAGAATGTTCAGACAAAAAGTACAGAAATTGAGAAAAAAAGTCCGATAGTGGAAAATGAAGCTTTAAAGGACTTTAAATATCTTACTGATACATCTTTTGTAAAAGCAACTGAACCTGTTTGTGAGCCTGTAAAAAGATCTGAACCTGAGGTTAAACCGAAAGTCAGAGTGATAGGTGAGGCTTTTAAAAATTATATTATGGCAGAGGTTGATGACAGCATAGTTATGATAGACAAGCATGCGGCACATGAAAGAATAATTTTTGAAAGGCTGAAAGGGAATCATTGCAGGCAGTACCGTCAGATGCTTATGGGCAATAACAGAATTTTGCTTTCATCTGCTGAAATTGACGCATTGCAGTCAAATACGGAAAGACTTGAAGAAATGGGATTTTCCTTTGATTTTTCTGAAAGTCCTTATGTTATTACAACTGCAATACCAAGCTTTTTCAGTCAGCTTAATTTGGACGAGGTAATTCCCGAAATAGCTGAAAATCTTGCGTTATGCAAACAAAATCCTCAGACGCATAATATGGACGATATACTGCATACACTGGCTTGCAAATCAGCTATAAAGGCAAATGATGATAATGACATTAAGGAACTGCAATCACTGGCTGAACAGGTGTATTATAATGAACAAATACGTCATTGCCCTCATGGACGTCCTGTTATGTTTGTGCTTACCAAAGGAAATATTGAAAGACAGTTTAAGAGAACGTAAATATAACATTGTTTTAAATTCAGGAGGTGTTTCCACTGTCTGCAAATGAAAATAAACCTTTTGTAGTGGCGGTTGTCGGGCCTACAGCGTCAGGAAAAACGGCAATGGGAGTTAAGCTTGCAAAAGAGTTTGACGGAGAGGTTATTTCTGCTGATTCAATGCAGATTTATAAAGGAATGGACATATCAACTGCAAAGCCGTCCGCTGAGGAAATGCAGGAAATACCGCATCACCTGATTGACTTCCTTGAACGTGATGTGTCGTTCAGCGTTGCCGATTATGTAAATCTTGCAAGGGAAAAAATTGCTGATATAACAGAAAGAGGCAAGCTTCCTGTTATAGTCGGTGGTACGGGACTTTATATATCCTCACTTCTTGACAACATTAAATTTTCCGAAAGCAAAGGAAATGATGATTACCGCAGGGAGCTTTCAGAATTTGCCGCATTAAACGGAAGTGAGGCGTTACACAGCAGACTTGCTGAGGTTGATCCCGAAGCTGCATCTGAAATTCATCCAAACAATACGGTAAGAGTTATAAGAGCGTTGGAGGTTTGCCATGAAACAGGACGAAAGTTCAGTCAGGTTAAGCAAGAGGGCAGAATGACGGAGAAAAACTACGATTCCCTGATTATTGGATTGACATACAGTGACCGTCAGGTTCTGTATGAGCGAATCAATAAACGTGTTGACCTCATGCTTGAAATGGGACTTGTAAATGAGGCAAGGGCGATCTGGCAGGAAAGCGGACTTAAAACTGCGGCAAATGCAATTGGCTGCAAGGAGCTTATACCATACTTTGAAAACAGAGAGTCACTTGAAGCATGTATCGACAAAATAAAGCAGGAAACCCGACGTTACGCCAAGCGTCAGCTTACATGGTTTAGAAAAAATGAGCAAATTCAATGGCTTATGTTAGATGAAATTGATGAAACAGAAAAAAAATTAGAAAAATGTAAAAAAGTTATAGCCAACCATAAAAAAATGTGATATAATATATAATGTGTTTTTATATAATGACATATATCCTGTCAGGATAAATTTTTGGAATGAAAGAAAAATCAGAAAAGCAGTAAACTGCTTGCAAAAGAATGGAGAAAAAAATGAATAAGACTATGAATTTACAGGACGTTTTCCTTAATCAGTGCAGAAAAGATAAAATTGCAGTGACAATTTTCCTTACAAACGGCTTTCAGTTTAAGGGAGTTGTAAAGGGCTTTGACAGCTATGTTGTTATCCTTGACTGCGAGGGCAAACAGCAGCTTGTTTATAAGCATGCTATTTCAACTATTGTACCTGCAAGAGCGATTTCAATTCTTGACGCATCTGAAAAAATAGACTAAGCCGGTGGTTTAATGAATCAATCACAATCAAAGTTCTTAAAGCTGCTTGCTGCTGCCTTGGGAGAGAAAATTCTTTTTGTTTGCAGGATTTTCCATAAGATTCTTAAAAAGTTTGTTATAATTGCTTTGATTTTTGTAGTTTTTTTCAGTGTATGGACTTATTTCGGCAATAACGTAGAGGACGATTATACTACTGAAAGTGCATTACTGAGCAATGCAACTGCTTCAACCAAATTCAAGGGCGTATTTATTCGTGATGAAGAGGTTATAAAGTATGACGGTCAGGGAGCGGTAAGCTACAGAGTGGCTGACGGCGGACGTTTGGGAGAAGGCTCGGCTATAGCGGAAATTTATTCTTCCGATTCCCAGATACTTGTTAATCAGGAAATAGCAGCTTTGAAAAAAGAATTGAGCATTCTTCAAAGAATACAGAATCCCGGAACTACAGAATCCGCACAGCCTGCAAGTATTGCATCACTGATTGAAGAAAGCTACAGAAATTCAACATATAAGCGTGAGCTTGGAAATTATGAGGCTTTTGAAGAAGAAAAAGAGAATCTTCTTATAAATTTGAGTACATATCAGATTATAACTGATTCAAGCATTGATTTTTCAGCAAGAATTGAAGAAATAAATTCACAGATATCAAGACTCAGTTCGTCTGTTACTTTGCCTGCAAATACAATTAAATCTGAACATTCAGCATACTTTGCAAGCTATAGTGACGGATATGAGGACATGCTCAGTAAAGAAAGTATAGACGGACTTACTGTTGAAATGCTTGAGGGTATTACCGATTCAAGAGATGATTCAGGAACAGTTATAGGAAAGCTGATTTACGGTTATGATTGGTATGTTGCGGGAGTTATCGATAATTCAAAAAAGCAGTATGAAATAGGTGATGATGTACTTTTGCAGTTTGAATCAAATTCAGGTAAGTTCAATGCAGAGGTAATAGATTTGAAAGAATCAGATGATCCGTCAAAAACTATTTTAATTGTGTCATGTGAGGAATTGAATTATGACCTTGTTCAGCACCGCTGTGAAAATGTTGAAATAATAAACGGTGAATATACAGGACTTAAAGTATCAAGAGATGCAATACGTTTTTGTGATTTCACAGAAACCGTTACTGATGAAAATGGTGTTGAAACTGAAGTTACAACGAGCTGTAAATGCGTTCGTGTAATTCAGGGCGAGCAGGTTGTTTTTAAAAGACTTGATGTGATTTTTGAGGGCAATAATTACGTTTTGTCCGCTGAAAAAAATGATGACAACGATTATCTTTCACTTTATGATGAGATTATAGTTGAGGGAGTTGATTAAAAAATGGAGAGTAAATTTGATTTAATTGACGAAAATTTGAAACGAATTAACTTTAATCTGAAAGAAGCAATGGCAAGATACAGAAAGGCTGATGAAAAAGTCAGACTTATGGCTGTAACCAAAACTGTTGCTCCCGAAATGATAAATTATGCAATTTCAAAGGGAATAGACCTTCTCGGTGAAAACAGAGTTCAGGAATATCAGGAAAAGAAAGACCAATACGATAAAAGTGCAGAGGTTCATTTTATCGGTCATCTTCAGACAAATAAGGTGAAGTATATAATAGATTCTGTTAATATGATTCAGTCTGTTGACAGTCTGAAACTTGCAAGGGAAATAAACAGGCTTGCCGAACAGAAAAACAAAGTAATGAATGTGCTTTGTGAGGTCAATATCGGCGGAGAGGGCAGCAAAAGCGGCGTAAAGCCTGAAATGACCGAGGAACTGCTTTACAGTATGGCAGAGCTTGAAAACATCAGGGTTTGTGGACTTATGACAATTCCGCCGCCTTGCAGCAATGAAAAATTTTTATGTGAAATGCAGCAGTTATATATTGACATTTCCAATAAAAAAATACATAATATAAATATGGATATTTTGTCGATGGGCATGACCTCCGATTATGTATCAGCGGTTAAATACGGTTCAACGCTTGTACGAATCGGAACAGGACTTTTCGGCAGTCGAACATATACTCAGCCTCAATAAAAACCGCATTTGACGGCTGAATAAAATAAAATTGAAATGCGGAGAATGGAGAACAAAATGAAAATTTTTGAAAACATTAAAGAATTTTTCTTTTCAGCAGATGATGATTACAACGATCAGAATGATGCGCCTATCCGTCACGACAGACAAAATGAAATTGACGATATTCCGGTAGGTGACAGAAGAAATAAGGTTGTTAATATTCAGACAACAGCACAGCTTCAGGTTGTACTTGTTAAACCTGAGGTTTTCACAGATGCAAAGCAGATTGCGGATCATCTTATTTCCAAGAAAACTGTTGTTCTTAACCTTGAAACAGCTTCTCCTGAAAACAAGAGAAGAATTATCGACTTCCTCGTAGGTGTAGCTTATGCTAACGGCGGCAGCCTTAAGCCTGTTGCTAACCTTACTTATATTATTACTCCTTACAATGTCGGATTTATCGGTGAAGACCTTGTAGGTGAGCTTGAAAACAACGGCGTTATAATTTAAATGAAAAATGAGAGCAGCATTGGTGAGGATAAGCTTCTGACTGCAAGAACAGAGGATTTGTTTTCAGCGTGTGATAAGAATTTTATTCCGTCATGTTCATTTTTCCTTGATGAAAGACAATGCTTTGTTGCTGAAAGTGTGTGCAAAAAGCATTGTGAGTTGAATTATGGCTTTTGGGGCGGACATGAAAATGCAGTCCGAAAGGTTTTGTGCGTTTACAACGATTATTTTATTGATTCATGGAAAAGTGAAACAGGGATAAAATGTCTTACATTTAAATATCGCACTGAGGACAAGCTGACGCACAGGGATTTTCTTGGTTCGCTTATGGCTTTGCGTTTAAAACGTGAAACAATAGGCGATATTATAATTGGTGACGGTATAACTCAGATTTTTGTTACTGAAATTGCCTCAGTTCATATTATGAATGAACTTTGCAAGGTAGGAAAGGTCGGAGTAAGCATTTATGATGACATTCCGTTTGAACTTGATGTAATTCAGGAATATGAGGATATTTCAGGTACGGTTTCATCTTTAAGGCTGGACAGCGTTTTGAGTCTGAGTATACATCAGAGCAGGGAGAAGTCGGCAAGACTTATTCAGGCGTTGGGCGTTCAGCTCAATTATGTACAGGTAAATTCGGTTTCAAAGGAATTGAAATGCGGTGATGTTTTTTCCGTTAAAGGATATGGAAAGTTTATTCTCAGCGATGTAACAGGCTTTTCAAAAAAAGGACGCATACACATAACAGTTCGTAAATATAAATAAGAGGTGAGTTTACAATGATTACTGCAAAGGATATCAGAAATAAAAGATTTGAAAAGGCAGCATTCGGTTATAAGCAGGAGGAAATAGACGAATTTCTTGCTCAGCTTGAAAGCGAAATAGCAGAAATGGAAGCTGAAATGGCTGACAGCAACAATAAGATACAGATTCTTGCTGATAAGGTTCGTGAATATATGAAGGACGAGGACGCTCTCAAGGACGCTCTCCTCGGTGCACAGAAGCAGGGACATAAAGTAATTGCCGAAGCAAATGAAAAGGCAGAGGCTATTATTGCTGAAGCTCAGACTAAGGCAGATGCTCTCATTGATGAGGCTACAAAGCAGCACGATGTGGCAATGGAAAAGAACAGACTTGAAATAGAACACGAAAAGGAAGCTCTTATTGCTGCACAAAAGCAGGTTTCAGACTTTAAAAAGAGTTTGTTTGATATGTACAAGAGCCACCTTGAGCTTATTTCTTCCATGCCTGAATCATTTGATGATGAAGATGAACAGCAGACTGCTGAAAGCATTATTGCTAAGAATGATGCAGAGGAAATTGCTGAAAAGGTTGCGGCAGGAGCAGACTCACAGCTTTCAGCAAAAACCATAAAAAATGCTTATGAATCACGTTTCGGTGACCTTAAATTCGGTCAGAACGGACAGAACCCGGAAGAATAATTCTGTAATACAAGGATAAAAAATGTCGAAAGGAGGATTTTTCATAGCTTCCGTATGAAAAATCAAATCGAAAATGGCACAGGACTATAATTCAACACTTAATTTACCGGCAACTGATTTTCCAATGCGAGGAAATCTGCCGAAAAGAGAGCCTGAAATCCTGAAAAAATGGGAGGACAGCAGGCTTTACTACAAAATGATTGAGAAGAATCAGGGCAAGCCTTCTTATATACTCCATGACGGCCCACCTTATGCAAATGGTGAAATTCATCTTGGAACAGCACTTAATAAAACTCTCAAGGATTTTATAGTAAAGTATAAAAATATGAGTGGATTCTGTGCTCCTTATGTTCCCGGTTGGGATACTCACGGACTTCCGATCGAGCTTAAGGCGATGAAATCTATCGGCGTTGAAAACGGAGCAATTCCGCCTGTTGAGCTTAGAAAGCACTGTCGTGACTTTGCTATGACTCATGTAAAAAATCAGATGAAGCAGTTTAAGCGTCTTGGAACTCTTGGCGATTATGATGACCCGTATCTGACTTTAAAGCATGAATATGAGGCTCGTCAGGTTGAAGTTTTCGGTAAAATGGCTAAGGACGGTTATATGTATAAGGGCTTAAAGCCTGTTTACTGGTGCCCTGACTGTAATACTGCCCTTGCTGAAGCTGAAATTGAATATTCAAATGACCCATGTCATTCAATTTATGTAAAGTTCAATGTAACTGATGATAAAGGTCTGTTTACTGCTATGGGACTTGACCTTTCAAAAGTATTCTTCGTAATCTGGACAACAACAACATGGACAATTCCGGGCAACCTTGCAATTTGCCTTGGCCCTGATTATGACTATACTCTTGTACAGGTTGGCAATGAATATTATGTAATGGCGAATGAGCTTGTCAAGACCACAATGGAATCAGCAGGTATTTCAGAATATAAAACAATAGGCCTTTTCAGAGGTTCAGAGCTTGAACATATAAAGACAAAGCACCCTCTTTATGACAGACTTTCTCCTGTAATTGTGGGTGACCATGTTACTCTTGAAAGCGGTACAGGCTGTGTTCATACAGCTCCCGGATACGGTGTTGAGGACTTTGAGGTATGCAAAAATTATGATGATATCGGTATCCTTGTTTGCGTTGACGCAAAGGGCAGACAGACTGCTGAAGCAGGCGAGTTTGAGGGAATGGATACTGATACTGCAAATAAAGCAATAGCAAAGAAGCTTGAAGAAGTTGGAGCTTTACTTGCTATTCAGAAGATCGTCCACCAGTATCCTCACTGCTGGAGATGCAACAGCCCTATTATTTATCGTGCAACTGAGCAGTGGTTCTGTTCAGTAAATGGTTTTAAGGACGAGGCTGTTAAGGCAATTGAAAGCGTTAAGTGGATTCCTGCATGGGGTGAGGACAGAATCAAGGGCATGGTTCGTGACAGAAGTGACTGGTGTATTTCACGTCAGAGAACATGGGGCGTTCCTATTCCTATTGTTTATTGCAAGGACTGCGGCAAGCCTATTGTAACAGATGAAACAATTAAGTCAATTTCAGATATGTTCAAGGCTGAGGGTGCAGATGCATGGTGGATTAAAGAACCTGCTGAGTTTATTCCTTCAACAGTAAAATGTGAATGCGGATGCGGCGAATTTACAAAGGAATATGACATCATGGACGTTTGGTTTGACAGCGGCGTTTCTCATACAGCAGTAATGGAACAGCATAAGGGACTTTCATGGCCTGCTGACCTTTATCTTGAAGGTGCAGACCAATACAGAGGCTGGTTCCAGTCATCACTTCTCACATCAGTTGTATATAAGGGTTCTGCTCCATATAAGGCTGTCTGCACTCACGGCTGGGTTGTAGACGGTGAGGGCAAAACAATGCATAAGTCACTTGGAAACGGTATTGCTCCAAATGAAATTACAGATGTTTACGGTGCTGATATTCTCAGACTTTGGGTTGCATCCTCTGATTACCACTCTGATATAAGAATTTCACAGCCTATTCTTAAACAGCTTTCCGAAGCATACAAGAAAATCAGAAATACAGCAAGATTTATTCTTGGAAACCTCGGAAACGGAAAAGGCTTTAATCCTGATACTGACTGCGTTTCAGATGACAAGCTTACAGAGCTTGATAAGTGGGCATTAATGCGTCTTGATTCTCTCATTGATAAGGTTAATGAGGGCTACAATGCATTTGATTTCCACATTGCGTTCCATGCAATCCATAATTTCTGCGTTACAGATATGTCAAACTTCTATCTTGATATTATCAAGGACAGACTTTACTGCGAAAAGGAAGATTCTGAGGTAAGACGTGCGGCTCAGACTGCAATGTATCGAATTCTTAGTGCGGTTGCAAGACTTGCTGCTCCGATTATCTCATTTACAGCAGAGGAAATCTGGACATATATGCCTCATACATCAACAGATGATAAGGAGAGTATTTTCCTTAACCAGATGCCTGAAAAGTCAGGAATTGAATTTTCAGATGAATTTGTTTCAAAGTGGGAGTTTATTTACTCAACAAGAGAAACTGTAAATAAGGTTCTTGAAGAAAAGCGAAATGAAAAGCTTATCGGTAAGTCACTTGAGGCTAATATTATTATTCACTGCGGTGAATCACTTTATGAAAAGTACAATGCTCTTACAGAGGAGCTGAAAGATATACTTATCGTTTCAGGTGTTTCTGCATCTAAGGACGGAAATGATGAAGCTCCTGAAATTGAGGTTATAAAGGCTGAGGGCGAGAAATGTGAACGCTGCTGGTCATATTCAAATACTGTAGGTTCAGACAGTGAGCATCCGACTCTCTGTGCAAGATGTGCAGCCGTTGTTAAATAAATACAGTCAGCCTGCTGCGGTAAAATCAGCAGGCTGTGCTTGTTGAAAGGAAGAAACAGTGTTAGCAGTAATAATTATTCTTGGAATATTGCTTATCGGGGTTGACCAGCTTGTAAAATACTGGGCAGTTACTTCTTTGGCTGAAAAGGGCTCGATTGATTTTCTTCATATCGGAGATTTTGATATTATGCATCTGACCTATGTTGAAAACGACGGTGCGATTTTTGGGAGTATGTCAGGTCAGAGGTGGTTTTTAATAGGGATTCCTTTATTAATTATTGCAGCCGGCATAGTAATTCTTGCAAAAATGCACAAACGTTCAAAACTTTTGAATACATCAATTTTCCTCTTTATAACAGGCGGTATAGGTAATCTGATAGACAGAATATATCATGGTTATGTAGTTGATATGTTTGATATACAGCTTTTCAAATTTGCGGTATTCAACGTAGCTGATATATACGTTACATTTGCAATGGTTCTGCTCGTTATATATGGAATTTTTATAGATCCTAAAATTGAAAAGAGCAAAAAACTTTCAGAAAATGCAGGTTCAGATAATGAGTGATTTGATTTCAACAGAGGTAACAGAAGAAAGTGCAGGACAGCGTCTTGACAGGTTTTTAGCTCAGGAAATTGATAATCTTACACGTTCAGCTGTTCATGGAATTATTGAAAAGGGAATGGTAAAGTGTTCAGGCAAAATCCTGCAAAAAAACTATAAGCTGAGAAAAGGCGATATTATAGAAACGGAAATTCCTGAACCTGAAGTTCTCGATGTTAAAGCCGAGAACATTCCTCTTGACATAATTTATGAGGATAGTGATTTGCTGGTTGTGAATAAGCCGAAAGGAATGGTTGTTCATCCTGCACATGGAAATTACAATGGAACACTTGTTAATGCATTGCTTTATCACTGCAAGGATAGTCTTTCCGGGATAAACGGAGTAATCCGCCCGGGAATTGTCCACAGGATTGATAAAAACACAAGCGGACTTCTTATAGTAGCAAAAAATGACAATGCACATATTAAGCTTTCGGAACAAATAAAGGCTCACAGCTTCACAAGAGAGTATGAGGCTGTTGCTGTTGGTTCATTTAAGGAAACAGAGGGAACAATTGATGCTCCGATTGGCAGACATCACACAGAACGAAAAAAAATGTGCGTTACGCAGCAAAATTCAAAGAATGCGGTTACTCATTACAGTGTTATAAAGCAGTACGGCGGTTTTGCTCATTTAAAACTAAAACTTGAAACGGGAAGAACTCATCAGATAAGAGTGCATCTCTCATACATCGGGCATCCTGTTCTTGGCGATGATGTGTACGGAAAAGCATATAAAGGGCTTGACGGACAATGTCTGCATGCAAGAAAAATCGGATTTATTCATCCTTCAACAAATGAATACATGGAGTTTGAAAGTCCGCTGCCTGATTATTTTGAAAGTATTTTAAGAAAAATAGGTAAAATGTAGTATGTTTGAAGATATTTCAAAAGTAGTTCTGGTTACTGATATGGACGGAACTCTCCTTAACAGCAAAAAGGAGGTTACACCAAAAGACCGCAAGGCGATTGAGTATTTTATGAGTCTTGGCGGCAGATTTACGGTTGCTACGGGTAGAACAATTCAGTCATTTTCTCATTATTATGACTTGCTTGATTTAAGATTTCCTGTTATAATGTTTAATGGGTCTGTAATATATGATAAATCAAAGGAAAAAGTGGTTTATACTGAATGTCTGCCAAAGCATGCGAGAAAAATTGCAATTGAAATTTTCAATGAAATGCCACATATCGGAGGTGAGGTTCTCAAAACGTATGATACCTATGTATTCAGCAATACTGAATATGAGAAAAAACATACTGAAATATGCAAGGTAACGCCAATATATAAAAGTCTGGAGGATATTCCGGACGGAGATTGGCAAAAGGTGTTGTTTGCAATGTCACCTGATGAAATAAGTGATATAATAAACCTTGTCAACGGAAAAAGCTACGATGGCGTTCGTTTTGTTAAATCTGCGGATATTTTCTTTGAAATGATAAAATCAGGTATTACAAAAGGCTCTGCACTTAAAATGTACAGACAGCTTGACGGAATGGAGGACTGCACATTTGTAGCGGCAGGTGATTATAATAATGACATTGAAATGCTGAAGGAAGCTGATTTGGGTGCAGCTCCGTTAAATGCTCAGCCTGAGGTAAAAGCCGCAGCTGATCTTGTTTTGCAGCATACTTGTGACAACGGTGCAATTGCAGAGCTTATTGAAGTTATTTTAGAAAAGTGTGGAATTTAAACTAAGATAATACTGCAAATTATGCGGAATATTATCTTATATATGGAGGTTATTTATGGACGCAACAATCAAAAACCAGCTTGAAAAAACTGCATGTAAAGTAAGAATGGGCATTATTGAAGGAACTTACAATGCAAAATCAGGTCATCCGGGCGGTTCACTTTCAATTGCTGATCTGCTCACTTATCTTTATTTTGCAAAGCTCAACATTGATCCCAAAAATCCTGATATGAATGACAGGGACAGATTTGTCCTTTCAAAAGGTCATACAGCTCCTGCTCTTTATTCAGTATTGGCTCAGAGAGGCTTTTTTCCTGAGAAAGAATTAAAAAGTCTGCGTCATATCGGAGCACTTTTACAGGGACACCCATGTATACATATTCCTGGAGTGGATATGTCAAGCGGCTCACTCGGACAGGGTATTTCAGCAGCCTGCGGTATGGCTTTATCAGGTAAAATATCGAGCAAGGATTATAAGGTTTATACTGTTCTCGGTGACGGAGAAATTGAAGAAGGTCAGGTTTGGGAAGCAGCTATGTTTGCAGCTCATTACGGCCTTGATAATCTTATTGCAATAGTTGATAATAACGGACTTCAGATTGACGGCCCGATTACAGAGGTATGTTCACCTGAACCGATTACAGATAAGTTTGCGGCATTTGGCTGGCACGTTATTACAATGGATGCTCATGATTTTGATGATATTGAAAGAGCTTTTGATGAAGCTGAAAAGATTAGCGGAAAGCCTGTTGCAATTATTCAAAAGAGTGTTAAGGGCAAAGGCGTTTCATTTATGGAAAATCAGGTTTCATGGCATGGTACAGCACCTAATAAGGAACAATATGATATTGCAATGGCAGAGCTTAATCAGCGTTTAAAGGAATTGGAGGACTAATTAATATGGCAGATATAATCAAAAAAGCTACCAGAGAAAGTTATGGCGAGGCTCTTAAGGAGCTTGCAGAAGAATTTGATAATTTAGTCGTTCTTGACGCTGACCTTGCGGCAGCTACTAAAACAGGCATTTTTAAGAAAGCATATCCAGACAGATTTTTTGACTGCGGTATTGCAGAAGCAAATATGATGGGAGTAGCCGCAGGTCTTGCAACAACAGGAAAAATTCCTTTTGCAAGTACATTTGCAATGTTTGCAGCAGGCAGAGCATATGAAATTGTAAGAAATTCTATCGGATATCCGCATCTTAATGTGAAAATTGGTGCAACTCATGCAGGAATTTCAGTAGGCGAGGATGGTGCAACTCATCAGTGCAACGAGGACATTGCGTTAATGAGAACTATTCCGGGAATGACAATTATAAATCCTGCTGATGATGTAGAGGCAAAGCAGGCTGTTAAAGCAGCAGCTAAGCTTGACGGCCCTGTATATCTTCGTTTCGGACGTCTTGCAGCTCCTGTTTTCAATGATGAGAAAACATATAAATTTGAGCTTGGCAAGGGTATAACATTAAAAGACGGCTGTGATATTACAATCATAGCAACAGGATTAATGGTTTCAGAAGCACTTGAAGCTGCAAAACAGCTTGAGTCTGACGGAATATCTGCAAGAGTAGTAAACATTCATACTATTAAGCCGATTGATAAAGAGCTTATTTGCAAATGTGCAAAGGAAACAGGTGTACTTGTAACAGTTGAGGAGCATAGTATAATCGGCGGACTTGGTTCTGCTGTTGCTGATACAGTAACAGAATGCTGTCCTGTACCTGTTGTTAAAATCGGTGTAAATGATGAATTCGGATATTCAGGTCCTGCTGTAGAATTATTAAAGAAATTCGGACTTTGTGCTGAAAATATAATTGCAAAAACTAAAGAGGCAGTAAAGCTAAAGAAGTAATTTTATTAATAGTAATCCAACAAAATATTGCAACACAAGCTTACAGTTCAAATCATACATTATTGCGTTATCCTTCTCACTATACGCCGGTATGTATCGTGTTATTTGTTCGATTGCTATAGTTGAAAAATATAGGGAGTTCCTTTTGAAAGGGACTCCCTTATAATTATGCTTCGATTTCTATAAAACCTGTTCCTGAATTTATTTCACCTGATGCAATGCATTTTACATTAATATAATCGTCACTATTACAAATTATCATAGGAGTTGTAAGTTTAAATCCTGCACTTCTTATTCCGTCAGCGTCAAAACTGATTAGCAAATCACCCTTCTTGACAGCCTGACCATTTTTTACATGAGGAGTAAAATATCTTCCTTTGAGTTCAACTGTATCAATCCCAATATGAAGTAAAATTTCACAGCCGTCATCAGAAAGTATATTTACTGCGTGATTTGTGTCAAATATCATTGCAATTGTTCCGTCACAAGGAGAAAAAAGCTTATTGCTGTTTGGTTCAATGGCTGCACCTTTGCCTAAGACTTCTGTTGAGAATGCTTCATCTTCAACTTCTGATAGCGGAATTACTGTTCCGCTTAAATGAGCTGAAAGTGATATTATTTTATGCTCAGATTTTGCTTTTTCAGATTTATTATCCTTGGAACTATCCTTTGAAATGTCTGATATTAAATTTTCTGCATTGTCTGAAAGAGGAGAGTCCATAAAGTCCTCAAGATTTGACTTGACAACGGAAACCTGTGGACCATAAATTATCTGAACTCCGTTTCCTTTTTTTATAACTCCTGATGCACCGCTTGATTTAAGCAGACTTTCATTAATAATCGACGGGTCGGAAACAGTAATTCTCAATCTTGTAGCACAGCAGTCAATATCAGCGATATTGTTTTTACCGCCTAAACCGCTTATGATTAAAGCACTTGTCCTGTCAACGCTGTCATTTTTATCAGCATTTTTGCGGTTCTCCATATCTTTTCTTGTGTAAAGCTTAGTTTCTTCATTTTCAGCTTCACGTCCGGGAGTTTTCAGATTAAGTTTTTTTATCATAAAGTAAAATACAAAATAATAGATAACTGCATAAATTATTCCAACTACAACTATCCATATCCAATTGGTTTTTGCATTGCCTTGTAAAATTCCGAACAATGTGAGGTCAATAATACCGCCTGAGAAAGTCATTCCGACTCCTACACCCAGAATATGCATGAGCATATAGGAAAGTCCTGCGAGAACACAATGAACAGCATACATAATTGGAGCTACGAACAAAAAGGTAAATTCAAGGGGTTCTGTTATACCGGTGAGCATTGATGTTAATGCAGCTGATAAAAGAAGTCCGCCTACGACTTTCTTTTTTTCGGGCTTGGCTGTTCGATACATTGCAAGTGCGGCAGCAGGAAGTCCGAAAATCATGAACGGGAACTTTCCGCTCATAAATCTTGTTGCTGAAACTGAAAACTGCTCCGTAGAACGTGATGCGAGTTCTGCGAAGAAAATATTTTGTGCACCCTGAACTGTTACACCGTCAATTATCATTGAACCGCCGAGTTCTGTCTGCCAGAATGGCATATAGAATACATGATGAAGTCCGAATGGAATTAATGCACGTTCAATTATGCCATATATCCATGTGCCTGCATAGCCTGAATTCAATACAAGTGAACCGAGATGTGATATGCCGCTTTGAACAATCGGCCATATATAGAACATCAAAATTCCGACTGCAAGATAAACAAGACTGCAAACAATAGGTACAAAACGAGTTCCGCCAAAAAAAGAAATAACCTGTGGGAGCTGAATTTTATAATACCTGTTGTGGAGTGCTGCAACACCGAGTCCGACAATGATGCCGCCGAAAACACCCATTTGAAGCGTCAGTATTCCAAGAGAATAAGTTGTTGAATTGGCAGCCATTGCGTCCACGCCGCCGTTTGCGTTAATTAAAGCACTTATTGCTGTATTCATAATAAGATATGCAATTGCACCGGACAATGCGGCAACTTCTTTTTCCTTTTTTGCCATGCCTATTGCTACACCCATAGCAAAAAGCAGTGCGAGGTTATCAAAAACAGCACTTCCTGTTTTACTCATTATGTCAAGTATGGTATATAAAAGTCCACCCTCTTTGATAATGTTTGTCAGGTTATATGTTTCAATAGTTGTAGGATTGGTGAATGAGCTTCCTATGCCCAGAAGCAGTCCTGCAACAGGCAAAAGAGCGATAGGAAGCATAAATGAACGTCCTATACGCTGTAACACACCGAATATTTTATCTTTCATAAAATGCAAAATCTCCTTAAAGCTGTAATGTAAATATTATTAGCCTTTTTTGCATTTTAATACATAAAAAGAGGCGGAATAAAACCGCCTCTTAATAATTATATAATTGATTACTTAACTTCAACAGTCCAGTTGAACTTGTCTTCAATCTTGCCCCACTGGATACCTGTCATTGTATCGTAAAGCTTCTGAGAAATGTCACCAATTTTATTATCATTGATAATCATTACCTTATCGCCCCATTTAAGATGTCCGACAGGAGAAATAACAGCAGCTGTACCTGTTCCGAATACTTCCTGAAGCTTGCCTGAATCATAAGCATCAGCTACTTCCTGAATAGTAATACGTCTTTCAGAAACATTCAGACCCCAGCTCTTGCAAATTTCAATAGCAGACTTTCTTGTGATACCCGGAAGAATAGAACCCTGAAGCATCGGAGTAACAACCTCACCGTCAATAACAAAAAAGATATTCATAGCTCCGACTTCTTCAATATACTTCTGTTCAACACCGTCAAGCCAGAGAACCTGTGAGTAATTCTGCTTGTGAGCCTCGTCCTGACCGATAAGAGAAGCGGCGTAGTTACCGCCTGTCTTAGCAAATCCCATACCGCCTCTTACTGCACGAACGTACTTGCTTTCAACATAGATGTTTACAGGGTTAAGACCACTCTCGTAGTAAGCACCTGATGGTGAAAGGATAATCATGAAGAGATACTGTGAGCCCGGCTTAACACCAAGGAACGGATCAACAGCAATAATGAATGGACGTATGTAAAGTGATTCGCCATCCTTTGAAGGAACCCAGTCTTTTTCAATCTTGAGAAGCTCCATAAGGCACTGCATGCCGAGTTCTTCCGGAAGTTCAGGTATAACGAGTCTTTCGTTGGATTTGTTAAGTCTTTTGAAGTTTTCAGTAGGACGGAAAAGCTGAATTTTGCCTTCAGCAGTACGATAAGCCTTCATGCCTTCAAAAACTTCCTGTCCGTAGTGGAAACACATAGCAGCAGGTGAAAGAGAGATATCTCCATAAGGACGAATCTCCGGATCATGCCAGCCCTGACCCTCGTCATAAGGCATAATGAGCATATAATCGGTAAAAATGTGACCGAAACCGAGCTTGTCACCCGGTTGTGGCTTAGCCTTTAATTCGGCTGCTTTTGTGAATTTGATTTCCATGTCTATCAACCTCTTTAAATAAAAATTATTCACTTACAGTAATATAGTTTTTTCTGAATTTTTTTTCACAGAAAATGCAGACCGCACAGGTAGAAGCGGCAATAATTGATACAATTGAAATTAATTTTATAATCTGACTCGCTTTCATACAGCAGCCTCCTTATTCAATCAAAAAAGATTCTATATTTAATATTATACCACATTCAGTCATTGTTTTCCATAAGAATTAAAAAAATTCTTAATTAAAAATGCAATTAAAGCAACGGTAATGTTTGGCAAATATGCACAATAATGTAATATCAGCAGTCATATTTTCTTATTCTGAGCTTCACGCCTATGTTTTTGCAAAGCTGTTCAGCAGCATTGATTTCAGATTGAGGGATAACGTCAACGACAGTCATCATAACATTTGCACTTGTTTTGCTGCACTGAACTGCAAAGGTCTGCATTGCCTCAAAAGCATTTTCATATTTCGGGCGGGTAACCTTCATATATTCTTCCTTTGTACCTGCATTAAGGCTTACAGATACTGTATCAAATACTTCGCCTATTTCATTTGCGGTAGACTTTTCGTTTATCAGGTCAGAGAGTCCGTTTGTATTTAATCTGAGCGGCGGACAGTTTTCTTTTTCTTTCATGTATTTTGCAGTTTCAATAAGCTCATTTAGTCTGCATGTCGGCTCACCATATCCGCAAAAAATAATTTCAGAATAGTCAGCAAGACTGCATTTTTCAACAGCTGATTTTATTTCTTCAATTGACGGGTCATGTTCCAGCCAGAGAGAGTCTGAACCGTATGCACCGTCACCATTGTTTCTTATGCAAAAAGTACATGAACATGGACATTTGTTTGTAATGTTCATATAAAGCTTACTGCCTATCTGATAAGTAATTGTCATTTTCTTTTCCATTAAACTCACCTTATTTAAAAAATTCTGGGAACACGTTTTGAGATTCCGCATACTACCTCATAACCGATTGTTCCGTAAAGTGACGCAAGCTCATCGGCGGTTATTTCATCATTTCCGTCACGACCTATAAGTGTGACAATATCACCGGCCTCTGCCTCTGCATCACTGACGTCAATCATAAGCTGGTCCATGCAGATTCTGCCGACAATTCTGCATCGTTTGCCATGAACAAGAATTTCTCCCTTTGAGGACAAAAGTCTTGAATAACCGTCAGCATATCCGATTGTTACTGTTGCAATACGCATGTCCTTGTCAGCAGTAAAGGTTCTTCCGTAGCTTATTGTATCTCCTGCTTTTACAGTCTTTACATGAGATATAACTGCTTTAAGAGCCATAACAGGTTCAAATTCATCAGGTATCGGTATAGGGTAATTCGGACATAATCCATACATTATGATGCCGGCTCTTGCAAGTGTGCTTTTACTGCTGTCACGATAACATGAAGCCGCACTGTTTGCAAAATGAACGTGTCTTAATTTAAGACCCATTTCAATAAGATATTTATTCACATCAAGGATGAAATTTTCCTGTTTGTCAGTAAAATCAATACTTTCCTCATCATTGCAGTCTGCAACTGCAAAATGAGTGTATATACCGTCAATATCGAGCTTGTCGAGCTTTGAAAGCCTGATTATTTCGTTTGCACATTCTTTAGGGAAATCATATTTAAGACCGATTCTTCCCATGCCTGTATCAATTTTTACATGACACTTTATTTTTTTTGCAGTATGCTTTACAAGCTCCTCGGCATATTCTGATGATACAATCCCCTGAATAATATTATTGTCAGCGAGAGCCTGACCATATTCAGGCGGTGTGTATCCGAGTATAAGAATTTCAGCATCAGGACAGCTTTCTCTTACAGCAAGAGCTTCGTCCAGATTTGAAACAGCAAAGTATCTTACACCGCTTTCCCAAAGGCAGTGACACACGTTATGTTCTCCATGACCGTAAGCGTCAGCTTTAACGACTGCCATTATTTCGGTATTGTCTGAAATAATACGGCGGATTTGATTGATGTTGTTTTTCAGTGCAGGCAGTGAAATTTCTGCCCATGCTCTTTTTAAGTATGGTTTCATAAAAGCTATTCCTTTCATTAACGGCATTATAATATTATAATGTTGACTTACAAGTAAAAATTCAGTTACAGTCTGAAATTTCTCCTTGAAATATATAATATAATATGATATAATTTAGTGGTGTATTAAGAAAACATCTTCTGAAAAATCATATAAGGAGACAGAATTATGATTAAATCTCTGACTTCCGGCAGAGAATTTATTTTTCCCGAGCAATTCAGCGTTGATAAATCAACCGCATTATGCTTTACGGGACATCGTGAAAAAAATATCCCTCCATATAATGAGCTTTATAAATATAAAAATTTAACACTTGAAGCATTAAAGCTTTTAATGTCACGTTATATTGATATTGCAATAGAATGTGGATATACGTCATTTATAAGCGGCTTTGCAGAGGGCTTTGACCTCTGGGCTGCACATCATGTAATCAAAAGGAAAAATGACGGAGCAGGAATTTCTCTTATCGGTGCTGTACCGTATCTTCACCATGCAGAACGTTTCAGCAGCAAAAGCCTTGCTTTGCTGAAGGAGGCAGAACTGCATGCTGACGAACTGGTGCTTATTTGCCCGAATCCTGATGCTGTATACAGCTTTTCACCGATATCATCAAATCAGTCAAAGACGCTTTATCGTGACAGAAATTACTTTATGGCAGACCATTCATCAGCGGTAATTGCTTTTATAAATGAAAATCTGAAATGGTCAGGGACTCTCCAGACCTTGAATTACTCGAAAAAAAACAATCTTAAAATATGCCGCTTCGGACTTAAAGAGGTTTATTCGCTGATTGAACAGGGTAATTTTAATCTTTCGGAAATTTCAAAGCTTGCTGATTTGATAAGTTCAAAGTAAAGCTCTTAGTCTATTATATCACACTTGAATTTTTTTGCAAGTGTTCTTTAAAAGCAGCACTTCAAAAAGAATGTGTGGTGTTATCTTAAAGTACTGATTTTCAACAAACTGTTGAATGAATAGTTTAAACATACTGCATGATGTTGAAAAGTTGAAAAAGGTGTTAAATGCTATTCAAAAGCCGTTTATTTTTAAACGGATATATATTGAAAACTCTACATATTACTTAAATTTATTCTTTTTACAGCAAAATATCTGCTTATTTTTATACTAAGCGTTTATTAAACTTGAAAATTTACAAAATATTGCTTTACCAATTAAATCTTGAAGAATTTATTCAAAGTACTGACAGTGAAAAACGCAGGCATGCCGGCGTATGACAATGTTGCCTTAAGAGATAGTTGTGGGAGCAATAATAAACGGATTTCTTGTTAAAGGAGATTATGTTATGGCGAACAGAAAAAAAGGAAGTATAGCGATCCCGTTTTTAGTTACATTTCTTATAGCTTTGCTGATCGTAGGCGGAGGAGCTTTGTATATTTATAAATCTCTGGACATAAATAAAGAATCGGAGCTTGACGAGCTTTATGCAACGGAATACGGTACAGCAACATATGAGGACAGTCATACGATTCTTTTTGTTTTAAATGTACCAGAGCAAAAATGTTCATCAACATTTCTGCTGATGCGTTCTGTTCCAAAGGAAAAAAAGCTGCTGCTCACAGGCATTCCGTCCAATACTATAACTATTTTCAATGAAAAGCAGGCAAGTCTTAAAGAGGTTTACGAAAATTCAGGCATAAATTCAGCACTTGATTTTGTACAGCAGGTTTCAGGTGTTGAAGTTGAAAAATACATGATTTTTAATAATGATTCCTTTTTGAAGCTAAGTGATATTATGGGCGGTGTTTCTTATGGAGTCACTGTTGATATTGCAGGTTTTCAGGACACCGATAAAGAACAATACCTTAACGGCAAACAGACAATCTCACTTCTTACATATCCAATGTTCAGCGGCGGAGAAGTTGAAAGAGCCTCAATGTGTGCGTCTGTAATATCAGCAATGATAAATCAGGCTGACGGGCCTAATCTTGCAAAAGGTCTTGAAAGAAACTTTAATACTCTTATTAATATGGTTGAAAGCAATATATCGTCAGGTGACTTTAAGGAAAGACAGTATGCAGTTAAGTTTATGCTTAATTACGGAAACTCGATTTCACATTTTTCAATGATAGAGGGTACTTCCTCAGAGGAATATTTTGTTGTAGACAAGTTTTTCAGCAACTCAATATTAGAGGAATATTTTGCTGACAAAACTGATGAGAAAGAAAAGAAATAAGGGCAGCACCCCAAAATGTGTTGAAAGGCAGTTTTGAAATGGAAAATATTTTTGATACTCATTCTCATTATACCGATTCAGCTTTTGATGAGGACAGAGATGCGGTTTTGCAAAGTATTCATAATAATGGCGTTAAATATATAATGCTTGCCGCCTCATCGGTTCGGAATTCGGTTCAGAATGATGTCATATCACGAAAATATGACTTTATTTATGCGTCGGCAGGAGTTCATCCCGAGGATATTGACAATATTTCTTCGGATTATCTTGAGAAAATAGAAAAAATTATCATTTCCAATGATAAAATGAAGGCTGTCGGCGAAATAGGACTTGATTATCATTACGAAAATTATAATCGTGAGAAACAGATTAAAATTTTCAGAGAGCAGATTGAACTTGCTTTAAAGCTCGATATTCCTGTAATCGTGCATAATCGTGACGCAACAGAGGATACATTGAATATTCTTAACGAATATCAGCCAAAAGGGGTTGTGCATTGTTTCAGCGGTTCGGCAGAAACTGCAAAGGAAATAATAAGACTTGGAATGTGTGTCGGTTTTACGGGAGTTATTACCTTTAAAAATGCAAGAAAGGCTCTTGAAGCACTTGCTGCCGTTCCGTTGGACAGGCTTGTGCTTGAAACGGACTGTCCGTATATGGCACCCGTTCCATTCAGAGGAAAACGCTGTGACAGCTCAATGATACCATATATGGCAGAAAAAGCTGCTGAAATAAAAGGCAGTTCAGCTCAGGAAATTCTTGATATTACCTGCAGGAACGGCTTGAAACTTTTTGAAATAGAGAAATAAGAGACAATACCGTACAAAAATTTGGCAGTGTTGTCTGTGTAAAGAACAATGTGAGGAAAATATGTTTTATTGCTGCGGAATAACAGAAAAGGGAGTAATGCCTCATAATGAGGACGCTCTCATGATAGGAAAAAATGTAATTACAAACGGTGCTGTTGAATATCATCTTGATTCTCCGTTTATTGCGGCTGTTTCAGACGGAGTATCAGGTGAGGCTTCAGGGGAAGTTGCTTCAAATATGTGCCTTGAGCTTTTAAGCAATGTAAAATACAATAAAAAGGTCAAGCTTAAAAGTCGAATTATGGATATTCATGAACAGCTTGCAAGATACAGCAGTGAGCATTCGGAAAATGCGAATATGCAGGCAACATTATGCGGAGTTGCAATCAATGAGAATAATCGGATACATATTGTAAATGTAGGGGATTCACGTCTTTATCGCTACAGGGGCGGACGTATAAAGCAAATTTCACGTGACCAGTCGCTTGTCCAGCTTCTTTATGAGGAGGGGACTATCACTCACGAGGAAAAGAAAACCCATGTCCACAGAAATATTATTTTCCCTGTGCTTGGGAATCTTTCGTCAAGGCCCGAAATACATGTAGAGCTTTTGCAGAGCAGTATGCAGTATGGTGATATACTCTTGCTTTGTACGGACGGACTTTCAGATTATATTTCGCATCTTGATATGGAGGAAATTCTGGAAATGCCGAAAAGTCTGCCTCAGAGATTAAAGCTGCTTACAGAAAAGGCTCTTGAAAAAGGCTGCTCGGATAATATTTCGATTATTGCCATTGTTTATTATGATGAAAAAAGGAAATAGATGCTTGACAATCTTTTCATAAAGCAATATAATAAGAATAATGTAAAAAAGTGAAATGAGGTACATTTATGCTAAAAAACAGCGAAAAAAGTATGGATAAAATCGTTGACCTTTGTAAATCAAAGGGATTTGTTTATGCAGGTTCTGAAATTTACGGCGGTCTTGCAAATACATGGGATTACGGTCCTCTCGGCGTTGAGCTGAAGGATAACATAAAAAGAGCATGGAGAAGAAAATTTATTCAGGAAAACAGATATAATGTAGGTCTTGACAGTGCTATCCTTATGAATCCTCAGACATGGGTTGCATCAGGTCATATCGGCGGGTTTTCAGATCCTCTTATGGACTGTAAGGAATGTAAAACACGCCATAGAGCTGATAATCTTATTGAGGACTTTGACGGCACAAATGTTGCGGGCTGGACAAACGAACAGATGACAGAATACATCAAGGAAAAGAATATATGCTGTCCTAACTGCGGAAAGTCAAACTTTACTGATATACGTCAGTTTAACCTTATGTTTAAAACATTTCAGGGTGTTACTGAGGATACAAAGTCAGAGCTTTATCTGCGTCCTGAAACTGCACAGGGCATCTTTGTAAACTTTGCAAATATACAGCGTACAAGCAGAAAAAAAGTGCCTTTCGGCGTTGCACAGATTGGTAAGTCATTCAGAAACGAAATAACTCCGGGCAATTTTATTTTCCGTGTTCGTGAATTTGAGCAGATGGAACTTGAATTTTTCTGCAAACCCGGTACAGACCTTGAGTGGTTTGATTATTGGAGAAGCTTCTGCAAAAACTGGCTTTTGAGTTTGGGCATCAATGAAGAAAACCTCAGACTTCGTGATCATTCACCGGAGGAACTTTGTTTCTACTCAAAGGCTACTACAGACTTCGAGTATATGTTCCCATTCGGCTGGGGAGAACTTTGGGGAATTGCCGACAGAACAGATTATGACCTTAATCAGCATATAAAGACAAGCGGCAAGTCACTTGAATACTTTGATCCTGAAACAAACGAAAAATATGTACCTTATGTAATCGAGCCGTCACTCGGCGTTGAGCGTTTATTCCTTTCAATAGTTACAGAGGCTTATGATGAGGAGGAGCTGGTTTCTGTTGATAAAAACGGCAATGAGAAGAAGGAAATCAGAACAGTTATGCGTTTTCATCCTGCTCTTGCACCTTTCAAGGCAGCTGTTCTTCCACTTGTAAAAAAACTGACACCAAAGGCTATGGAAGTTTACGAAATGCTTTCAAAGAAGTTTAATGTTGATTTTGATGAAACAGGTACAATCGGCAAGAGATACAGACGTCAGGACGAAATCGGTACTCCTTTCTGTATTACATATGACTTTGACACTCTTGAAAAGGATAATTGTGTTACAATTCGTGACAGAGATACAATGGAGCAGGAGAGAGTAAGCATAGATAATCTTGTGGCATATCTTGAAGAAAAAATTGACTTCTAAAATTAATGGGCGGATTTTTCCGCCCATTTTTTATATCTGCCATTCTTCACAAAGTTTATTGATTTTATCAGCCAGTTTACGCATATCTGCATTTGCTCTGCCGTCACTTTCCTTTATCAATCTGTAAAGCTTGTCAGAAGCATTAAGCAGCTCGTTGAAAGCAGGATTGCAGTTTGCATTTTTCTTTCTTTCAGGCAGCAGCTTTGGTTTAGCGTCATATGTTATTTCATTTGAAATCATATCAAATTCAGCACCGCTGAATGGTGCATAAGTATCTAAACCAAGCTCATCATGAAGTCTTTCCGCAAGTGCATCGGCAGCATCGGAGTCACCGTGATTAATAAACACTTTTTTCGGTGAATGAACAGCCTTAATCCATTTCAGAAGTCCGTTCAGGTCAGCGTGACCGCTGATTCCCGGCAGCTGTTTTATTTCAGCGGCAACATAAACGGTTTCACCAAAAAGCTTAACCTTTTTTGCACCTTCAATAAGACTGCGGCCTAAAGTATTTACAGCCTGATAGCCTACAAACAGAATTGTGTTTTCAGGCTTCCAGAGATTGTGCTTTAAATGATGCTTGATACGTCCGGCTTCACACATACCGCTTGCTGAAATAATAACCTTCGGACGATTGTCGTTGTTGATTCCTCTTGAATCATCACTTGTTACAGAGGTGATAAGTCCTTTAAATCCGATTGGATTAATACCTTTTCTCACATATTCAAGAGCCTCGTCATCAAAACAGCTTTCACGATTATTTATAAATATGTTAGTTGCTTCAATTGCAAGCGGACTGTCAACGTATACAGGGAAATCATCATGTCCGTTTATGAGTGAATCCTCTTTGATTTTCCTGATAAAGTACAGCATTTCCTGAGTTCTGCCGACTGCAAATGACGGTATGATTACACTTCCGCCTCTGTCAAAGGTCGTTTGCAGAATTTTAGTAAGTGATGTAACATAATCGGCAGGCTTATCATGAATACGAGTACCATAGGTTGACTCCATAACCACATAATCAGCTTCATTTATATACTGAGGGTCACGAATAAGCGGCTGATTTGTATTTCCTATATCGCCTGAGAAAACAATTTTTCTTGTTTCACCGTTTTCTGTAAGTGTAATTTCAATACTTGATGAACCAAGAAGATGACCTGCATCTATAAATTTAATTGTAATGCCGTCAAAAAGATTGACTACTTCATTATATTTGTGAGGTACAAAACAGCTTACCGCACCGATAGCGTCATCCATAGTGTAAAGCGGAACAAATTTCTTTTCGCCTTTACGTTCACCCTTACGATTTCGCCATTCAGCTTCAAACTCCTGAATATGAGCACTGTCACGAAGCATTACTTCACAAAGATTTGCGGTAGCCGTAGTTGAATGAATTTGACCTGTAAATCCTCCTGCATATAATAATGGCAGCAATCCTGAATGGTCAATATGAGCATGAGTCAGCAAAACGAAGTCTATATCTGCCGGTGCAACAGGGATAGGAACGTTTTCATAAACGTCCTCGCCTTGTTCCATACCGAAGTCAACGAGGAATTTTTTTCCGCAGGCTTCAACAAAAGTGCAGCTTCCTGTAACTTCATGTGCAGCTCCGATAAAAGTAAGTTTCATAAGCAGCCTCCTTGAAATACAATAGATGATTATTAATGATTAATTATTATTATGTACATAGCTGTATTATCTTAATTTAAAATTATTATATCATATTTTCACAAATTTGTCTATACTGTTTTCAAAAAAATAGTAGGAATTTTCATAATTATATGTATTGACATGGATTTCATGTAATTGTATAATTAGGGCAAAGCCGTATATTTCAGGAGGGTTTTTAAAATGGAAAACAGAATAAATAAAGCAAAGGAAATACATAATAAGGGCGGAAATTGCTGTCAGGCAGTTGTCTGTGCTTTTGCTGATCTGCTCAATAAGGACGAAGAAACACTTTACTCTGCTGCGGAGGGATTTGGTCTTGGCATGGGCAATATGAATTGTACCTGCGGTGCGGTTTCCGGAATGGTAATGCTTGCCGGACTTAAAAACAGTAGCGGCAGCACAGATGCAGGAAGCACCAAAAGAGAAACATACAAAATTGCTGCTGAGATGACTGACGAGTTTAAAAAAGAGGTCGGAACAGTTATATGCAGTGAAATAAAAGGAGTAAACAGCGGCAAATGTCTGAAAAGCTGCTCCGATTGCATAGCTGAATGTGTTAAAATTGCCGAAAAAAAGATTTTTGGCTGAATTTCGGCTTTTTTTCAAAGAAAGCTATTGACAAATTGAAATTGGTAAGATATAATATTATGGTGTGCTAATGTAATGATATTAGTGCAACTATACAGAAAAGGAGGAAAAATATGCCTACATTTAATCAGCTGGTTCGTAAGGGTAGAAAGGTTCAGGAGGACAAGTCTACAGCTCCTGCTCTCCAGAAGAGCTATAACGCTAAGAAGAAGAAGCAGATCGATTTAAGCTCACCTCAGAAAAGAGGAGTTTGTACTGCTGTAAGAACTGCTACTCCTAAGAAGCCAAACTCAGCTATGAGAAAGATTGCCAGAGTTAAGCTTACAAACGGTTATGAAGTTACTTCATATATTCCGGGTATCGGTCATAACCTTCAGGAACACAGCGTTGTACTTATCAGAGGCGGAAGAGTTAAGGACCTCCCTGGTGTGCGTTACCACATCATCAGAGGTACACTTGATGCTCAGGGCGTTGCCAACAGACTTCAGGCTCGTTCAAAGTACGGTGCTAAGAGACCTAAGGCTGGTAAGTAATTAAAACTTGCTGTTAAAACATTTTAAACAATAGGATAACTACTACCACAAGATAAATGTGGAGATTTATATATATGTAAATCCTCTGCATTGGTCTTGACGGGCTGATCGGTGAAGCTTAGTCGCAAAATCGACAGTAATCGATCGGTACGAGTACCTATGAATTCATGAATCTATGTGAAGGAGGGAAGCGAAATGCCAAGAAGAGGTAATATCGCAAAGCGTGATGTATTGCAGGATCCTGTTTACAATTCAAAGCTTGTAACAAGACTTATCAACAATATAATGCTTGATGGTAAAAAGGGTGTTGCTCAGAAAATTGTTTACGGTGCATTCGACATCGTTGCAGAAAAGACAGGCAAGGAAGCTCTTGAGGTTTTCGAACAGGCAATGGAAAATATTATGCCTGTACTTGAGGTAAAGGCTCGCCGTTTAGGTGGTGCTACTTACCAGGTTCCAATGGAGGTTAGACCTGAAAGACGTCAGACACTCGGTCTTAGATGGATCACTAAATACTCCAGAGAAAGAAACGAAAAAACAATGAAGGAAAGACTTGCCGGTGAAATTCTTGACGCTCTTAACGGTACAGGCGGTGCTTGCAAGAAGCGTGATGATACTCACAAGATGGCAGAGGCAAACAAGGCGTTTGCTCACTACCGCTGGTAGTCAGAGTCTTGGACTTCTGCTTGAATAAGGAGGATTATTATGTCAAGAGACTGTTCACTTGAACAAACAAGAAATATCGGCATAATGGCCCACATTGACGCAGGTAAAACAACTACTACTGAGCGTATCCTTTTCTATACAGGTGTAAACCATAAGATCGGTGAAACTCATGAGGGTTCTGCAACAATGGACTGGATGGAGCAGGAACAGGAAAGAGGTATTACAATTACTTCTGCTGCTACTACTGCATACTGGGCTGGTCACAGACTTAACATTATCGATACACCGGGACACGTTGACTTCACTGTTGAGGTTGAACGTTCACTCAGAGTTCTCGATGGTTCTGTAACTGTTTTCTGCGCTAAGGGCGGTGTTGAACCACAGTCTGAAACTGTATGGCGTCAGGCTGATAACTATAAAGTACCTAGAATGGCTTATGTAAATAAGATGGATATTATGGGTGCTAACTTCTATCGTGTTGTTGAAATGATGCACGACAGACTTAAATGTAATGCTGTTCCGATTCAGCTCCCAATCGGTGCTGAGGACGATTTCAAGGGTATTGTTGACCTCGTTGAAATGAAGGCTTACGTTTACTATGATGATCTTGGAAAGGACATCAGAGTAGAAGAAATTCCTGCTGATATGGCTGAAAAGGTTGAAGAATACCGTCAGGCACTTCTTGAACATGTTGCTGAGCAGGATGATGAACTTATGGAAAAGTATTTCGCAGGTGAAGAGCTCACTATCGACGAAATCAAGAAGTGTATCCGTAAGTCAACAATTGCAAATAAAATGGTACCTGTTACTTGCGGTACTTCATATAAGAATAAGGGCGTTCAGAAGCTTCTTGATGCTATTATCGACTATATGCCTTCACCATTGGATATTCCGCCTATCAAGGGCGTAAATCCTGATACAAATGAAGAAGTTGAAAGACCGGCATCAGATGATGAGCCGTTTGCAGCTCTTGCATTTAAGATTGCTACAGACCCATTCGTAGGTAAGCTTTGTTTCTTCAGAGTTTATTCAGGTTCTGTAAATCAGGGCGACTCAGTTCTTAATGCTACTAAGGATACAAGAGAAAGATTTGGACGTATCGTTCAGATGCACTCAAATCAGAGAAAAGAAATCACAACTGTTTATGCAGGTGATATTGCTGCTGCTGTTGGTCTTAAGAACACAACAACAGGTGATACACTTTGTGATGAAAAACACCCTGTAATTCTTGAATCCATGGAATTCCCGGAACCTGTTATCCAGCTTGCTATTGAGCCAAAGACTAAGGCAGGTCAGGAAAAGATGGGTATTGCTCTTGGCAAGCTTGCTGAAGAAGACCCGACTTTCAAGACTTGGACAGATGAAGAAACAGGTCAGACAATTATCGCAGGTATGGGCGAGCTCCACCTTGATATCATTGTTGACAGACTTCTTCGTGAGTTTAAGGTAGAAGCAAACGTTGGTGCTCCACAGGTTGCATATAAGGAAACAATCAAGGGTGAAGCTGACATCGACTACAAGTACAAGAAACAGTCAGGTGGTTCAGGTCAGTACGGTCACGTTAAGATTCGTGTTTCACCTAATGAATCAGGTAAGGGCTACGAGTTCAAGAACTCTGTTGTCGGCGGTTCAATTCCTAAGGAATATATTCCTGCTGTTGATGCCGGTATTCAGGGTGCTACAAAGGCCGGTATTCTTGCAGGCTACGAAGTTGTAGACGTTAAGGTTGAGCTTTATGACGGATCATATCATGAAGTTGACTCTTCTGAAATGGCATTTAAGATTGCAGGTTCTATTGCATTCAAGGAAGCTATGAAGCAGGCTCAGCCAATCCTTATGGAACCAATCATGAAGGTTTCTGTAATTGTTCCTGATGATTATACCGGTACTGTTATCGGTGACCTCAGTTCACGCCGTGGACAGATTCAGGGTCAGGAAACAAGAACAGGTGCTGTTCAGATTGATGCTCTTGTTCCGCTTTCAGAAATGTTCGGATATACAAGCGATCTTCGTTCAAATACTCAGGGTCGTGGTCAGTATACAATGGAACCGCACAGCTATCTTGAAGTTCCAAAGAATATCGCTGAAAAGATCATGAGCTCAAGAAATAAGAAAAATGACTAATTTCATAAATTTGATGTTTTGAGGATAATTTTTTCCTCAAAACACTTGAATTTATTCAGTGTATCTGTTATAATTAACTTATTCAGATTTATAATCTAATTTAAGGAGGAAATTTCCAATGGCAAAGGCTAAATTTGAAAGAACTAAACCACATGTAAACATTGGTACTATCGGACACGTTGACCATGGTAAGACAACTCTTACTGCTGCTATCACAAAGACTCTCGCTTTAAAGGGTCAGGCTCAGTATGAAGCTTATGATATGATTGATAAGGCTCCGGAAGAGAGAGAGCGTGGTATCACAATTAATACAGCACACGTTGAGTATGAAACAGATAAGCGTCACTACGCTCACGTTGACTGCCCAGGACATGCTGACTACGTTAAGAACATGATCACAGGTGCTGCTCAGATGGATGGTGCTATCCTCGTTGTTGCTGCTTCTGATGGTCCTATGGCTCAGACAAGAGAGCATATCCTTCTTGCTCGTCAGGTTGGCGTTCCAGCTATCGTTGTATTTATGAACAAGGCTGACCAGGTTGATGATCCTGAGCTTCTCGAACTTGTTGAAATGGATATCAGAGATCTTCTCTCATCATATGACTTCCCTGGCGATGATACACCAATCATCATCGGTTCTGCTCTTGCAGCTCTCGAAGCTCCAGACGATATCACAAACGAAGCTTACAAGCCAATCCTTGACCTTATGGATGCTGTTGACAGCTTCATTCCAAGCCCAGAGCGTGATGAAAACAAGCCATTCCTTATGCCTATCGAAGATACTATGACAATTTCAGGTCGTGGTACTGTTGTTACAGGTAGAGTTGAAAGAGGAAAGCTCAACGTTAACGAAACAGTTGAAATCGTTGGCCTTTCTGATGAAAAGCAGTCAACTGTTGTTACAGGTATCGAAATGTTCCGTAAGACTCTTGATTTTGCTGAAGCTGGTGACAACATCGGTGCTCTTCTCCGTGGTATCACAAGAGATCAGGTTGAAAGAGGACAGGTTCTTTGTAAGCCGGGTTCAATCCACCCTTACAGAAAGTTCAAGGGTCAGGTTTACGTTCTTAAGAAGGAAGAAGGCGGACGTCATACTCCTTTCTTTAACAACTACAGACCACAGTTCTATTTCAGAACTACAGACGTTACAGGTATCGTTACACTTCCTGCTGATGTTCAGATGTGTACACCTGGTGATAACGTAACAATGGATGTTGAGCTTATCACTCCAATCGCTATTGAAGAAGGACTTCGTTTTGCTATTCGTGAAGGCGGCAGAACAGTTGGTTCAGGCGTTGTTACAGCTATTAACGAATAATTTATATTTTATTCATATAAAAAGGCATTCCAAGCAAGGAATGCCTTTTATTTTATTGCATTGCTATAAATCAGGCAGCATCACAAGTAATGTAATGCTGCCTGAAAAATTATCCGAAACAAATAATTAAAAGCCAACTGAAACCAAAGTAAACACATAAGCTTAAAATTGCTGTAATGATAATATTTGCTGTACTGGTGCCGCCGGCTGAATTAAGAGCAAGATTAATCGGCATTTTTCCATGCTGATTTTTAATCCTTTTTATAGATTTTATAGTAAATTTATAATAAAGCCAGTTACCAAAGAAACACATTAGAAATTTAAACAAATAACCCAAAGCGGTACATATATAATCTGCATTTTCAATGGTTTGCTGATATGGTTCAAAAAAGCTAATCATACGTTGATATATTTCTTGAATTTCTGCTCCGCTGAATAAGGAACTGTTAAAAAGACCTTCAGCAGAAGCTGTGTCAAAGTTTTCTATTATGGCAATTATTGATCCCGGAACTTTTAGGATTATGGAGATAATCATGGTAAGTATAGCCATAAACCACATTTTACGGTTTGCAAAATAAAACTGAGGGAAAAAGAAACAGGTTATATTTAAAGAAATTTTGCTGCCTACTTCCTTCATTTTCTTAAATAATGGCAGATAATAAAGAGTATTTGTGTTTACAAATTCTGCAACTTCTTCAAGACGTGTACCGTCAAATTCTTCATCAGGATTAAATCCAAAATATTTTTGAGTAGAGTCGAATTCTGAAAAAAATTCTTTGAGGTCTGCGTCACTGTTGATGGAATTACTTTTTTTCAGTTCCTTGCCGCAGTTTATACAGTTTGTTGAATTTTTATCATTTTTAGCAAGACAGTTTTTGCATATAATTTTGTTTTCGGATTCACGAATTAAATCAGCAGGTGTTTTTTCAGTTTCGATTTGAATTGAACGCTGCCAGCTTTCACCCTTTTCATGAAGTTCATTATTGATGCAAGCTCCGTTCTGCTTGTAACAATCTCTATGATATGGCGTTCCGCATTCAGGGCAAACAACTACATCGTCGCCTTGCTGAAATTCCTTATTGCAGTAGATACATTTTTCACCAATATAATTCATTTTTTCCTCCATAAATGCTTTATACATCATAATAACAGGTTTTGAATGCTTCAAGTATGATATTATCAAAAAATTATGTATGCTTTGTGAAAAACTAATGAAAGTAAGAGAAATGTAATATCACTATAATATTATATCATTTTATTATATATAAAATCAAGAGAATATAAAAATAATTTCACATAATACTGATGATAATTTTTAATGGTACTCTTTTTAATTTTTGTTTGTTATAATAATAAAATATATTGATTATAAGGAAAACTCTTGAAATTATTTGCACAAAATGTTATAATATTGTAAATGGAAGAACTCCTATCATTAATTTTAGGTAAAACAAATAATTATGCAAATGAAAAAGTCTTTTGACGTGCTTTGTGCGGTGTTGCCGTAAATGTTTTTGTAATATTGTATGAAACTGTTAGGCAGGTTTTATACAGTGTTTCGTTAAGGAGGCTTATATGAATTCAAAAAAAACAAAAAGAATAACGGGCAGCTTATTGGCAGCTGCTTTGACACTTTCTGCTTTCAGCTATAATACCCCTGTAAATTCATTTGTTGATGCAGTTGATTCTGTTATAAAAGTGGAATTTGAAAATGGCAAAACAAATGGCGGCAAGATTTATAATGAAACATGTAAAGGCAATACGGCTGAGGACGGCAGCGGTGAGGACTTTGACCTCACAAATGCTTCAGGAGGTGCATTTTCTTATCTTGACCAAAAGGGTACAACTGTAAGTGTTGATGTTACGGTAGAGGAGGCAGGTCTTTATGAGTTGTCAATCTGCTATTGTGAGCCTTATGACACAAATAAAAAGGTTCAGTATCTTAATATCAACGGGGTTAATCAGGGCGAAGTCTGCTTTATGCACAACCTTACCTTTGAGGAAACATCAGGCGGTATAGTAATGCTTGATGCAGGTGTAAATACTATTGAGCTTGAGGCTTACTGGGGTTACACAATGTTTGATTATCTTACAATCAAACCTGCAAATGAAAATATAAAAAATCTTAATCCTACACGTCAGCTGTCAAATCCTAAGGCATCTGAAAGTACAAAACGTTTGTATAATTATCTTTGTGATATTTACGGCAATCATATACTTTCAGGACAGCAGGAATACTGCGGTTCTCATAATTATAACCTTTATGCAGACCCCGATAACTATATTAAGGATAATGAAGCTGAATTTGATTACCTTATGGAAACTACGGGAAAGATGTGTGCAGTCAGAGGGATAGATTTTCTTAATTATCATTCAAATCCGTCTTGGGACGATTATGCTGCTGAACGTACTGTTCAGTGGGTAAATGAATATAAGGGAATTGCGGCTGTTTGCTGGCATTGGAGCGTTCCGTCTGAGGAAGGAAGCGATGAACGCAATTTCTATGTAAAATCAGCAAGTGCAAATTATACTACATTCAGCATTTCAAAGGCTCTGGAGGAGGGAACATGGGAACATGAAGTTCTCATGGCAGATATTAAGGAAATCGCAAAGCAGCTAAAAAAACTTAAAGATGCTGATGCTCCTATTCTCTGGCGTCCGCTGCATGAAGCTGAGGGTGCTTGGTTCTGGTGGGGTGCAGAGGGCCCTGAACCCTGCAAAAAGCTTTACCGTTTGCTTTATGAACAATTGACCAATGTTTATGGAATTGATAATCTTATTTGGGTATGGACAGGATATACATATCCTACATCATCAGAATGGTATCCGGGTGATGATGTTGTTGATATAGTAGGCTACGATAAGTATAATGCTAAGGACGGTTTGCCAAATCTGAGTTCAATTTCATCAACCTTCTATAGCCTTGTTCAGAGTACGGAAGGTCAGAAAATGGTTGCGATGTCGGAAAATGATTCAATTCCGTCACTTGAAAATCTTTTGAAGGATAAGGCGGGCTGGCTTTATTTCTGTCCATGGTATATGAATTATCTTACAAGTGAACAGAATAATCCTGTTGAAAACCTCGTCGAGATATATAACAGTGAATATTGTATTACTCTTGATGAACTTCCGGACTTAAAATCTTATCCTATATCAGAGGAACAACCAACAACTTCAACATCTTCTGAAAGCAAGACCGTACAGGGAGATACAAACTGTGACGGAAATGTTGACATTTCAGATGCAGTTCTTATAAAAAGTTACCTTATAAATTCCAAGAAGTATAAAATATCATCACAAGGCATTATTAATGGTGATGTTCATGGAAATGGTAACGGTTTAAATGCTCAGGACGCTGTTGCTATTCAGCGTTATATATTAGGTATCATTGATAAATTCTAAGGGAGGATAACAATGAAAAAAACCATTTTTAAGCGTGTCACATCTGCTTTAATAGGTGCAGTAGTGGCATCAGGTTCAATGATGATTCCGTCATCAATCCCTGCAAGTTTTGCAGCTTCAGAGCTGGAAAAATCGCTTGCAAATGACTCAGGACTGGATATTGACTTTGCAAGAGCACTCCAGTACTCGATTTATTTTTATGACGCAAATATGTGTGGAACGGGAGTTTCTGAAAACAACCGTTATGCATGGAGAGGTGACTGTCATACATATGATGCTCAGGTACCTTTGAAGCCAATGGAAGATAATGTAGGTACAAATCTTTCACAGTCATTTATTGACAAGTATGCTTCTGTTCTTGATCCTGACGGTGACGGTTATGTCGATGTAGCAGGCGGATTTCATGATGCAGGTGACCATGTTAAGTTTGGTATGCCTGAAAACTATGCTGCTTCAACAGTAGGTTGGGGCTACTATGAATTTCGTGACGCTTATGTGAAAACAGGTCAGGACGATCACGTTGAAACAATTTTGAGATATTTTAATGACTATCTTATGAAGTGTACATTCCTTGATGACAACGGAGAAGTTGTTGCACATTGCTATCAGGTTGGTGACGGTGATATTGACCATGCTTATTGGAATTCTCCTGAGGTTGACAAAATGGCAAGACCTGCATTTTTCCTTACAGGGGATAAGCCGCAGACAGATTATGTAGCTTCAGCTGCTGCTTCACTTGCTATCAACTACCTTAACTTTAAAGATACTGATGAGGAATATGCTGAAAAATCACTTAAATATGCAACTGCACTTTTTGATTTTGCAATGTCTCATGAGAAAGAGTTAAGTGATAACGGAGATGGCCCAAAGGCATATTACAATTCATCAAAGTGGGAAGACGATTACTGCTGGGCTGCTGCATGGCTTTATAAGATAACAGGCGACCATAAGTATCTTGAAGAAATTTTCCCGAATTACGACTATTATGCAGCTCCTTGCTATGTATACTGCTGGAATGATATGTGGGGCGGCGTACAGTGTATCTTAGGTGAAATATCCATGGATAAGCCTGCAAAGGAAGGCGAACACGTTTACCCTGATTTCATTGAGGAATTTAAGGTTGCAGCAGGAAAGAGTCCTTATGAGGAAATGAACTGCTGGGCTTCAGTTGCTAAGGCAGTAGATACATATATGACAGGCGGTGTTGGTACAATAACTCCTGCAGGTTACTTCTGGCTCAATACATGGGGTTCTGCACGTTATAACACTGCTGCACAGCTTATAGCTCTCGTATATGATAAGTATAATAATAATGGTCCGGGAAAATACAGTGAATGGGCTAAAGGACAAATGGAATACCTCATGGGTAAAAATCCTATGGAGCGTTCATATATTGTAGGATATAATGAAAATTCCGTTAAGTATCCTCACCACAGAGCAGCTTCAGGACTTACAAAGTGTGAAGATCCGGATCCGCACAGATATGTTCTTTACGGAGCATTAGCAGGCGGACCTGATGCTGATGATAAGCATAATGATATTACTTCCGACTGGATTTATAACGAGGTTACTATTGACTATAATGCTGCATTTGTTGGTGCATCAGCAGGTCTTTATGAATTTTTCGGAACAGATGATATGAAGCCTACGACGGACTTCCCTCCTACACCTGAATCAATAGGTGAAGAAGGCGGCGGAAATGATTATTGGGTAAATGCATGCGGCATTGATGACCTTAACGCTGACGGTGCAGGTGTTACAAAGGTTTCATTTATGGTTATGACAAATTCAACAAAGACAGCAGATAAAACTTCCGTTCGTTATTACTTCAATTCAAAGGAAATATCAAATGTAGACAATGTTAAGGCTTCCGAGCTTTATGATCAGTCAGCTACTGAAGCAGGAGATATGGGTGCAGACGGTATAATCAGCGGACCATATAAATACGATAAGCTTGCTGATACATACTATGTTGAAATAGCATGGGACGGCTATAATATTGCAAATTCAGGCAAAAAATATCAGTTTACAGTTGGTCTTTACTATGGAGATAAGTGGAATCCGTCAAATGACTGGAGTTATGACGGTTTAAAGATGTTTGAAGAAGACGATGCATTCTTCGGTACAGGCAATGAGGTAAGAACAGATAATATCTGTGTTTACAATGACGGAGTACTTGTTGGCGGTATTGAACCTGACGGAACAAAGCCTGTTCAGCCTGAAAAGCCAACTACTGAGCCTACAACTGAACCTACAACAAAGCCAACACAGTCTGATATTGTATATGGAGATGCAAACTGTGACGGTAAAGTTGATATTTCAGATGCAGTTTTAGTTAAGTGTTACCTTATTAACAGTAAGAAATACTCTTTAACAGAGAGCGGATTAGCAAATGCTGATGTACAGGGAACAGGAAATGGCGTAAATGCACAGGATGCAGTTGTAATTCAAAAGAGAGTTCTCGGACTTATTAAAACTCTTCCGGTATAATAAAAATCGTATAAATTAAAAAAAGTCACCTTTTGCCGATGCAGAAGGTGACCTTTTCTTATTTCTGGTTTGTAATGTCATAAATAATATCGGCAGCAATTTTGCTGACAGGAGCGTCATTAATAAAAGGCATGAGTATTTTTCGTCCCTGATTTTTAATATCAAAGCAAATTCTTGCATAAAGCACAGCTTCTTTATATGTTTTGATAATAAAATCCATGAAAAAATTTATGTAATGCTCCAGAGCAATGAGTGACTCCTGAGTATAATATCTGTTCAGATTGATTTTTTCGTGGGAGTATTTGTTCGGAAAAATCTGACTGTTTGAAATAAATGCAAGCCTTGCCTCAGGAATAATGAGATGTTTTGGAGAGCTTTCCGATTCAACGGCTTTTGAAATAATTGTGTCATATCCAAGCTTATTTGCACATAAAGAGCCGATTGACACGAATAATTTTGATGCAGCAAGGTAATCGTCATTGAGGTTTATGATATAATAATCATCAGGAAATTCTGTGAGTTTATATCCTGAACAGCTGATTCCTGAAATGCTTTTATAGCTTTTTGAGCCTTTTTTAGATAGCTTAGGGAGCATACTGCTGATTTTCCTTACAGTATATCCCTCTAATCTGTTTTTATGTAAAGCTTCTCTGCTTAATCTTAGATATTCCTTCAGAAGAATGTCGGCAACCTTTATAAGCTCCTCAGAACGTTGATGATAGGAATTGCTTTGATTCATAGTATAACCGATAATTTCTTTGATAGGGTGAGGAGTATCAGTTAAAATCTGACTTATATCATAATATTTGCAGTTCATTTTAGTATCGGGTTCACAATTATCAGAAGTTATGAAAGACTTGTATTCCGGAATATAAAGTCCGCATGGAAGATTTTTTTCGTAAGGGGAATAGTAAAGAGAATAATCGGAATCTTTAAGAATTTCTGCAATTATCTGAATACACTGTCCTTTTTCCTCAAAATCGGCTCCTTTAAGGTAGTACAAATGAATACCGTTGGATTCATCGAGAAAATCGCTATAGCAATTTACGTCTGCAAAGAAACAAAGCTGTTTAGACATAGCCAACCTCCTGAGTACAATAATAAGGCAGCACAATACACAAGAAATTTTATGCGTTTTTGATATGCAGTCTTTGTGTGGTGATGCCTTAAATTTTTACTATTGTATGCAAAGTCAGCTTGACTTGTTACTTCTTTTTAAAAGCTTTGTAAATAATTGCTGTTATATCGTCCTGACATTTTGTAAAAGTATTGAGCTGATTGAAAAGCTCATTAGCTCTTGACAGACACATTGACGGAGTTTTGTCCTTAAAATAATTTATATTGCCTACATAATCGGACAGATAGCGAACCGCAAGTTCACCCGTAACATACAGTATTCCAAAATAAAGTGAAACAACTTCTTCCTCAGTGAGCAGACCATTAAGTCCGTCAGCAAAACCTTCTGTAATTTGTTTAATGGTATTGAGGCTGAAATCTGACGAAGTTACTGAACGTACCATATCACCATAATCAATTGCAGCATAGCCGTTCATAACGGTATCAAGGTCAATAATACATACAGGATTTCCTGCAATGATGTTATCTGATTTTGCATCATTGTGTACTATACGTTTAGTAAGATAGCAGTCAAAAACAGAATTAAGTGTATTTTCCAAGGCAGACATTCTGATTAAAATGCTTTTATCAATTTTTTTCAGTTTTGATTCCTTGTCAAGAATTGTCAGTTTTTTAAAATATGCAGAAAAATTATGAAAATCAGGAAGTGAAACAGCATATTCGGTTTTTTTATTTTTTCCGTCCTCAATAATCTTTATAAAACTTCCGTAAGCCTTTCCTGTATGATATGGACTGCATTTACATTCAATTGACGGTATAAAGCGGTAAATTCTGAAAATGTCATCATTTTCCTTATAATAATTATGTCCGTCCGGGGTGTGGAAATAAAATGGAACAGTCACATTTAAAAGATGATTTTTTTTGAAAATCTGTTCAGTCAGTTCAATATTGTGCATTACAGCTTTATAGTCCTTAAAAACACTGCGGTTAATGGACTGAATAATAACACTGCTGTTGCTTAATTCTGCAATGTATGTTAAGTTTATATGTCCTTTTTCTATTTTTCTGAAAGAAATCGGATTTTCAACAATACCGAATTTATTCAGAAGCTTTTGGAAATCCATATTTCACCTCATATAAAAACTGCACTCAGCAGAGTGCAGAAAAATTTTTTTATGGTTTTGTTATATTAAGTCAGCACTTCACAATCTTTCTTTGTGCAGCTGCTGCCTTAATTTTTAATGCTGTGCATTGGAGCCGGAATACGTCCGCCTCTGTTAATAAACTGAGCAGGAGATTTTTCGTTGATTTTCATAACAGGAGCACTTCCGAAAAGTCCGCCGAATTCAAGCATTTCGCCTTCCTTTTTGCCGATGGCAGGGATAAGACGTACAGCAGTGGTCTTATTGTTTACCATACCAATAGCGGCTTCATCAGCGATAATGGCTGAAATAGTTTCAGGCGTAATATCTCCCGGAACAGCAATCATATCAAGTCCTACGGAGCATACGGCAGTCATTGCTTCAAGCTTTTCGAGTTTAAGTGTACCGTTTACAGTAGCATCAATCATTCCTGCGTCTTCAGAAACAGGGATAAATGCACCTGAAAGTCCTCCGACGTGTGATGATGCCATTACGCCGCCTTTTTTTACTGCATCGTTGAGAAGTGCAAGAGCAGCAGTTGTACCATGAGTACCGCAGCATTCAAGTCCGATAGCTTCAAGAATATGAGCAACGCTGTCGCCTACAGCAGGAGTAGGAGCAAGCGAAAGGTCAACGATACCAAATGGCACTCCAAGCATTTTAGATGCTCTTGAACCAACAAGCTGTCCCATTCTTGTAATTTTGAATGCAGTCTTTTTGATTATATCTGCAATTTCGTCAATTGAAGCGTCAGGATATTTAACGAGTGCGGAACGTACAACGCCCGGACCTGAAACGCCTACGTTTATAACGCAGTCAGGCTCACCAACGCCATGAAATGCACCTGCCATGAAAGGATTATCCTCCGGAGCATTGCAGAAAACAACGAGCTTTGAAGGGCCTACACACTGTCTGTCAGCAGTTTTAATTGCGGATTCCTTGATGATTTCGCCCATTATTTTAACAGCGTCCATGTTGATTCCTGATTTGCTTGAACCGACATTGACTGATGAACAAATGCTTGTTGTTACTGAAAGAGCCTCAGGAATTGACTTTATAAGTTCAAGGTCACCCGCACTGAATCCCTTTTGAACCAATGCAGAATATCCGCCGATAAAGTTTACTCCGCAGGTATCAGCAGCTTTTTGGAGAGTTAAAGCAAATTTAACCGGATCTCCGCCTTTGCATGCGGCAGCGAGCATTGCAATCGGTGTAACGGCAATTCTTTTATTGATAATCGGGATACCGTATTCCTTTTCGATCTGTTCGCCTGTAGCAACAAGGTTTTTAGCTTTTGAGGTTATTTTTTCGTAAACCTTTTCACATGCCTTGTCTATATCAGGGTCAATGCAGTCCAAGAGGGATATACCCATAGTAATTGTTCTTATGTCAAGACATTCGTCCTGAATCATTCTTATAGTTTCGAGAATATCATATACATTCAACATAAAAGTAAAGTCCTTTCTGCTTAGATACTGTGCATTGAGTTAAAAATGTCCTCATGCATTGTATGGATAGAAAGACCCAGTTCATTGCCGAGAGCTGTCATTTTATCCACTATTTCAGAGAAGTCCTTATTAATTGATGAAATATCAACGAGCATAATCATAGCGAACATATCCTGAAGAACACTTTGAGTTACTTCGATAACATTTGCGTTATATTCAGCACAAATACCGCTTACCTTATGTAAAATACCAACATTATCTTTACCGATTACAGTTATAACTGCTTTCATAGCTAATACCTCCAGAGCTTTTTATATCATTATATCACAATCGCCAATAAAAATAAAGCAATAAATAAAAAAAAGTCACTTATAATATAAATTCGGAAATTAACATCAAATATTTTTGCAAAAAGTATAGAAAGATTAATGTAATTGTGATATAATAACATTACAGCATAATCGACTAAATTCAGAATTTTTATGGGTTTCCAAAGGGTTTGCTAACCCTTTGGTCAGGTCAAGGGCTGAAAGCCCTTGCAGGGTGTGGGACAGAGTCCCACTATTGCCTTAAAGCGCTCCGCAAAGGGTGAATTAAAAATCAGTCCTATGGACTGATTTTTAAGAGGGAACGCCCTGCAAGAGAGGGCGTTCCCTTTGCTTTATAAATTTTTTAACAGACTGATATTGTCGAATTATTGCTGTAATAAATGACTAAGGCGGTGTATAAATGAATTTGATTGATTGCCATTGCCATACATCCAATTCGCCCGATGGCGAGGGAGATGTGAAACAGCTTTGCAAGCGAGCCTGTGAGCTTAATCTTTCTGCTCTCGGTATAACTGAGCATTGTGAAGCAAACAGACTTTTTTCAAAAGAACATTATGGCAGTGAACCCAGAAATGAGTTTGAAGTTTACAATAATATTGAAATATTTGAAAAATCCATGAAAGATAATACAGATGCCGCCGTTGAGTTTTCAGACAAATTAAATGTGCTATGCGGAATAGAGCTTGGTCAGCCGTATGCGGACTTCAGTGGTTCTGAATCGCTTATTTCAGATAAGCGTCTTGATTTTGTCATTGCGTCTGCACATGAACTTGTTGATGCAGAGGACTTTGCTTTTCTTGAATATACACAGAAAAATGTAAATGATTACCTTGAAAGGTATTTTAAAACAGTTTATGAAATGTGTAAATGGGGAAAATTTGATATTCTTGGACACCTTACATATCCGCTGAGATATATTGAGGGAATTTCAAAAATAAAAGTAAATACAGACTTATATAAAGAAATAATTGCAGAGAGCTTTAAGCTTCTTATTGCGAAAGGCAAGGGAATCGAAATAAATACATCAGGACTGCGTCAGCCCTATGGATTAACATTTCCCACATCGGAATATATCATGCTTTACAGAAGTCTTGGAGGAGAAATTATTTCTCTGGGTTCAGATGCTCATTGCAGTTCGGATTTGGGGAAGGGCATAGCGGAAGGTGTGGAAATTGCTGTTGAAGCCGGATTTAAGCACATATGCTTTTTCAGAAAAAGAAAACCTGTATTTATAAAAATTAGTAAGGAGTAATTTTATGAGAAAAGATATAATTAAGCTTTTAGAGCATAATGCCAGACTTTCTGACGAAAGAATAGCGGAAATTATCGGAACAGATGCCGAAACTGTAAAAAATGAAATAAAAGAGCTTGAGGACAGCGGAGTAATAAAAGGTTACAGCGTTATTTTAAATGATGAGCTTTATGACCAGTCCTCAGTGACGGCTACAATTGAGCTTAAAGTAACTCCCCAGCGTGACTGCGGATTTGATGATATTGCAAAAACTATTATGATGTATGACGAGGTGGAGAGTGTTTCATTGATGTCAGGTTCATATGACCTTGCTATACAGGTTAAGGGAAATAATCTTAAAGATGTTGCACTTTTTGTATCAGAAAGATTGTCAACAATTGACGGCGTTCTTTCTACTGCAACTCATTTTCTGCTTAAAAGATACAAGGAAAAAGGCATTTTCATTGAACAGGAAGATGTAGATGAAAGGGGATTTGTTTGTCCGTGATAGATTATGATAAAGCACTTTCAAAAAAAATCAAGGTGATAAAACCGTCAGGAATAAGAAAATTTTTTGATATTGCCGCTACAATGGAGGGTGTTATCAGTCTTGGCGTTGGCGAGCCTGATTTCCCTACACCTTGGGTAGTAAAAAAAGCTGCAATACAGACCTTGGAGAAAAAAAGAATAATATACAGTGCAAATAAGGGAATGGAACAGCTCAGAACCGAGATTTCAAATTATACAAAGAAAAAGCATGGCGTGGAATATAGTCCTTCTGATGAAATAATTGTTACAGTCGGCGGTTCTGAGGCGATTGATATTTCTCTTAGGGGGATAATAGACCCCGGTGACGAGGTATTAATAGTAGAACCCTGCTTTGTGTGCTATGCACCTCTTGTAGAGCTTGCAGGCGGAATTCCGGTAACTGTTCCAACAAAAATTGAAAATAATTTCAAGCTGACAGTTCAGGATTTGGAAGGGAAAATAACAGATAAAACAAAAATGCTGATTTTGCCTTTCCCGAATAATCCGACAGGTGCAATTATGACTAAAAGTGACCTTGAACCTATTGCCGAGCTTTTAAGGGATACAAATATCCTGATATTGTCAGACGAGATATATTCTGAGCTTACATACGGCAGAAAGCATTTTTCAATTATTGAGCTTGAGGGTATGAAGGAGCGTACTATTTATGTAAACGGCTTTTCAAAGGCATTTGCTATGACAGGCTGGAGACTTGGATATGTCATGGCTCCGAAACCGATTATTGACCAGCTTGTAAAAATACATCAGTATGCAATAATGTGCAGTCCTACAGTAAGTCAGTATGCTGCTGTTGAGGCACTTACCTCATGCGGCACTGAGGTTCAGAAAATGGTTGACGAATATAATATAAGACGCCGCTATCTTGTAAGTGAATTTAACAGGCTTGGACTTGAATGCTTTAACCCTGAGGGTGCGTTTTATGTGTTCCCATGCATTAAAAGTACAGGACTTACAAGTGAAGAATTTTGCGAACGCCTTTTATATGAGGAAAATGTAGCTGTAGTTCCCGGTCATGCATTTGGTGAAAGCGGTGAGGGCTTTGTCAGAGTTTCATATGCTTATTCACTTAATCACCTAATGGACGCAGTCAGACGCATTGAACATTTTGTTGAAAAACTAAAGGGAGAGCATAAAAATGAGGCTTAAAGCTGCGGCAAAAGTAAATCTTTCACTTGACGTTACAGGTAAACTTGAAAATGGCTATCACCTTATAGAAAGTTTTTTTCAGACAGTCGGACTTTACGATGTGATTGACATTGAACTAAATGACAGCAGAGAAATCCGTCTGACCTGTTCTGATAAAACAATCCCATGCAATGAAAGCAATATTGCATATAAGGCGGCTTTGATTTTTCGTGAAAAATCAGGGATTGACTTCGGCTGTAAAATTCATATTGAGAAAAACATTCCGTCACAGGCAGGAATGGGCGGTGGAAGCACAGACGGGGCGGCTGTGCTTTATGCCCTCAACAAGCTTTTGAATACGGACTACTCATTTAATGAACTTGTAAAAATAGGAACAAGGCTTGGAGCAGATGTGCCGTTTTTTCTTATGGGAGGAACAGCATTTGCTGAGGGAATAGGCGAAAAGCTGACGAAAGCTCCCGATTATTCAGGCAGAATACTTGTTATCGGAAAAGGAAGTCAGGGGATATCAACTGTTGAGGCATACAGAAAAATTGACAGTCTTATAAATTCTGTGCATCCGCAGACGGATAAGCTTGCAGAATCACTTAAAAACGGAGGCAGTGACGCTTACCGTTATTTTGAAAATCTGTTTGAGCTTGCCGCAGACCTTGAAGATGTTGAAAAAATAAAGTCTTATATGCTTGGAAGCGGTGCGTTAAATGCATTGATGACAGGAAGCGGTTCGGCAGTATTCGGAGTTTTTGATAATATTTCAGACGCTGAAAAGTGCTGTTCAGACTTAAAGAAAAAAGGCTTTTTCTCATCAGTCTGTAGGACTGTTGAAAAATCATTTGAAGAAATCATGTGATATTGCAGGAAACACCGTACAGAGTCCTTTGACGTGCTTTGTGCGGTATTGCCTAAAAATAATATTGCTTGAATTTTAGGACTGTGTATAATAATAAAAAGAAGAAAAACACTTGACAAAAAAGAGCATTTGTTGTAAAATTTAAAAGTAATATGGATGACAAATTGAACATTGGCGTTTTGGTTGTAGAAATTTAAGAACCTGTACCGATAGGAAATGTATGCGGATTTTTGAGCATTATTTTTCTGGATTCAAGGCAAAAATTTGCAGGCATACTGAAGTATGGCAAGATTTTTTAACACAGAGGACAGAAAATTTGCCGAAAATACAAACGTATTTCCTGTTTGTGCGGTTCTATTCCTATAGTCAAGGCGCTTTTATTTTGTAAGGAGGACATTATTATGTCAGCGCAGTATAAATCAGTATCAGAAATATTTGGGTGCAATGTATTCGGCGATACAGTTATGAGGGAAAGACTTCCTAAGAATGTGTATAAGTCGGTTTTAAAAACAAAACAGCTTGGCATTGCTCTTGACAGTGACGTTGCTGATGTTGTTGCAAATGCAATGAAGGATTGGGCTATTGAAAAGGGAGCTACTCATTACACTCACTGGTTTCAGCCAATGACAGGCGTAACTGCTGAAAAGCATGACGCTTTTATCTCTCCTACTCCCGATGGAAATGTAATTATTGAATTTTCAGGAAAAGAGCTTGTCAAGGGTGAACCTGATGCATCTTCTTTCCCGTCAGGCGGATTAAGAGCTACCTTTGAGGCAAGGGGATATACTGCATGGGATCCGACTTCATGTGCATTTATCAAGGATAATTCTCTTTACATACCAACAGCTTTTTGTTCATATACAGGAGAAATTCTTGATAAAAAGACTCCGCTTCTCCGCTCAATGGAGGTTGTCAGTGAACAGGCACTCAGAATATTAAAATTGTTTGGAAATGAAAAAGCTACAAGAGTTACTACTACAGTTGGTGCTGAACAGGAGTATTTTCTTGTTGATAAAAAATATTATGACCAGCGTGAAGACCTTATCCTTACAGGCAGAACATTATTTGGTGCAAAGCCTCCAAAGGGACAGGAGCTTGAGGACCATTATTTTGGAAATATCAAGCAGAGAGTTTCAGATTATATGAAGGATCTTGACGAAGAACTCTGGAAGCTTGGAATTTATTCAAAAACAAAGCATAATGAGGTTGCTCCTGCACAGCATGAGCTTGCTCCGATATTTACAACAGCCAATATTGCAGCAGACCACAATCAGCTTACAATGGAAATAATGAAGAAAACTGCACTTAAACATGGTCTTGTCTGCTTGCTGCATGAAAAGCCTTTTGCAGGTGTAAATGGTTCAGGAAAGCATAATAACTGGTCAATTTGTTCAAATGATGGACAAAATCTTCTCGATCCTGGTGATACTCCTCAGGATAACCTGCAATTTCTTACATTCCTTTGTGCTATTATAAAAGGAGTTCATGAGTATGCTCCGCTTCTCAGACTTTCAGCTGCATCGGCAGGAAACGACCACAGACTTGGAGCAAATGAAGCTCCGCCTGCAATTGTTTCATTGTTTATAGGAAGTGAACTTGAAGCAGTCATTGAAGCTCTTGAAAACGGTACAAAAGTTGCGTCTATTGCTGATAAGCAGTTTGAAATCGGAGTTGATGCTCTCCCTAACTTCCCGAAGGATACAACCGACAGAAACAGAACATCTCCATTTGCTTTCACAGGAAATAAGTTTGAATTCAGAATGCTGGGTTCAGCTGATTCTATTTCATGTACAAATACAATTATCAACACAATTGTTGCACAGGAACTCTGTGAATTTGCAGATGAGCTTGAAAAGTCAGATAATTTTGAAAAGGACTTAAAGGAACTCCTTGTAAAAACTATCAAGGAACATAAAGCAATCGTATTCAATGGTAATGGCTATGCAGAAGAATGGCTTGAAGAAGCGGTAAATGTAAGAAAACTTCCAAACCTTGTTTCAACCGTAGACGCACTTCCTGAATATACAAGACCTGAATTTGTTGCAATGTTTGAGAAATTCAAGGTGTATACTGCAACTGAAATTAATTCAAGAACTGAAATTTTACTTGAAAATTACAGTAAAGTAATTAACATTGAGGCTCTTACAATGCTTGATATGGCTAAAAAGCTTATTATTCCTGCCTGCATTGAGTATAATAAAACTGTTTGCGATGCGGCTGCATCTAAAATTGCAATAGGTCTTGATGCAAATGTGGAAAAGAGTATTGCATCAAAGATCTCATCATTGAATGAGGGTATATATAATGCAGTTAAGGTTCTTGATGAAAAGGTTATTACAGCTCAGGGACAGGAAGAAGGACTTAAAATGGCACGTTTCTACAGAAATGAGGTCTTTGCACAAATGCAGACATTAAGAGCTTTGGTTGATGAAATGGAGATGTGTATTTCTTCAGACATTTGGCCACTGCCGTCATACTCAAAGCTTCTTTTCAGTGTTTGAGTTATCATAATTGAGTTTTACAGATATGAAATAAGCCGCAGCTTACGCTGCGGCTTTAGTATATCTGGAGATATTTACGGTGGTAAGGGAACGCTCTCTCTTGCAGAGCGTTCCCTCTTAAAAAACAGTCCACAGGACTGTTTTTTAATTCACCCTTTGCAGAGCGCCCTGCGGCTGTTTGTGGGACTCTGTCCCACACCCTGCAAGGGCTTTCAGCCCTTGACCTGACCAAAGGGTTAGTAAAACCTTTGGAAACCCATTATTATAACAAGATAAAATACTAAACAGGTGATGTTGCCTTTACTTTTTACATTTTTTCCTGCACTTAGTGCAATCTCCGCAGCAGCCCTTATTTTTAATTGCAGACTTTATACTTAATATAAATAAAATTGTGATAATCCCTATAATTATAAAATCAATTATACCCATTATAAAATCATTCCTGCTATATTATAAACTATGAGAGCGGTAATCCATGCAACAGCACATTGAAATATTACAATTACTCCCGTTTTGACTACAGAATTAAGTTCTTTTTTAATAGTTGCAATTGCAGCAACGCATGGAGTATAAAGCAATGTAAAGGTTAAGAAACTGCATGCCGAGGCAGTAGTGAAAAGTGAGGAAAGTTTTGATGTGAGTTCATTTCCTTTTGCGGAGAGCAGAACTCCCAATGTACTTATAACAGTTTCCTTTGCGGTAAGTCCTGTAACAAGAGCAGTTGAAATTCGCCAATCGTCAAATCCGAGCGGCTTGAAAACAGGAGCAAGCAGACGTCCGAGCGATGCAAGCAGACTTTCTGAACTGTCGGAAACAACATTAAATCTTGAATCAAAGCTTTGCAGACACCATATTATTATGGTTGCGGCAAAAATAATAGTAAATGCTTTTTGCAGGAAATCCTTAGCCTTGTCCCACATAAGCATGAATACGCTTTTGGCTGATGGAAAACGGTAATTAGGCAATTCCATAACGAAAGGAACAGGCTTTCCTCGAAATTTAGTTTTGTTCAGCAGTAATGCACATATTATTCCGACTATAATTCCAAGTACATAAAGCAAAATCATGACAAGAGGCTGATATTTATCGAAAAATGCCGCAGTAAAAACAGCATAAATCGGTATTTTTGCAGAACAGCTCATAAAAGGAACAAGCATTATAGTAAGTCGTCTGTCACGGTCTGATGATAGGGTTCTTGTTGCCATAATGGCAGGAACAGAACAGCCGAAGCCTACAAGCATTGGAACAAAGCTTCGTCCTGAAAGTCCTATTTTTCTCAGCAGTTTATCCATAACAAATGCTATTCTTGCCATATAGCCGCTGTCCTCAAGAATTGAAAGAAAGAAGAAAAGCGTTATAATAATAGGCAGGAAACTAAGCACACTTCCCACGCCTGCAAAAACTCCGTCAATGATAAGACTATGTACAATAGGATTAATTCCATATGCGGTCAAACCTTTATCTGCAAGTTCGGTTACTTTATCAACTCCGATTGAAAGCAGGTCACTTAAAAAGCTTCCGATAACATTGAATGTCAGCCAGAAAACTATCGTCATAATAAGCAGAAAAGACGGTATAGCAAGATGCTTGTTAGTGAGAATACTGTCAATCTTTATACTTCGCAGATGTTCCTTGCTTTCATGGCATTTTACGACAGTTTCGCTGCATGTTTTTTCAATAAAGGTGTATCTCATGTCAGCAAGTGCGGCATTTCTGTCCATACCGCATTCAAATTCCATTTCAACAATGGTATGCTCAATCATATCAAGCTCATTTTGATTGAGTTCAAGACGGTTTGTAATGTCTGGGTCGCCTTCAACAAGTTTTGTAGCTGCAAAACGGGGACAGACTCCGATATTTTCAGCATGGTCTTCAATCAGGTGCGTTACAGCGTGAATACAGCGGTGTACGGCACCGGAACAGAAGTCAGTTTTAATTGGGTATATTTTCTTTTTGGCGGTAGTGACAACCGTATCTATAAGTTCATCAACGCCTTCATTTTTAGCGGCACTTATCGGGATAACAGGTATTCCGAGCTTTTGTGAAAGTGCTGTTACATTAATTGTACCGCCATTATTTCTTACCTCGTCCATCATATTTAAAGCAAGAACCATTGGGATTTTCATTTCAAGCATTTGTAATGTTAAATACAAATTACGTTCAATATTTGTCGCATCAACAATATTAATTATTCCATCAGGCTTTTCCTTAATTAGAAAATCACGAGTAACAATTTCTTCCTGAGTATATGGACGGATAGAGTAGATACCGGGGAGGTCAACCACCTTATGTTCGGGATAACCTCTTATTTCACCCGTTTTGCTGTCTACTGTGACGCCGGGAAAGTTTCCGACATGCTGATTTGAACCTGTAAGCTGATTAAAAAGCGTAGTTTTACCACAATTCTGATTTCCTGCAAGAGCAAAAATCATTTATCAAGCTCCTCACTTTCAATTTCAATTTTTTTTGCGTCCTCAATACGCAGAGTGAGTTCATAGCCTCTTAAATGAATTTCAATAGGGTCACCCATTGGAGCCATTTTTCTGACCATTACTTTAGTTTTGGGGATAAGCCCCATATCAAGCAGACGAAGCCTTAATTCACCCTCGCCGCCGACTGATTTAATTATGCCGGATTCTCCGACCTTTAACATATCAAGTGTCATGTTATCCTCTTTTCTTTTCATATCTGTATTTATACAGCGTTGCCTTAATTATATTACCATTTTTGAAGTTAAAAGTCAATTAATGCAGCAATCATATACAAATATAAAGGCAATATAGCACAATTCTGTCAGTCAGACCTTGTGCGGTGTTGCTTAAATAGTAAACATTGCAAATATTCCTATTGACTAAAAGTATAAATTATGTTATTATGATATTCGGGGGCATTTGCCCCTTTAATTATTGTTTAATCTGGAAACAGGCATTTTTCAGATGATTTAAGGCAACACCGCAAAATGATTGTGGGGTGCTGCCATAAGAAAGGACTTATAATGCAATTTAAGGAATTGAATTTATCTCAGGAGCTTATTATGGCTGTTGATGAACTTGGATTTCAGGAAATGACTGAAATTCAAGAGAAAAGTATACCGCTTCTTCTGGAAAAAGCAGACGTGATAGGCCGTTCAAATACAGGTACAGGAAAAACCGCTGCTTTCGGAATACCTGCAATTGAAAGCATAACTCAAAATGATTGCGGGAAAGTACAGGTTTTGATTTTATGTCCTACCAGAGAGCTTGCAATGCAGGCTTGTGAGGAACTGAAAAAGTTTGCTAAGTTTAAAAGGTGGGTAAAACCAACCGCAGTTTACGGCGGTGCAAGCATGGAAAGGCAAATTCACGAGCTTAAAAGAGGTGCAAACATTGTTGTCGGAACTCCGGGACGTGTTATGGATCATATAAGACGCCGTACGCTTAAACTTGAAAATATTAAGACAGTTATACTTGATGAAGCAGATGAAATGCTTAATATGGGATTTCGTGAGGACATTGAGAGCATACTTTCAGATGTTCCGTCAGAGCGTCAGACGGTACTTTTTTCTGCAACAATGCCTCCTGAAATTCTTGAAATTACAAAAAAATATCAGAATAACCCGACTATAATAAAAATTGCTGCAAAGCACAGAACAGTTGATTTGATTGACCAGTATTACTTTGAAGTTGCAATGGGACGTAAAACAGATGCATTAAAGCTGCTTTTAGCGGCGTATTCACCAAAATCCTCAATGATTTTCTGTAACACGAAGAAAATGGTAGACGAACTTACGGAATCATTGCTTAACGGTGGATTTAAAGTTGTCGGACTGCATGGAGATATGAAGCAGGGACAGCGTACACAGGTTATGAACAGCTTTAAAAATGGAGCAGTTTCAATTCTTGTGGCGACTGATGTAGCTGCAAGGGGAATTGACGTAAGCGGAGTCGATGCTGTTTTTAATTATGATTTGCCGCAGGACAATGAATACTATATTCACAGGATTGGCAGAACAGGCAGAGCCGGTCATACAGGTAATGCGTATACCCTTGTAAGCGGCAGACGTCAGGTAAATGAAATCAGGAACATTTCAAGATACACAAAGGCTGAAATAAAGGAAATGGAATTGCCTGACAAGAGTGATATTATTGCATTTAAAATGCATTCTGTCAAAGCGGAGATAGCTGAAATGGCTGCATCTGTGCCGTCAGAGTATACATATGACATTATAAAAAGTCTTGAGCAGAGCGGTATTGAAGCAAGAGAAATTGCAGCAGCTCTGATTGACAAAAGTATGAAGGAGTATATTGCATCACTGCCTGAATTTGATGTTCCAAAGCCTTTAAAGCGTTCAAAGAACAGACCCGGTGCTAAAACGGTTAAGGTTGAAATAAGTATCGGACGCAATCAGCGTACAGCACCTAATTTTATTCTTGGTGCTCTTGTTGACGCAACAGGAATGTCTGGACGAGATTTTGGGAAAATTGACATTTTTGACAAGCATACAACGGTTGAAGTTCCTGAGGCTGAATCTGACTATATTATTGACTCAATGAACCTTGTTAAAATTAACGGGCATAAGGTTGAAGTAAAGCTTTATGAGGGCAGAGGAAAAGAAAAGCGTCCGTATAATTATAAGCAAGACAGCAGGAAAAGGAATTTTGGAAATAAAAAAAGCGGTGGACGTCCCGAATTTCATTCTGAGAGAAAACGCCGGCCAAAGAAAAGACATTAAAAATATTGTGCCTTAAATTTATGGAAACAGGAGGTGTGAATTTATGGGCAACAAGAAAAAATCATCAAGTGATAAGTCTATGGTTATGAGAATAATTGTGCTTGCAGTTGTTTGTGTAATGTTCCTTGGTATGATAATACTTCCGCTTTTATATTGATATATAAGGCAACACCGTACAATCTTTGTGCGGTGTATTTTTATGTCAGAACTGCAATTACATTTAGTATAAGCGTTAATTTTTTTACAGATTATATCAATTATAAATTGACTTTTTCTTCTTTTTTTGATATAATAAAATTAATGTAATATCGTGAAAAAACGTCTTTGATATTGACTAAGATTACAGGCAAAGGGGGATTTATATGAGGGATAAAAAAATATTGCAGGTTTCGTTTATTATTATAATTTCTTCTATAATTATTTGTGTGCTGTCTTATTTCAACCCTTCTTACTCCATTGCAATTCTTTCATCTTTTATTCTCCTTATTTGCGTTATTTTAATTATATTTCTTGCTGTTGAAATTTTTTCCGGAAAAAGTCATACAACCATTGATATGGGAGAAATTACTGATATTGTAGAAAATCTGAATACCGAGATTGTTCTTTGGACAGATGACTGTTCAGCTGTTTTCCTTAACAAAAAGCTCAGAAATATTCTTGGAATTCACAGCGGATACTTTAATAAATCAGAAATTATAAAAGAAATATTTTCAATTACAAAAGCGGATAAAAGCAGTATAAAAAAGATTATAGACGGTGAAAATAATAAGTCTGAGTTCCTTGATGTAAATGGAAATAAGCAGTATATCGTATGGAGTACATCACTTATAAGACAAAACAAGCACTGTGCTTTGTATTTCAGTTCAGGCTTTAATATTACTGAAAAAAATAAAATTGAGCAGAAGCTCTATGAAACGTATGACCGCCATAAGCTGGCTATGGAGCTTTCAGAAATCGGTTTTCTTATGAGTCAGGAGCCGGGTATATACACTGCGTCAGACGAGCTTGTGAGGATGCTGGGACTTAAAGGAAACAAAATATCTTTCAATGAATTTCGCCGAATGATTCACCCCAATGAAAGAGCCGCATATGACAGCTCTATTAAAAAGGTATCCAGTCCGACCAATTATAATGGTGAAATATTGAATGTTGAGCTTCGGCTGAAGTCATATGACGGCACATACAGGTGGTATTCCTACAGGTTTAAAGGGATAAAAACTCCAGATCCTTCCGCACCTGTAATAGGCGGTACTTTTCTTGACATCACTCATGAGCGTGAAAAGGACATGCTTATTGAAAAACTTGCTTATATTGATGAAATAACAGAAATTGCAAATAGAAACAAGCTGGTTAAGATCGGTCAGGAAACTTATGAATGCTGTCAAAACCTTGATTACAGCTTTTGGATAATAGTTGTTGACATTGATAAATTTCATATTATAAATGATTCCTGTGGCTACGAAATTGGAAACAAGCTTTTAAGAAATTTTGCTCACAATCTTTATAAATACATTTCATTGGGCGGTCTGGCAGCAAGAATAAGCGGTGACAATTTTGCACTTATGATTCGTGATTATGGTGATGATGACCTGCCAAGGAAAACAGTGGAGTCGATTCAGCGTGACTTTGCTGATATGGCAGTTCATGAGCTTTCATGCCATTCGCTTACCTGCTCGGCAGGTTATTCCAAGCTTCCCGATGACGGTGAGAGCTTTGTGGATATTCTTGAACATGCAGAATTTGCTCTTAAATCAGGAAATGAAACAAGAAGCAGTATAACAGGTTACGAAAGTAATATGCATGACACTATTATTGGTGATAATGAGCTTGAAAAGGCTCTTTCGGATGCTATTGACAACAATGAACTTCATTTATTTTATCAGCCGAAAATTGAGATTTCAACAGGTAAATTTATAGGGGTTGAAGCACTGGTCAGATGGATTAAGCCTGACGGCACAATTGTTCCGCCAAGTAGTTTTGTTCCTATTGCTGAAAGCTCGCATTTAATTGACAGAATAAGTGATTTTGTCCTTAATGAAGCATGTAATCAGAACATGATGTGGCAAAGAATGGGCTATCCTAAAATTATAATGTCTATTAATTTTACATCATACGACTTTTATCAAAAAAATTTAAATGACAGGGTTTTTGAAGCTCTTGTCCGTTCAGGATTAAGTGCGGAATGGCTTGAGGTTGAACTTACCGAAAGATTGGCTCTGCATGATATTGACTATGCTGTTTCACAAATGAATCAGTTAAGAGATTTAGGTGTAAGGCTTGCAATGGACGATTTTGGAACGGGTTATTCTTCATTGAGTTATATTCAGATTCTGCCGCTGACTTTATTAAAGCTTGACCGTTCATTTGTAGTTAATATTGAGTCAGACCATATTGCATATGAAATTGTATCTGCGGTTATAAAAATTGCAAAATCGAAGAAAATAGAAGTAATAGCAGAGGGTATTGAAACTCCTCGTCAGGCAATAATACTTCGTGAAGCAGGCTGTGATTATGCACAGGGATACCTTTATGGAAAACCAATGCCCGCTGATAAAATTGAGGAGTATTTTGAACAAAATGAAAAACATAGACAGATATTCTGAAAATTTATTTTTACAGTAAGAATATGAAGTTTTTGTATAACTTTGACAATAAGGCAAATTATATCATGTAAATGCAAACTTTAAAATATAAATATTGGAGGTAAGTAGAATGAAAAAACGTATAGGCATTTTAACAAGCGGCGGCGACTGCCCGGGGTTAAACGCTACTATCAGAGGAGTTGCAAAGGCGTGCTTTGAACGCTTTGGTGAAGATAACATTGAAATAGTGGGCATTTCAAATGGTTATTACGGACTTATCAATAATCTTTGCAAAGACATGAATCCTGCTGATTTTTCCGGAATTCTTACCAGAGGCGGCACAATTTTCGGTACAAAACGTCAGCCGTTTAAAATGATGCAGGTGATTGGTGACGACAACATTGACAAAGTAAAAAATATGAAAGAAACCTATAAAAAGCAAAAGCTTGACTGTCTGCTTACTCTCGGCGGAAACGGCACACATAAAACTTCCAAGCTCCTTGCAGATGAGGGACTGAAAGTAATCGGGCTTCCCAAAACTATTGATAACGATATTTATGGTACTGATGTTACATTCGGATTTCATACTGCTGTGGATATTGCAACTGATGCTCTTGACAGACTTCATACAACAGCAGCGAGTCATTCCAGAATAATGCTTTGTGAAATAATGGGTAATAAGACAGGCTGGCTGACACTTAATGCAGGAATTGCAGGCGGTGCGGACGTTGTACTTATACCTGAAATTCCTTATGACATTGAAAAGGTATGCGATGCAGTGATAAATAGGAGTGCATCAGGAAAAACATTTTCAATAATTGCCGTTGCTGAAGGATCTTTTGACGTTAATGAGGCTAAAATGAAGAAAAAGGAACGTGCGGCTAAACGTGCAGAGGCAGGAATTTTGACAGCAACAAGCAGAATTGCAGCTCAGATTAATGCAAATACAGGCTTTGAAGCTCGTGTATGTGTTCCTGGACATATGCTTAGGGGCGGAGCTCCAAGTGCCTATGACCGTATACTTGCAACTCAGTTCGGAGTTCATGCAGCAAAGTTGATTGCTGACGAGAAATATGGCAGAACCGTAGCAAAAATAGGAAATAAAATAACTTCAAATAAGCTTGATGATATAGCAGGCAAAACAAAATTTGTTGACCCGAAAGACCAGCTTGTAGTTACTGCAAGAGATCTGGGCATTTCATTTGGTGATTAAGTATCAGAACTTTTAAGGCAATACCGCACAAAGTACGTTAAACTGCTTTGTGCGGTATTGTTTTAGCTACGCATAAAGTCTATGAAAGTTGTATTTATTTTTCTTTAATTTATCACAAAGCATTCACTTTATTCAATTATTATGTTATAATAAAACGTGAAGAATGTGTTTTTGATTTTATTGCACGATTTTTAGAACCAGTCCACACAAAAATGTGCGTATTTTATATGCGGACAGGTTCTTATATCAACAGGAGGTATTTATGGCTAAGATTTTAATAGTGGACGATGAAGTAAATATCAGAAAGGTCGTAAGGGAATATGCAGAGTTCGAGGGCTATGAGGTAGAAGAAGCTGAAAATGGTATGGATGCCGTTAACATGTGCAAAGAAAATGATTTTGATCTCATAATCATGGACGTTATGATGCCGAGGCTTGACGGTTATTCGGCTTGCAAAGAAATACATAAATCAAAAAGTATTCCTGTCATAATGCTTTCAGCAAGAGGCGAAGAATATGATAAACTTTTCGGCTTTGAAATCGGTGTGGACGATTATGTTGTAAAGCCGTTTTCTCCAAAGGAGCTTATGGCAAGAGTCAAGGCAGTTCTTAAAAGAGGTATGGGAAAAGCTGAAACAACAGGTGAAAAGCTTACCTTTGAAGGACTTGAAATTGATATGTCCGGAAGAGAGGTTTATGTTAACGGCAAGAAAGCTTCTATGACTCCAAAGGAATATGACCTGCTTTTTTATCTTGTAAAAAATAAAAATATTGCTTTAAGCAGAGATAAGCTTCTTGAAGAAGTTTGGGGATACGATTTCTTTGGTGATGACAGAACTGTTGATACACATATAAAAATGCTGAGAAACAGCCTTGGAGAATATCGTAAATTTATTGTTACTTTGAGGGGAATGGGATATAAATTTGAAGCTGTTTAATAACCTGACTCTTAGAATGAAAATATGGCTGTATTTTGCAGCATTTACTCTTATTGTATTTGTTCTTTTATGGATTTTTCAGGTATATTTTCTTGAAAATTTCTATGAACGAATGAAAATAGGTGATGTAAGAAATGCAGCTGAGGAATTAGTTGATAATTATGGTTCTGATGATTATGATAAACTGCTTACCAAAATTGCCTTTGATAATGATGTATGTATAGAAATACTTGATAAGTATAACAGAAGTATATACACGAGAGAGGTGATGGGACAATGCCTTATTCATGGAAGAAACAGTGTTATTTTTTCTTTTATGCCAAAGCTTTACAACAGTGAAAATGGCGAGATATATTATAAAAACACAAGTCCGTCCGGTGATGAATCGTTGTTATATGGCTGTATTATTGGCGATAAGGATAATCCTGACGCTGTACTGTTTCTTAACAGCAAGCTTGTTCCTGTAGGCTCTACAGCGTCTATCATAAAACGTCAGCTTATGATAATCACATTTATACTTATTGTTATTGCATTTCTGCTTTCTATTTATGTTGCACAAAAGATAGCAAAACCAATTTCACAGATAACCAAATCAGCAGGCAGACTGGCGGTTGGTGATTATACCACAAAATTTGAGGGAAAGGGCTATGCAGAGGCACAGCTCCTCGCAAATACCCTTAATTATGCAAGCGAAGAAATATCAAAAGTCGATACGTTACAGCGTGACCTTATTGCAAATGTTTCACATGACCTCAGAACACCGCTTACAATGCTTAAGGCTTATGCGGAAATGATTCGTGATTTATCCGGTGATAATCCTGTAAAAAGGGAAGAACATCTTAATATAATTATTGAAGAAACTGACAGACTTGCCCTGCTTGTGAATGATATGCTTGACCTTTCAAAGCTTGAAAGCGGACGTCAGAAGCTTACGAGGTCAGAATTTGGAATCACAGGCAAGCTGAACGAAATTATTGAAAGATATAAAGGCGTGTCAGGGCATATGGGATATCATATCCATTTTACGCCTGATGAAGAAAGAATAGTTTACTGTGATGTTGTAAAGATTGAACAGGTAATATATAATCTTATAAATAATGCTATTAATTATACAGGTGAGGATAAGCAGGTCTATGTATCACAGATAAATCTTCCGAATGGTGTGCGCATTGAAGTCAGGGATACAGGACAAGGTATAGAGGACGATAAAATCAAGCTTATTTTTGATAAATATTATCGTTCTGAAAATCATAAGAGAGAAGTGGTCGGTTCGGGACTTGGCCTTTCTATTGTCAAAGCAATTCTGAAACTTCACAATTATGATTATGGTGTAAACAGTACAATAGGAAAGGGTTCTGTTTTCTGGTTCGTAATAAAAGACGTAAAATATAAGGAAACAGCAGATAAATAGAAATTAAAACTGTTTCCCCTATAAATCGTCAATGGATTTTCTTTGGCTTTTCAATATGCTTTCACTTAATATTCACAATGGATATTTATAATATAAACAAGCTCAAAGAGAAATGAGCTATTAATTAATGGTAATTTAACGTTCACCCCAACGTTAGATTATAATAAAATCCCCAATAATCCCTATATCATGGCACGAAAGCTCCGTTAAGGAGCTTTTGTGTTTTTTCTTTTTACAGTAATATTTCAAATGCTTTTCGTAATTATTTCACTGTTTTCTCACAATCGGGCTGTATAATCTAAATGTACTTAGGAAATGTTCCTAATGTACTTTTTGACTTTCATATAGTTTAATGTTACCCCACATTAAACAAAAATCCCCAATAATCCCTATATCATTGCATAAAAGCTCCCTTTTCAGGGAGCTTTTATGTTTTATATCTGATATAAACATTTTTAATTTTTCATGAGAAGTGCAACGGAATGTGATGCTATTCCAAGCATTTCGCCTGTAAATCCGAGCTTTTCTTCAGTGGTAGCTTTTATGCTGACTTGTGATATGTCACATTTACAGGCTTTTGCAACATTTGCTCTCATTTTGTCGATATAATCGGCAAGCTTCGGACGCTGAGCAATTATTGTAGCGTCAATATTACCGATTTTGTATCCTTTTTCATCAATCAGACTGCATACATACTCTAATAACTTAATGCTGTCAGCATCTTTGTATTTTTCGTCTGTATCAGGAAAGTGTTTGCCGATATCACCAAGAGCTAAAGCACCAAGTATTGAGTCCATAATTGCATGAACGACCACATCTGCATCTGAGTGACCTAAAAGTCCCATTGAATTTTCAATATCTACACCGCCTAATATAAGCTTTCTGCCAAATTTCAGGCGATGCACATCATAACCATGACCTATTCTGAACATAACAGCCTCCATTCTGATGAAAATAAATTATTTTAAAGAAGTATTATGAATTTGTTAAAATTGTATAATTTAGCTAATAAGGGGTTTCCAAAGGGTTTACTAACCCTTTGGCGAAGTCCAGAGGCAGCGCCTCTGGTGGGGTGTGGGGCAACAATGCCAACAACTTAAGCGTAATTGGCATTTACCCCGCATAAAAAACCAAATAAGATTTCAAAGAAAATGATGCACAAAAACGAAGTGAAAGTTTGTGCAAAAAAAGAATTGACAAAATGAAAATGCCGACAAAATCGAAATAGTAGATTTTGCTATTTCGGAGGTCGGAAACATG
>OGDY01000021.1_pt1 | contig 168549 bp, 144 predicted proteins | sample 1570341 | NCBI WGS metagenome assembly OGDY01 (sample SAMEA2581972, study PRJEB24529) | metagenome | biome: Human gut stool | place: China | collected 2011 | reverse complement strand
TCGATAGTTGAGAATATCATGGATGATGGAGTCAGCGCAGGCGGTTTTCACCCGGTAATTGACGAGAATGACCCGTGGTTCGAGACGGCGGGCGAAGCACTCGGAAACATTTTCAGTATAGACTAACACAAAACGGCACCCCTCAAAGGTGCCGTTTGCTTTTAAAAGGGACGGTGATTGATTTTGAAAAAGGTTATCCTGTGTATATTGATATTGTGCTTAGCAGTTCTGCCGTTGAACTCTTCTGTAAAGGCAGTGGAAGATCGAACTGTGTTTTATCTTGATTACGGAGATGTTAAAATCGGTTCGGACGGCGTTTCTGGCTATGATGAAAACGGAAAGCTTGTTTCGGAAGTGAATGCCGTCGGTTATACCGTTACCCAACAAAATCCGCAGAAAGCACTCGAAAGAAGCATATCAATTACTTCCGGTGAGCAGAATGTTGAGATTAAGAACATCAATATTGTAAGAAAGGGCGAAAACGATTATGCTCTGTGTGTCTTAAAGACCGCAAGTGCGGTGATAACCGTTAGCGGCGAAAATCACCTCAAATCAGGAACGTACAGAGCCGGACTGGACATTGCCGTAAAGGCTTCAGCCATGATAAACGGTGACGGCATACTCTATGCCGAAAGCGAGCTGGAGGCAGGTATCGGCGGAGGAAGCGGAAAATCAAACGGAACACTGACTATCAATTCGGGAACAATATATGCAACGGGCGGCACCGACGGTTACAGCGCAGGTATCGGCGGAGGCTCTTCGGGAAAAGGCGGAACGATAACTATAAACGGCGGCACTGTAGTTGCTGTCGGCGGTCTTTATGCCGCAGGTATCGGCGGCGGTTTCCTCTGCAGCGGCGGCACTGTTACAATTAACGGCGGCACTGTTACGGCAATAGGCGGTAACGAAGGAGCAGGTATCGGCGGCGGTTCCGGCGGAAACGGCGGTACAGTAGTAATTAACGGCGGCAGTGTCAAGGCGATTGCAGGCACCAGCGCGGATGACATCGGAAACGGCAATAATTGCAAGACAGAGTTTGCGGGAATTCATAACAGCAACGGTGACAGTGTTTCAAAGCTTACGGTTTCCCTGAGTGGCTTTGAACGTGTTTATCAAAACAGCATAGAAAATGCGCCCATAACAGCAGGACATCCCGATGACGAAAATCTATATTTCTATGTGACTTCATCTCAGAATATTGCAACGGTTTATATGAACGGCGGCGAGGTCAAGTACCTGAGCTATAACAGCAGCGGCTTTGATGAAATTAACCCGTTTTTGAAGGGAGACGCAAGGTATTCATCTTATTTGATTGTTTCCGATAAGAACAACATTTCCGTTGCCGACGGCTTTTTTATAGAAAAAGAGAACTGCCGTCTTATTTATAACGGCAGTTGCGTGGATAAATTTGAAATTGTCATAAGGGGAGATGTGAATCTTGACGGAAATCTCGACGGAATGGACGCTGTTGAAGCGGCTTGCGTCGAGGGTGGCATGAATACGGATAAACTTGCTTTGATGCTTGCCGATGCAAACGGCGACGGATATGTAAACACCTCGGATATCAGCTTGTTGGAAAACCTTGGAATTGCGTCAAAGAATTAAAAATCGTTGTCTATCGGATTTTCTCTCATTTCGCTTATTTTTTTCATTCCTTCTTTATAATCTGCGGTTTCACGGCTTTCGGATTCTTCCGTTTCCGTTTGAGAGGAAAGAATGTTCTCGACAATTTTATTTTCATTAGCATCGTCAACAATTATATGCTCTTTCATTTGATTTACGGCTTCCATACCCTGTGAAACATCAGCTGTTTCGCTTTCAAAGTTTTCTTCATCAATCAGATTCAGCGGATTAAGTTTTTCGTTGGGCTTTTCGTGAGGCTCGGCAAGGAAATTATCGATTTTTTTATCGTTGTTTATGTCAATAGTTTCTTTCGGAGTCAGATATTCGTTAAGCTCCATAATATCGGCTTGTGCGGACTGAGCCTTGATTTTTTTTCTGACAACGGCAGTGAGGACGAGAATAACAATCAGTGTTATCACGAATAGAACAATCGAAACACGGCACGACAGAACAAAATCATTGAAGATTTTTGCGATAAGAATGTTTGCGATTTCCATAACTATGAAATATAAAAAGGCAAATATCTCGGCTCCGCCGCAAAGCTTTGTCGGCCGTGACCTTGAGCTGCTTTGAATTCCTTTGAAATAGAAAAAGAAACGTGCAAACGGTGCCAGAAACACCCTGTTATCGTTCTTTCTCAGATCGCGGTCATATGTAAAGCCGAAAAGATAGCAGGTCAGAAAAGCACCGAAATTAAATGCCGTAAATATTATGCAATAACATATAATGAGCAAATTGTAATGTCCCATAAGAATCTTCCTTTTGTTTTATATGAGTTAAGTCAATATCGCACAGTTGAGATATACGAATTGCCTTAATTATACTATATATTTAATTAAAATTCAAATGCTATAGCGCCTAAAATGTGTGAATTTTTGTTGCAAGCATCAGATCGGCAACGATAAATTATTAAGTCCTTGTCGGTTTATTTAATCACAAACAGTTTTATGATCGAAAAAATAAAAGAGAATGAAAATGACAGAGCTTGAAAAAATGCAAAGAGCAAAAATGTGCATTGATAAGCTCGCGAACGGAATTGACCCGCTGACGGATGATGAGATGACAGACGACCGCAGGCTTAACGATCTTTATATAAGTAGGTGCCATCACATTCCGAAAGAAGGCAACTTCAAAGTCGGAGCAGAGTATGAGTATTCCTACATCATTGACGGCATCTATGTTATAGACGATAACGGTGACAGTTTTGACTTTAATGATTATACCTTTCTATGGTATTTCACAAGGCTGTAAATACAAAAGAGCTATCAGATTTTTTGAACGTCTGATAGCTCTTTACTTTTACAATAATTCAAATTATGTTGCCATTTTGTTGCCAAAAAGCATATACAATCGGCAAAAGCCCAGTAAAATAAGGCTTTTTTTGAGTGTGAATTTATTCCCACTCCACCGTTCCGGGGGGTTTGGAGGTGATGTCGTAGACGATACGGTTGACGCCGTCTACCTCGTTGGTGATGCGGTTGGAGACGGTTGCGAGGATATCATACGGGATTCTTGCCCAGTCTGCGGTCATGAAGTCGTCCGTTGTGACGGCACGGATCGCAATGACATTCTCGTATGTTCTGTGGTCGCCCATAACGCCGACCGACTTTGAGCCTGTGTAAACGCAGAAGAACTGGCTGAGGTTCTTTTCATAGCCGTTCTTTGCCATCTCATCTCTGAGAACAAAGTCTGCGTCCTGGAGTATTCTTATCTTTTCGGCTGTTATATCGCCGACAATTCTTACACCGAGACCCGGACCCGGGAACGGCTGGCGCCATACAAGCTCATGGGGAATTCCGAGCATTTCGCCGACCTTACGAACCTCGTCCTTGAAGAGATCCTTGAGCGGTTCGATCGTGCCGAGGAACTGTATATCCGACGGCTTTTCAACCATGTTGTGATGAGTTTTTATAACGGCCGTGTTTGCCTTATCCTTGCTCTTGCCCTTACCGGACTCGATTCTGTCGGGATAAATCGTACCCTGTGCGAAAAATCCGTCTTCAGCCTGTTTTCTGACCTCGTCCCAGAATACCTTATAGAATTCCGTACCGATGATTTTTCTCTTCTGCTCGGGGTCAACAACGCCCTTGAGCATCGCAAGGAAGTGGTCGCCGCAGTTTACACGGACAAAATTCATATCAAAGAGGGAAGTGAAGGTCTGCTCGACAAAATCTCCCTCATCTTTTCTCATAAGACCCTGATCGACAAAAACGCAGGTGAGCTGCTTGCCGACGGCACGGCTGAGAAGCGCGGCGGCAACGGAGCTGTCAACGCCGCCCGAAAGACCGAGAACGACTTTTTTGTCGCCAATCTTTTCACGGAGCTTTTCAACGGTTGTATCAATGAAGCTGTCCATCTTCCAGTCACCTGTGCAGCCGCAGACATTGAAAACAAAGTTTCTGAGCATTTGATTGCCGTACTCGGAATGAGTAACCTCGGGGTGGAACTGAACGGCATATAGCTTTCTGTTAACGTTCTGCATTGCAGCGCAGGGGCAGTTGTCGGTCTTGGCTATAATCTCAAAGCCCTTCGGAGGCTCGGAGATATAGTCCGTATGGCTCATCCAAACAACACTCTTTTCGGGAACGTTCTCCCAAAGAAGGCTGTCCTTACTCTGCTCAAGCTCAATCTTGCCGTATTCGGAAACAGGAGCGGTTGCAACCTTGCCGTTGCCCATCCATGCGATGAGCTGACATCCGTAGCAGATGCCGAGAATAGGAACGCCGATGTCAAGAATATCTTTTGTATAATGCGGAGATTCCATATCGAAAACAGAGTTCGGACCGCCTGTGAAGATGATTCCCTTGTAGCCGTTTGCCTTGATCGTCTCAAGGTCGGTGGTGTAGGGGAGAATTTCGGCGTAAACGTTGAAATCACGTACTCTGCGGGCGATGAGCTGATTGTACTGTCCGCCGAAATCGAGGACAAGTATTTTTTCGTTCATTCTTTTTGTCCTTTCTAAAAATGGTGAGGGGTTGTTGAATTCAGATGCAGAAAGCGTTTTCTTTGCCCCGAAGATGTACTTGTGTACTGCGAGAGGGCAAAAAAGCGCTTAAAAGAGCAAAAAAATTTTAGATAACATCAATTAAATCAAAGCTATAATCCACATGGCTTATCTTGGCTACTGTATGTGAATTATAGCTTTTTATTTTTGCTCTTTGGTCTGCGCTGAATGCGGCAACACCTTTTTATCGGTATATAATTTCTTCTCTCTTCGGACCGTTGGAAACCATTGTGATCGGTTTGCCGATTTCTTTCTCAATGAAGAGGACATAGTCCTGTGCTTCCTTCGGAAGCTTGTTGAAATCCTTGATGCCTCTTATGTCGCACTTGAAGCCGGGAAGTGTTTCGAAAATCGGTTTTGCTTTCTTGAGCATATGAGTGTTCGGGAAATCCTTAATGATTTTTCCGTCAATCTCGTAGCCTGTGCAAACCTTGATCTCGTCAAGATAGCTGAGACAGTCGAGAGCGGTCAGGCAAACCTGAGTTGCGCCCTGAACCTCAACACCGTAGCGTGTTGCAACGCAGTCGAACCAGCCCATACGACGGGGACGACCTGTTGTTGCGCCGTATTCGCCGGCATCGCCGCCGTGATTACGCATTTTATCCGCTTCCTCACCGAAAATCTCGCTGACGAATTCGCCTGCGCCGACTGCCGAGGAATAAGCCTTTGTAACCGTGATTATATCCTTGATTTCATGTGCCGGAATACCTGCGCCTACAGTGCCGTAGCCTGCGAGAGTTGAGGAGGATGTAACCATCGGGTAGATACCGAAATCGGGATCTTTAAGTGAGCCGAGCTGACCCTCAAGAAGAATCTCCTTGCCGTCCTTGATTGCCTGACGGATAAATGCGCCCGTGTCGGCAACATAAGGCTCAATCATGTCCTTGTACTCCATAAGTGTGTTGAAAAGCTCGTCAACATCAAGGAGAGGTTTATGATAAACGTACTTAAGAAGGAGGTTCTTAACCTCGCAAACGCTTGCAAGCTTTTCTTTAAGCTCGTCGGGGTAGAAAAGATCGCAAACCTGGAAACCGATCTTAGCATACTTGTCCGAATAGAACGGAGCGATACCCGATTTTGTCGAGCCGAACTGCTTGTCTGCGAGACGCTCTTCCTCGTATGTGTCGAGAAGAACGTGATAAGGCATCATAATCTGTGCCCTGTCGGAAACAAGAAGCTTAGGCTGAGGAACACCCTTGGAAGTAACGTCGTTAATTTCCTTAATGAGCTTCGGTATATCAAGGGCTACGCCGTTACCGATGATGTTTGTAATCTCGGGATGGCATATGCCCGACGGAAGAAGATGCAGAGCAAACTTTCCGTAATCGTTGATAATTGTGTGACCTGCGTTTGCACCGCCCTGGAAACGGATAACGACATCCGCTTTGGAAGCAAACATATCTGTGATTTTACCCTTACCTTCGTCGCCCCAGTTAGCGCCGACAATTGCTCTTACCAATGAAAGCACCTCCAAATGAAATATGGAACTCTCGTTCCAAACATGATAATTATAATATTTTTAAGAAGTAATGTCAATGAGAATAAGGAAGTTTTTCGTGGTAATCGACGGAAAAAGAGGAAAACAGTCGTTCGGGTATGATTGACGACGGTGACAATTGATGATATAATCAAAGCGGTGATTGATTTGAGCATGAGAAAGCAGATAAAATTTAATAACGGACACCTTAAGGTTTTGCAGATTTCCGATTTGCAGGATAATCGCTTCACTTGCGTTGACACACTTCGCTTCATGGAAGCGGCGGTGAAAAAAATAAAGCCCGATCTTATAGTTTTCACGGGCGATCAGCTTGATGTCGTTGACCTTTGGGGCAAAGGAGAGAGGTGCCGAAGGAATGTTGAAAAGGCGATCAACCGCCTTTTCAGTGTTTTTGAAAGTTTTGATATTCCTTTTGTGCTGACCTTCGGCAATCACGACCGTGAAACGGGACTACCGAATGAGGAGCAGGCGAAAATCTATGCAAAGATGAAAAACTGTATCTGTTTTGACGATGTGAACGACGGCAGACCCGATGCAGGAACGTTTAATGTACCAATCATGTCCTCAGACGGAAGCCGCACGGCGATGAATATTTATGTTTTTGACACAGGTTCAAAAACCAACGGCGTTTACGGCGGCGTCAGAAAGGAACAGCTTGAATGGCTTGACAAAACAAGCCGTGAAGTCAATGCGGATTCAATCGTTTTTCAGCATATTCCGGTTGACGAAATATATGAGCTGCTCGAAAAGGTTCCGAAGGGAACGGAGGGTGCCGAGCCTGCCTACGGAAACAGAAAAGGCGAATATTACAGGCGCAGGGACGGCATTAAATTCATGGGTGAGTACGGCGAAACGCCCGCGGCTCTGCCCCGTGAGTGCGGCGAATTTGAACAGCTGAAAAAGCAGGGAGATGTTTTTGCCGTCTATTGCGGCCATGATCATTATGACAGCTTTATCGGAACGGTTGACGGAATTGACCTCGGCTATTGCCCCGGTGCAGGCTATAATACCTATGGTATATATCAAAGAGAGGTCAGAGTTTTTGAATTCAACGAAAACGATGTAAAAAACTATAAGACCTATACTGTGAGTTACGGCGATGTTTGCAATAAGCCGCTCGCTGAGCCTGTCAAAACCTATATTTTCAGCATTGCACCGTGCTGCACTCCGCAGCTGCCGATGTTTGCGGTCAAGGTTTTTGCATTGCTTGCCGCAATTGCCGTGCTGTTTGTTCTGCTGGCAAAGGTCATCGGATCGAAAATCGTAATCGGAATACTATTGGCGCTGCTTGCCGTTGCTGTAATATATTTCGGCGGAGCGATAATTTATAATATTGTTACAAGAAAAAAGCTTATTGAGAGGTATCGAAATGAACGAGGTAATTAAAGCAATTCTTGAAAGACAGACAATAAGGTCATACAAAAAAGAGCAAATTACGGACGAACAGCTTGACCTGCTCATGCAGGCGGCAAAGAAGGCGCCGAGCGGAAGAAATATGCAGCCCTGCCATGTCCGGTTTATTCAAAACAAGGAAATGCTTGACCAAATGAACACTGATTTTAAGGAGCTTGTCGGCTACGATACACCTGCTTACACCCGTTGGGATGTGAATCCGGTTTACCACAATGCTCCGACCTTTGCGGTTCTTTTCGCAGAGAATGAGAGCTATATGGACGGCGGAATTATGTGCGAAAATATCTGCATTGCAGCACAGGGCCTCGGACTCGGAACATGTATAATTGCAAGCGTAGGTGCACTCTTTGCCGACGGAAATGCCGAGGGTAACAAGTGGAAAAGGGCATGGGATATTCCGGAAAACTATAAATTTCTTATCGCCATAGCAATAGGATATCCCGATGAGAAGCCCGAGGAAAAGCCGCGCTTCGACGACCGTATAAAGGTAATAAGATGAAATATTCGATAGACAGAATTGAAGAAAACATCGCCGTTTGCGAGGGCGACGACGGCAACGTTCTGAAGCTGAAGCTTGACGAGCTGCCAAAGGGAACCCGTGAGGGAGACATAATAGAGAAAAGGGAAAACGGCTTTATAATTGACGCCGACGAAACACAACTTCGCCGCAAAAAAATGGCGGAAATGCAAAGAAATATATTCGGAAAGAAAAGAAAATGAACTCTAAAAGGGTGATTTTATGAAAAAACTGGAATGCCATCTTTCCTTCGACAATACATGCTGCTGGATGTGGACGCTGTCGTCTATATTTGTCGGCTTTAAGATCTTGGAGGAAAAAGGACTTTTGAAGGTTAAGTCCGTCTCGATGGACAGAAATTTTCGTGCCGACGGACGCTATCCCGACCGTATGATAGTTGAACTGAAGGCAGACGGAAAAACAATTGCCTATGATATGTCCGACGGATATCAGAGCATCAATATTCCCGAACTGTTCGATTCTCAGCTGGACAGGCTTGATTATTATTTTAAATCGAGCTATGATCCGAATTTTGCCGAAAAGCTCAGGAATCACGATAAATTTCTTCCTCTCGGAATAGCTTACGAATGTTCATGTGACGGAAACTATTTTGAAAAAGCAAATATTAACGATGCGCTGAAAAATCACAGATATAAAGAGTTCGCTTTTCAGATATTGACAAAAGCCAAAAGGCAAAGGCTGTTGAACTACAAAAACTTTGAAGGCAATGAGCACTTTGATAACTATAAAATCCTTTTTTGGTCACGGCTTTGGAATGTGCATACGACGCCTGAAGAAATTTTAAAGGTGTATTCTGAGCTTGATTATGATATGGCAAAGGAAAAGGCAGAGACCCAGAACCGAATGTTTGAGGATGTCAACAGGCAAAGAATTCAATGCGTGCAGGTTCTCAAAAAGGAATTCGGCTCGCGTTTTGTCGGTGGACTGAGTGACAGTGAGGAAAGCCGCAGTCTTGCACCTGAACTGATTACTCACGATCCTGCTATAGAGACGAGGGAGGAATACCTCGCTTCATTAAAAAAGAACTATATAAATGTTTTATCAAAGGGCTTGCACGGCTGTATAGGTGCGAGATACGGAGAGACATTTGCTGCGGGCAGAGCATTTATGACGGATCCGCTTGTGTATGCGCCGGCGGGAAACCCGCAAAAGGATATCAATTATCTTGAATATACCGATGCAAATTCATTGGCAGAAAACATGAATCGACTTATTACCGATGTTGACAGGATACATGAAATCGAAAACGCAAATAATGAGTATTACAATAATTATGTCAGACCTGATTCAAGAATACTGAATACGCTGAAAATTGCTTTCCCTGAATATTTTTAAAAAGAACAGAACCGCAGATTTTTGATATGCTGCGGTTCTGCCGTTTTTTATTTTAATTTAACTGCAATATATTCATCTGTCTCAACGATGCAGTCTTTGCTCGGGTAGGGGGCGATATCAGAATACTTTTTGTGAGCTTCATCATACTGTGCTCTTGTGCAATGCTTAAAGCTGACGCCGATATAATTGCAGAATTTGTAAAGTTCGTCCTCGGGCTTGTCTCTGTCAAATGAGTTTCTTATGCTCCAATCCAGATAGGATCTTCCGATATAATCATATTTTCGTTTTGCTTTATCGGCAGAATTGCCGGATGCTAAACGGTTTATGAGCTTGACCAACGGAGATGAATCGGAAACGGAGGTTAAGTCTGTTATGTGATCCGACATATTATAGCCGCCGATAAAGACAACAGGCTTGTTTGTATCGCAGTTTTCACTTATTCGGCTGTTCACTGTCAAAATAACGTTTTTTTCTTCCTCAAATCGCTGGTTATTTATCCAATACGATTTATTTGAAGCGCCGATTTGAATAATCAGTGTGAAAACAAATAAAGCGGCAAAGGATTTCTTAGCGAGGCTTTTGCCTGATTGAACATTAAGACAAAGAAGAAAAGCCGTAAAAGCAACAAAGAACGGCATTCCCTGTTCGGTTCTGTATTCTGCGCCGCCGCCTCTGAAAAGTGTCATAGCAAAAACAGGGAGAATCCCGCCGAGAAAAAGAAGAAAACTCGAAAAGCTTTTTGTCTTTTTTATGTTGACAATGAATAAAATAATGAATATTATTCCTGCCGCAAACAATACAGTAAAGGCGGGATTGCAGAACACTTTAAGCCCCCAATAGGCAATATATGAACGGATAAGATTTTTAACAGCTTTTATTGATGCTGTCCAAAAGCTTTGAGTTCTTGCAAAAGAATTGACTTCAATTGAGAAGATTTTTATGAGCGCCTTTGTGATAACAGTCTCAAACACAACACCGAGCACAAGAACTGCGGCATGAAAAATTCCTTTTGAAATAACCTCTCCCGTTTTTATTCCGTTTTCAGTGCGTTCTTTAAGTATAAAAACTGCAAATACCGTGCCGATATAGGGCAGAATTATGCATTCATACCAGGAAAAAACAAACATCATCAGCACAGTCGGCAGAATAAGGCAACGCCATATATCGCTGTATTTAATCGAAAAATACAATGCAAGCGACAGCAGAACCGTACAGCCTCCGACCGTCAGTATTGCTCCGTTATAAATAAAATACTCCGCCAGAAGAGGGAATGAAATATATATGCAGGAAAAAACAATAGACGGAACGATGCTTCTGTATTCCGTGAAACCGTCAAAAATTGCGAGCATTATAAGCGTTCCGAGAATAAAGCAAACGAGTCCGAGCAACGGCTCAAACCAAACGGGGCAGTCCCATAAATTGAGCACTCGTTCGACAATCGTTGCCGTAAATCTTCCCTGACCGAAAAGCATACCGCTGTAATATCGGTCATATGAAAGCCAGTCGATTGACGGCGAAGGGTTGGTAAGATAAAAACCGTATGCTCCGAGAGCTGTCAACGCAACAGCTATCAGATAAAAAGGGTTGGTTATTCGTTTGCATATCGACTCTTTGAGGTCAAGATTTTGATTTGTAAGCTTATGTTTAATCATTTGTTTTAATCACTTCTCCGATTTTTACAACAATGTATTCGTCATTTTCTACAATGAAACCCTTGTTCGGATATGACGGCAGGTCAGCATATCTCTTTTGGGCATCTTCAAATTGATCTTTGGTGCAGTGCTTGTAGCTTACCCCTATATAATCGCAGAATTTGTAAAGCTCACTATTTGGATTTTGTGGATCAAGTGGGTAATTTATAGACCAATTGATATATGAAGAGCCTAAATAATCGTACAAATGAATTTCTAACTCATCGTTGCCGTCATAAGAAAATTTTTGTGCGATTTTCTCTGTAATCGTATTTTTCCCAGCGACTATCTTCCTGTTAAAATTGTCAGATAAGCGAATATTTCCTATAAAGACAACAGGTTTTTGAATGTCATGTTCATGGGTCAACAATCCATTAATATTTAATATAAGGTTTTTTTCTTCTTCATAGCGTTGATTATTAATCCAATAAGCACGGTTTGATCCACCAATCTGCAAAATAAGTATAAACACAAATGAGGCGGCAAAAATACGTTTTAATGTTTGCTTTTTTACTTTAATTGTTTGGGCAATAAAGTAAAAAACAAAGGCAACAAAAAATGGCATACCCTGCTCTGTACGATATTCCTTTCCTCCGCACCTAAGTAAAGTCATAAAAAATAGTGGAATTAGAATTCCGATAAAAAGAAGAAACCTTGCAAAGCTTTTATGCTTTAGTGTATCAAAAATTATGATCACCAAAAAGACAATAAAAAAAACTGCAAGAACGGTAAAAGCAATATTACCAAAACACATTGCAACCCAATTGCGAATATATGAAAAGAAAAGATCTCTAAATGACAAAATAGAAATATACCAATTTATCCCAAAATTAGCATTGTGATTTACTGAAATAGAAAATAACCTTATTAAGATTTTTGTAAATATAAATTCAAAAACTGAACTGGAAAATAACACCAGAGCAAAAGGGAAACCATTTGAAAATATTGTGTGCAACTTGACTTTATTCTCATTGCTTGTATGAAAAATCAATAAGGCAAATACCGTGCCAATATAGGGCAGAATCATGCATTCATACCAGGAAAAAACAAACATCATCAGCACAGTCGGCAGAATAAAGCAACGCCATATATCGCTGTATTTAATCGAAAAATACAATGCAAGCGACAGCAGAACCGTACAGCCTCCGACCGTCAGTATTGCTCCGTTATAAATAAAATACTCCGCCAGAAGAGGGAATGAAATATATATGCAGGAAAAAACAATAGACGGAACGATGCTTCTGTATTCCGTGAAACCGTCAAAAATTGCGAGCATTATAAGCGTTCCGAGAATAAAGCAAACGAGTCCGAGCAACGGCTCAAACCAAACGGGGCAGTCCCATAAATTGAGCACTCGTTCGACAATCGTTGCCGTAAATCTTCCCTGACCGAAAAGCATACCGCTGTAATATCGGTCATATGAAAGCCAGTCGATTGACGGTGAAGGGTTGGTAAGATAAAAGCCGTATGCTCCGATAGCTGTCAATGCAACCGCTATCAGATAAAAAGGGTTGGTTATTCGTTTGCATATTGACTCTTTGAGGTCAAGATTTTGATTTGTAAGCTTATGTTTAATCATTTTTATTTTCCCCGTTATTATTAAAGTTTATTCTTTCTTCCTCAATAACAAGCGGCCGATTCATAACCCTTGTGTTTATATTGAGAACATATTCTCCGAGAAGTCCGATAAAGAATAGCTGAACGCTTCCGAGAAAGCACATGCCGATAAGCACGGGTGCCATGCCCATCGGGAAATTATCCCACATGATAAGCTTGAGAATGAGATAAATTATTCCGACAATGAAGCTTATCGCACCTACTCCTACGCCGAAAAATGTTGCGAGCCTGAGGCCGATTTTGGTGTAAGAGGTGAAGCTGAGCATCGCCGCATCATAAAGCGTGTAAAAATTATTATGTGTCTTTCCCGCTCTGCGCTTTGCCTGCTCATAGGGAATATCCTTGCGCCTGTAGCCGAGCTCCGCAACAATTCCTCTGAGGAAAGGTGTGGGATCCTTGAGATTTCTGAGAACCTCAATAAATGACTTGTCATAAAGACCGAAGCCGGTAAAGTGTTCAATCTGCTCAACGTCGCTCATTTTCTTGATGAGTTTATAATAGCAGGTACGTAAAAATCTGATGATTTTATTTTCCTTGCTCGTTGTTTTAATGGCGCAGACAATTTTATAGCCGTTTTCCCATTCGTGAACAAGCTTCGGAATCATTTCGATCGGGTCCTGAAAATCGCAGCACATACAAATTGTGCAGTCGCCTGTTGTTTGCAGCATTCCGTAATAAGGTGAATTGAATTGGCCGAAGTTTTTGGCATTGAAAATTGCCTTGATCTTCGGATTGTTTTTGCAAATTTCACGTAGGAGCGGACGTGTGTTGTCCTTTGAATCATTGTCAATAAAGAGAATTTCATAGTCATATTCGGGAAGACTTTTTCCTAATTCATTTATGACAGCCTCACTTATCGGAACAACGTTTTCTTCCTCGTTATAGCACGGAATCATAATGCTGATTTTTTTCATATTCAAGACCTCAATCCAAAAATTCTTTTATTCCTGCTTCAAAGCTTATTTCGGGAACAAATCCCGTGTCCTTTGTCAGCTCGGAAATATCCGCCTGTAAAAACATGACCTGATTGCGAGAGTACGGTATTGCGCCGAAGTCAATTTCCGACCGGCTGCCGCAGAGCTCATGTATTTTTTCTATATATTCTCTCAGCGGTTTGGCTTTGCCGCTTCCGAGACAGTAGATTTTTTCATTGTGTTCACTGTCACAGCCGACGAGATAAAACGCGTTTGCGGCATCCCTTGCACTCAGAAAATCCCAGAGCTGTTCGCCCTTGCTGAATTCGGCCTTTTCATTGGCGGTGAATTTATTTATTGCCGATTTTATTACGGAGTTCTCCGGATCGTACTTCCCGTAAACGCTGAGAATTCTCACCCATGTGTGATTTATGCCGAGCTTGCGGCATTTTAGCCTGCTGAGCTGACCTGCGGCAAGCTTAGCCATGCCGTAGCCCGTAAAAGGAAATGCCGGTGTTTCGGAGGTCAGAGGCTTATCGCAAAGACCGTATTCCGCCTGCGACCCTGCGCCGATAAATTTTCGGCAGCCCATTTTTTTTGCCAGCTCAACGGCATCAAGGGTGTATTCAATATTTTTAAGCTGAAGGTCGGCATCGTCTCTTGCCATTCCAGTGGTACCCGCCCAAGCGAGGTGGTAGAAAACATCATAATCATTTTCTTCGGGAACAAAGCTTTTCATTTCGTCAAGAGAACAGCAGACTTTTTTTATGAGTCTGTTGTCGGGAATATCGTCAACTCTTTTTGAACCTCTGTGGCAGAGCACAGTGATCTCGACGTTTTCGGCGATGAGCTTGTCGATTATTGCTCGGCCGACCGAGCCTGTTGCACCTGTTATTACGGCTTTTTTCATAATATCACTCTTTTATCAGCGGAATGTACATGTTCTGAGCCAGCTCATCTCTGTCAAGGAACGGAGCAAGATCCTCAAGCGGAGGACTGACAAGCGTTCCGTCGGGGAGACGTTTAGTGCTGCTTTTAGGCTCCCAAACCTGCTTTGTATCCGTGAAGATTTCGCAGAAAGCATAGCCGTCGGTTGCAAGAGTCTTTTTGACCGCGTCCTGCATTTCGGCATTACTGCTTGCCGAAAAATACGGGAATCCGAAGGCCTTGGCTATGTTCTCAAATTTCGGGAAGGAAAGATCGCCGCTCTCCGGACCGATGCCTACCTTGGTGTGCTCTTTGAACAGGTTGTTTTGAGTTATTCTGATACTGTGGTAGCCGCTGTTGTTAATAAGGAAAAGCTTGATTGGCAGCTTATTTGTGATTATTGTCTGTAGCTCCTGAAGATTCATCATTATGCTGCCGTCACCCTCGAGGCAAATCGTGTTCTGCTTTTTGCCCGAAACACAGAGACCGACAGCCGCCGGCAGACCGTAACCCATACTTGCGATTGCGCTGTTGATGATGAAACGTGAGCCGTGCTTGATTGTCCAGCACTGATGGCCGGCAACGCAGCAAGCGCCGTTGCTGACCGCTGTAAGCGAATTCTCGGGAAGCTGATCGGCAAGATATTTTATGAAAGCATAAACATTTGCCGTTGTGCCGTTCTCCTCCTTATGACGCGGGAGCACGACCGGATATTTTTCTTTCCATTCAAGACACTGTCTGCGCCAATCGTTTCCGCCGAAAACGGGAGCATTTTCATCACTTACATTTCTGATAACGGCTTCGAGAAAATCCTTTGCGTCCGCCCAAACAGGCATATCAACATGAATGGTCGGTTTTTTCATCTCAGCCTTGTCAATGTCAACCATGATGACCTCGGCGGCTCTTGCCCATGTGCCGTAGTCATAGCCGACCTGACGTATGCTGATTCTTGTGCCAACCGTGAGAAGAAGATCGGAATTTTGAACGGCAAAGTTTCCCGGGCGGTCGCCCATGTTGCCGCCTCTGCCGCAATAGAGAGGATTTTTATCCTCTATAACGTCAATGCTGTTCCAGTATGTTACGACGGGAACGCCGAGAAGCTTTGAAGCTTTTTTGAAAGCTTCATATCCGCCCGAAAGACGTATTCCGCCGCCGGCATAGATAACCGGGCGCTTGGCATTTTTTATTTTTCGGAGAATTATTTTAATTGTATTGTCATCGATCTTGGGCGGAAGCTCACCGTCGTCATCGGTCGGGTCATAGCCCTTGAGGTCATCCGTTTCAATATAACTGCCCTGATAATTAACGGGTATATCAAGCCAAACGGGACCCGGTCTGCCCGTTGTGGCGAGATGCCATGCCTTTTCAAGCATATAACGTATATCGTTGATATCCTCAAGCATGGCGGAGTATTTGCACATGCAGGAGATAGCTTTTGTGATATCAAATTCCTGGTCACCGACAGCTCTGAGAGGGAGTCCCTCGGTGAACTGCTCGGCATATCGTGCTGTTGTGGTGTATTTAACCTGACCGCTGACGACAAACATAGGAATCGAATCGAGCCAGCCGCCGACAACGCCGGTAATTGCGTTTGTGCCGCCGGGACCTGTAGTAACGCAGAGAGCGGCAATTTTGTTATTGAGTCTGGCATAGGCTTCAGCCGCAATTGCGCTTGCCTGCTCATGGTGATTATAGGTGCAATGAATTCTGTCGTTATGACCGAATGCGTCGTTGAGGTGCATTGCACCGCCGCCGACAACAGTAAAGCAGTCGGTTACGCCGCGGTCGGCAAGAAAATTTGCAATATAGTCAGCAAGTCTGATTTTCATTTTCTTCATCCTTTGTCGGTTTTGATTTAAAAGCCCAAAATTTGTTCATGACAAAATTGAGCGGAATTGTTATAACGAGCGCGCCGAGGCTTGCAATGAAGAACGGAACGCTGATTTTTGTAAGTAGAATTTTTATTATCGGCGAAAGTATCAAGCCTGTAATGCCGTAGCAGGCAAAGGTCTTGAAATATGTTTTGAAATGCTCGGAAAAGCTCTTTTTGCCTGAGCCGAAAACATATCTGTTGTTCCAAAAATACGAGTTTGAAACGCTGACAACAAAAGCAATGATAGTCGTTATAACGATTTTAACATTGTTGCCGTCGGTAGATATGCCGAGAAGCGCAAGAAGATTTAAAATGCCGATAAATTTTGTGTTCTTGAAAAGAACGTAGTAGCAAAGCATTTCAATGCCGTAGGAAATCGCGGTGTTAGACACGCCGACAAGCCCGAATTTTATAAACTGTATCAGTGAGCTAAGCTTTTCGTTCTGCAAAAGAGCTTTGATTTTATTCATTTTTGAGCGCCTCGATGACAGTCTTTGCCATATACATGAGCTTTTCGTCCGTCATGCCGGGATAAACGCCGATCCAAAAGGAATCATTCATGATTCTGTCGGTGTTTTCGAGCGTACCGACAACGCGGTAGCCCTTGCCGCTTGCACGCATCTCGTCAAAGCAGGGATGCTTTATAAGATTGCCGGCGAAGAGCATTCTTGTCTGAACGCCCTTACTCTCAACGTATTGAACGAGCTTGTTTCTGTCAACGCCGTCCCTGCAGGTGATGAAGAAGCCGAACCAGCTCGGGTCGGAATTCTCATTCGCTTCCGGAAGCATGAGCTTATCGGAAACGCACTCAAGAGCATCGTGAAGTACCTTGAAATTGTGCTTTCTCTTTTCGACGAAGCTCGGAAACTTCTTCAACTGAGCGCAGCCGACAGCCGCCTGCATATCCGTGGCTTTAAGATTGTAGCCGAAGTGGGAGTAAACATATTTATGGTCGTAGCCGAGCGGAAGCTCGCCGTACTGTCTGTCAAAGCGGTGACCGCAGAGGTTATCCTGACCGGGCTCGCACATACAGTCACGTCCCCAGTCTCGCATAGAGCGGATAATTTTGTGAAGAAGCGGATTGTTTGTATAAACTGCGCCGCCTTCGCCCATTGTCATATGGTGCGGCGGATAGAAGCTGCTTGTGCCGATATCTCCGATTGTGCCCGTAAATTTCGTCTCTCCGTCAATTGTATAGGTTGAGCCGAGCGAATCACAGTTATCTTCAACAAGCCAAAGGTTGTGCCTGTCGCAGAAAGCCTTGACAGACTTGAGGTCAAACGGATTGCCGAGCGTATGCGCAACCATGACGGCCTTTGTCTTATCTGAATATGCTTTTTCGAGCATGGAAACGTCAATGTCTGCATTCGGAAGCTTTACATCAACAAAAACGGGAATTGCGCCGAACTGAATCATCGGTGTAACGGTCGTCGGGAAGCCTGCCGCAACGGTGATTACCTCATCGCCGGGTTTGATCGCTCTTTCTTTGAGGAGGGGAGAGGTGAGCGTCATAAACGCAACAAGGTTTGCGCTTGAGCCCGAATTGACGAGCGAACAAAACTTTATGCCGAGATATTTGCTGAAATCGCTCTCAAACTGCTTTGTATATCTTCCTGCTGTGAGCCAGAATTCAAGCGCGCTGTCAACAAGGTTCACCATTTCCTCAGAGTCGTAAACTCTTGAAGCGTAAGGAATTCGCTGTCCCTCTCTGAATTCGGTTGGAACATTGTGAAATTTGTCGCAGTATTCCCTTACCTTTTCGAGTATTTCATCATGTAACTGTTCTTTTTCGTTCATTGCGATTTCTCCGTTCAAATATTAAAAAATTCTTTTATCTGCTTGGCGGTATATACCGTCATGTCCTCATTGCCGACATATGCCTTTGTCCATTCAACGGTTTTTTCAACAGCCTGACGTGCCGTCCATCTCGGCTTCCAGCCGAAAACAGATTTAACCTTTGAACAGTCAAGCTTGAGAAAATTTGCCTCGTGCGGTCCGTCCTTATGCTCGGCAACGAAGCTCTGTCCGCCGCCCCAAGCGTCGCAGAAGCAGCCTGCCAGCTCGCCCGTTGTGAGACAGTCGGACTCATTAGGGCCGACATTGTACCAATCGGCAACGCTTGCGTCCTCATACTGCGCCGCAGCTATCATCAAGTAAACATAGAGCGGTTCAAGCACATGCTGATAGGGACGAATGGAGTTCGGATTTCGCACCTTAATATCATCGCCTTTAATTGCCGCCCTTACGCAGTCGGGGATAATTCTGTTTGCCGCAAAGTCGCCGCCGCCTATAACATTGCCTGCTCTTGCGGTGGAAATTCTTACACGATTATCTGCAAAGAATGAGCTTTTGTAGCTGTGGGTTACAAGTTCGGAGCAGGATTTTGAGTTTGAATACGGATCAAAGCCGTCAAGAGGCTCATTCTCACGGAAGCCCCAAATAGTTTCATCGTTTTTATAAACTTTATCGGTCGTAACGTTGAGAAACGATTTGACCGAATCTCCCGTTCTTATACATTCGAGAATGTTGACCGTGCCCATTACATTGGTTTCATAAGTATATTTCGGATTGTTGTAGGATTCGAGGACAATCGGCTGAGCTGCAAGATGTAAAACAATCTCGGGCTGAATCTCGTCAAAAACATTTTTGAGATTCTCAAAGTCTCTGATATCGCCGATTACGGAATTCATTCTTCCTCCGAGACCCGTAATCTCAAACATGCTCGGGTTCGTCGGCGGTTCAAGCGAATAGCCGGTTATATCGGCACCCGCAAGCAGGAGAATGTTGCAAAGCCATGTTCCCTTGAAGCCCGTGTGGCCTGTAACGAGAACCTTTTTACCTTTATAAAACGTAAGATCAAGCATAATAATTACTCCGTTAAGTTATCTTTATTACCAGATTTTCCACGGTGCGGTGGAGTCTGCCCACATTTTTTCAAGCTGCTGCTTTTCTCTGAGGGTGTCCATCGGTTTCCAAAAGCCGTCATGCATATAAGCGTCAAGCTGACCGAGAGAAGCGCAGGTTTCAAGCGGCTTTTTTTCAAAAACAGTCTCATCTCCGTCGATAAAATCGAAAATTTTCGGCTCAAGTACCATAAAACCGGCATTGATGCGTCCGCCGTCGTTATCGCTTTTTTCACGGAAGGAAGAAATCTTATTGTCTTTTTCAATATCAAGCACACCGAAGCGTTGACCGATATTAACGGCGGTCAGTGTTGCAATGTGTCCGTTATCCTTATGAAATTTAACAAGGTCGTCAATATTGATGTCTGCAACGCCGTCACCGTAGGTCAGCATGAAAGGCTCGTCGCCTATATATTTCTGAACTCTCTTTACTCTGCCGCCTGTCATTGTATTAAGACCCGTATCAACAAGCGTAACCTTCCATGGCTCATTCTCGTTTGAATGAACAATCATTTTGCCGTTATCGGTAAAGTCGAAGGTGATATCACTTCTGTAAAGGAAATAATCTGCAAAATATTCCTTGATAACATGCTGCTTGTAGCCGCAGCAGATAACAAAATCATTATAGCCGTAAGATGAGTAGATTTTCATTATATGCCAAAGGATCGGCATGCCGCCTATCTCAACCATAGGTTTAGGAATAAGATGACTCTCCTCACTTATTCTGGTTCCGAATCCGCCTGCAAGAATAACCGTTTTCATAAAATCGCCGCCTTTTCATTATTGTTAAATACAAATTCCCAGTATAAAATACCTATACTACTATATCACATGCGGCGGTTAAAATCAAGAATATAATACTGTTTACTCGCTTTGAATTGAACAAAAAACTATCTTATGCGCTTTATATCCAAAATAAGAAGCACGTTTTTTTGCACATTTCACAAAAATAAAAAATCTGAGGGAAATCTATTGACATTTGCTCGTGTTTGGTTTATCCTATGGTCGTAGGGTAAACGATTACCCAAACCAAACGAAATGGAGAGTATATGGACGGTAAAAGCATTTCGATGGTCGATATAGCCCGAATGTCGGGGGTTTCGATCGCCACGGTCTCAAGGGTTCTTAATAAGAACGGACGGTATTCCGCCGAGACCGAAAAAAAGGTAATGGCAGTCGTCGAGAAGTACAATTACGCCATAAATCCCAACGCACAGGGGTTAAGAACCAACAGGACAAAAACTATCGGAGTTATAATTCCCGATATCACAAACGAATATTTCTCGCAGATTGTAAGGTCGGTTGAAAGCTCGGTTATCCCGATGGGATATAATGTATTTGTCTGCGACAGTGACGAGAATGTTGATTATGAATCTCATCATATTGCGTCACTCCAGTCAAAGGGTGTTGAAGGTATAATTTATTTCAGCGTAAGAAAACCTGGCGACGAAGTTTCAAAGGAATTTACGGTTCCCGTTGTTTACATTGACAGACGTCCGGGTGTTGAATTTAACTTCGTTTCTTCCGACAACGAAACGGGCGGCTTTCTCGCAACGGAGGAGCTTATCAAAAAGGGCTGCCGAAAGATAGTTCTTATTCATGATGTAAACTCTTACTCAACGGTTAACAAACGTAAGCAGGGCTACCTCAGAGCACAAAAGCAATATGGCATTGAGATTGACGACAGCAGAATGGTTCCTTGCAGAGTTTCTTATCCCGATGCGAGGAACACTGTGAAAAAACTTGTTGCCGACGGCGTAGACTTTGACGGAGTTTTCTGCACAACGGATTCTATGGCACTCGGAGCATTGAGAGGTCTAAAGGAGAGCGGAAAAAGAGTTCCCGAAGATGTCAAGCTTGTAGGCTTTGACGGTATAACACATACCGAGATTTCAGATCCGCCGATAACAACGGTCATTCAGGACACAGACCAGCTCGGTAAAAGATCGGTTGAGGTTTTGATGGATCTTATCAATAACAACACGGGTAAGATTCACGAATACACAATTCCCGTTAAGCTTTCGGTTAGAGGAAGCACGGACTGATTAAATAATTTAAGAAAGGGTTCAGCCCTTTTTTAAACAGCTGTTGAGTAAACCTTTACTCAACGATATATACAAATTATTTCCACATAATATATTTCGTAAAGCAGCATTGAGAAAGGAAGGATACCATGAGTACTCTCGTTGAAATGAAAGGGGTAGTCAAAAAGTTCCCCGGAGTTACAGCGCTGAAGGATATTTCCTTCGATATCCAAGCGGGCGAAGTACACGTCCTGCTCGGAGAGAACGGAGCCGGTAAATCGACCCTGATGAAAATTCTTTCGGGCGTTTACCAGCCGACCGAGGGAAAAATAATCATCGGCGGCAAGGAATTCAGCAAGCTCACGCCGAAGGACTCCTATGATAACGGAATCAGCGTTATCTATCAGGAATTGAGCGTTATCAATGAACTTTCGATTCAGGAAAATCTTTTTGTCGGAAAGCTTCCGATGAAAAAGATAGGACTTGCATCGGTCGTTGATTACGGCGAAATGAACAGGAAAGCGAAAGAGCTTCTGGCAAAGATCGGTCTTAACAGAGACCCGAAAACGTTGGTCGAGGATATCAGCGTTTCGGAAAAGCAGCAGGTCGAAATTGCAAAGGCGCTGGCATCCGACAGTAAGGTAATCGTCATGGACGAGCCTACGGCTTCCCTGACAAACAAAGAGGTTGAGCACCTTTTTGACGTTGTCAGAGCACTGAAAAAGGAAGGCAAAGGAATTGTATTTATCTCGCATAAGCTTGCCGAGATTAAAGAAATCGGAGACAGAGTTTCGGTTCTTAAGGACGGTGCTTATGTCGGAACAAAGCAGGTAAGCGATGTTTCGGTTGACGATCTTGTAACGATGATGGTCGGCAGAACGGTTCAAAACACCTACCAGCATGAGGATGCTCCTGATAATTACGACGGCGAGGAGGTAATCTTCGAGGTCAAGAATCTTTCCCGTAAGGACGGAAAGGTAAAGGACGTTTCGTTCAAGCTTCATAAGGGCGAAATAGTCGGTTTTTCCGGACTCGTCGGATCGGGCCGAAGCGAAATGATGAACTCGATCTTCGGTGCCGAACCGAAATCGTCGGGCGAGGTTTTCATAGGCGGCAAGAAGGTCAACATCAAAAGCCCGTATTCGGCAATAAAGCACGGACTTGCGATGGTTACGGAAAACAGACGTGAGACCGGATTCTTCCACAACTTTGATATCAAGCAGAATATTTCGATTCTGCCGTTTATAAAATCGTCAAGTCTCGGCGGTGCCGGCGGACTGATAAGCAGCAAATTTGAAAAAGAATGTGCCGAAGCTCAGAAAAAGAGCCTTAATATCAAATGTTATTCCGTAGATCAGGGTATCACGGAGCTTTCGGGCGGTAATCAGCAGAAGGTAATCCTTGGCAAATGGGTAGCCGCCGATTCACAGATAATTATTTTTGACGAGCCCACAAAGGGTATTGATATCGGCAGTAAGAGTGAAATTTACACCCTTATGCGTAGGCTTGCCGACGAGGGCAAGGGAGTCCTTGTTGTTTCGTCGGAGCTGCCGGAGCTTCTCGCGGTTTGCGACACGATCCATGTTTTCAGAGAGGGTCAAATAGTTAAAACCTTCCCGCACAGAGAAGCAACAGAAGAAAATATCATCAAAGCGTCTACGGCGGATATCGCCTGAATTAGGAAAGGAACGTGAATACCATGTCTGAAAAAATAAAGCAGGTTAAACCTAAGGAAAAACTCACTTTTAATATGATCTGGCAGAAGTACGGAACATTCGGAATTCTTGTAATCTTGCTTGTAATTCTTGCGGTTATGAGACCCGGAACCTTCTTCTCCACAGCAACGATAACACAGATTCTTTCACAGAGTTCGGTTAACATTCTTATTGCGATGGGCGAGTTCTTCGCAATCCTTATCGCAGGTATCGACCTTTCGGTCGGCTCGGTTGTTGCCCTGACCGGTATGGTCTCGGCTCAGATGATGGTCGCAGGCATCAATCCGCTGATTGCAGTTTTGCTCGGCATAATCTTCGGCGGCTTACTCGGCTTCATCAACGGACTTCTTATCAACGTAACCGGACTTCATCCGTTCATCATCACGCTCGGTACGCAATCAATTTTCAGAGGCGTAACACTTATCATCTCAAACTCAAGCGCAGTTTTCGGTTTCCCGAAATCATTTACAAACATTATTTCTTACAAAGTATTTGACCTTCTCCCAATCGTTGCGATAATCGCAATCGTTGTAGCGCTTCTCCTCTCGTTCCTAACAAGGAAAACAAAGGTCGGCAGAAACATTTACGCACTCGGCGGCAACAAAGAATCGGCTTGGTACTCGGGTATCAACGTTAACATGCACACGCTTATCGTATTCATTATCTCGGGTATTTGCGCAGGTATCGCAGGTATCGTCCTTCTCGGACGTGTCGGTTCTGCTGAGCCGGCAGCCGCAACAGGATTTGAAACTTACGCAATCGCAGCTTCAATCATCGGCGGAACAAGCTTCTTCGGCGGTAAAGGTAAGATCTTCGGCGTTGTAATGGGCGGTCTCATCATCGGCGTTATCAACTACGGTCTTAACATTCTCGCAGTTCCGAGCGTTTGGCAGCAGGTTGTTATGGGCTTGCTCATCATCGGTTCCGTTGCACTCGACAGATTCGTAGCTCGCAAGAAATAATCTAACCGCAAAGAGGTGCTTTTTATGAAACCAATGTTTAATCCGTCGCTTATGTGCATGGATCTCCTTGATATAAAAAATCAGACGGAGATTCTCAACGAAAGATGCGACCTCTATCATGTGGATATAATGGACGGTCACTTCGTCAAGAACATTACTCTTTCACCTGATTTTGTAAAAGCTTTCTCAACTATAGCAAAGAAACCTATTGATTGTCACTTGATGGTTACAACACCCGATGATTACATCGAAAATCTCGCTAAGGCAGGGGCAGGCTATATCTGTCCCCATGCCGAAACGATAGTCAACGACGCTTTCAGAATCATGAACAAGATTGAGTCGCTCGGCTGCAAAAAGGGAGTTGTGCTCAGTCCGTCAACTCCGCTCTCGGCAATCAAGCATTATATCAACAAAATTGATAAGCTTACAATAATGTCTGTTGACCCCGGATTTGCAGGACAGCCTTTTATCGAGGAAATGCTTGATAAAATCAGCGAGGCGAGAGAGCTTAAAGAAAAGTACGGCTATAACTATCTTATTGAGGTTGACGGCTCATGCAATCAAAAAACATTTAAGCGTCTTTACGACGCAGGAACGGAAGTGTTCATTGTCGGTTCCTCCGGACTGTTCTCAAAGGATCCGGATCTTTGCAAGGCATGGGATATCATGACAGATGAATTCAAAACCCTGACAGGCGCAGAAATATAATTGATTACCTGCCAAAAGGAGGTGGACAGGATGGGAAATTTAACTTTGGGAATTGACATCGGCGGAACGAATTTCAGGCTCGGTGCAGTCGACGAGGAAGGCAACATCAGTCACTTTGAAAAAAATTCAAGCAGAGTTTTTGATGAGGGCGATGTTGTGGAGATAATTCACAAGGAAATTGAGAATTATATGGACAGATACGGAATCCGTGATTCTGTCAGAGCCGCGGCGGTCGGAATACCGTCAATAGTCAGCAAGGATAAAAAGACAATTATTTCAACCCCGAACCTTAAAGGGTTCAACAATATCCGATTCAGCGACAAGCTTCAGGAAAAGCTCGGTATTCCGGTTTTTCTTGACAGAGATGTAAATTTTCTCCTTATGAATGACATGAATAAGCTGAAAATCGACAATACTAAAACCGTGCTCGGTTTTTATGTCGGAACCGGTTTCGGAAATGCCATCTGCATCAACGGCAAGCTCTATGCCGGCAAGAACGGTGCGGCAGGCGAGCTTGGACACATTCCTCTTTATGATGTTGATGAGGAATGTACCTGCGGCAATATCGGCTGCTCGGAAACAAGATGCTCGGGCAAGAGACTTGAATACCTTGCGGAAAGGTATTTCCCCGATGTTTCGATAAGAGAGGTTTTTAAGTATCACGGAAATTCACCGATTATTTTAAAATTTGTCAAGGATCTTGCAATTCCTATCGCAACAGAGATAAATATTCTTGATCCCGATTATTCAATAATTGCAGGCGGAGTTACCTTTATGGAGGGCTTTCCGAAGGACGTTCTTCTCAAAGCTGTCCATGAAAAGGTGCGCAAGCCTTACCCGGAGGAAAACCTTGAAATCATGTTTACCGAGCATGACCAGCAGAGCGGAATTTACGGCAGCGGAATTTACGCTCACCAAATGTTAAAGAATATTATCTGACGGCAGATTGATCCGTTGGTAGTATTAAAAAACGGAAGCTGTTAAAACAGTTACCGAAAAAAATATTCAAAACAGAAAGGATAATCACTATGAAAAAGACACGAATTCTCAGCATTATTTTAGCGGCAGTTATGGTATTTGCACTTGTACTCACAGGTTGCAGCACAGGCGGCAACACAGACAAGAACACAGGCAGCGCAGACTATGCAGTTATTCTCAAACCGCTTTCAAATGACTTCTGGGCAAAGATGAAGGCAGGTATTGAGGAAGAAGCAAAGAAGCAGGGTGTTACTGTTGATATCTTTGCAGCAACAACAGAGGAAGACACAGAAGGCCAGCTCAAGATCCTTGAAAACTGCATCAACAAGGGCTACAAGGCAATCGGCGTTGCTCCGCTTTCACCGACAAACCTTATTAACGGTATTGTTGAGGCTAACAAGAAGGGCATCTATGTAATGAACATCGACGAGAAGATCGACATGGATACTCTTAAGGCAGCAGGCGGCAGTGTTATCGCTTTCGCAACAACGGATAACGAAAAGGTCGGCGAAAAGGGCGCTAAGTATATCATTGAAAAGCTTGCAAACGGCGGCGAAGTTGCTATCATCGAGGGTAAAGCAGGTAATGCTTCAGGTGAAGCAAGAAAGACAGGCGCAACAAACGCTTTCAAGGCTGATTCAAAGATTAAGCTTGTAGCTTCTCAGCCGGCAGACTGGGATCGTCAGAAGGCTCTTGATACGGCAGCAAGTATGCTTCAGTCAAATCCGAACCTCAAGGCTATCTACTGCTGCAACGACACAATGGCACTCGGCGCACTTCAGGCTGTTAAGAATGCAGGCAAGGACGTTATCGTAGTAGGTACAGACGGTGCAGAAGAGGCTCTCCAGAGCGTTCAGGCAGGCGAGCTTTCAGCAACGGTTGCTCAGGACTCCGCAGGAATCGGTGCAACATCACTTAAGCGTATGATCGAAGCCGTTAAGAATAAGGAGACTATCGACGCTAACGCAACTCCGGAAACAATTCCGGTTGACTCCAACCTTGTTACAAAATAATTAAATAAGGTTCTTTCCTCCGAACTTTATTATATGTAATCTGTAGATTACAAAAGCTCCGGGACACCTATGGCATACTGCGTCCCGGAGCACGAGCAAAAAAATGACGGCTCGATCGGCTCACTTCTTGATATATTTTCCCCTTCTATTTTCCAAAAACTGCTTTACGAGTTTAGATCGACCGACATTTTGTTGCCGCCGCACTGTTAATAAACGGTGTGGCGGCAACAATAAAGCATAATAACCGCTGATTAAATTTCAGCACGGTACAGCGAATGCGTGCCGCAATTTAATCAACGATTATTTGAAAGGTGGTTTTTTTCATGAAAATTGCAATAGGCTGTGACCATGTCGGATTTGAGTTAAAGGGCAAGGTCATTGAGCATCTTAAAGAAAAAGGAATCGAAGTTGTTGACTTCGGCACAAACAGCACCGAGCGCACGGATTATCCGATTTACGGCAAGGCGGTAGGTGAGGCGGTTGCCTCCGGTGAGTGCGATAAGGGCATATTGATTTGCGGCACAGGCGTAGGTATTTCTCTGGCGGCAAACAAGGTAAAGGGTATCCGCGCTGTTGTTTGCAGTGAGCCCTATTCAGCATTGCTTTCAAGACAGCACAATGATACAAATGTGCTTGCCTTCGGCGCAAGAGTTGTCGGACTTGACCTCGCTTTGATGATTGTTGACGCATGGCTCTCCGGCGTTTATGAGGGCGGACGTCATGCAAAGAGAGTACAGATGCTTGCAGATATTGAAAATGAAAGATAATCGGATTGCACCGAAAACGACCGTTGCAGATTTTTGCGGCGGTCGTTTTTCGGTGCCAGAACCGTGTATATACAGATTTGAGATACCTATTTAAAAGCAGCAATAAGACATAAATCTCCGTAAAGTGCATATTTCACAAAAAAAGCCAACTAATATTGTCTATTAACACCAAGTCAAGCACCTTGCACTTTGACGGAAAATAATTTATAATATTATTTGTGATGGTATAGTCAATTATTAGATTTTGTATAATAGGAGTGTTGCTTATGAAACGTAGGATTTTATCCGTCGCGATAGCGATTCTTATTTTGACCGTCTCGGTGATTCCGGGACTTTCCGCGCTGGCGGCAGGTACGGTGCCGACCTTATCGGGCGGAGTTTATCAAATCGGAACCGCTTCTGAGCTCATTTGGTTTGCCGATGCCGTAAACAGCGGCTCACAGTCAATAAAGGGTAAGCTGACGGCGGATATCCAGCTCAATGCTCCCGGCTCTGTTGCTAACAAGTGGACGCCTATCGGTACGCAGGCAAGTCCGTTCCGCGGAACCTTTGACGGTGACGGACACACGGTCAGCGGAGTTTATGTTGATTCGGGTATTGACTGTGCGGGATTCTTCGGCAGCGTTGTAATTCCGAGCAATACTTCCGGTGATGCGGACGCTCCTGATAAAATGACCTCGGAATATGTTCTTCAGCACACTCAGACAAGCATTAAGAATATAAAGATAACAAATGCGGAAATTCACGGCGGCTACAGCGTCGGCGGTATTGTCGGCTATGCCGAGAATCTCGGACTTTCCGATTGCTCCTTCGAGGGAGATGTTTACGGCTCGGGTAACAGCATCGGCGGCATCGTCGGTTGGGCATACTATTATACGGTTATCAATCAGTGCTATTCTTCGGGAACAGTCAGCGGTAATCAGCGTGTCGGCGGCATCGCAGGCTATGCAAACGGCAACTCGGTTATAGTAAAGAGCTACAGCAATATGGCTGTTTCCGGCAAATTGAATGTCGGCGGTGTCGGCGGAACTCTCTCGGGCGCATTCCTTGAGGGCTGCTTCTTCCTCGGCTCTGTTTCGGCAGACGATACTGTCGGCGGACTTGTGGGCTATGCTCTTTTCTCAACAGTTTGCGACGCCTATGCAATAGCTCCCGTTACAAGCACGGGAAAAGAGGTTGGCGGTACGATAGGTTCCGTTTACGGCAGCGAATGTGACAGCAACTTCTACAGCTATGAGACTTCGGGCGTTGACGGCACGGCAGGCGTCGGACGTACATTGGCAGACATGAAGCTTTCCGCCTTTGTAAAAGAACTCAACGGTCAAAAAGCATACTTCTGCTTTGACTATACGGAGATCAATAACGGTTATCCCGTTCTTGCATGGATGCTTTCGCTTGATGTTTGGGCAGGCGACCGCTCTGTTCCGCAGAAGAATTCAAGCGGTACATATCTTATTTCAAAACCGTCGGAGCTTGCATGGTTTGCGGCTTTGGTAAACGGTCAGCTCAACGGCATGGATGCAAATCCCAATGCCAACGCAACCGTTACGGACAACCTTCTTATGAACATCAATGTCAATGATGACAGCTTTGGTGTTATTGAATGGACGCCGATAGGCATTGACGAGGCACACGGATATAACGGCATTTTCAACGGCGGCGGCTACAATATCGCGGGTCTTTATACGTCATCAAGCTCGGGCGACAGCGGAAGAAATATCGGTCTCTTTGGATATATCAATACCGGTACGGTCACGAATACGGTCGTGCTTGACGGCAGAATCTCAGGCATTGAAAATGTCGGAGGTATTGCCGGCTATTTAAAAAGCGGTTCGATTCTTAACTGTGCGGTTGACAGTGAGGTAAGCGGTGATAAGGCAATCGGCGGAATTGTCGGCAATCTCGGCGGCTCAACGGCAAGCGTATCAACGAGCAGTATGCTCGGCAGCATCGTGGGTACAAATTATTCCAACGATAAATCGTTCCTGACAAATGTCGGAGGCGTTGTAGGCATCAGCAATAAGGCAACGGTAAACAAGTGCTTCAACTATGCGACGATAAGCGCTCCGAATGCAAGATTTGTCGGCGGTATTCTCGGCTACAACTCAGCCGGAACACTTACCAACAGCTACAGCACAGCAGCTCAGACAAGCGGTAACGTCATGGTCGGCGGACTTGTCGGCTACAACAATAACGGCACGGTCAAAACCTGCTATGTTTCAAGCAAAGTAACGGGTTCAAGCCAGGTCGGCGTCGCTTTCGGCAATACTGTGGGTGCAAATGTTTCGAGCATTATATTTGACGGAACATATAAAACAAACCTGTTGACAACGGGTGCAACGGAAAAAACTCCCGCCCAGATGACAGGGTCTTCCTCTGTTTCAAATATCGGATTTTCAAGCTCAGACTGGAGAGCAACTGCCGATGATACGTATTTTTATTATTATCCTCAGCTTACATCAATGTACAACATGTCCTCCGTCAAGGTGATAAAAGACGGTTCCGTGAGGAGCGTAAAGAGAGTTCAGGACAAGTATGTTGCAAAGGTTCAGATAGACGGACGCACGGATACATATTATGAAACCGTTGCGGCAGCTATTGACTATGCTTCAAACACAAGCTCAACCGTTCTTCCGACGGTTTATGTTATCCGTGATACCGAGCTTGCCTCAACCGTAAACATCACCTCGGAAATCGGAATTTTCTCCGAGGACGGCGCGACGCTCACAAGGGCGGCTTCGCTTACCGCTCCGATGTTCAACGTAACCGGCAAGCTGACCTTGGGCTCAAAGGTCTATGGAGACGAAAGCTCGGCTAATTTCTATATCGACGGCAACAATGTTGCGGCAACGGCTTCTGCAATCAAGGTTGCCGAGGGAGCAACGCTTACGGTTCAGCCGGGTGTTGAATTATATGACTTCAAAACCGCAGAGCAGTCAGCGGCAACCGTAATGGGTGCAGTTGTTTATAACAAAGGTACAACGGAGATCGTCGGCGGTATTTTCAGCGGAAATATCGGCAAGTCTGTCGGCGGCGTAATCTATAACCTTGAGGGCACGGTAAAAATCAGCGGCGGCATATTCAGATCAAATGAGGCAACACAGGGCGCAGTTCTTTACAATAACGGCGGACAAACTGTCATCACAGGAGGCTCATTTACCGCTAATATTGCAAAGCTGAAGGGCGGTGTTGTGGCATCGTACAGTGTTTATGCAACAACGGCTGTCGGCGGAAAGGCTTCAATGACCGCTAATCAGGCAACCTATGGCGGCGCGATTTGCGCAATGAATTATTCAACGGTTGAAATCAGCGGCGGTACGCTTTCCTCTAACCGTGCATATTCTTCGGGCGGTGCAATTCAGATAGAAACAGGCGCAGAGGTCAGAATCTCAGGCGGCGATGTTTCAAGCAACACCTCGGATAAGGCACTCGGAAATGCGATCTATAACGGAGCAACGCTCTCTCTCGACGCTGCGGCTCAGATCGACTCTTCAAATGATATTTATCTTGTCAGCGGCAAGACCGTTGATATAACCGGCAAGCTCACATGCTCCGGATTTGCGGCAACTGTAACGCCGCAAACCTACGCTGAAAAGACAAAGATTCTCGGCGGAAGTGCAATGAGCACCAACTATATGAAACTCGGACTTTCAAATTCCAACTGGTACACGCTCGCTAACGGTACAATAACCAGTATGGAGACCACAACGGTCGCAAGGGTAAGTAAGGCAGGAGCCTTTTCGGTTGAATACACCGATTTGTCCGACGCTTTTGCGGCAGTCTCGGCAGATGAGACGGCGATAATTACGCTCGTTGCCAATGCTTCGGTAACCTCAACAATTACCGTCAACGGCGACGTAACTCTTCTCTGCGACGATGCGGGCTATAAAGCGATCAGAACAGGCTCATTCTACGGAATAATGTTTGATGTCAAGAAAGGCGCAACGCTGAGATTGGGCAATTCCGTTGCCGATAACGTTCAGCAGTCCCAGAGCGACTATGAATCGGGCACGGATTCCGACGGACTTATGATAATCGACGGAGGCAAGGAGCTGACCGGAGTTGTCGGTGCAGCGGCTGTAAATGTCCAGACGGGCGGAAGCCTTTATATGCACGAGAAATCCGCGGTTCAGAATTGTAAGAACACCACGACCGGTGCAATTACAGTTTCCGGCACAATGTATATCTACGGCGGAACGGTAAGGAATAATGAGTGTAATTACGGCGGCGTTTATGTCAAGGCAGGGGGCAAGCTCTTTACCTACGGCGGCGTTATAGCCGATAATAAATCCGCAACGAGCGGAGACGCAGTCTATTCCCTCGGTAAAGTTACAAGGGTTGTTCAAACATACAGTTACCTCTATGTTGAGAAGGAATATGACGAAGACGGCAACGTTATCGGCTCAAAAGATCCCGTTGCGGCAGGCTCTTCAAAGACAGATATATTGATTAAGAACGGCGACGCGGTCTACAATTCAACGAACATTATCTATATTGACACGGCGACGACGGATATTTATATCACAAGTATGTCGCAGGTTCCCGAACAGACGGAGTTCAAACGCTATGTCATGACTCTTGACTGTGCAAAGTACACTGTCGGCAATGTGATTGTTTCGGGCGAGAATGTGATAGACAGCTACAGTTATTTCAACACCTATGTTGACGGCTATTGCATACTTTATACGGGTAAGCTTGGCATAAACAAGCTTGTTGCGAAAAGCACTTCGGGATTGACTGTTGACAGAAAGAACAATCTGGTTTCTGGCTTCAATTTCAATAATCTGACCGTAAGCAAGGTAGTTTCACTCTTTGAAAATGAGGTAGTTTACCTCAGAGTTTATGATGCAAAGAACACCATGCTGAAAAACACGAATAAGGTGACAACAGGCTGCACCGTAAGGCTGATTGACGCTTCGGGCAATGTGATTGATTCACTCACTGTTGTTATTCGCGGCGATGTCAACGGTGACGGCTACATTGATGGCAGAGATTCTGTTATTGTCAGAGCAATTGCAGGAGGAATGTTGAGCGGCGATAATGTGACTGCGGCTCAGACGGCGGCAGGCGATGTCAACTTTGACGGAACGGTAACTTCCGTTGATGCAGAACATATCGACCTCGCAGGTATCGGACTGCAAACAATCGCTCAAAAAGCTTGAACGATTAAAACGGGAAATTGATTTTTCATGCAACAAAACAGTGATTTAAGACATCCGAAAGGGTGTCTTTTTTCATATCTTCATTTCAAAAGTCTGTGAGAAAGAGAGTGATTCAAATACAGGATGTAACTTGTAAAAATGCAGGATAACATTTTATTGCAAAAATGACGGTTGAAAGCTCCGTTAAATGAGTCTATCGAGTCTTTTTATAAGTGTAAACACTTTGATTTACCCTGAAACACCGACAGGCTACGGAAAAACTCTTTCGGTAACCTTGAACCGATATAAAGAGAAAACCGTCGCCCCCGATTCTGAACAGATTACAATAATCGGAAGTGACGATTTGAAAGGATTTGAAAGTATAGCTGTCGCTCAGATAGAATTAAACAGATTAAGAAAACCCAAAACAAGAAAAAAGCCTTATTTATCAACGTTTTCATTGATAAATAAGACTTTCAGTAAGTGGTCGGAGTGGCGGGATTTGAACCCACGGCCTCTTGGTCCCGAACCAAGCACGCTACCATCTGCGCTACACCCCGACAACGCTTGAATATTATATACTATAATCATCATAAAATCAAGTGTTTTTCTAAAAAATTTTGATTTTTTTTAGAAAAACAGATGAATTGAGATAAAGGAAAAATAAATGCTTAAGTGATGGGACATCTATTGCGGTAATTGCTTATTTCCTGCACCGTTATTTTGCAGAGCTTTTTTGCCGAAACGTCGCAGGTGCGTCACTTGACTGAGAATCCATTGACTTTTTCGAGCTGTGGGCGTAGAATTACGGCAAGGTGAAAGTGCGGGAACACTGAGGTGAACAGGCGCCGTCCGTCGGTGTGTTCCCGGCTGTCAACTTTAACTTGTTGAAAGGATTGATCTTATGATCGAAAAAAATATGCTTGGAAAATTCATCAGAATAAAGAGAGAGAATGCCGGACTTTCTCAAAAGCAGTTTGCCGAACAGCTCTTTGTGACCGAGTCGGCTGTTTCAAAATGGGAGAGGGGAGTTAATTATCCCGACATCACAATGATCTCCGACATTTGCCGTGTGCTGAATATAAGCGAAAAGGAGCTTATCACGGCTTCGGATGACACAGCATATCGGCAGATGAAAAAGCAGTCGGCAAAATATGAGAGAATTCAAAAGCTTACGTTTTGGATCCCGACCTCGGCATATATTTTTAGTTTTATTATTTGCCTTATTTGTGCCTTATGCGGCGTCATGCCGTTTTCGACCCTGTTCATTGTTACGGCAAGTCTTTTTTGTGCATTTCTTTTCTTCCCGTCGGTTACGAATTTTTTCAGTAATCAAAAGCTGCTTGCCTATCTTGCTTCATCGGCGATAGGTGTTATATTGTTGCTTGTTGTATGCGGAATCGCAACAAAGAGCATTACATGGGTCCCGACAGCGGTCATTGGGACATTGCTTGGATATTCTGCCGTATTTCTGCCGATTGTTTTAAAAAAGTATTCAAAAGCAGGATTTGTTTCAACGCATAAAACATTTATAAGCTTTATCGCCGATACGGTGCTGACAATCATTCTCGTTGCAACGGTTCAAATTCTTATACCGATAAATTTACGCAGTGCGGAGCTGACGGTTCTTTATTGTTTCTGTCCGTTGCTGATAACAGGTCTTGTTGTCAGTCTCAGACTTAACGGGCTGATAAAAGGCGGAATTTGTACGGTTATATTCGGCATTTATGCTTTCCTTGCGAACTATTTTGTCGGCTTGGTTTATGATGTGCCGGCAGACATGGCAATCAACCTGTCGGATTGGGCAACATATACCAACGGAAATGTGCTGCTGACTGTGCTGGTCACCTGTATTTTTCTCGGAATTGTGCTGATTGGTTTCGGAATTTGTCAAAATATGAAGAAAAAACAAAATAGATATTGACAAAATATATAAAATATCTTATAATCTGCTTGTAATTATGCGCAATTTTACACCACTATGCAATCAAAAAGCGATAATTTAATTTACTTTTAAAGCGATGTCAGTGTTATCGCTTTAAAATACAAATTCAGCGGTTAAAATTACGGAGGGATTAACGATGGAAAACATGAATCAAGCAGAAATGAACATGACAGAACAAAAGGTGTCACAGGCTCCTGTTGCACAATTGAGAACGAACAGAGGTTTACTTAAATTGATTCTTCTGTCATTGGTCACATTGGGAATTTACGGATTGATCGTAACGGCACATATCTCGGAAGATGTCAATGTTGTTTGCAGCAGATATGACGGAAAGAAGACAATGAATTATTGGCTTCTTATCTTCCTTATCGGTCCTCTTACGCTTGGGATCGGTTATATTGTTTGGATGCATAAGCTTTGTGAGCGCATCGGTAAAGAGGCTGACAGAAGAGGCCTTGACTGTAAGTTCGGCGCATCAACTTTTTGGCTTTGGAATGTTCTCGGATCCCTTATTGTTGTAGGTCCGTTTATTTTCTGTCACAAGTGGCTTGCAACAGTTAATGCAATCAATCAGGATTTCAATCAGAAGGGTTAATTATATATATATCGCTGAATCGTAAAAAAAAACAAGTCAACGTATTTGCATTTCCGCATTTACGTTGACTTTTTTTATTTTAAAATGAATTTTTTAACATATTTTGATGTCATTGCGTTGAGCAGGCAGTTGTAGGTCATTTTAAAATCTACGACTGAGCCGACTTTATAATCGTCGCCGCAGTCGGTTACGTCAAGAACAACGTGATCACTGCTGCCGCCGACAATTTTCATTCGCTTGTCTGCACAGATAAGTCCGGGCAGGTAAATATCCTGCTTGCCGATCGCAACTATTGCACGCTTCATCAGCTTGTCGCAGTCCTGCGGAAGAGTTTCGGGTACACTCGGCTTTTCTTTCAGCTCGATGATTTCGGCTTTAAGAATGAAATTGTCCTCTCTCGCTCCGTCAAAGGGAACATCATAAACGGGAATGTTGCCAAGAAAAATCGACTCACCCATTCGCATATTGTTGATGACTTTCGGCAACTTGCCGTCAAAAAGCATATTTATTGAGCTTGACGCACCGCCGGAAACTATCGGAAGGTTAATATTGTATTCCTTCTGAACTTCATTGACGGCGTTCTCAAACAGAGCCATGTTTTTTTCACTCGGGAGAACCTCGTTTACACAACTGAGGTTCGTTCCTACGCCGTAAAGCTCAAGGTTCGGCATTTTGAGGATCTCGCCCGCAAGAGACTTTAGCTCGTTTGTATAGCAGCCGTCACGTAAGTCGCCGCATTCATACATGAGAATGACCTTATGGCGCTTATTCTGCTTCTTCGCTTCGTCATTCAGTGCACGGAGCACATCAAGCTCGCTGTTAAGGCTGACGTCGGTGAACTTCACAACGTCGCTCACCTGCGAAAGCATAGGAGAGCGAATCAGCCATTTTTCAGCCTTGATATCAACAAATTCCATGAAGTTTTCAACTCTGGAATCGCAAATTGCCTTGATTTTGCCCTCCTCGACGAGGTGGCGCACAAGAGGCTCATAGCCGACAAGCATCTTGGTAACGACCGAGAGAGACATTCCGTTTTCTGAACATCTTTGCTTCATTATTTTAAGGTTATGAAGTATTCCGTCCGGTCTTATTTCGATACATGGAAACATATTTTTACTCCGTTTTCTGATCTATGAAACGTCTTACGGTCTTGAACGAATTGCGCTCGATTTCAAAAAAGCTTTCGTCAAGCGGCTTGCACTGTTCGCAGCCCTTTGCCTTGAGAGCCTCGTTGATTATCTTCTCCGTGTACCACGGATTCTTTACGAATACCGGACCGAGCGCATTGGTGAAGATAACGTTTTTGTATTTTGCACCCTCGGTTTGATCCTTGTCATTGTTGCCCTTGCCGTAAGTGAGCTTTCCGAGTGCGATTGACGGGTCGTTAAGGAAGAAATCAACAAGGTGAATCTGAACCGCCATGATTTCAAAATTTTTGTCCTCGCAGAGAGAGAATTGAAGATCGTCTCCGTAAATCTCGTTGCGTTCAACAGCAGTTGCGTCAAGAAGTCCAAGTCCTTCAACAACAGAGCCGTCGCATCTTTTTGTGGACTTGATGAGAACCATACCCGTTGTTCCGATTGCAATAATCGGTTTTCCGCTCTCGGCGAAGTTATAAACGGCATCGCCGTATTTTTTGATGCTTTTTACTATTGAAGCTGCGGTTTTTATTTCGCCCGCATTCATAAAGATAATGTCGGAATTTTCAAAATCAATCTCCTGAGCGAAGGTGTCAATACGGTTGATTTTAACGTCGAGACCCATTGCCTTTCCGACACGCTCAAAAGCCATGAGATTTCCGCGGTCGCCGTGGAGATTAAGCAGATCGGGATAAAGCCATGTTATATTTAATGTGTTCATTATTCGTTACCTCCGTACTGCTTTGTGGATTTTTCAAGCTCATGGTATTTCTTGAGCCACGTGATAAGGTAAACATTGTCAACGTCGAATTTGTCAAGCTCCTTGAGAATTGCCTCGTCGCTGTCGTTCGGAAGTATCGAAATGTCATTTCTGTCGATACCCGCATAAATCATTCTGTTTGCAGTGTCATATGCAACGGCCTCGGAGAAGCAGATATAGTGCTTGATGTTGTTCTTTTTAAGCGACTCAAAATCAACGTCAAAAGCGTAGAATGTGTTGGTATAGTACGGGTCGAAGTCCTTGAGCTCCTCCAGACCCATGAGAAGAAGCTTCGGCGAATCGTCCTTTGCGATATAGTCAAGCGCAGTCTGGAGAGTTTCGGGATTTTCCTGTTTAATTCTGATATATTTGAGTGTCTTGGTCTTGTATTTGAGGGTTTCCATGCGGCCGCTTATGTTTTTAAAGTTTGAAAAGCTCCTTTGAAGCTCCTCGTTTGTCATGCCGAGCTTTGTGCAGACGGCAATGCAAAGCGCATAGTTGAAGATGTAGAAAGGCTCCTTGTTCGTTACGGTGAAGCGATATCCGTTGCAGTCGAAGCTGCACTCGGAGAAATCAACGTTCTGAGCGTAGAAATCAACCTTTTCCTCGGATGAAAAATCGCAGCCTGCGCAGTGAAACTTGCCGACATTGTCAACGTTGTAATAATCGAAAATAATCTTGTCGTTGCACTTGGGGCAGGGCATTGTTACGTCGTAGAACTTGTCCTTGACGAAAGAATACTGAGTTTTGTCAACGCCGTAGTAGTATACCTTGTCGGAAAAATCCTCGAAGGATTTTGATCTCGGCTCACCGTCATTGAGGAAGAAGGTCATGCTGTCGTTAAATACCTTGCGGAATTTCTGAACGATGTAATCCGGCTCGCCGTTACGCTGAACCTGATCCTTCTGAAGGTTTGTTATGCATATCTTCTTAGCCGGGATATATTTATAAATACCGGCAAGCGAACGCTCGTCGATCTCAAAAGAGAAAAACTCCGTTGTAACCTTGCCTGTAAGCGTTGAATTGCGGATGAGAGCAGTTGCAATTCCGCCTATCATGTTGGCTCCCTCAAGGTTTGAGCAAACTGTTCTGCCGGAATCTCTGAGAGCGTGAACTATCATATTGTTGGCTGTGGATTTTCCGTTTGTGCCCGTGATAAAAATAACCTTCTCGGGGTCGATTCCCGTAAAATGACCGATGAAATCAGGCATAATTCTGTTTGCCTTTGCGCCGGGCATATTTGTTCCTCTGCCCTTGGCAAAGATATTTGAAAAGAGCATAAGCCCCTTGCCGATGAGCAGAGTTAAGATGAATTTTAGCTTTTGCATTTTGATCCTCCCGAATAAATAAAACGTTCATTTAATTAACGCTATTATTGTATCACATTTAATTGTAAAGTCAACATTGACAGACAGAATGAGTGAATATATTTTTTAGAATCGCAAAGACTGAATATAACAATATTTTTTTCTTAATCGCTATTGACAACACCCCCTTTTCGGGGTTAAAATATTCGTATCAATTCAATGGAATTGCCAAAATTCAATGTGAGGTGAGATTTCAGTGAGTAGTGACAGTAGCTACGGGCAACGAAACTTGAACAAATTCAATAATTTGCACAGCATGAATACCGTTGCAGACGTCCTCTCGCGAGATCGGAGCTGAAATTACGCCTGCAGCGCGGTTTTGTGCCGTGCTGAAAGGGGCGCTTAAAATTGGACACTATGGTTGAAATCATCAGCAAGATGCTTGCCAACAACAAATTTTCTGCCATCAAGGAAATGCTCAGCGAAATGAATGTCGTTGATATTGCCGCCTTGATTGAGGAGATGGAGCCGGAAAACCAGGTTCGCCTTTTCCGCTTGTTGCCCAAGACATCATCGGCTGATGCTTTTTCTTATTTGCCCGGCGATATTCAGGGTAATATCGTTGACGCAATCACAAATTCCGAGCTTGAATTTCTTATGGAGGACATGTTCCTTGACGATGCGGTTGACTTCCTTGAGGAGGTTCCGGCAAACGTCGTAACCCGTGTGCTTGCCCACACAAAGCCGGACACGAGAAAGCTAATTAACAAATTCCTTCAATATCCCGAAAATTCGGCAGGAAGCATCATGACTATCGAGATGGTTTCTTTCCCTGAGACCTATACTGTTAAACAGGCGATAGAAATGATAAGAAAAACCGCTCTCGACAAGGAGACGATTTATACCTGCTACTGTATGGACGATAAACGCAAGCTTGTCGGAACGGTTCCGCTTCGCAAGCTCATTGTTGCTCCCGAAAATCAGATCGTTAAGGACATCATGGAGGACGATGAGCAGCTCATTTTCGTCAACACGATGGACGACCAGGAAGAGGTTGCCGCAATTGCGAAGAAATACGACCTGCTTTCAATTCCCGTTGTCGATAAGGAAGAAAGACTTGTCGGTATCATCACCATTGACGATATCGTTGACGTCATCGAAGACGAGAACACAGAGGACTTTGAAAAGATGGCTTTGCTGTTGCCCTCTGAGGATTCATATCTTAAAACAGGCATTTTCACCCTTTACAAAAACCGAATCGTGTGGCTCCTTATTCTCATGGTTTCGGCAACCTTTACGGGTCAGATAATCGAGGGCTTCGAGGATAAGCTTTCAATGATTGCCGGTCTGACCGCCTCCATTCCCATGCTTATGGACACCGGCGGAAACTGCGGCAACCAGGTTTCGACCCTTGTTATCCGTGGACTTGCCCTCGGCGATATTCACATCAAGGATTTCTTCAAGATTATCTGGAAGGAAATCCGAGTTGCCGTTCTCTGCGGCTTGACGCTTGCCGTTGTTAACTATGTGAGAATGTGGATCATCAAGCTGGTAACGCACAATGACATTTCAAGCAACACATTTATAGTTGTTTGCCTTGCAATGATTTGCGCCGTTATCGTCGCCAAGGTGATAGGCTGTGCATTGCCGATTCTGGCAAAGCTTTTGCATCTCGACCCTGCACTTATGGCAGGACCGATGATTACAACTATTGTTGATGCGCTTACGCTGCTCATTTACTTCGGCTTCGCAACCCTCTTTATCAACGGCGGACTTTTGGTTTAGGTTAAAACAGAATAGTAACGCTTCGTTATCTTCGGATTGCGGAGCGTTTTTTCTTGCACTAATCAGGAAAATATTATATAATCAGCATGAATTCTATGTTTCTATTTACGAGAGTGACCGCCAAGTGAAGCTTGAGCTTTTCAACACATGCACCGAGCTTCCTGACGCAGAGCCGACAAGCTTTTTGACCGTTTCTATCGCGGTGACAAAGCACGTACACAGAAAAACGGCGGCTACGGGATCGGACTTTCGGTCGCACGTTCGATTGTTGAAGCAAATCGAGGAACGATAGATGCCGAATTTGCCGATAACGGAGTAAAATTTAAAATTAGATATAAAAAATAAAAAATCGCACCGAGTTGAAAAATTCGGTGCGATTTTATCTTGTTAAGATTTGACGGATTTAATCCAATTCAATCGTTCTTCCTAGGTCGAACGAATAAATTACCGTGCCGTGAATTTTTTTGCCTGTGCACTCGTGCAGGGCAAATTCATACATTTTCAACTGCTCCTTGTAGCGGCTTTTCAGCATTTCCTCGTCCGTTCTGCGGTCGGTTTTGTAATCGACTATAACCAGTCCGCCGTTCTCTTCAAAAGCGCAGTCGACGTAGCCCTGAACAACGATAATTTCATCAGCAGAATTTTCGGCAATGTCGGGATATATATCGCCGGCACGAACTCCGACGGTAACTTTTTTTTCACGCAGGAGAAGCGGTGAATTTTTAATTCTTGTTGCAATGTCATTCTTAAAGAATTTCTTGAGCTTATCACATTCAAGTATCTTTGCTTCGTCCTCGGTCAGGTGATGTTCGGCAACCATGCGTTCAATCTGTGCGTCTACGTCGAAGCTCTCGGCAGAATAATCGAAAAATTCCATAAATTTGTGTGTTGCCGTTCCTCTGTTTGCCGGATTCATGCCGCTCTTGCTCAAGAATTGCGGCTTCTCGGAAGCAAAGTATTCTGTCGAGAATTCCGTTGCTTCAAGGTCTGAGGGTGAAACCTTTGCCATAATGCCTGCAAGCGATGAATACGGGTATTTATACTCGGTTTTGCGCTTTATTTTTTCCAAAAGATCGGGGTCGGCGGCAAGCTTTTCTCCCTCACCGGTACTTTCAACCGGTGAACCGAGCTCTTTTATCAATTCGAAGTGCATATTTCTTGCTGCCGGGAGGGTTATCGGCGAGTTTTCACCCCAAAGTGACGCTGCATCGGGGTGTCGGATAAAACCGAGAAGAAGCCAGTCTGCCATTGAACTTTTTGAAAGCAGAGCAAAGGGCATTATATGCTCCTCTGTGCCGATTTCACCCCTGATTGCGGAAAGCTTCTTTTCCGGATTGTCATATCTTGTGATGCAAATCAGTCTTTCCTTGGCTCTCGTCATTGCAACGTAAAGAACTCTCAGCTCCTCGGAACGTCCGGAAATTTTTTCGGCAATGTCAATTGCTTTTTTGCCGACGGTCGGATATTTGCATTTGCGCTTTGAATCACGCCGCTCAAAGCAGATACCCATATCCGGGTGGTAGGCAGCAACATTCCTTGCGGCATCGCCGTTGAACGGCGCATTGAGGTCGGCAATTATGCACACGGGGAATTCAAGTCCCTTGCTTTTATGAATCGTCATAATATGCACAACGTCTGCGGCTTCCGAAACGTCTGCAGCGGCTTCAAGGTCGCTGTTTTTGCGCTGAATTCTGTCGATGAAACGAATAAAGCCCGAAAGTCCGCGCTTACCCGAGTCTTCGTATTTCTTTGCGTAGTCAACAAGCATGCTGAGGTTTGCTTTGCGCTGTGAGCCGTTCGGCATGGCGGAAGCAATGGCTTTACAGCCTGTTTTTTCAAACATTTCTTCAAGGAATCGGTCACAGGGGAGAGTTGCACTGAGCATACGAAGCTCGTCGATTTTTGAGAGAAATGCAATGCATTTTTCATTGCCGCTGTCGGCAGCTTTCCTTATGCAATGGTAGATCGGCTTTTTGCGTTCGTCAATTCGCATCTGTGCCAGCTCGTCCGCAGTGAAGCCGAAAATCGGCGAGAGCAGAATTGCCAGCAGCGGAACGTCCTGAATGGGATTGTCCGTCACTCTCATTAGACTCAGCATGGTGCTGATTTCTGGCGAGGCGAAAAATCCCGACTTACTTTCGATATATGACGGTATGAGGTTTTCGGCAAGTATCTTTTCGTATATTTCGGCTTTTCCGCCGCCTGCCGAGCGCAGAAGAATACAAAAGTCGCGGTACGACGCTTTTCTGTAGCCGTTTTTATCCTTTACCTTCATATCGCCCGAAAGAATTTCGTGTATCTTATCGGCAATGAACTGCGCTTCGCTTTCTCTGCCGACTTTTTCCGCCATATCGCCGAGAATATACATCTCGGCTTCGGGGAAGCTGCTTTCTTCATAATCCGCCGCCGCAACAAGCTGTTCATTCTCGTTGTAATCGACCGAACCCATCTGCCTTGACATTATCTGAGAAAAGAGAAAGTTAACATTTTCCGTAACACCCGAACGGCTTCTGAAGTTGCGGTCAAGCGTAATTTTTGCAGGATAGTTGTCGCACTCAAAGTCATTGAGAGCGTCACGCCGTGAGAGGAAAATTTCGGGCATTGCCTGGCGGAAACGATAGATGCTCTGCTTGACATCGCCGACAGTGAACATATTTGTTTCATCCCTCGAAACAGCCCAAAACAGAGTGTTTTGCAGGTCGTTGACGTCCTGATACTCGTCAACAAGGATTTCTTGGAAACGCTCGGCGAAGCTTTCGGCAAGTGCTGTCTTTTCGGCGTTGCCGCTCTCGTCGTATTTCACAAGAAGCTTCAACGCAAAATGGCATATGTCGGAGAAGTCATAGCTGTTTGCCCTTTTTTTCTCCTCACCCAGGATTTCGCCGTATCGCTTAACCGCTTCAATGAGCTTTTCGGCAACAGGGCGAAGATAATCCATGTCGTCTTTATTCTCACTCTCAGACGCACAGAAAAGCGGCGCAAGTTTCTTCAATTGATCGGTAAGAACATTTTTCTGTGCCTTGACCGATTCGGACTGAACAGAGGAATACTTGTTTGGCAAGCGGCCGAGACTGCCGACAGAAGCTGAGGTGACAGCACTGCGTATCTCGTCCCATGAGCCGTTCTCAATCACCTTGGAAAGCTCGTCAAACATTACGGCGTTGTTGGCGATTCCGACTCCGTATTTTTCGCCGACAACGGGATCGTCCTTGCCCGATTCAATCATTTTGCCGCAGAGCATACGGCAATATTCAACCGACTTGGCCGTATAGTTTATGATAATTTTGCCCCACACTTGATCACGCAGGGGAGCGTCGGTATGATATGCGCTCGTAAGACTGTCGAGAAAGGCTTCCGGCCTTGCAAAAGCCATTGAATCGTTATAAAGCTTGCATATAAGGTCGGTCAGCGCACTGTTGTCCGTGCCGTTTGCCATTATGCCTACAAGTTCGACGAATTCGGGCGAATTCTCTCTGTAAAGTTCGTCCATAACCTGTGAAACGGCGTCGTCACACATCAGGGCAAGCTGTGAATTGTCAAGAATCCCGTAGTCGGGGGAAATCTCTATATCGTGAAAATTCTCACGAACAATGTCGTTGCAAAAGCCGTCGATAGTACTTATTCTCGCAAAGGGGAGCAGAAGTGCCTGACGCTTGAGCAGATCGTTATCGGGAGCCTTGTCGATTTCGGACATGAGCGCCTGATAGATTCTGTCTTTCATCTGTGCGGTTGCGGCTCTGGTGAAGGTAACGATTAAAAGCCTGTCGGCAGGACAAGGCTCTTTTTCATCCATGAGCCTTTCGATAACACGTTGAACCAAAACAGCCGTTTTACCCGAGCCTGCCGCGGCGGAGACGAGAATCGAGCCTTTGCGTGAGTCAATCGCTTTTTTCTGTTCTTTTGTCCATTCAGGCATTCTCATCACCTCCTAATTTCTGCAAGCTTTCGGAATGGTTCGGGCTTGTTATCTCTCTCGTCGGCGTATTTTCGTCAACATGGCAAACGTCCTTGTAGTCGCAGTATTTGCAAACATCGTTGTAGGGACTTTGACTGTTGGCTGCATGCGCCGGCATAACGTGAATAATTCCGTTGTGGAGATCAACTGCCATTTTTTCGAGTATTTTTTCACATCGCTTCATCAGAAGCTCCATTTGTTTTATTGAAATAAGATTGCCGCCGTTCGTGCCGTCCTTCTTGATTGAGGCGGGCACGAACATTCCGCTGCCGCTGTTATCCATCATGTAAATCACACGGCTGTCGTCAAGCACCATGCCATTCATTTTTGTTCCTTTGAGTTTTTTCTGCTCAATCGTTTTTTCGTTCTCGTCGCGCTCCGTTTCAACGAAGGGAGCATTAACGGGCATATACAGAATACCGGCAGGGGTAATATTTTTGTAATCCCTGAATCCGTTTTTCCATATGGCGAAAAGATATATAAGCATTTGCATATTCAACCCGTAGAAAACCTCGTTGAGGTCGAATTTTTTTCCTCCGGATTTGTAATCGACAACCCTGACATAGCTCGTTCCGTTCTGTTCGGCAACGTCAACACGGTCAACCGAGCCTTTGATTTTAAGCGTTCCGCCGTCGGGCAGGGGAATGTTATAGGTATCAACCTCGCCGTCGCTGTCAATGCTCAGCTCAAATGCGACAGGAACAAAGTTGCTGTTGGCAAATTCTGCAACAAGCCTGTCAACGACCTCACAGACGGTGAGACCGAGCTGACGGAAGAGGTAATCGAATCTTTCACCCATTTCTTCGCCTGAGGTCAGATTTTCTTTGAAATATTCCTCAAGAATGTCGAAAACGCATTTGTCACGGTCTGCTTTCTCCATGGAGCAAAGTCCGTCACTGCCGTATGCGGAAATCAGCTTTTCAAGTATATAGTGTATCGCTGTGCCCTTTTGCATCGGATCAAGCTCAGCGGTCTTTCTCGGCTGAGCGTTCAGTCCGTATTTGCAGAAATATTCAAACGGACACTTGTGATAAACCTCGGTTCTCGAGGCTGACATATACATGTTGAGCCCGAAAAGCTTGGTTGCGATTTCCTTGTCTCTGATTTTGATTTCTTCTTTGTTAATTCCTCTTTTGAGGGCGGCAAGACGGTCGGAATATCCGGGAACAGCTTCGAAATATTTTTCAAGCGTGCTGTGCAGAACGGTGTTTTTTTGCGTCAGCTCCGCCATGATATCGAAGGCACTTTCGACGCTTTCGATCCTGTCGGTGTCGTCAATATCAACGGTATCAATAACGGTGAGCTTCGGAAAAAGCTTTTTTATCTGAGTGACGATTTCCGAAGGGGAAACCTGTGCGCCGTTTATGTCCTTGCGAAGATATGTGACGTAAAGTCTGTCGGAGGTTGAGCAAAGCGTATTGTATGCTATAAAACGCTCCTCCATCATTTTTTCTTCAAAGCTGTCGTCGGTTTTCAGTTCAAATTCGGCAAGCTCACGCCGCTCGTTCTCCGAAAAAATGCCGTCGGAATTCGGAATCATCGGGAAAACGCCGTCGTTCATTCCGACGGCAAATACGATTTTCGGCGCAGAGGTCTTAACCCTGTCCGCACTGCCGATAGTGATTTCGTCAAGACCCTGCGGCAGGTTGCCTACGGAATAGGTGGAAACCAACAAATCAAAAAGCTCTCTGAATCTTGACGGCGTGAGTCGCACTCCTTCAAGAGAGTCGGCTATACGGTCGAGCATTTCCATTGTCAGCGACCATATTCTTTCCTGCTCGGAGGCGAGCTCGGACTGTGAACTCTCATTAAGCCTTATCGCAAGCTTTTTGAGATTTTCGCCAACATTCATGTCAATGAGCAGGTAATAGATAGCCTGCGCCGCTTCAAGTGACGTGAAGTCCCTGAGCTTGACTCTGAATTTCTGCAACGGTGCAACGAGCTTTATTCTTGTGTCATTTATTTCCCTGAGCTCGGCGGCATCCTTTTCAAGCATCTTTTCACCCAAGCCGTTTGGGTGAGCAGTCCATTCATCAAGCCATTTTTTACCGTTTATCTGCCACATAAGCGCATAGTTTTCAATCTTTGCGATTTCTTCGATTGTAAGGTCGGTAAGACCTGTTTTTGCAAGTCGCATAAGCGCGTCTGTCGAAAAGCCAGATGTACCTATTTCAATCGCACTCCTGACAAATTCAATCAGCGGCTCAGAGGTTATCGGTTGACGCTTGTCCTCGAAAACGGGGACGCCGTTCTTGATAAGGGCAGAGCGAATCTGCCTTGAATAATTATTTTCGCTTCGCGAAATTACGGCAATGTCACGGCAACGAATATTTTCGGTTCTGATGAGTCTTTTGATCGTGCAAGCGACGAACTCACATTCGCTTTCAAGATCCTCCGCCGAACAAAGAGTGATTTTTTTCGTTTTTTCACCGTATATTTCGGCACCGCCCGAGTAGAGACCTTTTTCAAGGGCATTAAGCTCGGGGTCAATGCTGCCGTCACGGGTGAGAAGCTCAGGCTTCGCAATATCTGTTCCGCTCTTTTGTGCACAGCGGATGAGCTTGCGCTTTGTTCTGAACGTGTGGGCAAAAACGCCGAATTCATCATCTGCTTTGTCAACGCAAAGCGTCACCCAAGTTTCGGCGGATTGGTGCATAATTCTTTCGAGCACGGCATATTCCTGCGCCGTGAAGCCGCGAAAGCCGTCAACGAAAACCTCTGCACCGTCAAAATCTCTGTGTTCGTCCAAAACGTCGCAAAGAATATCAAGCGCACAGTCATCGTCAAAATAATTCTGCTCAACCAGTGCGGTGTACGTTCTGTCGATAAGCAGTATTTCGCCGAGCTTATCTTTAAGAAGCGACGGCTTCAGCTTTGCGAGCGTCTCTTCGATTTTATCGGAGGTCACAGAGCACTGACGGAAATCTTTAAGAGTTTTGAGCATCTGCAAAATTACGGCCGGACTGTATCTGTGGCGTGAATAGACCTGCAAATCGTCACCCGCTTCGTCGAGAGCGACACTCATCAGCATGGCACGGGTGCTGTCGTCAAGAGACTTTTCGGAATTCAAACCGTATTTTTTCAAAAGATTCTTTGCAAGGAAAGAGAAGCTGACAACATTGACCCTGTCGGCACCACGAGCACCGAGCATTTCAAGCATTTTTTTCTCCGTATGGAAGGAATACTGCTCCGGAACGACGAGTGTAACCTCGCCGCCCTGTTCGGTTATTTTGCGAATTTCTTCATAAATGCGTGCGGTTTTGCCGCAGCCGATCCGTCCTGTTACAAGTCTGAGCATATTTTCCATTTTCCTCCGTGCTTTAATGATATAATTATATAATAATCGAGCATTAAAAGCAACAATTAAAACAAATCGACAGCACCGAAAAAGGTACTGCCGATAAGATAAGTTATATTATGTTAAGTAAACCTGTTTTGCTCGTGAAAACATTTTCTTCGTCAAACTGTTTTTCCCGCTGACGTTCAAGCGTTCTTACCGTTTCAATTTCATTGTCGTCGGCATATGCGCCTGTGATCGCCACCGTAGCAACCTCGGAAAATGAGCTTGTCGCCTTTTCGTTGGCTGCGTAAGCGACTATCTTGTAGAAGTATTCGCCCGACCGATTTGCAGAGAAGTCGGTGAAACTCGTACCTCTTACGTCGCTGATTGCAACATAAACGCCGTCAACGGTTCTTGAACGGTAAACAACATATTTTTCCGCTCCGTCGACCTTGCTCCATGTGAGATTTCCAAAGCCGTTTTTATCATTTTCGACCTTTGAAACAACCGGCGCAGGGAGCTTTGCCGTGATGTACATGATTTCGGTAATGTCGCTGTCATATTTTTCTTTATCAGCAAGGGTCTTGAGCTTGTAATAATATCTGTGACCCTCTTTAACGTCCTTATCAATGTAGCTTGTTGTGCTGCTGTCAAGCTTTTTATGTTCCTTGAATTTACCGTTTGAGCTTTCGCATCGGTAAATTATGTAACCCTTTGCTTTGTCAACCTTATCCCAGCTTATGCCTATTTCGTCCTTGGCAATATTTGTCAGCTTGATATTCTGCGGCTTGCCGATCAGAACGTTGACGTCAACCGAGGAAAAAGCCGAACCGTAATTTGTCGTTGCCGTGAGAGTAACCTTGCCGTAGCCCATGCCGGTTATAATTCCTGTATTGCTGATAACGGCAATGCTCGGATCCGAGGATTGCCATGTTACGCCTTTATCGGTCGAGCCGACAGGGAGCTGCGCCCACATGATTTCGGCAGTCTGACCGATACCCACGTTAATTGAGGTTTCGCTGAGAACAAGCTGCTGAGGAACGTCACTGACCGTTACAACGGCATACATCGGGCCCGTGTAAAGATTGCCGTTTATCGTGGCATACGCTCTGTAATAGTATGTGGTTTTCGGCTTAAGCTTGCCGAATTTTTTTGAAACGCTCATGCTCAGCGGAATTTCCTTGCTTGATGATGACGAAACAACGGGATATTTTGTAAGGTCATTTTTGTCAGCGCCGAAGTAGAAGCCTGCCGCCGAAACATAGTTTCCGCCCGCATTCCTGATCGAACCGTTCAGCGTTGCGTCGCTGCTTGTTATACCTGTCGCCGTGGTGGTTACAACCGAGAGATTACTTCCGTATGCGGTTGAATTGGAATGCGAGCCGCCCGAGGAAGAAACGGAAGCCGCAAAGGCGTATGAGCCGACATAGGTTGAAGCGTCGTTATATTTCGGAACTCCGTAGCCGAGGACATAGGAGGCATTCAGCTCTCTTGTTCTGCCGTTGCACATATAGCCCTCGTCGCCGTCCGTGTTGCCCTCGATGGTATAGAGACTGCCGCCGGAAACGCCGGTTACGATTCCAATGTGCTGTGCACTTGAGCCGCCGCTCCAATTAAAGAATACCATATCGCCCGGTTTGGGAATATAACCCGAGGAGCGTGAATAATAAATCGACCTGCTTTGATACCAGTCGGTAAGCGTTACGCAGTTGCCGAGCCGAGGAACGACAGAGGAAGGGATGCCTGCCTGAGAAGCGCACCAGGATATGAAGTAAGCGCACCATGCGCCGTTCGGCTCACCGAAGGAAGCACCGTATTTTGTATAGCCGCCGTCGCTTGCGGATGAAATCGGATTACCGGAGCTGTCAAGTTCCGTATAACCAAGCTGGGTTTTTGCAACACCTATTAAGTCTGCAATGTGCGAACCGGTGTTTCTGTGAGTATTCGGATAGTAGTCGGGATAGCCGGCCGCCGCCGCTTCAAACGCAACAGAGAAGCACAGCGCAACTATCATAAGCAATGCGCCGATACGTTTTATGCCGTTTTTCATTACGTTCACTATCCTTTCTTAAGACAATTTGTGCTGTGTTGCCTTTGTCCGTATAATTTTATTTTATCAAATTGCCCGTTATATGTCAATGGAGCAACGTGGTAATGATGCCTGTCAGAGTTCCGAGAATCATCAGTCCTGCGAGGACGAGAGCAATTATTTTAGTTGTGCTTCTGTTCATTCTTTTTGCCTTTCTTTTTGAAAAATCCCGCTTTTGAGAACGCCGTGATAAACATTCCGGTGAGTGAGCCTGCCGCACCTATTATAAGGTCGATCATTGTGTCGATGAGTCCCGCCTCGGTATTGAAGCCCGAGCGCTGAAGATTAAGACCGTAGAGCCTGTCCATTGTGAATTCGTAAAACTCCCAGCCTGTCAGGAGCATTACGGAAAACGCAAGGCCGAACATTGCGGCAAGCGCCGGACTGAGCTTCTTGTCCTTTGGCTGTCTGCTTTGGATTATGACGGCGAGCTCATAGCTGCCTGCGGCGGCGATATAGCCTGCAAAGAAATGCTCGGGAATATCTATGTGCTCAAAGGTTGTGAATTTATTGATGGTAGAGCCTACGACGACGCCGAAGCATATCAAAAGATTGAGCATCGTCTGCACACGGTGCGGAACGAGTGTGATAAAAGTTTTTCCTCCGAGAAGCTGAAAGAGATCCCACAGAAAAGTAAAAATTATCGCAAAAACCGCCTCAAGAAATTCCGTTGTGTAGCCGGTTAAAAGCATGACTGCGCCCCATATGAAAAGGAGCCCTCGACACACATACCATGTCACTTGAACGGCGGTAGGTAATTTCGGGATTGAATTCAATGTTTTTTTCTTCATTTTAGCACCTTATTTTTTTATGATCTTCCGCCTGTAACGATATTTAACAGCTTGGGAGCGATTTTTCCGAGCACAAAGTGAATGAACGCTGCAGCGGCAATTATAATTATAATGAATAAAAAGCGAAGCATAAGGCTTGCAAAGAACGCATACGGTATTTTTGACACGGCCGGGATCAAAAATCGCCTGAATTCAAGAAGCGGCTGATGAATTGCATAGACGAGAAATGAAATTCGATAAGCTTTTTTGCCTTCAAAAGCCGTAAGGTCAGGCATAAAATACAAAATCAGCACCGGAAGAATTCTGACAAGCGAATCCTTTGCAATTCCCGTGAAAGCCCCTTCAAAAAGTATGCCTGCAAGAAGCAGAGACAGGATATATTTTATCTTATCGGTTCCGTCGGAATTCTCCGAGAAATGACCCATAAACGCTCCGATGAGAAACGACGGGAGATATGAAAAAACCAGCCTGATATATCCGTAGGAAAGAATTTGCCTGCTAACGATGTTGTCGGTGTTGTCCAGGCAATATATAAGCACGGTCAAAGCCACGGTTGCGAGCCAGCCGATGTTTTTATTTTTGAATAGCAAAAGAAAAAGCGGCGATAAAGCGGTCAGCAAAAACAGGGCGTAGAGATACCAAAGCGCACCGTTCGGCGGCAGGCTTTTCATCAGAAATACGCCGCAGAGCAAATCTTGAAAAAGCTTGGAAGGAACAATTGAGCTGTGACGTATAAGAGGTATAACGATCAGCGGAACAATTGCGGCAAATTCCCAGATGAAATACGGCACCAAAAGCGAAACCGCACGTTTTTTTAACTTCTCTGCATAATTCTTAAGAGTCAGATTGCGAAAAAGCAGGAACCCGCTGATTGAAAAGAACCAACACATAGCAACAAAAGCCAAAGCTTCGGCAGATGAATCGACAATACCGATTGCTTTGCCGTCAAATGAGCCGAAGGGCTCACCGCTGTAATTGCAATGATAAAAAACAATTATAAGGGTCATAATAAATCCGACGGATTTTATTGTGCTGCTCATTTTCTTCGTAATCAAGCATTTACCCCCTCAGATATCCGCAATATTTACATTATATCATCTGTAAACCCATTCGTCAACAAATAAGAAAGTAAAGATGATAATAAAAACAGTTGCATTTTTTATAATAAGGTTTTATAATAATTGACGGAAACCAATAAAAGTGAGGTTGTTTAAAATGTCAAATCAGGTTTTAGTCGAAACATCGGCTCGCCATGTTCATGTCACACAGGAGGTTCTTGAAACTCTCTTCGGCAAGGGATATGAGCTTACCAAAAAGAAGGATCTTTCTCAGCCGGGTCAGTTCGCTTCAAACGAAAGAGTTCAGGTTATCGGATCCAAGAGCAGCTTCCCCGCTGTATCAATTCTCGGCCCCGTTCGTCCCGAGACTCAGGTTGAGCTTTCAGCTTCGGACGCCCGTTCAATCGGCGTAAACGCACCCTGCCGTGAGTCGGGCGATATCGCAGGTAGCGGCGCATGCAAGCTGGTAGGTCCTGCAGGCGAGGTCGAGCTCAGCGAGGGCGTTATCGTTGCAAAGCGTCACATTCATGCAACTCCCGAGGATGCCGAAAAGTTCGGTCTCAAGGATAAGGAGATAGTTTCAGTTAAGATCAACTCCAACGGACGTTCGCTTGTTTTCGGTGATGTTGTCGTAAGAGTAAGCCCCAAGTATGCCCTTGCAATGCACATTGATACAGATGAGTCAAACGCAGCTTTCGCAACTCCCGGCATGATGGGTGAGATTATTAAATAAGCTGTAATTTTTAAAAAGACTGCTCCGATTCGGGGCAGTTTTTGTTTTCGTTGAGATGTGTTGTATAGGTTTGGTAAAAGCACAATTCGTAGGGGCCGATGCCTACAGCGACTCAAGTTCGGCAGAAGCCTCCCATTGGCACCTTGCAGGGCGGGAATATTCATATGCAAAAAAGCTTGACTAAACCACAAGATATAGTGTAAAATATACTTTGTATCTTGGAAAGTATTGCTTTAGAGAAAGGAATGGTCATTTTTATGGCAAAAAAGACAAGCTACGGAAATAACGATATTGTGGCGCTCAAGGGACCCGACCGGGTTCGTAAACGTCCTGCCGTTATTTTCGGCTCCGACGGATTGGAAGGTTGTCAGCATTCCGTTTTTGAAATTTTGTCAAACTCAATTGACGAGGCTCGTGAGGGATTCGGCGATAAAATCATTATCACGCGCTTTCTCGACAAGTCGGTTGAAATTCAGGATTTCGGCCGAGGAATTCCGGTTGACTATAACGAGAAAGAAAAGAACTATAACTGGTTCCTTGTTTTCTGCACTCTTTATGCAGGAGGCAAATACAACACGAACAACGGCGGCAGCTATGAATACTCACTCGGTCTTAACGGACTCGGACTTTGTGCCACCCAGTTCGCCTCGGAGTACATGGAAGCCGAAATTCACCGTGACGGCTGGTGCTATAAGCTCAATTTCAAAAAAGGCAAGGCCGTCGGCGAAATGGAAAAGGAAAAATACACCAAGAGGGACACGGGCTCACGCATAAAATGGCGCCCGGATCTCAAGGTCTTTACCGATATCGACATTCCGCTTGAATATTATCAGAGCACTATTAAGCGTCAGGCTATAGTCAACGCAGGCGTTAAGTTTGTTCTCAAAAATCAGCTTAACAAGACTCAGTTTGAAACGTTTGAATATTGCTACACGGACGGTATCACGGATTACGTCAAGGAGATTGCCGGCGATAACGCAATGACAAGTGTGCAGACGTGGAAAGCCGAGCGTGTCGGACGTGACCGTGACGACCTCAATGACTATAAGGTGCTTATCAATTCGGCGCTTTGTTTCTCAAACAAAAATCAGCTTAAGGAGTATTACCACAATTCGAGCTGGTTGGAGCACGGCGGCGCACCCGAAAAGGCGGTCAGAAATGCGTTCACATATCAGATCGACGCTTATCTCAAGGCGAACGGAAAATATGTAAAAAACGACCCGAAAATCAAGTTTGAGGATATCGAGGACTGTATGATTCTCGTTATTTCCTCGTTCTCAACCCAGACCTCATACGAAAATCAGACGAAAAAGGCTATTACAAATAAATTTATTCAGGAAGCGATGACGGATTTCTTCAAGCATCAGCTTGAAATCTATTTCATAGAGAACAGGGCAGAGGCTGAGAAAATCGCCAACCAGGTGCTCGTCAACATGAGAAGCCGAGTTAAGGCGGAAACAACACGTCAGAGCCTTAAAAAGACACTTTCAACCTCGAACGACCTTGCTAACAGAGTTCAGAAGTTTGTCGACTGCCGCACAAAGGACGCAAGCGAACGTGAGCTTTTTATCGTTGAGGGTGATTCTGCTCTCGGTGCCTGTAAGCAGGCGAGAAACTCTGAATTTCAGGCACTCATGCCCGTCAGAGGTAAGATACTCAATTGTCTGAAGGTTGAGTACGACAGAATTTTTAAGAGCGAGATCATAACAGATCTTATTAAAGTGCTCGGCTGCGGCGTTGAGGTCAAGAGCAAAGCGATGAAGGGTCTTGCACAGTTCAATCTCGATATGCTCAGATACAATAAGGTCATTATATGTACAGATGCCGACGTTGACGGTTTTCAGATAAGAACGCTTATTTTAACGATGATATACAGACTTATGCCGACCCTCATTGAGGAAGGCAAGGTCTTTATTGCGGAGACTCCGCTTTACGAAATCAACACGAAGGATCAGGTATGGTTTGCCTATACCGAAAAGGAGAAAGCGCAGGCTCTTGAGGAGATAGGAAATCAGAAATATACAATTCAGCGTTCAAAGGGACTCGGTGAAAATGAGGCGGATATGATGTGGATGACGACAATGAATCCCGAGACTCGCCGCCTTGTCGAGATTCTTCCCGAGGACGCAGAGAGAACGTCACAGATATTTGATATGCTGCTCGGTGACAACCTTGCAGGACGTAAGGAGCACATTGCCGACAACGGACATCTTTATATCGACATGCTCGATTTAAGCTGAGAGGAGTGGTATGAATGGCTAAGAAAAAGAAAACGGAAAAGCCCGTTGAAAAAATGGATCAGAATACCCATATTCTCGGCGCAGGCGAGGTTTTACGTCAGAATATCACCGATACGCTTGAAACGAACTATATGCCATATGCAATGAGCGTTATTCTTTCACGTGCAATTCCCGAGATTGACGGTTTCAAGCCCTCTCACAGAAAGCTCCTTTATACAATGTATAAAATGGGGCTTATCAACGGAGCAAGGACAAAATCGGCGAACATCGTCGGTCAAACTATGAAGCTCAATCCCCACGGCGACGCTGCGATTTACGATACGATGGTTCGCCTTTCGAGAGGCTACGAAGCGCTTTTGCACCCGTTTGTTGACTCAAAGGGTAACTTCGGCAAGGCGTATTCAAGAGATATGCAGTGGGCGGCTCCGAGATATACAGAGGCAAAGCTCGCGCCGATCTGTACGGAGCTTTTTGCCGAAATTGATAAGGATACGGTGGATTTTGTCGATAACTACGACAACACAATGAAAGAGCCGAGCCTTTTGCCTGTGCGCTTTCCGAGTATTCTCGCCAACCCGACGACAGGTATTGCCGTAGGTATGGCAAGCTCAATTTGTCCGTTCAACCTTCGTGAGCTTTGTGAAACGACGATTGCGCTCATTAAAGATCCCGAAGCCGATATTTCCGAAACGCTTAAGGCTCCGGATTTCGCCGGCGGCGGCCTTCTTCTCTATGACAGAGATGTTATTGACACGATTTACAAAACAGGTCGCGGCGGCTTCAAGATAAGAGCGAAGTATAATTACGATAAAGACGGAAAGTGCATTGATATCACCGAAATTCCGCCGACAACGACTGCCGAAGCGATTATCGACAAGGTTATCGAAAAATTCAAGTCCGGATCTCTGCGTGAAATCAGCGATATCCGTGACGAAACGGACAAGTCGGGACTTAAAATTACAATCGACCTCAAAAAAGGCACGGATCCCGACAAGCTCATGCAGAAGCTTTATAAGGCTACTCCTCTCGAGGATACATTCTCCTGCAACTTTAATGTACTGATTGCGGGTGCGCCGAGGGTCATGGGAGTCGGCGAGATACTCAACGAGTGGATAGCATTCAGAACAGAATGTGTCAAGCGCAGAGTTTATTTTGATTTGAGTAAGGCTAAAGACAAGCTTCATTTGCTTGAAGGTTTGCAAAAGATTCTTCTTGATATCGACAAGGCGATTAAAATAATCCGCTCGACCGAGGAAGAAAGCGAAGTTGTTCCCAACTTGATGATTGGCTTCGGTATTGATGAAATTCAGGCGAATTATGTTGCCGAGATAAAGCTTCGTCACCTCAACCGTGAGTATATTCTCAAGAGAACGCAGGATATTGAACAGCTCAGAGCCGACATTGAAAAAATGGAGGATATCTTAGCTCATAAGTCGAAGATAAAGAAGATTCTTGTCAATGAGCTGACCGACGTTGTAAATAAATACGGTCAGGACAGAAAAACCCGAATTATATTCGCTTCAGAAGTAGCCGAGGAGGAGACCGAGGAGGAAATTCCCGATTTTCATGTCAATCTTTTCTTCTCAAAGGAGGGCTATTTCAAGAAGATAACGCCGCAGGCGCTCAGAATGAGCGGCGAGCAGAAGCTCAAAGAGGGCGACGAAATGCTGCTTGAAATCGAAGCGACTAATAATACGGATTTGCTGTTCTTTACGGATCAGTGTCAGGTATATAAAGCAAAGGCTGCCGATTTTGACCTCGGCAAAGCGAGCCAGCTCGGCGATTTCGTTGCAAATAAACTCCAGATGGACAGCGGCGAAAACGCAATTTACATGGTTTCAACGCTCGACTACAAGGGATATGTAATGTTCTTCTTTGAAAACGGAAAGGTTGCAAAGGTTGACCTTGCGTCATATCAGACCAAAACGAACAGGAAGAAGCTTATCAAGGCATACAGTAACAAGTCACCCATAGCGGCAATAAGAAAGATTGAAGAGGACTGCGATCTTGTGATTGAATCAACGGCAGGCAAGCTGCTGCTGTTCAACACAGGGGCAATAGTTCCAAAGACAACCAAGGACACTCAGGGTGTTGCGGTCATGACGCTGAAAAAGGGTCATGTTGTTAAACTCGTCAGGGATTATCGTAAGGGCGAATTTGCAAAGCCCTACAGATACAAGACGAAAAATCTTCCTGCCTCGGGAGCAACCCTGAGCGCAGAGGACGCCGGTGAACAGCTTTCACTGATATAAAGGCAACACCGCGCAAACCGACGAAAAATTTTGCTACGCGATTCGCATATCTCAATTTGTGCGATATTGTCCGAAAAAAATCGCCGTTCACTTTAAAAAGTGAACGGCGAACAGCGGAAAACTGCAAACGCCGGTTATTTATAATTTCCGCTGACGGCGGCTTGTTTTTGCCGCCTGATATTATAATGAACCGATTTTTTGCAATAATTCATTGAAATACTTTGCTTTCTGAAAAAATTATGGTAATTGCTATTGCATTTTGTGAAAGTGTGTGCTAAAATAAATCGGTAAAAATACTTATGGAGGTTTGATTATGAGTGCTTTGCAGTATGTATTCGGAGCAGTTCTTATAATTCTTGCGATTTTCCTTATAATTGTTGTTCTTCTTCAGGAGAGCCGTTCGGCAGGCCTTTCGGGAGCTATTTCCGGCGGTGCCGACACATTTTTCGGCAAGAGTAAGGGCAGAACTATGGAACAGAAGCTCGTTAAGCTTACAAGAATTTCCGCAATCGTTTTCTTTATTCTTACACTTGGCATTACGATTTTCTTCATGTTCAAGTATTGATTAAAATTCAAAACAAATGAAGCAGGTAACTTCGGTTATCTGCTTTTTATTTTGCTCATTTTTTGTGGGCAATTTTTTTTTGCAAAAAATTTATTCTCTAAACTTCAGCTAAGGTAAGCCCGTTATGCTATAGACAACAAAAACAGCAAGGGAGTGATAAACATGAACTTCAGACACGAATTTAAGCACGAGATAGGCTATTGCGATATGCTCGCTTTGAGGTCGAGGCTGTCGGCTGTTATGCAGCAGGACCCTCACGCAATCAACGGAAGATACAAGATTCGCAGTCTTTATTTTGATAATCTTGACGACAAGGCTTTGCTTGAAAAGGTGAACGGTGTTGACCGACGTGAAAAGTTCCGCCTTCGATGCTACAACGGCGACACATCTTTGATTTTTCTTGAAAAAAAGATAAAGGTCAACGGGCTTTGCGCAAAGGATCAGACAGTTGTTGATCGGGAGCAGGCAATGGCTATCGTCAACGGAAATGACTTTGACAACGGCGGGAATGAACTTTTGAAGGATTTCAGAATAAAAACCGAAACGCTCGGGCTGAGACCGAAAACAATCGTTGATTACGTACGTGAGCCGTTCGTTTTCCCGGTCGGAAATGTCAGGGTGACAATGGACTACAACATCAGAACCGGAATGAACTGCACGGATTTCTTCAACAGCGACTGCGTAACCGTTCCGGCAGGGGAGGCGCCGATAATTCTTGAGGTCAAATGGAATGAAGTGCTTCCGTCACTGATAAGAGACATAGTGCAGATTCCGAGTACACGCACATCGGCTTTTTCAAAATATGCGGCATGCCGTGTTTACGGATGAAATAAAAAATAAAAAAGGAGTTGCTTTTTATGAGTTTTAACGACATTTTCAAATCCAGTTTTTTGTAGAACATAACCTCCGTTTCACCGATCGATATGGTGATTTCACTGGCACTTGCATTCGGCATAGGTCTTTTCATCTTTTTAATCTATAAAAAAACCTTCGCCGGCGTAATGTATTCGTCAAGCTTCGGCGTAACTCTTGTGGCACTGACAATGATATCAACCTTTGTAATTCTCGCCGTAACCTCGAATGTGGTTCTTTCACTCGGTATGGTCGGTGCGCTTTCAATCGTAAGATTCAGAACGGCAATCAAAGAACCGCTCGACATTGCGTTTCTCTTCTGGGCAATTGCCGCAGGTATCGTTCTTGCCGCATGTGCAGGTGTTCTGGTACTCGGAGTCGCATTAGCGTTTGTTTACAGAAAGAAAAGCTAAAAATAAGGGGCGGTTCAATGTAAACTGCCCCTTAAAGTTATTTAATAATTTTTACATATTTCGGATCGTTTGATCCGTGGTAATCATATACTACATTTGTTTTGCGTATCCGATATATTTTTATTTTGTCGGATTCTTTGAGCAGTACGGTTCCTATGTATTCCTTTGGCATAAATGGCGGAAATTCTTTCCTGAGTGTGCAGTGCCAAAAGCTCGTTTTCAGTGAAACAAGATCACAGCCGATTGTCACAATGTATGTGTATTTCGAAGTATCAAGCTCCAGTTTTGACGGATCTATGCCGATATCCCTCAAGCGTTCCGGGGATGTGCTTATGACTCCGTTCTCAAAATCGCTGACGGAAAACCAGAAAATATTTTGCATCTCTTCGCTGATTTCCTGCGGTTTGTCAAAGGAATAAACCTCGGTAAAATTATATCTGTGCTCAAGAAATATTGAATTAAGAACAACAATTGTCAAAACTATTGCAGCTATTATAAATAATTTTCTTTTTCCTTTCATCTTTTCCGCTCCCTAAATCAACCGTCATAAACGCCCATTATAACAATACCGGTGACGGTGAGAAGGATGCACACATAGTGTTTCCACGAAAGCTTTTCTTTAAGGAAAATTCTGCCCCAGAGGACGGATGCGGCGCAGTAAGCGGAAATAATCGGCGCCGAGAGGGCAAAGTGCTCACTGTCGGCAATGGCATAGATATATGCAAACTGACCTGCCGTTTCAAACGCTGCGCCGATATATTTCGGAGCTTCCTTTTTCGGAAAGAACTTATCCTTCTTGATGAATTTAACATAAATGAAGCAAAGTATGCCGCAGATGAGGAATGTCAGTTCATATGAAGTGTTGGCGGCATCCTCGTCAAGCTTTTCAAGAACAAGGCTGTCGGCAAAAGATCCGAGTGCATCAAGCAGGCAGTAAATAACCGGCAAGAGAATTGCGAGAACACTTTTTGTATATTTATAGTTGCTTTTGCTCTGACGTGCCGCTCTCAGGTCATCATCCTCTGTCATTTCGGCAATGCTGAGTCCGACAATGCCGATGGCAACAAGGGCGATTGCAATGTACTGAGCCCTAACGAGTACTGCCATTCCTGTGATTATGCTGATAATAGAAGCCAATGAACCGGATGAATTGCAGATCGGGGAGGAAATCGAAAGCTCGATAAAACGAAGTCCGACATAGCCGATCGTCATTGACGATATGTAAAGGAATGAGACGGGCAAATAGGTGAGCATGGTTTGAAAAGTGAAGTCAACGTCGGTAAAAATAAGCGTGTATGTAGCATGAAGGCCCATAACAACACCGACTGCGGTGACCATCTTCAGTGCACTGTGTTTATCCTTTGAGTCGGCGCAGCCGATTTTTGAAAATAAATCCGAAAAGCTCCAGCAAAGCAGAGCTGCAATAGAAAAAATAAACCATTTCATAATAATAACAACCTCAATATACTAATTTTTTTTCAACATATAGCGTCCCGTCGGCAAGGCTGATTTTGCCTAACCCGAGGAACTTCTTTGCGGGAGAATAAACACGGCAAAAGCCGTCGCTTTTTTCGCCCTTGATTCTGTTGAGGTCGAGTTCTCCGCCGTTTTCAAAGCGTATCGCCTGCTTTTCGCTGACATTGACGGCAGTGTAGCAACGAAGCATTTCGTCACACGGGGTGATCAGTTCGTCAATTCGTCCTTCGTCGGCAAGCTGCTGAACCGTTTCAAGCGTAACGGTTTTGTCTATTGAAACGCCGTTGGCTTCAATGCGTCTGAGTGCGGTTATTACTGCCCCGCAGCCAAGTTCAGAGCCTATGTCGGCGGCAAGCGAGCGTATATACGTTCCGGCACTGCATGAGACCTCGATCTCAAATTCGTTATTTTCGTCCGGAACGTCGAGAAGCTTTATATAGCGAATAACCACATTCCTTGCTTCTCTTTCTATTTCGATGCCCTGACGGGCAAGCTTATATAACCTGACGCCGTCCTTTGAAACGGCGGAATACATCGGAGGAAGCTGACTTATTGAGCCGACAAAACGGTTGATTACCCCGTTGAGTCTGTCAACGCTGACGTTAACAGGATTTTTCTGAAGTACCGTACCTGTTATATCGAGCGTGTCTGTGACGGTGCCGAGTAAAACTTTTGCACGGTAAGTCTTGTCATGAGTCGGCAGGTACTGTGAAAATCTCGTCGCTCCGCCAAGCATGACAGGAAGCACGCCGGTTGCCATTGGATCGAGTGTGCCGGTGTGTCCTGTTTTATTTATTTTCAGTATTCTCTTGACTCTGTTTGCCGCAACAAAGGACGTAAGCCCCTCAGGCTTGTCAAGAAAAATGAATCCTGTCAAAATTATCCCTCCGTGAGAGCATAGTGCGGTTGAATTATACATTATAGACGAAAAAAAGTCAAATATTATCTATGTATCAGAGCGATTGTCACATTGAAAACATGAAAAGTTTGTGCAATTAAAATATTTGTGTCAATATTAGTACAATTTTAATTGTTAAAACAACCAAAAAATATCTGTTAAATTTGTTACAATCTTCAAAAATGAGAAAACAACGGATTTTTTGTTGACATTGATTAATTAATGGGATATCATATAAACGTATCTTAGTCCTGTGAGGTGTGCGTATGAGCAAAATTCCGATAAATTCGGATAAAGTTTATGCGGCACGTTACGGCGATAAAGCAGCAATGAATGAACTGATTTCATCTCTTGCGCCGACTGTTGAGTGCATTGCCACAGGCTATGTCGGACGGTGTCCGATGAGCCGGAGCGATCTTATTCAGGAGGGCATGATAGGTCTTCTCGGTTCTGTTTACGGGTACGACCCTGATGAGGGCGTGAGGTTTGAGACCTTTGCAACGGTTTGCATTTCCAATCGCATCAAAAGCGCCGTGCGAAATCAACTGCGGAGCAAGCATATGCCGCTCAACGGATATGTTGACATTGACGACGTTGAAATCAGCGACGATATGTCTGACCCGCAGACGATGATAATTATGCAGGAACGGTTCGAGGATCTCAGCGAGAGTATCGAAAAAAAGCTGACGGATCTTGAAAAAGATGTGCTGAGGCTCCATATCGGAGGTCATAATTACAGTTCTATTGCCGAAATGCTTTCAATAAGCGTCAAAAGTGTTGACAATGCTTTGCAAAGGGCAAGAAAAAAGCTCAAGGAAAAATGATACCCCTATGCCTGCGCTGTACATAACGTTTAAGGACGTGCGCAGAGCGTAAATAAAATTTAGCGAGGTAAATTATCATGTACGAAGACAAGACGTTAGTATGTAAGGATTGCGGTCAGGAGTTCACTTTCACCGCAGGCGAGCAGGAGTTCTACGCAGAGAAAGGCTTTGTTAACGAGCCGCAGCGTTGCAAGGCTTGCCGTGATGCAAGAAAGAATGCAGTCAGAGGCGAGCGCGAAATGTTCGAGGCAACATGCGCTAACTGCGGCGGCGTAGCTAAGGTTCCTTTCCGTCCGAGAGAAGACCGTCCTGTATATTGCAGCGAGTGCTTTGCAAAGATGAAGGAAGAGGGCTAATTACCGAATAATTGAGGAGCTGTATCAGAGTTCGTAAAAGCGAACAACGGTACAGCTCCTTTTTTGCTTTAAGTCGAAATTCACAGATTGCCGTGAATGCCTTAAGAATTTGAAAAGCCTTTAAGAAAATCATCTACGTCAAAGCTTTCAACGGTTTCCTTTGCCATATCGGGTTTTGAAGTCTTAGGCGGATTATATTGTCCCTTCGGCTTACCGAAATCCTTAAGATAACTGTCGATTTCCTCCTCGGAAAGCTCCCCGTTATGCGGCAAGGCGGATTGAACCGTGTTTTCTTTTATAATCTCTTTGAATTGACTCGGGCTTATCTCGGCTTTATCGTTGAAAGCCTCAATGTTAATTACTTCTTTTTCCTCATGCGTTTCAATCGGCGCTGCATTTTTTGTTTTTTCTTTTGCTGCGACGGTTGATTTTTTTTCGCTTGTTTTTTCTTCGACGGATTTGGCTGAAGAAGCTTTTTTACAATATATTGCAACCAAAGCAAGGGAGATAAGCTGAGTTGCAAGCATATGGATCATAAAGAGCCATTTGGTGCTTTGATCTACAATATGGAGGCTGTTTGCAAGGAAAACATAAAGAAAGTTGTCGATAATCGAAATATATACCGCTCCGCTAACTTTTGCAAGCATGCCCCATTTCAAGCCCGTTATAAACTCGTGAACAAGATAAAAAATAACTACAAATGCTGCAAGCTTTACAATATCCTCACTGTAGTAGTTCATGGCAAAATTTCGTATCAATTTCGGAATAACGAATGTCATGTAAAGAAGTGCCTGAAAAATGTTTGCCACCTTAAGGGTCGTAAGCTTTTCAAGCTTGTGGAGCAAAAATCCGCGAAAAAACATCTCCTTGAAGCAGGCGGCAAAAAGAGAAGTCAAAATATAAATCGCAATACATAAAGCCGGTGTGAGATATCCCTTGGTTTGCACATAGCTGAGGCTCGGCGGAGTGAAATTGATATCAATGGCATTTGGATAGATTATCTTAAAAAATATATATTCAAATATTGAAACAGTTGCAATCGGGACAACGGAAAAAAATGTGCCGAAAATAAATGCGGATTTCAGTTTTGTTGCTTTTCTGCGTATACCAAAGGTTATGAAGTGTTCCCTTTTGAATACAACTGTCATCAAAAGTACTGTTAAGCAAAGAAAACGCGAATAAAAATTATCGCCGAGAACCGTGAGATCGGATTTTAGAAAAAACACATCCAAACAGTATATTACAAGCATTATAAGATACATTGAAATAAGATTCGGTAATGCTTTGCCTTTCGGATTGCTCATCGGCTCACTCCTTTTTAAGTATTTTTCGCTGTAATTATATCATGGATTGACAGACTAATCAATACAACAATAAAAATTTGATTCCCATGCAGGGACATAAGGATGATGAGCAAAATAAATTCTGTAATCCCGACATATCGAACTGATTTTCAGCGGCAGAGCGAACAGGTCGCTGTTGCGATGATAGGCGCAAACATAAAGCTTAGGGCGAAAGGTTTTTATTGTTTTCACGGCTCCGTCAAGTGCCTTCTCTTCGCTGCCCTCTATGTCCATTTTTAACAGAGTAATTTCTTCTCCCTTGAGAATACCGTCAACGCTGTTTGCATCAACTTTAATTTTGCCGAACGATGAAAGCTTTGAATTTCTTCCCTTTTTCTTTTCAAAGAAGAGGGTTTCTTTTTTATCCCATGCCGCAAGATTAAATCTCTTGATTCTTGAAAGCTCGGATGTTTTGTCGAATAGCTTTTTGAAATTTTTTTCATCGGCCTCAACGGCATAAATTTTTTGATATTTGTTATCGGTTACGTTGAGTAATTCTCTTATCGTGTCACCGTCATAAGCGCCGAGATCCATGATAATTTCATTATCGCCCGGGCGAAGATAATCGGAATATATTTCTTCTTTTTTTCTCTCGCATTTAAAGAGATATTCCGTTTTACCGCTGACTTTAAAATTGAGAACATCAATATAGCTTTGCCGTGATTTTTCATCGCTCAAAAGAGAATAAGCTTTATCAAATTCACTGTCATGTTCTTTAATGTATTCTCTTGAAAAAATTCCTTCGCCGACAACGGGAACATCGGGAAAATAAAGCGTGTGTTCCTTTGAAAGCTCCTTAACTCTCGCAAGCATTTTTTTGTCATGAACCGCAAATGCCATTACAATAACGAAATCATTGTATTTCTCCTGAACTTCTGAATATTTCAGCACCTTTTTGCCGTGGAAGCTGTGACCCCTTACAAACTCGTCGCTCGCAAAAATATCGGCAAAATCAACGCCGATGCTTTGAAGCTTTTCGATAATCATATCCGCTCCGTTTCCCATGCCGTAAATAACGATGGGAAGAGTTGTTTTTATTAACGAATCCCAGACGTTTTTTTCGTGAATTTTTTCAATCATTATTTCATCGCTTTCTATTGCTTAATTGCCTTGTTTTATGATATACTAAATTGAAAAAATAATCAAGGCTGTGATGAAATGATTTTTATGTTCAAAGACATAAAAATAATTGCCGACGGGGAAAAAACAAAATTCTCCGCCGAGCTTTTCGCGGAAGAAATTGAAATCAGAACAAGTAAAAAGCCACCCGTTTTCGACAAAAAAACAGGCGAATGTTACGTTGAATTGAAGCTCGTTGACGAGAGCGAAAGCGAAGATTTTTCGATTGAACATGAAAAAGAAAAAATTACGGTTACGGCGTATCGTTTGCGAGGCTTGATTTACGGCTACTCTGTCTTTCTCAGAAAATGCAGGGTGATTGACGGGGAGCTTGCACTGACGAAAGATATAAGCGGAAAATATTCACCGTATATGCCCATAAGAGGTCATCAGCTCAGCTATACGGATATGAACAATACATATGAGACGTGGGACGAAAAGCAATACGAAAGATATATCCGTGACCTGATGATGTTCGGAACGAACACGGTTGAGGCGTGTCTCGGCGACGATGAAAAGCACACGGATTTGATGAAATACAGCTTTGAAGAAATCACAAAAATAAAATCGCAAATTTGCGAAAGACTTGATATAAATTTTTCAATTTTTTGCGCTTATGCAAAGAGACTTTCCGACGAAGAAAGCAGCGATTATTTCTGCGGCTGTTGTCATAATATACCGAAATTTAATTTTTATTTTCCGCCGGGAGGAGATCCGGGTGATCTGCAGGCTGAAGACTTTTTTGTGCGCTGCAAAAAAATAAAAAAAGATCTGCAAAAGGAATTTCCGGACATTGAGCTTTGGCCGTCGGCTCAGGCTCCGCATCAGTATGCCGATTGGGGCAAACGATTTATAAAAGAAATGGCAAAAATGCCAGAGGAAATCGACGGACTTATTTACGGCCCGAATCATCCGTTTACGCTCGATGAAATGCGCCGCTTTGTTGATGTTAAATACCCGATAAGATACTACCCGGATATTTGCCACAATTTGCGCTGTGAAATTCCGGTTCACTTTGACCGTGACGATTGGCACTACGCCTATGCCGCAACGCTCAGCCGTGAAGCAATCAACCCGAGACCGAGCGAGTACAGACTGATTCACCGCCTGACGAAGCAATATGTTTGCGGCAGCGTTTCTTATTCCGAAGGGGTTAATGACGACGTTAATAAATTCGTTTTCGGCGCACTTGATTTTGAACCCGATGCCGACCTTCGTGAAATTCTCAGGGACTATGCACGTTCATTTTTCTACGGCGAGGACTGCGAAAAAATCGTTGACGTGATTTTTGGAATGGAGCAGAGTTGGAACGGCGACCCGGCCGATAATTCGTCGGTTGAAAATGTTTACAGGGCGCTTATTGAAATGAAGTCCGATAAGCTAATGAAAAACTGGAGATATGTTCTTTTTCTTTTCCGAGCGAGCTGTGACAAAATTGTTCGCGACAGAAGAATTTTTGAGCTTGATTTGATTGACGACACAAGGACTCAGATAAGAAAAGGCAATATTGAGCTTGCAAAAGAAATTCTTTCAACAGACTTCGACGAAGAATACAAAAATCTGCGGACGGAATTATTCTCCCTTGCCGAGAAGCTTTTCAATCTTATAGGCATGCAGCTCGACGTTGAGCATTTCGGCGGAATGAACGTTGAGAGAGGCTGTGTTCTTGATACGATCGATATGCCCGTGACGGACAGAAATTATCTTCTTAATAAAATCAAAAGTCACCCCGACAGCGATTATCTTGCTGAAATATTTGACAGGAACAGGGTTGAAAAGGACGAGTATTATTTTTCTTTTGCCGAGCACGGCTTTGAGGTCTGCGGCAAACAAAAGGGTGAATTCTATATGAATTTCCAAGGGGACGGTAATACCGATGCAAGGCTTCCGATGTGCATTACCAAGGTTTATGACCATTTCAATTTTAACTGTAATGTTGCGGGGCTGACAGGCGGCGATTACGAGCTGCGAGTGACATATAAATCACGCCCGAACAAAAAAATAAATCATCATAAAATTACAGTGAACGGCAACGTTATTTATGACGGGCCGCAGTTCGGCGGCAGACGTGACGGGGAGTACGAAAAGAAATTCCTTGCCGACGGATATCAAAGTATTGTCTATGACGTGCCGAAAGATTTTTTGCAAAACGGTTGTGCCGAGCTTGAAATTACAGAGCCGCTCGACGGCTTTATGATAAGCGAATTTCGCTTTGTGAAAAAGAGGTGAGCCAATGCCGAAATACAGTGTTTTGCTGACGGTTTACAACAGTGAAGAATATCTCGACGAATGCTTCAATTCGATTTTGTGCCAGACCTTTAACGATTTTGAGGTGGTTGTTGTCGATGATGCCTCGACGGATTCAAGCGGAAAAATTTGTGATAAATATGCCCGAAAAGACAGTAGAGTTAAGGTTATCCACAAGGCAAACGAAGGAGTAAACGTTGCCCGTAAAACCGCTTTTGAAAATTCAACGGGAGATTATATTCTGACCGTTGATTGCGATGACATAATTGATTTTGATTTAATTGAAACAGTTGACGGAATTTTTGAAAAGTATTCCTGCGATATTGTCATGTTCGATCTGTCGATTTTTGACAACAAAACGGGCGAGGTTACAATAAAAAAGATGTCCGAAAAAAGCTGCTTTTTCGATGAAAAAAATAAAAAAGAATTGTATTTGATTTTGCTGAATCGCTGCATGAATTCACTTTGTACAAAATGCTGCCGCAGAGAAATTTACGGCAGGTCGTTTGACTTTTTGAAATATCTTTCGATGTGTCACGGTGAGGATTGGTTCCAATCGGCAATTCAGGTTTACAAAATGAAAACAGGCTATTATCTTCAGCGACCGATGTATCATTATCGAAACCTCGGCTCGAGTCTTTCTCACAGCTTTGACCTCGACTCATTCAGGCTCAACTCCGATTCGCTTTCGGACGTGAAAGCGATGATTATTGATGACGGATATTTTGACGCCGAAGTAAAAGCGATGTGGAAGGCATATGCAAGGAAGGTTGTCAATACACTTTTGCTCGGACTTTCAAATTCCGATTTGAACATGAGAGAAAAAATCGGCACTGTCAAATCAGTGGCCGATACCGATATTTATAAAATTGCGATTGATAACGATGCCGATTACGGTTCGTCAAGAATGACAGTTCTTAAATTCCGCTTACTAAAAAACAAAATGTACAGATTGCTTTTTGCGCTGATGAAAAGCAGAGGATCAGGATCTTTTAATCGGAATATTTAACAAAAGTGATGATTGATTATTAATATGTTTTTCAGTTTACCGGAAGAAAATATAAGGATAAAACAGAAAAAAGCTTGCATATTTTAAAAATATATGGTATATTTATAATCACCGAAAGGGAGTAGTCGGCGAAAACCGTTACAATCAGCGTCAATTCGGTCAAAAAGACCCGCTTTTGTATTAAACGACGAGACTTTTATTGCTATGGCAGTAGAAGTCTCTTTTTTTATGCCGATTCTTCCGAAAATTTTTAAAAAGGAGTTTGTTTATGGATTTTTTCTCTTTTCTGTATCAAAATGCCGTAGATAATTTTGATTACAGAATGCTCATCATGTGGGCGATAGGCGGATTGCTGATTTTTCTTGCAATTAAAAAGAACATGGAGCCGACGTTGCTTTTGCCGATAGGATTCGGCGTTATTCTTGTTAACCTGCCGCTCTCGGGAGTGGTTGACCGTGTGGTAAACGGCTTGCCGCAGGAGGGTGCACTCAGTATTCTCTACAAGGCAGGAATTGCAAATGAGCTTTTTCCGCTGATACTTTTTATCGGCATAGGGGCAATGATTGATTTCGGACCGATTCTTGCAAATCCGAAGCTGATGATATTCGGTGCGGCAGCGCAGTTCGGAATATTTTTTACACTTTGCACATCGTCAATGTTTTTTGACATCAAGGACGCTGCGGCAATAGCAACGATCGGAGCGGCAGACGGCCCGACCGCAATAGTGGTTGCTCAAATGCTGGATTCGAAATATCTCGGCGCAATAATGGTTGCGGCATATTCATATATGGCACTTGTACCTATCATTCAGCCGCCTGTAATAAAGCTGCTTACAACGGAAAAAGAACGAAAAATACGAATGAAATATAAGCCGAGTCAGGTTTCAAAGCTTACAAAAATACTGTTTCCGATTGTGATAACAATAATTGCCGGAGTTGTTTCACCGAACTCCGTTGCACTCGTAGGATTTCTCATGTTCGGAAATCTTATCCGTGAATGCGGTGTGCTTGATTCGTTGTCTGAAACGGCGCAAAGAGTGCTTGCAAATCTTGTCACTATTTTTCTCGGAATTACCATTGCGACTCAGATGCAGTTTGACAAATTTCTTCGGAGGGAGACGCTGCTTATTCTCGGCCTCGGATTTATAGCGTTTATATTCGATACTGCAGGCGGTGTTATTTTTGCAAAATTTTTAAATCTTTTCCTCAAGGAAAAAATCAATCCTATGATTGGTGCTGCCGGAATTTCGGCTTTCCCGATGTCGGGCCGTGTTGTTCATAAAATAGGCCTTGCCGAGGATCCTCATAACTTTTTGCTTATGCAGTCGATGGGCGTTAATGTTTCGGGTCAGATTGCCTCGGTAATTGCCGGCGGACTCATACTTAACTTTTTTGCATGATGAAAGGAGATTTATTTATGAATTTATTAGGTTTTAATCCGTACGCTTTCATAGAAACGCTCCCGTATATGGGAAAAGGTATGCTTGGAATTTTTATTGTTATAGGAATTATAATAATTTGTGCTACAATTTTGAATAAGCTGACAGGAAAGAACAAATCAAAAGACAATAAATAAAAACAGCCGCAAAGCAAGCGTTACAATTTGCTTTGCGGCTGAAATTTTTTATTCAATACTCATAGTCGCATAGGCGTTCAATGACATATCGGCGGTATTGCCACCGATGAATTCATAATAGCCCTGTGCACCGACCATTGCACCGTTGTCGCCGCAATATTTAAGCTCGGGGGCGAAAAGCTCCCAGCCGTTCTTTTTGCAAAGAACCTCCATATCCCTGCGGAGAACCGAGTTGGCCGAAACGCCGCCGGCAAGCACGATCTTTTTATAACCGAGGTCCTTTGCCGCTTTCTCCGTATTTTCGGTCAGGCAACGCACAACCGCCTTGATATACGATGCGCCAAGGTCGGGAACGTTTATCTCTTCGCCCTTCTGCTTTGCAATATTTATGGTGTTCAATGCAGCGGTTTTCAGCCCCGAAAAGCTGAAATCGTAAGGTGCACCGTCAACTCTCGGGTGCGGCATTTTGTATGCCGTCGGGTCGCCGTCCTTTGCAACACGGTCAAGGTTAAGACCGCCGGGGTAGGGCAGACCCATTGCTCTCGCTGCCTTGTCCATTGCTTCGCCTGCCGCATCGTCATGCGTGTAGCCGACGATTTTAAATTTCGTATAGTCCTTAACCTCGACAATGTGACTGTGTCCGCCCGAAACAACGAGGCAGAGAAATTCAGGCTCAAGCTCGGGGTGGGTGATGTAATTTGCGGCAATGTGTGAACGCAGGTGATGCACGGGAACAAGTGGAATTCCGCTCGCAAGCGACAGACCCTTTGCATAATTCACACCGACCAAAAGTGCGCCGATAAGTCCGGGCGCATATGTAACGGCGATTGCCGAAATGTCGTCAAGTTTGCAGCCGGCATCACTCAGAGCCTTGTTGACAACGCCGGAAACGGCTTCGACATGGCGACGCGATGCAATCTCGGGCACAACTCCGCCGTAGATAATATGCTCCTGCACCTGAGAAGCTACAACGCTTGACAGTACCTTTCTGCCGTCCTCGACGACCGCTGCCGCTGTCTCGTCACACGAGGATTCAAGGGATAATATTTTCATTTGATATCACATTCTTTCAATGTCATGATGACCGCATCTTCGGCGGGATTTGTATAGAAATTTTTACGCTCGCCTGCCGTTTGGTAGCCGAGCTTTTTATATAGCGAAATCGCTTTTTCGTTGCTTCTGCGAACCTCAAGCGTAATGAATTCGCATTTTCTGCCGAACGCATTTTCCTGCGCCGTTTTGAGAAGCTTTTCGCCGATGCCGAGCCGCCTGTAATCGGGGCGCACTGCGATATTGTCAATATATGCCTCGCCGCAAACCTCGTGAACTCCGATGTAGCCGAGAACATTTTTGCCAGACTGAGCGACGAGAAAACGAGCGTTTTCATTATCAAGCTCCTCGGCGATCCCTTTTTCCGTCCACGGAGCGGAGAAGCAGAGTTTTTCTATCTCGGCAATGTCGGAAACGTGCTCGGCGGACATGGGCTTGATTTCGGCAGTCAGGGCATCGAGAAGCCTTGAAACGAAGCTTTCAATCTGATCCGCACAGGCGGAGTAAATGTCCTCATTGCCGCCGTAAGGATCGGAGATTTCAGGCTCGGGAACAATAACCTTGAATTTCGGATTCAGCGTCATTATTGCCTGCTTATGTGCCTTCGTCATGCAGACCATGAGGTCGGTTTCGTTAAAAATATATTGGTTGATCTGCCTTGAACGGTGGTCGGAAATGTCCGCACCGTGCATTCTTGCCGCCCAAACGGCAAGCGGCGATGCGCTGTCGCCCGTAAATGCACCGAGACCGCAGCTTTGACAGAATATGTTTTCGATTTTTCTGTCGGCAATGAGCCTTTTGCAAATGCCCTCTGCCATTGCGCTGCGGCAGGTATTGCCTGTGCAAACAAAGGTAATTGTCATATTATCATCCTATCAGATAGCGGCTGTCAAGCGTTCCGTTAAAAAATTCGATAACGCTTTTGGCAGCTCTGTTGTTCATTTCACGGAAATTTTCTTTTGTAAAAGGAGCTGTGTGAGGTGTTAAGACAACATTCGGCAAACCGATAAGAGGGGAGTCCGTGCAAGGTTCATTGTCAAAGACATCGACCGCCGCACCCGAGAGCTTGCCGGATTTCAACGCATCGACAAGTGCATTTGTATCAACAATTTTGCTCCTTGCCGTGTTGATTAGAATTGCTCCATCCTTCATTTTTGAAAATATTTTTTTGTCTATCATGTTGACGGTGCTTTCGTTGAGCGGAACGTTGATTGAAACGTAATCGCTTTTTGCGAGAAGCTCGTCAAGCTCGGCGTAATTTGCACCGAATTCATCCTTGGGGTGGCGGCAATAGTAAAGCACGTCCATACCGAACGGAACAGCACGCTTTGCGATTTCCTTGCCGATTCCGCCGAATCCGATAAGGCCGAGCGTGTGACTTTTTGCGCCCGGGGTCATGATTCGTTTCCATTCGCCCTTGTTCATGCTCTCGCTTTGCAGGTCGATTCGCCTTGCAAAATAGAGGATATAAGCCATAACGCTTTCTGCAACCGAGCCCTCAACCGTACCGAGAGCACGGGCAACTGCAACGCCGTTCTTTTTGCAGAAATCAATGTCTATCGAATCGTAGCCGATTCCGCGGCGGGAGACAATTTTGAGATTTTTGCTTTCTTCTATTGCCTTGTTGCTGATTTTTTCGGGACCGCATATAACTGCGTCGGCGTCAAGCACAAGCGAACGTATATACTCCTCGTCCGTGCCGCTGCCTATGTCCTCTTTGCTGTGATCCTCAACTTCAAATCCTGCATTTTTGAGCATTTGAAGAGCAGTTTTGTCATCTGTCGAAAAATTTCTTGCCGTAACAACAACCTTCATTTTGCATTATCCTTTTGCATCGTACCAGCTCTTGCCGCAATGAACATCTGCGGTGAGCTTGACTTTCATTTTGCAGGCATTTTCCATCTCTTCACGGATGATTTTTTGAACCTGCACCTGCTCATTTTCGGGAGCTTCGACAATCAGTTCGTCATGGATCTGCATGATAAGCTTTGATTTGAGATTTTCTTTTTCAAGCCTGTCGTAGACACGAACCATCGCAATTTTGATTATATCTGCGGCGGTTCCCTGAATAGGCATATTCCTTGCGACACGCTCGCCGAAGTTGCGGATCATAGCATTCGACGCGGCAAGCTCGGGCAGATAGCGGCGGCGCTTGAACAGAGTCTGAACATAGCCGTCCTCCTTCGCCTTGGCAATGACATTCTTCATGTAGCTGTCAACGCCCGAAAAATGATGAAGATAGCCTTTGATATATTTGTCGGCTTCGGCTCTCGTTACGCCGATATCATGGGCGAGTGAGAATGCGCCGATACCGTAAACTATGCCGAAATTGACTGCCTTGGCACGGCTTCTCATCAACGGAGTTACCGCCTCAACGGGCATGTTAAAAACCTGCGAAGCCGTGATTGTGTGGATATCGTCGCCGTTGTTGAAGGCGGATATCATTGTTTCGTCGTTTGCAATGTCCGAGAGAACGCGCAATTCAATCTGCGAATAATCGGCATCAACGAGCACACAGCCTTCCTTGGCAATAAAGAATTTTCTCAGCTCGCGTCCGACGGGAGTTCTGACGGGAATGTTTTGAAGATTAGGTTCGGTCGATGATATTCGACCCGTCTTTGTCTCGGTTTGGTTGAGCGTCGAATGAATCCTGCCGTCAGGCGCAATGCATTTCTGCAAGCCGTCGCAGTAGGTCGATTTGAGCTTTGCAAGCGTTCTGTATTCGAGAATGAGCGAAACTATCGGATAATCGGGTGCAAGACCTTCAAGCACGTCGGCATTGGTCGAGTATCCCGATTTTGTTTTTTTCTTTGCAGGCAGCCGGAGCTTTTCAAAAAGAATTGTTCCGAGCTGCTTTGGCGAATTTATATTGAATTTCTCGCCTGCAAGGTTGTATATCTCGCTGACAAGGGAGTTGATTTTTTCTTCAAGCACCGCTCCGTATTGTTGAATGCTCTCACGGTCAACAAGAAATCCCGTAACCTCCATTGAGGAAAGCACCTTTGAAAGCGGCATTTCAATATCGTATAGGAGCGGAAGCTGGTCATTTTCCTCGATTTGCTTGATGACCTTTTCCCATGCGCCCTTTAAAGCGGCGGCTTTGAGAGCCGTCTCGTTTTCCTCGCTTATCTCGGGGCATAGTGCACCGTATTCCTGCGCCATTCTTACAGGCGAATAGTCGCTCGCCGAAGGGTTAAGAATATAGCCGGCAATCATAATGTCGCTTACTTTTCCTTTTATCCGAACGTCACGCATGAACGCCCATGAATAGAGCTGCTTGGCATCGCAGGTTATTTTTTCGATTTTTTCATTTGAGAGAATATCGGCAAGCTCAGAAGCAAAAGTGAAGCTGTTATTATCAACAACGGCAATAAATTCGCCGCAGTCGAAAGCGATTGAAATTATATCGCCGTCCGAAAATTCGGGAATGAAATAAGCCTTATCGCCGAGCCTGATTTCCGAGAGCGACTCAAGGTGCTTGACAGGAACGCTGACTGTTTCGATATCGGTCTGCTCGCCTTTGCCGAGGTCAAATTTTTCAATCATTTTAAACATTTCAAGCGAAGCAAGAAGCCTTGAGGCCTTGCCGCTGTCGGGAACGGACGGAATGTAGAAATCCATGTCCGTATCAATCGGAGCGTCCGTGCGAATCGTGCCGAGCGTGTGGCTGAGCATTGCGCTGTCCTTGGAATTGACGAGCTTTTCACGGAGCTTGTCCTTTATTTCAATTGTATCAATGTTACTGTAAATGTTTTCAACCGAGCCGAAGCGCTGAATTAAATCTCCTGCGGTCTTGGGACCTACTCCGGCAACTCCGGGAATATTGTCCGAGCTGTCGCCCTGGAGAGCCTTTATTTCAATCATCTGCCACGGTTCAACGCCATAGTCCTCTTTGATTTTTGCTTTGTCATAGGGGATTGTCTGAGTTTTGCCCATCTTGGTTGAAGCGAGAAGAACGGTCGTCGTGTCGCTGACAAGCTGTAAGCTGTCACGGTCTCCCGTTGCTATGAAGCACTTGTCACCGTCCTTCATCTGAACCGAAAGCGTGCCGAGAATATCATCGGCTTCCCAGCCTGCTTTTTCGACGACCTTGTAGCCCATGAGCGTCAAAAGCTCCTTGAGAACGGGCAGTTGCTGCTTAAGCTCCTCGGGCATGGCATGGCGGCCTGCCTTATATTCGGAATACATTTCGTGACGGAAGGTCGGCTTCTTGACGTCAAAAGCAACGGCAACCCTGTCCGGTCGGCAATCGTCGAGAAGTTTATGAAAAATATTCATGAAGCCGTAAATTCCGTTTGTATATTTGCCGTCCTTGGTGCTAAGGAGCTTTATTCCGTAAAAAGCACGGTTAATTATACTGTTGCCGTCAATAACAAGAAGTCGCATTTTATTTCACCTTACTTAATTTAGCGTTGATTTTGTCGCGGTCGGGTGTGACGTTGACCGAGTAGTAAACGTGGTATATGACCTTACCGTAGGGCGCACCCTGCGGCTTTTTGAGATTTTTAACATATGTGTAGTCAACCGGTACAAGCTTTGCGTCGCGAGCCTTTGAATGATAGGCGGCAATTTCGGCCGCTTCAACTATCGCTTCGTCGCTTATCTCCCTGTTGTCGCTGACAATTATAACGTGAGAGCCGGGAAATTTCTGCGTGTGAAGCCACATATCATTTTTTGCGGCGGTTTTGAGCGAAAGTTTGTCGTTTTGCACGTTGTTTCTGCCGACGAGAACCCTAAAGCCGTCAGTTGTCCTGTATTCAATAGGCGGCAAGGTCTTTGATGATTTTTTATCAGTTCCGCGCTTTTTCTTGACGTAACCGCCAAGCGAAAGCTCGTTGCGAATTTCGTCAATTTCAGCCTGCGTGTCGGCTCGCTCGAGCGAATCCGCAACCGTTTCAAGATAGGCAAGCTCCTGCTTGCTCTCCTCAATGAAGCCGGTCAAAAGCTGCTCGGCAGTCTTCGCCTTGCGATATTCCTTGAAGTATTTTTGTGCGTTCTGCGACGGGGATTTTGACGGGTCGGCTTTAATCCTAATCGGTTTGTTTCCGTCATAGTAATTTTCAAGGTCGTAGAAAAGCGCACCTTTTTCGAGTCTGTAAAGGTTTGCGTTGATAAGCTCGGCATTGATTCTCAGCTTTTCTCTGTCTGCACAGTGAGCCAGCTCCGCCTGCCTCAGACTGAGCTTTTTTGAAACTCTCGATATTGCGGAATTGAGAAGCTTTACCAAGTCCTGCCCCTTTTGCTTTGTGCGTTCGAGTCGGTCACATTCGTAATAGAACTCGTCAAGAAGCTCGGAAAAACTTGACTTTATCTCCGTCCTGTAGCGGTCGCCGTACTGTTTTATCGGAAAGAAAGAGAAGTCAACCGGCTTGCCTGTCTCGTCCTTGAGCATGAAAGGAACGCCCGGTTCATTCATAATAATATTGCGTAAGCAGTCGAGGTTTTCGGAGAGATACTCAAAGCCCTTGTCGCTGACCTCGTCAGTGTAAAGCTCACCGAACTCTCCGCAAAGCTCACGGCAGGTGAGCGGAGAGGCACCCTGCAAGGTGCTGAGAACGGCAGATGAAAGAGACTTTGAACGGAAGCTTTTAATCTGTGCGATAATGTTCTCCGTCGTGTGATCTTTTATATTAAGCTTGCTCTGCGGCGGCGGTGCAATGTATTTGAAGCCGGGCAGAATCTGACGGACCGCCGACTGACTGAGGTCAACACGTTTGATTGCGTCAACGATTTTTCCGTCGCCGTCGAAGAGAATGATATTTGAATATTTTGCCATTATCTCAATCGAGAGAATGAGTTTTATTTTATCGCCGATTTCATTTGTGGCATTGAAGTCGAGGTAAAGTATACGGTCAAGACCCGATTGGCGGATATCGACAAGCTGAGCGTTGAGCAGCTTTTTTCTCATCAGCATGCAAAACATCGGCGGAACAGCCGGATTCTCGGGCGCATGTTCGGTCAGATGGATTCTCGGGCTGTTGCCCCTTATCGAAAGAAAAAGCTTCTTTGCTCCGTTTTTGCCGCGCAGGTGAATAACCAGCTCCTCACGGGAGGGCTGGTGGATTTTTTCAACTCTGCCGAATGAGATTTCTCTGAGCAGTTCGTCTTTAATTTTGCTGAGAAATATTCCGTCAAGTGCCATAATTACCTCAAATAAATTTTATCGGATTTTCCTGTTTAATGTCAATAATTTCAATGTCGGGGAACTGTGCCTGCAATTTTTTTACAAGAACGGGAACAACAACTATTTCCGTTTCGTAATGTCCTGCTGCAATGAGCGTGATGCCTGCCTGAATGCAGTCGAGAAAGTTGTGGTGCGATGCGTCGCCCGTGATGAAAGCGTCAATTTCACCTGCCGCTTCAATCAGCGAACAGCCTGCGCCGGTGCAGATTGCGATTTTTTTAATTGTTTTGCCTGCGTCGGCATAGCGCACCTTCGTGTTGAGCGTTTTTGCGATTTTGCCTGCAAGATTTTCCGCCGTGGTCGGCTCAACCGTTCCGAGCCTTAATATCGGATCTTCGGTACGGGTGACCTCTATTCCGAGCAGTTTCGCAAGACTGTCGTTCGTTCCGCCGTCTGCAATGTCGAGCGGAGTATGACAGCAGAGAGCGTTTATCGAGCTTGCGACAAGCTCATACGGCACACTGCCCCTTGTCACGGATTTTATCGGGTTAAAAATGACAGGGTGATGGCTGATTATTAAGTCCGCACCGATTGCTTTGGCTTTTTTGATTTCTTCGTGAGTGATATCGAGCACAACGGCAACCTTTTTTACTTCGGCGTCCATATCGCCGACGAGCATTCCGCTGTTGTCCCAGCCCTCCTGCGTTTCAAAGGGAGCAATGCTGTTAAGATAACCGTAAAAATCCTTTACCTTTGCCATTTTTCCACCTCTTTTATTATTGCTTCAAGCCGCTCTTTTTCGTCCTCGGCACCGCCGTGTGCGTTGAGTGCGGAAAGGCGAGCTGTTATTCTTTTCAGTTTTTTATTTATGAAAGCCTCTGCCGCTTTGTCATGGCGTGTGAGGAGGCTGCCGAACATGATTTCGGCTTCGCTGTGTGATGTTATTGAGCCTGTATAGACCGCTCCGATACATATGTAAACCTTGCCGTCCTCAAAGCAGACCGTCTCGTCTGTTATATCAAAGCCGTTGGCAAAAAGGTATCTGCGAACGTCCTCGTCATGCGACTGCGGCTGTAGAATAAGCTTGTATTTTTCGTTTTTTACCCATTCGGCGTCTGTCAGAATTTCGGAGATTAAAATACCGCCCATGCCAGCGATAACAATATCGTCGGCATCGTCGGGAGAAACACATTTAAGCCCATCGGAAAGGCGAAGCTGAACCCTGTCCTCAATATGATTGGAGCGGACGGTTTCCAAGGCGTTTTCCAATGGACCTTTTCTGAGGTCTGCCGCAACGGCAGACGGTATTTTGCCCGACAAAATGAGCGCTGTCGGCAGATAGGCATGGTCGGTTCCGATGTCAGCGACACGGGAACCGTAACGAACCATATCCGCCGCCGATTGAAGCCTCGGCTTAAGTCGAATCATTTGCTTGCAAGATAAGCGTTGATGTCTGCAACCATCTGCTCAACGTCAACACCGTGAACGGCGCATGCCATCTCAAGGCTCTCTCCTCTTGCCGAGGGGCAGCCGAGACAGTGCATACCCATGTTGAGGAAGAACTCGGCTGTGCCGCTGTCTGCATCAAGAATATCGCCTATAAGCATATCTTTAGTAACTTCTGTCATGTTAAAACCTCCGTTTCATACTGTTATATATATTATACACATTATTTATTATTTTTCAAGGTTAAATGCCTTTATACTCTTTTCAAAAGGGTAAAAATATGTTAGAATAAACCGAACGGAGGGTTAAAGATATGAAAAAGTTTTTGTTTTATCTTGTAGAATGGACATGGGCGTTGCCGATCAACCTTATCGGCTTCATTGCCTACATAATTTTTGCGGTCATCAAGGGCTGTAAGCACGAAAGATTTTTCAATGCGACGGTTACATATGTGCCCGGCGACTGGGGCGGAATTTCATTCGGAACGTTTATCTTTATGAATCCCGACCGACCGGATGACTGGCTTCGGGATACAAAAATTCACGAGTACGGCCACACATGGCAGGCTCTTCTGCTCGGCCCGATATGGTTCCTCGTCATTGCGATTCCGTCATTTATCTGGTGCAATTTTAAGCCCTGCATAAACTACCGAAAGAACAACAACGTTTCTTATTACTCCCTCTATTGTGAAGCTTGGGCAAACGCATGGGGACAGAAGTTCACAGGTCTCAAGCAGACGAGAATAGAAAAGTGAGTATTGAAGATAAATTCAAGGTGCGATGTGGGCATCGCACCCTACGAGTTAGTTATGACAAAGGCACGTTTCGTAGGGGTAGATGACCACATCGACCCAAAGTAAGAAGAAACCAATTTCGGCGACCCTATATGGGAACAAGAGATGATTTCGGCGGATTTGAAAATAATCACCTTAGAAATGAACCTCCTACCGTAATACAGACTTAAACTGCCCGAAAGGAAAGAACATATGAAAGCAGAATACAAGGCAGCAGCCAAAATAAACCTCATGCTCGATATACTCAGAACGCTTGACAACGGATATCACAGCCTGTTTATGATAATGCAGTCTGTCGGGCTTTACGACACGGTGAGCGTTGAGACAACGGACGACAAAAAGATCACGATAACGTGCAGCGAAGCGGCTTTGCCGTGCGACAAATCGAACATTGCATACAAGGCGGCACAGGCATTTTTTGACTATACAAAAATAAAAAACACAGGTATAAAAATTCACATTGAAAAGAACATTCCGTTTGCCGCAGGTATGGCAGGCGGCAGCGCGGACGGAGCGGCGGTCATTGCCGCACTCAATGATATTTTTTCGGCAGGTTTGACATTAAAGGAGCTTTGTGCAGTCGGCGTTAAGGTCGGTGCGGATGTTCCGTTCTGCCTGACGGGCGGCACATGTGTTGCACAGAATATCGGCGAGATTCTTTCTCCGCTGCCCGATATAGCGGATTGCCGAATAGTGCTTGCAAAGCCCGAGAGGGGAGTCTCAACCAAGGAGGCTTATGCTGCCTTTGATACGGCGCAGAATATACGCCACCTCGACACCTGCGGAATGCTGTATGCCGCATCGCAGGGCGATCTTTATGAGATGTGCCGCCGCTGTAAAAATATATTTGAGCAGCTTATCGAGGTGCCCGAGCGTGTGCCGATAAAATCGGTTCTTAATCGCTACGGGGCGTTGGCAGCTTGCATGAGCGGAAGCGGTCCGACGGTTTACGGAATTTTTGACGATGAGTCGAAAGCCGAGTGTGCCGCAGAAAGCCTGAAATCAATTGTTAAACAGGTCTATGTAACCAAGCCCGTCAAATCGGGGCTTGAAAAGATTGTATAATCCGGGAGGAAAACGCTATGAATAATAAAATTGCAAAAGGAATCGCTTTGATTTTGTTCGGTATACTTCTCTGTATAGCAGGTGAGGATATTAACAAAACTCTTTTAAGCAGCTTTTCCGATTTTCCGTTCTCTTTGGTCGGTATAATCAGCGGAATCGCAGGACTTGTTATGATATTTGCCAAGAATAAGGATGAAAAGGATAAATAAAGCTTAATCGAGTTTCAAGAGGAGATTATAATGAAAAAATTCTTAAAAATAATAGTTGTTGTTATTGCTTTGGCGGCTGTTTTGCTGCCGCTAGAACACTATTATTGCGACAATATTTACGCATTGGCAGCATTTTCAAAGGCTCCTGTAATTGAGGTTGACAAGAACGTGTATCGCTGTGCAAAGGACGATTATAAGGATTTTATCGAATATATGCAAAGTGAAGGCTGGAGCTATGTTACTCAGCTTGGCTCGGTACATTTCTTTGAAAAAGGGAATAAAATTGTCAGCTGTGATTTGTCGATAAAAAAGCTTTATGCCGAATGGACCGTGGAGGAATGCAGCTCGCTACCGATTGAGCGAGTTGATGAATAAAGAAGGAGAGCGAAAATGAATAAAAAAGCTATTGCATTACTAATGGTATTCTGTTCTTTTGCTTTGCTTGTGTCATGCACAAGCCGTGATTCCGGCGAGTTTTGGGGCTCATATACCGCTGACAAAACCTACAGCCATGATAATAAATATTATGCGCTTCAGACCGTTGAGGATAATATGATTGTTGTGACGGTCTATGATTCCGAAACAAACAAAAAGATTGACAGCTTTTCCCCTGCACGATCCATGGACTTTTGGGGAATCTGTTGGGAGAAGGATTCGTACAACATCTGGACGCAGTCTGCCGATATCGGTGACTATTGCTTTGAATATAAAAACGGGAAATGGGTGCGCCACGACGAGTATATGACGCCGCCCGACTACATAATTTCAAGATACGATGAAAAATACAGGGATAATCACGAGATGTGGAGCAACATATACATAAGCCCGACAAAGTGATAGGATTACATGGAAATCCTGAGCGAAATACCGAATTTGAGTTTAACTTGGAGGGAAAGGCCTTAAAGGTCTTCGGCTCGAAAAAGCCGAGAATTATGACGGCGAGATATTTATGTTTTAAGTCAAGTGAACAGTAAATAAAAGGCAACGAAATCGTTTTGATCTCGTTGCCTTAAATATTTATTTTTCAGTCAAGATTACTTGCCGAGAGGTGAGGGGATCCAAGCATAAATTCCTCTCAAAACAGTGAGGATACCGTGTGCAAGGAAACGAAGTACAGTTCTGAACTTGTATCCTGCAACAGTCTCCGAGTGCTCCTGATTCGGGATGTTTGAGCCGTCCTTAACCGCAAGATCGCTTGTGTAAAGATTCTCTGTGCTGTAGGTTGAAAGATCTTTTTCGTCAAGAGTAATTACCATTGATCCCTGATCCGTAACGCTGCTGTATGACTTGAAGGTTGTGCCCGGAACGCTGACTGCCGTAACGCCGTCAACATCAACGCTGAAGTTGTTGACATGGTCATGGCCGAAGAAGCAAGCCTTAACGTCGCCTGTCTCTACGAACGCATCCCACTGACCCTCGTTATCGGGTGACGGGCACGGAGCTTCGGAAAGGATTCCGTTGAACGCAAAGTAGTTCGGAAGATATGTAGCGGATGTTCCGTCGGTAAAGTTCTTAGTGAGCTTGCCGAGCTGGAACGGAAGAGAGAACATAACAGCCTGAGCTGCTTCCTGCGGAATGATGTGCTGGAATGCAAGTGACGGAACAGCTTCGCCGCCGTTGGCCGCCTTGAGCTTTGCACTCTCTGCCTTGTACCATTCGATCTGGTCTGCACGAACGCAATCATAGCCTCTTCTCTTGCCGTTCTCGTAGAAAACATAATCTCCGCTGTCGAACATCCAAAGGTTGTAAGCAACCTTTTTACCGTCGCTTGAGAGAATCGGAAGATTGTGAGTTGCACAGCCGTGAAGCGACGGGTCTGCATCATAAGCAAGGCAGCCGTCATAGGACTGATACTTTTTGAGCATTTCTTCCTTTGTTACCGTCGGAGCGGACTCATCATCGTGGTTGCCGAATACGAAAGTGAACGGAACGCCCTTGCTTTCGAGAATCGGGAATACCTCGTCGTAGCCCTTCCAGTAGCTTTCAACCGTGCCGTCCTCGGAGCTCATAATGTTATCGCCGAGGAACATAACAAGGTCGGGATCCGAGGCGTCAATAGCTTCAGCTATATAAGCCTTGAGTGCTTCGCCGACCGGGAAGCCGGACTGAATATCGGCAAGAACAAGAATCTTAAACTGTCCGTTCTCGTCAAACTGAAGCTTGTCATTACCCTTTGCAGACGCAAAAACAACGCCCGAAATGAGAATAACAACAGCTAAAAAGATTGATAATACTTTTTTCATGGTTTCACCCTCCATTATTTTTTTCGTATATATGTTAGCACAAACTAACTGTAAAGTCAACCGACGATTAGTCGATTCTGTTTATTTTATCGACAATTTTGCTGAGACAAAGTTCATTATTTTTGTCAAGAATCCATACCTCGCCGCCGTCATTGCCTCTGATCGTACCAATCATGCCGTCGACGAAAAGCAATGCGGCGCCGTTTTCAATCGCAAGTCCCTGCTCGGGTCGGTCAAGAATAGCCTTTTTGAAGGTCTGCCAGTGGTCCGATTCATAGTGCGGACAGGCACAGTAGGGGAGAATTCCGAGGCAGTCGCAGAACATGAAGCTGTGCTCCGGGCCGCAGTCGTCATAGCCGACATCGAACCAGCAGACTGCGCCTGCGCTGTAGCCCGACATGATTTTGCCGCTGTTGTATGCTTCAATAAGAGCTTTATCGGCCCCTGTTTTGCGCCAGGTTTCCATCATGAAGCGGACATCACCTCCGCCGACATAGACGATATCCGTATCGAGAATGACTGAACGAATATCATCGACGGTTCTTTTCTCATCCGTGAGATAGAGAATATTATATTGACAGCCGTATTTTTCAAAGCTGCGCTGTATATCCTCATCTCCGTTGATATCGTCATAGCCTGCCGTCGGAAGAAACAGAACCTTGGGGTTCTTTTTATCCGCAAGGGAGACTATTTTTTCAAAGATATTGATTATTTCGCCGTCACTGTAGCGTCCGCCGCCGATTGCAACAATTTTTCCCATGCTGTTCTCCTCATTTGTGATAGAGCTTTTTGGTCTGATATTTTGGTTCACAGGTTATGTTGATACCGAATTTTTTGAAAACGGATTCGTCCTGCTCCTTGAGGATAACCGTTGCGTGAGCCTCCATACCTCTGAGCTTCGGAATTTGCTGAAGTGCAAGCTTCGCAAGCGGATTTGTTGCAGCAGAAACGGAAAGAGCAATGAGCACTTCGTCAACGTGAAGTCTCGGGTTGTGGTTGCCCATGTATTTTACTTTCAGCTCCTGAACCGGCTCGATAACGGCAGGTGAGAGGAGGTGAATATCGTCGTTGATACCCGCAAGGCTTTTAAGTGCGTTAAGCATTGCCGCTGCACCCGCACCCATGAGAAGTGAGGTTTTGCCCGTAACAAGAGTATCCTTGCCCGTCTCAATTGCCATTGCCGGCTCTCCTGTTTCCTCTGCCTTGGCCTTTGCTGCGGCGATAACGGGACGCTCATCAAGAGAAATACCCGTTTTTTTCATGATAAGCTTGATTTTGTCAACGCTTCCCGAATTGCCGAGACCCTTTTTAACCGAGCACTGTTCGGCATAGAAACGTCTGATAATCTCCTGTCTTGAGGCTTCGCAGCATGCCTCATCGTCAATGATGCAGTTGCCCGCCATGTTAACTCCCATGTCTGTGGGTGACTTATACGGACATTCACCGTAGATCTGGTCAAAGGTTGCCGCAAGAACCGGGAAAATTTCAACGTCACGGTTGTAGTTGACCGTCATTTCGCCGTATGCCTCAAGGTGGAACGGGTCAATCATGTTTATATCGTTGAGGTCTGCCGTTGCTGCTTCATAAGCGAGATTAACAGGGTGGTTGAGCGGAAGATTCCAAATCGGGAAAGTCTCGAATTTCGCATAGCCTGCACTGATTCCTCTTTTGTGTTCGTGATAGAGCTGTGAAAGGCAGGTCGCCATTTTTCCGCTGCCCGGGCCGGGAGCGGTGATAACAACGAGTGAACGGGAAGTTTCGATATATTCGTTTTTTCCGAATCCCTCGTCGCTGACGATTCTGTCAACGTCGGACGGATAGCCGGGAATCGTGTAATGGCGGTATACCTTAACGCCGAGGCTTTCAAGTCTTTTACAAAATGCATCTGCGGCCGGCTGCGCACTGTAGCGTGTCATGACAACGCTGCCGACAAGAAGTCCGATTCCTCTGAAAGCGTCAATAAGCCTGAGAACGTCAAGATCGTATGTAATGCCAAGGTCGCCTCTGATCTTGTTTTTCTCAATGTCGGAAGCATTTACGACAATAACAATTTCAGCCTGATCCTTGAGCTTCATAAGCATTTTAACCTTGCTGTCGGGTGCAAAGCCCGGGAGGACTCTCGATGCATGGTAATCGTCGAAGAGCTTGCCGCCGAATTCAAGATAGAGCTTGCCGCCGAACTTGTTAATTCTTTCTCTTATATGCTCAGATTGCATCTTAACATATTTTTCGTTATCAAATCCGATTTTTTTCAACACCAACACCTCAAAAATTGCAACATTCGATTTATTATAATACTAACGGCTTTTTTTTTCAATAAGATTTGCTGATTTTGTTTTACGAGCCCTGTATTTTTTGCCTTATTGCATATAAAGTATAAAAAAGAAACAGATAAACTAATTTTTATTTGACTTGCATACAAACTATAGATATAATTATAGTAACCGAAGGTTAAAGACAGGAGTTGATTTTTTGAAAAAACCGCTTCACAAATGGGAAAACCCGTTATTCTTTCGTGAGAACAAAAAAGACGGGCATAACCTCGCTTTGCCGTATGACGCAAGAGACAGGGTTGAATACGGCAAGTCAAAATACAAGCTTTCGCTGAACGGAAAATGGAAATTTATGTGGCAGATGGGGGTAGAAAATCAGCCGCAGGATTTTTTCAGTCCCGATTTTGATGACAGCGGCTGGGATACGGTAAATGTTCCGTCGGTCTGGCAGATGCAAGGCTACGGCAAGCCGATTTATCTCTGCTCGTCAATGCCGCCGCAGGTATCGACTGCCGAATCGCAGATTCCGAAAATAAGCCACGAAAAGAACGAGATAGGTTTCTATCGCCGCAGCTTCACTCTGCCCGAAGACTTTGACGGCAGGAGGATCATTCTGCATTTCGGCGCGGCAAAGTCTGCGCTTTATGTCTATATCAACGGCGAATATGTCGGTTATTCGCAGGGCTCAATGACCCCGGCCGAGTTTGATATAACCGATGTGCTCCATGAGGGCGAAAACACTCTTGCCGCAAAGCTTATGCGCTTCAGTGACGCAACCTATCTTGAAAACCAGGATATGTGGCAGTTCTCCGGAATATACCGTGAGGTCTACCTTGTTGCCGAGCCCGAAACCACGGTTGAGGATATCTATGCAAGAACAACACTTGATGACAGCTACATTGACGGCATACTTGACCTGAAAATTAAATTCAGCACGGACAGGGAAGTTACATGCCGTGTTGACCTTGACAAAAAGGAGATTTTCAGAGGCAAGGTAAGCGGCGAGCTTGAAATAAACCGCATTGTCGAAAAATGCCGCAAATGGAGCGCGGAAACACCCGAGCTTTATACTTTGACCGTCAAGCTCTATGAGGGCACGTACTGCTCGGTCAAAAAAGAGATAAGAATAGGCTTCAAGCGTGTTGAAATAAAAGGAAATGTTTACTATATTAATGGACAAAAGGTTATAATCAAGGGCGTAAACCGTCACGACTATGACCCCGATTACGGCTGGGCTGTGCCGAGGGAGAGATATTATCAGGATCTTTACCTAATGAAACAGGCAAACATCAATGCCATAAGAACCAGTCATTATCCGGACGATCCGTTCTTCTATGAGCTCTGTGACGAGCTTGGCTTTTATGTAATGGACGAGTGCGACGTTGAAAGTCACGGTGTACGCAGAAAGAATGTACCCGGCGACAATCCGCTTTGGACCTCGGCAGTAATTGACAGGGCAGAGATGATGGTTTTGCGTGACAGAAGCCACGCCTGTATCTGCTTCTGGTCGCTCGGCAATGAAGCGGGAGACGGATCGAATTTCGCCGAGATGAAAAAGGCGATTTTGAAGCTTTGTGACCTTTATCCGATACACTATGAGGGCGATTTTGACCTCACAAAGTCTGATTTTATCAGCCGAATGTACCCGATGGAAAATGTTGTTGACAAGCTTGTTCATCGGGAAGCAATCACGGCGACACTGTTTGACAACATAGCCAATGCCCTTGCCGCCGACAACAAGGACGTACCGGAATCGGCATTTGAGGATCATCCGGTGATTTATTGTGAGTACGCTCACTCAATGGAGAACAGCCTCGGCAATTTCAAGGAATATGTTGATGATTTTGAAAAGTATGACCACATGACGGGCGGATTTATCTGGGATTTCGTCGATCAGGCGATACACAAGGACGGCAAGTGGCTATACGGCGGCGACTTTAAGGAAGGCTGGTCAAGCTTCTATTTCTGCGCCAACGGAATAATTGCCGCCGACCGCACGCCGCACCCGGCATATTATGAGGTCAAGCAGGTCTATTCCAATGTCTGCGCCGAGGATATCGACGTTGAAAGAAAAAGAGTTAAGATAAAGAATAAGAATTATTTTATTCCGCTTGATTATTGCTATCTCGAATGGTCCGTTGCAAAGAACGGCAAGGAGCTTGAAAGCGGCAGAATCTCACTCGACGGAATTGCTCCGCAGACGGTAAAGACGCTCTCAATCCCGTATTCTGCCGAGTTCGAAACGGGAGAATATATTCTTACCCTTTCGTTCAGGTATAAAGACGAAAATGAGTGGCACAGGGCGAATGATGAAATCAGTTTCAATCAGTTCATTCTCAGCAATGAAAAGAAGAAGCCAGAGCCGAGAGAGGGCATGGTCAAGGTTCTTTCAAAGGGAAATGTTCACAAGATAATCGCAAACGGTACATCGGTTACATTTAAAAACAAAAAGCTTTACGGAATCGACTTCGGCAGCGGAAACATTCTTGACAATTCGCTTTCATTTAAGCCGAATTTCTTCCGCCCGTTGACTGATAACGACACAAACTATTTTAATTTTGCACCGATGTTCAAGCGCCTCAATCCGCTCTACCTTTGGGATATAACAAGCCGAAGCGTCAGCATAAAGAGCTTTGTTATCTTCCCGTTCAGCGGATCATGTATAGTAAATATTCATTGGTTTGCACCGTTTGCAGGTCATGTTGAGACTGATATAATTGTCAACAGCGACGGAAGTGTAAGCATCGGACAAAATATGAACAGTCCCTTACTTCCGATGCTGCGTTCGGGTGTAAGACTCGGAATAAACAAGGATTTTTGCAATGTCAAGTGGTACGGAAGAGGCCCCGAGGAGTCGTATTGTGACAGAAAAACGGGACAGCGAATTTCGGAATTCCGCAAGAAGGCCGACGAGCTTTTCCATTACTATATGAGGCCGCAGGAGAACGGCAACAGAACCGATGTTCGCTCACTTGAAATCACGGACGACGGCGGCAACGGCTTCTCCGTCAGCTCGGATTTTCCGTTTGAGTTCTCCATGCACAGCTATTCTCAGGAAAAAATTGAGAAAGCAATGCATAATCACGAGCTCACCAAGGATGAATATTATTCGCTTTGCATTGATGCAAAACAACGAGGTGTCGGCGGCGATATGCCCGGCACGGCGTGTTTACATGAGCCGTACAAGATGCACAGCGGCAATTATTCTTTTGCATTCTCGATAAGAGGAATTAAGGCGGATAAGTGAAATTTACACAAAGGCGCCCGTAGGGAAGCTGTCGGTGAAGCCGAATAAGGGCGTAGAGCTTCATCGGATATAAACGTCGCTTTTTTAAACAACTATTACTCGAAAGGACTTGATTAAAATGGTATTATCAACTCAGACTGAAGTGGGCTCAAAACGTTTAGGCGACGAAAAATGTGTTCGCATGATATGCGAGGCAGGCTTTGATGCATTGGACTATTCAATGTTCTGTATGCAGGCAGACGATAATATCCTTAATCAGCCCGCATATCTCGAGCATGTGATTGAAGTAAAGAAAATCGTTGAAAGCTACGGTAAATACTTTAATCAGGCTCATGCACCTTTTCCGAGCTTTAAGGTCGGGGAGGATACATACAACACGGTAATTCTTGAAAAAATCAAGCGTTCAATAGAAATCGCAGGTACTCTCGGAGCGAAAAATATTGTAATTCATCCGACATATTACGGCAAAGACAGCAAGAGAAATCTTGAGCTTAATGCCGAGTTTTACAATAATCTTATTCCGCTTTGCAAGGAATATAATATAAAAATCGCATGTGAGAATATGTTCGGCAGGGATCGCCGCAGACATTGTATTATTCCGAATATTTGCAGCGTCGGCGAGGAGTTCAAAGCCATGATGGATATGCTTGACCCGAGATATTTTACCGCTTGCGTCGATATAGGACACGCAGGCCTTGTCGGAACAACGGCTCCAGAAATGCTCAGAACTCTCGGTCACGAGAATGTCGGCTGTCTGCACGTCCATGACAATGACTATCTTGAGGACAGACATTGTCCGCCGTATTTCTTTGATCTCGACTGGGAGGAAATCACTCAGGCTCTTGCCGAGATTGATTATAAGGGCGATTTTACATTTGAATCTGATGATTTTCTTGTTAATTTCCCCGAAGAGGTCTTCCCGGCAGCATATAAGCTTTTGCATGATATCGGCAGGAGCTTGATAAAGAAGATTGAGAGTAAAAAGGAGAAAATTTATGGCAATGCTTGAGTGTGACCTTCACGGTTCATTGTTTGAAATCAGTGAAGCCATTGACAGAGCGGTCAACAAAAGCGTTTCTGCTTCCGTTGAGGACGAGTCGTACTGCGAAAAAGGGAATTGTGCCTGCTCTGTAAAGGTCTATGAGCGTTACAGCTACATAGGCGGCAACAGAGTCAGCCTGAGCGTCACACTTTTTGCGTGCGGAGAAGACGTGCATCTCACGGCAATAAGCTCGGGCGGAAGTCAGGCAGTCTTTTTCAAAATCAACACATGGGGTGAGGATGCGTTTCTCGATACAATTCGTGATACGGTCGAACAATTTACTTAAGGAGATGATAGAATGAAAAAATTTATTTCAATTCTTACGGCACTTACATTTGCGGCGGCGCTGACCGTCGGTTCGTCGGCAATGTTATTTCTCGGCGATGTAAATCGGGATGGAAAAGTTAATTCAACGGACGCTCTTTCAATTCTGAGATATATAGTCGGCTTGGATGTCGGCGGGAATTTTGATCGTGCCGCAGCGGACATAAACGGCGACGGTGCAATCAATTCGGCAGATGCTTTGTCGGCATTGAGAATAACGGTCGGCTTGGAAAAAACATATGAGCTGCCGTCCGAAAAACAGGAGATATTGTCTTTTTATAACAGTGCACTTGATAAAACATATGCAAAAACAAAGGAAATAGAGGAAACTGTGACAGATGATTATGGATTATGGGTCGATATTCCCGTGACTGATGAAGGGCAGAGAATGAATTTCGGACCTGATACATACAATTATTTCTTCACGGACGGACTTGATGAATACGGCAACGCTCCTGAAGATATTGCGCCTAACTCGTTGCTGACGGAAGAAATGATTAAGCAAATTTCCATAAAAAAGATAAAAAACGGATATGAAGTAAACCTGGAATTGTGGTTTGAAGAAGCCGGGCTTTCTGAAGTCCCCGAAATTCAGTATTGCGGAGGAGTACCGTTCTATTATATCAATGACGAAACGGACGACTTTGAATATAACGGTGGTCAAATTATGTACATAGGAACAAAAGTCACGGCATTTATTAACGAAGACGGATATGTTGAATCGTTTGATGTCTATGTTCCGTATGAGAGCTATTATAGCATTCTGTTCGATTATGAGGGTGACATCTACAAAAGTGAAATTGCTGAAATCGGTTACAGACAACATCATTTTGATATTATAACGACGAGGGGATGATATAGAATGAAAAAATTTATTTCAATTCTCACGGCACTTACATTTGCGGCGGCGTTGACCGTCGGTTCGTCGGCGGCTTTGCTCGGAGATGCAAATGACGACGGAAAAATCAATTCCGCCGATGCGCTTTGCGTGCTTCAATACAGCGTCGGAATGAAGGTTAAAAGCTTCAACAAAGCCAATGCCGATGCAAACGGTGACGGGAAAATCAATTCCGCCGATGCGCTTAAAATATTGAGAATAACTGTCGGTCTCGAGCAGGCAGAAAATATCCCGACGGTTAAGGGCGAAATTGTCAAGTATTATAACGACGCCTTGAAAAAGACATATTCTCAGGTCAAAAAGGCAACGGTAACATTATCCGACGAGGGAGTTTATACTTTTAACGGAAAGTCGGAAAAAATGGAGCCGAACAAAAACACTTTTACGGGGAATTTTGTGAACGGTGTTGATGAAAACAATTTGCCTGCCTATACGTACGGACCGGATACAAAGCTCACGGAAAATATGCTCAGCTCGGCAACGATTGCCAAGATGAGCAACGGGCTCAAAATCAGATTGGTTATCAAATCCGAAAAGGTTGACGTAAAAAAGGATTCGGTTTACAATGCCGCCGGCGGCTTCCCGTTTGAGTTTGGTTATGACGGAACGTTCATAAAGGACTATACCTCGGGCAGCGTAACCTACAGCGGTACGGTTATTGAGGCTGTAACGGACACAAACGGCAGGGTGAAGGAGCTGAATGTCAAAACGCCGTACAGTTCCGAGTTCACTATGAAGCAGAAAAACGGTAAGGTTGACAAGATAACCGAAAAGGGCGAAACGTCATACTACGGAATATTTACTTTCTGAATAAATAATAGAAGCTGATGCGGGGTCGAATCTGCATCAGCTTTTTTCTATTTTGTCTTTTCGATAATTTCATACGGCTTTTCGGCAATATATTCCGCTCCCGCCGTGATCAGCTCGGAAACGTCACGGTTGCCCCATGTTACGCCGACACAGGGAAGGCCTGCATTGTGCGCGGTCTGAACGTCAACCTCGGAATCACCCGAGTAAACGCATTTTGCCTTGTCTGCGCCGAGCGTTTCAATGACGTAAAGCACCGAATCGGGCGCAGGCTTTGACGGAAAGCGATCCATCTTGCCGACGACGAGGTCAAAAATATCTCCGAAGAAATCTTTAACAACCTTTTTTGCCGCCTCGTCGGCTTTGTTCGACACAACGGCAACCTTGCAGCCGTTCTGCTTGAGCGTCTTTATAACGTCAACAATGCCGTCATACGGTTTTGTGAAGTCTGCGATATGGTCGAGATAATACGCCGTGAAAATCGCAAGCGTTTTGTCGTAATCGTTCGATGAAATGTCCTGCGGAGCGGCGCGCTTTATCAACATTCTTATACCGTTGCCGATGAATCGGCGAACCTCATCAATTGTTCTTTCGGGATAATTCATTTGACGCATCGCATAGTTCACGGCATTTGCCAAGTCCTGCAATGTGTCAAGAAGCGTTCCGTCAAGGTCAAAAATATATGTGTTGTATTTCATAATTATCACCGATTTGATATTATATCACAAACGTCGAAAAATGCAATATAAAGAAACAAAATGACCGCTTCAAATTTTTTACAAAAATGAAACGGTCCGAAATTATTTTTGAATGTGGTCATAAATGGTCTTTGCTATTACTTCGGCGGCTTCATCGAGCTTTTCGTCGAAGATTTTGTTGTCTTTATCGTTGGTGATGAAGCCGACTTCAAGAAGAAGCGAGGGCATATCGGTGTCGGAATTTATATAGTAGTCGCCGAACGAGTTGTCACGGAAGCCTTTTTTTATTCCGCGATTCTGTTGGCCTGTCAAGTTGCAGATATTACTGACAAGATTTTCGGCGAGCGTGTATTCGTCACCTTTGGAATTCCTTGAAACCCACGCTTCGATTCCGTTAGCCTTTTTGTCCTCGGCGGAATTTCTGTGAATGCTGACAAAGAGCGTGCAGTGCTTTTTATTTGCCGATTTGCAGCGTTCATCAAGCGTAACGTCCGAGTCATCGTCACGGGTCAGATAAACCTTGATGCCTATTGCTTCAAGCTTTTCTCTGATTTTCAGCGTCAGCTTGAGGTCATCGTCTTTTTCGTAGCGGTCGCCGTTTGCTGCGCCTACGTCATAGGCACCGTGTCCTGCGTCAAGGCAAACGTACGGGTCACCGGAGTAGGTGTATTTGGGCTTGAAAACTCCGCTTCGTACGCAGACAGCAATGATGACAGCCGTTAAAATAACAGCGGCAATGATGATATTTCTTTGTTTCTTCCTGATTTTGAACTTCATTTTATCACCTTAATAATGATTGGTTAAACTTTAATGTTTTTGCTCCGAGACGGTTACTTCATCAGCTTTTCGTAAACCTCGCCGGTAATGCAATAGGTTGCGATTGAGCCGTCGTTGAAGGTTATTTCGGCAATTCGGTAATCGTTGCCGCAGTAGCCGTAAAGGAAGCAGTTGTCAAGAACCTTTTGGATGGTTGATTTGCTTGTTATCTCGTTGGGAACATTATGCTCGATATAATGGGAATTCAATTGATTATAATTGGCGTAATATAAATCCATGTCGGAATCAAAGCTCTTTATATCGGCAACGCTGTTATATCCGCCCGAGAAAAGCGGCAGCATATCGGCATTTGTTTTGTTGACGGACTCAGATTTTGTGCAAAGCTTCATGCTTTTGACGTCGCTTGCCGTGATTTTTGACTCAAGACACTTCATGTATCCGTTGTCGGTGAGATACTTTATCGTGTTCGTCATGGTCTTTGTTATAACGAATGATTTAGATGTGTTGTCCATTGCGCCAATCGTCAGGTCGGTAAGCTTCATTGATTCCTTCGCCTGTTCTGTTTGCAGAGTGTTATCATTTACAATTTCGCATGTATATCTGTCAATAAGATCCCCATATTCGTTGTAATAATATTTATCGGGCATATCGTCTATGAAGTTATCACCGATTCCGAAGCTTATAACGCCCAGCTCATCCTCCGGCTTGTGAAAGAAAATATCGTTCGCCGTCTGGTTTTCGAGATCCTTCAGAACGGCTTTTTTCAGTTCATCGGTTATCATGCCGCAGCGGTAACTGTCTTTGAGATACTTTGAATAGAGATAGAAATAGTTTTCGGGATTCAATTCGGCAGATATTTTGCTGAGATAGTTATCGCTTGCATAGTAATCGTCGTGATTGTTTTCAAAATATTCTTCAATTCCGCTCTTGGCTACAATTGTATCGCTAAGTCCCATGATTCTCTTTGCGTTTTCTTCCGTTGTTACGCTGTAGTAGCGCTTGACGGTCTTGCCGTTTTTGAGAGTATAAACTATCTGGAAGTTCATTGCACAGGTGTCAGAAGCCGTGCTCTTGATATGTCCCTTTTGAACAAAGCTCCTGTGAATTTCAATAAGCCTGTGAATCATGCTCTCATCGTCAACGGAGTATTTTGGATAATATATATTCTGATTACCTCCGCCGTAAAAGAACCGATCAAAGCCGCCGGTGCTTGTGTAGCCCGAGTAGGTTTTCATTACCGCGTATCCGTAAATCGGACGGCGATGGAGGGCATCGTTATCGTTAACGCTGCTGTAAGGGTTGGAGATTGTAGAAGAAAACTCAATTGAATCAATGTCCTCGGCGTCGGGTATTCTTGAAGCATAGCCCAAAAGTCCGGAGTAGAAAACCGTGGTAACTATCGCTATTGCTGCGATATAGCACGGTATTCTTTTGAGCATGGATTTCAATATCAGCTTACGCTTATGAGCGAAGATCATTTTGAAAACGAAATACGGCACAATAAAGAAGCCGAGCGAGTAGAGGAAGGTGAGAATGTTTCCTCTTTCTATTCCGAGCGTGCCCTTGACAACGGCATACATTCCGAAAGTCATGACATATATTCCCGAAAATACAGCACAGATCTCGTTGATGCCCTTTGCTCTTCCGAAAGAACCGCTGATTTCGTTTCTGCGCTTTGGAAAAGCGAGAAAAGCAATTGCAAAAATTATTGCGGCATAGACAAAGTCCGTGATTGCACCCGAGTAATCGGAAATTGTGAGATTATAAAGCGGTGCACCGCTTTCGTTGAATGTAAAATAAAGCTGATATCTGCTTAAGACCATGTTTAAGCCTTCGCTGTATTGCTCCTGAGCGCCATATTCGCCCGGAACGAAAAATCTGAACATATAAATGTAAGGGCTGAAGAAGTTCCAGTCACCCTCATATACGCCTATTCCGCCGACAGTGTAAAGTCCTCTCATTTCGCTGAAGAGCACACCGGCAGCCATAGGAAATACGGCGATTATGGCGGTGAATACCAAGCCCTCCGCAATATTTCCGGTATAGACGATTACCGCCGAGGTTATAGTGAATGAGACGGCGTATATTCCGATAAAGCAGACTACCCAGTAAACAGCCATCTTGATTATCGGTGCGTTCGGCGTGTAACCGACGCCGAATACAGCCACAAGCTCAAAAAATGCGGCTATAATGACGGCAGCGCAGAAGGGTAGAAGTCCGCCGAGATATTTCGCAAGGAAGATTTTTCTTCTGCTTATGCCGAGCGAGAAAATGACGTTGCATTGCTTTTTGCTCTGTGCAAATGAAAAGAGGAATATTCCGGCGAAAACGCCGCCGAGGATAATCAGCACTTCCGCAAGAAGGATGCTGTCACTGACATTGCTCCAGAAAAATCCGAAAAATTTGTCTTTTACAAACGGTGAACCGCCAAAGCGATGGAATGCTTTTATGTTGATATAGTTAAATAGCGTTGACATGAACAGCGCAAAAAAGGTGATTATCGGAACGAAACAGGTTTTTATAAAAGAGTTTCGTAACAGCGCTGAGAAAGGTCCGGCCGCTGTATGTTTATATTTCATAGATTGTTCCCTCCTATTTAATATTCAGCTTGTTGTAAACGTCCGCTTTTAAGGCGTAGGTAGCAATCGAGCCGTCGTTGTATGTTACCTCAACAATGCGGTCACTGTTATCGTTAAAGCCGTAAAGCAGGGCATTGTCAAGTACGGTTTGAATCGTAGCCTTGTCCTCGATTGATCCGCCGACGTGGTTTGCAAAGTCGTGGCTTGCCTGTCTGCTCATGGTGTCGTTCGACTTGACCTCATCGGCGCAGGCATAGCTGGCAGCAAAGAGCGGAAGCATTTCGGAGTTTTTCTTGCCGACCGTTTCGGCTCTTGTTGCAATCTTAATTTTGTTTACGTCATTGGCAGTGATATCGGATTTGAAATATTGCATGAGATTGTGATCTGTAAGATATTTAACTATGTTCGTCATATCCTTCGTGACAACTATGCATTTATCTCCAGAGATTGAGATATTCGTATCGGGAAGATTCGGAAATCCGGCACGCCGTTCCTTCACAGTGCCTGTAATTTCGTTTGTATCGGCATTGATAATTACTCCGTCGCTGCCGATTATCTCGTTATCCCGGAGGCTGAGAATTGATGAAACCGAATCGTTAAGCGGGAAATAGATAACTCCAAGCTCATCCTCGGGATTGTGAAAATAAATCTGCTGTGCACTTTGCCTTTCAAGGTCGGCGAAAATGGCTTCCATAAAGTCGTATTTCAGCCCGTCAACATACTTGCAGCTCTTGAGATTTTTCGACAGCAGACAGAAACCGTCGAGATAGTCCGAAGGCCCGAGCTTTTCCATTGATTGGGAATGATAATAGAAATATTCAGATATTTCGTCTTTAAATCCTTCAAGGTCGCTGAGGCCGAGCATTTTCATTGCACTTTCCGTGCTGACGGTGCTGTAACGGCGTTCTACCGTTCTGCCGTTGCGAAGCTTGTAGCTTATCATAATAACGTAGCCGCAAGCGTTGTCCGCATTGGCTTTGATCTTGCCCTCTTTGGCAATGGCTTTGTGGACATCAATAACTTTTTTAATCTCATTGTCTTTTTCAACCGTACAGTCGAGATAAAAAGATCCGAAGTTTGCTGTTCCGCCCCAAAAAATAACGTCGGATAATTCAACATGGCTTGAAAAGCCGTTGCTTATCATCGGAGAGTAGCCGTAGACCTCATCGCCGTGAATATCCGTGCTGTAATTGATTATGTCGTACGGATTGGAAATTTCTAAAGAAATTTCAATTGATTCGACCTTTTTAGCGTTCGGAACATATGAGGAATAACCGAAAAGTCCCGTTGAAAAAATAACAGCGATTAAAGCGAAAGCGGCAACATAGGCGGCAATTCTTTTTACCGATTGCTTCATATTTTTCATTCGTTTGTATGTGAAAAGGAATTTGAAAACCAAATACACAAGTATAAAAGTTAAAATGAATGAAACGAACGCGATAATTGCACTGTGATTTTCCGTCAGATTTAAGGAAACAATCGTTCCGATGTAAAATCCCGTCATTGCACCGCAGATTTCGTTGAGACCCTTCGCTTTGCCGAAATAACCGCTGGTCTCGTTTTTGCGCTTCGGGAACGCCCAATAAGCAATTGCAAAAATAATTGCAGAAAGAACAAAACAGGTGATCGTACCCGACCAGTCGGTGGCGGTCAATTTATCGCTCGTATAGAGAATACGGAGAAGATAGTTTTTTCTGTAGCCTTCACCTGTTTGTACAATGAGCAATGCCGAAAAAGGACTGAAAAAGTTCCAGTCTTTGCCATAGGCTTCGACACCTCCATGGGTAAAGATGCTGCGCATATGGCCAAAGAAAATACCTGAAAAATTCGGAAAAATCGCAAGTATGACCGAAAAAATTCCCGATTCGACAATGTTTCCAGAAAAAGCCATTGACACAGCCGCAACGGTAAATGCGAATGTATATGTTCCGAGAATACCGGCTACCGAAATCAGCGCCAAGTGTATCGTCGGAAATTTGACGATACATCCGGAAATAACGTCTGCAAGAACTTCGACTGTTGCCGAAAAGGCAAGCACAGCCGCAAGGGGAACAATTCCGCCGAGGTACTTCGCAAGGAAAATTTTCCTGCGGCTGAGACCGAGCGAAAATATGACGTTAACTTGCTTTTTGCTTTGCACAAATCTGAATAAAACGGTTCCCGAGATGACTCCGAAAATAACTATGATCGGAACAGCAATGAGTATTCCGTCAAGAATGGAATCCCAAAAATGTCCGTATCGTTTTTGGTTCCAATCATAATAACCGTTTATATAATCAAAAACAAATTCGAGCAGTGTGGTGAGAAGCAACACAACAAGCGTCACGATCGGAACAAAACGCGTCTTTTTGACCGAGTCCCAAAACATTGACGCAAAGGGATTACGAGAATATTTTTTCAAAGTCATAATCCGTATCCTCCATCTCCTCAAGGAAAATCTCTTCAAGTGAAAGAGGAAAGCGTTCGCAAAGCACGGGGTCAAGCGAATTGATAACTTCCTGAGCTTTTTCGACATTTTCCGAGACCGTAAATGTAACTATCTTGCCGTCTTTTTTGAAATTCTTGATTTTGAGGTCGCCGAATGCTTCGCGCTCAACCTCGTTCTTGAAGGCAAGGCGGAATTTGCAGCGTGTGCCGTTCATATCGTCAACGGCACAGTTTATTGCAATCGTCTGACCGTTGATAAGTGCAATGTGGTCGCACATATCGGCAAGCTCATGGAGGTTATGCGAGGAAATGATTATCGAACATTCCTTTTCTGCCATGTAGTCAAGCAAAATCTTTTTTGTCAGATTTCTCTTTGCCGGGTCAAGTCCGTCAAAGGACTCGTCGAGAAGAATTACCTTCGGCAGGCAGGAGAGACCGAGTATCATTTCAGCCTGACGCTGCATACCCTTTGAAAAACCGATAAGCTTTTTCTTTGGGTCAAGGCCGAAAAGACCTGTCAGCTTTTTGAATGTATCAATGCAAAAGTTCGGGTGAAAGCCCATGTAAAACTTTGCCATGGAATTCATCGAAGCGCCGAGACCGAAATACAAATCGTCGGGAACATAGAAAAGGTCTGTTTTAAGCTCCGGATGCTCAAAAAGACTTTTGCCGTTGAGCAAAACGTCGCCGCAGTCGGGGAGATAAACGCCTGCGATAATTTTCAGAAGCGTTGTTTTACCTGCTCCGTTGTAGCCGACAAGCCCGTAAAGCGAGGATTCGTTGACTGTGAAAGAGAGGTTCTTAATTGCCGTATAATCATCGAAGGTTTTCGTTATGTTGTTTATTTCAATCATTTATTATTCCTCCTCATATATCTTGTTGATGAGCTTAATTACCGAGTCCCTGTCGACTCCCTTTGATTTGAGCGAATACAGGTCGGGTTCAATGTCCTTGAGCGCTTTTTCGGCAATTGATGTGTTGTTCGCAGCGTCCGAGGCAACAAAGCTTCCTCTGCCTACAAGCGAGTAAATTATCCCTTCGTCCTCAAGGTCTGCAAATGCCCGCTTGACCGTGTTGACATTGATGCCCGTTTGAGTTGAAACCGATCTGATAGACGGAAGCTGCTCATCTGCCTTGTATATTCCGAGGCGGATACACGTTATCAGTTGGTTTTTGATCTGTTCGTAGATCGGGATCCTGCTCCTGGAGTCGATCTCAAACATAGCATCACCTTCCTTCGGGTGTGTGTATTAAGTGTAATATCTGTACTATCACACTTGCATGATATCATTTATGCGAAAAAAAGTCAATAGTTTTTTAAAAAATTTTTTTCATGGGTTGACATCGGTTACTCTTTGATTATAATAATGTTGAAATAAATAGTTGCGACGGAGGTTAACCCTTATAGCGGTTCGATATCTTCCGTCTCCCGTCTAAAATCTATATTCGGAAACAGAGATCGTATATGGCAAAAATCAGTCAAAAATCAAAGGGAATACTTTATATCATGGCGGCGGCGTTCGGCTTTGCAATGATGTCGCTTTTCGTAAAGCTGGCAGGGGATTTGCCGGCATTTCAAAAGGCATTTTTCAGAAATTTTGTTGCGCTCATTTTTATCTTTATTATGATGCTTCGTGAAAAGGTCGGCTTCATTCCGCCCAAGGAGCATATCCCCGATCTTCTCGGCAGAAGCTTTTTCGGCACAATGGGCTTGCTTTGCAATTTCTATGCACTCGGCAGACTGAATCTTTCCGATGCGAATATGCTCAACAAGCTTTCACCGTTTTTTGCAATCATTTTTTCAATTTTTCTCTTGAAAGAGAAGCCTAAATTTGCACAAATTATCGGCGTTGCGGTGGCTTTTGTCGGCAGCTTGTTCATCATCAAGCCGGGCTTTGACAATCCGCAGGTGCTTCCGGCGGTTGCGGGACTTTTGGGCGGCATGGGTGCAGGAATTGCATATACTTTTGTGCGCCGACTCGGTCAAAAGCAGGAGAACAGCCGCAGGATCGTGTTTTTCTTCTCGGCATTTTCGTGCATTTTGTGTCTGCCGTTTTTGATATTCGAATATGAGCGAATGAGCGGCTTACAGTTGATTTATCTCATACTTGCCGGAACGTTTGCCTGTATCGGGCAGCTCGGCATAACGAAAGCGTATATATGCGCCCCGGCGAGGGAGATTTCCGTATACGATTACACGCAGGTCATCTTTGCCGCCGTGTTGGGATTTTTTGTTTTCGGAGACATCCCCGATTGGCTCAGCGTCCTCGGCTATATCCTGATCATCGGCGCAGGCGTTGCAATGTTTTTCTACAATAAAAAGCGAGCCGATTAAAACAGAATAGAAATAAACAACCGTTTTCCTTATCTTGACGATAGGGGAGACGGTTGTTTTTATTAACTGTATTGTGTTTAAAGCCGCAAGTCGGGATCACTCCGTGACTTACGGCTTTTATTTTTTGCTTGCGCTTAGACGAATCGTTTAGAAAGCGCAATTTGCATTATAGATTAAAGATATAAGACAGGCAAAATTCAAATCTGCAATTTAATTCAAAAGCAATCTGATGTCTGCCATCTAACATCTAAAATCTATTTATGGCAGGAACCTCTCATTGCACAGTTCGCACAGTTGCAACCGCAGGAGGATTTGCCTTTTTTCTTATCCCTCACCAGGCCCACAATTATCAAGGTGACGATAAGCGCAAGCACAAGGCATATAATAATGGTTGCAAGGTTTTGTGAAATCCATGAAATCATAATATCAGTTCCTTTCACATTGAATTATGGAATATTGCACAAATTGCGGTGCACGTTTTGCATAAATCATTTTCCGTATATTTTGCATTCGCACACCTCAATTGTGCGTTTTTTCTTTAGATTTATTTTTTAACCTTTACGTTATGAGTAAGCTTTGTAGCCTCGGTGTACTTCTTGAAGAAGAGCATGTAGATCATACCGATAAGGATAGCGGCCGCAACGATGATGCCGATAACGTTTGCCTTGCCGACAAAGATGTTGCCGAACTGAGTTACCATGAGTGCGATGCAGTATGCAAAGCCGCACTGATAAGCGATAGCGAACCATGTCCACTTAGCGTTGTTCATCTCACGCTTGATAGCACCGATTGCTGCGAAGCAGGGAGCGCAAAGAAGGTTGAATACGAGGAATGAATAAGCAGTGATACCCGTGAAGGCAGCTGCAATGTTGCTGTAAACCGTTCCGTCTCCGCCGCCGTAGAGAATACCGAGCGTACCGACGATGTTCTCCTTTGCAACAAGACCTGTGATCGATGCAACGGCTGCCTGCCAGTTGCCCCAGCCGAGAGGTCTGAATATTACAGCGATTACGCTGCCGATCTTTGCAAGGATGGAGGAATCGATTTCGTCCTCGGAAAGCATTCTGAATGCTCCGTCAACAATACCGAAGTAAGTTGTGAACCAAACAAAGATTGTTGAAAGAAGGATAACCGTACCTGCCTTCTTGATGAATGACCAGCCACGCTCCCATGTCGAACGGAGAACGTTTGAAACTGTCGGCCAGTGGTAAGCGGGAAGTTCCATAACGAACGGAGCAGGATCGCCGGAGAAAATCTTTGTCTTCTTAAGCATGATACCGGAGCAGATGATTGCGAGCATACCGATGAAGTATGCCGAAGTTGAAACAAGAGCCGAGCCTCCGAAGAGTGCACCTGCAATCATTCCGATGAACGGAACCTTAGCCGAGCAGGGAATAAATGTTGTTGTCATGATTGTCATACGGCGGTCACGTTCATTTTCGATGGTTCTTGAAGCCATGATACCCGGAACACCGCAGCCTACGCCGATAAGCATCGGGATGAAGGATTTACCCGAAAGACCGAACTTTCTGAAGATACGGTCAAGGACGAAGGCGATACGCGACATATAGCCGCAGCCTTCAAGGAATGCAAGAAGGAGGAAAAGAACAAGCATCTGAGGAACGAAGCCGAGAACCGCACCGACACCGGCTACGATACCGTCAAGGACAAGTCCCTGAAGCCAATCGGCAACATTGCTGTTTTCAAAAGCGTTTCCGATGAGTGTCGGGATACCCGGAACCCATACGCCGTAGTCAGCCGGATCGGGCTCGTCAAAGCCGTTTTTGCTGAGGTAATCAACAGCCTCAAGATAAGTCATACCGATTGTTGAATCTTTATCGGCATTTGCGGGAATCTCGCTGTAGTAAGCTGTCATGTCGTTGATAGCGAGCGTCTCTTCATCTTCAACGCCGATAACCGCCGACTGCTTGTCGGTCTTGAAGTTTTTGAGTTCTTCAACAGTCTTGTCTGCATCAAAATCTTCTGCTTCAGTGTCAAAATCAACGAATGCCTGCGCAGCTTCCGTTGCATTTGTATAATTATCGGCCTTTTCGCTATAAGCGGATGAGCCGATTCCGAAGAGGTGCCAGCCGTCGCCGAACACACCGTCGTTCATCCAGTCTGTTGCAGGAGCACCGACACCGACCATTGCGATCCAATAAACAAGGAACATGATAACGGCGAAAATCGGAAGTCCGAGCCAACGGTTTGTAACAACACGGTCAATCTTATCCGATGTTGAAAGCTTTCCGGCATTCTTTTTCTTGTAGCAAGCTTTGATGATTGAGGATATGTAGATATATCTCTCGTTTGTTATGATGGACTCTGCGTCGTCGTCCATTTCTTTCTCAGCCGCTTTAATGTCGGACTCAATGTGATCCATAACAGCCTTGTCTATATTAAGATTTCCGAGAACCTTGTCATCACGCTCAAAAATCTTGATGGCGTACCATCTCTGCTGCTCCTCGGGCATATTGTGAACGGCGGCTTCCTCGATATGAGCGATGGCATGCTCGACACAGCCTGAGAAGGTGTGCATAGGAACTGTTTTGCCGTTCTTCGCCGCGTCTATAGCCGCTTCCGCCGCTTCGTGAATTCCTGTTCCCTTAAGGGCGGAAATCTCAACTACCTTGCAGCCGAGCTGACGTGAAAGCTCCTGAATGTTGATCTTATCGCCGTTCTTTTTAACAACGTCAATCATGTTGATTGCAACCACAACCGGTATTCCGAGCTCTGTGAGCTGGGTTGTAAGATAAAGGTTCCTCTCAAGGTTTGTACCGTCGATGATATTAAGAATTGCATCTGGGCGTTCACCGATAAGATAATTTCTTGCAACAACCTCCTCCAAGGTGTACGGAGAAAGTGAATAAATACCCGGAAGGTCGGTGATGATAACGCCGTCATGTTTTTTGAGCTTACCTTCCTTTTTTTCAACCGTAACGCCGGGCCAGTTACCAACATACTGATTTGAACCGGTCAGCGCATTGAACAACGTAGTTTTACCGCAGTTTGGGTTACCCGCAAGGGCAATACGTAACTTCATACCAAATTCCTCTCTTTCAATTAGCTTATGCTAATCGTAATTTCAAAAAAATAGGGGTCAATCCCCGTATGTGTCAGTTAAGCCGATTTACTCAACCTCAATCATTTCAGCGTCGGCTTTTCTGAGCGAAAGCTCATAACCGCGGACGTTAACTTCAACAGGATCTCCGAGCGGAGCAACCTTACGGATATAAACCTCAACGCCTCTTGTGATGCCCATGTCCATGATTCTGCGCTTAACTGCGCCCTCACCGTGGAGCTTGACAACCTTGACCGTAGAGCCAACCTTTGCTTCCTTTAAAGTTTTCATCTGTCTCATCCTCCTTAATATTGTACAGATTATTTGAAATACCTTTTTGGTATTCGATTACGAATCAGATCATTATTTTTCTTGCCATTTCTTCGCTTATAGCGACTCTGGCTTCTTTCACGTTGACGATAACGTTACCGCCGAGCGTGTTAATGACCATCACGTTACCGCCGACTACAAATCCGAGATTTTCAAGATGTTTCTTGACTTCCGGACTTCCGCCGATTTTTTTAATGGTGTTCATTTCACCGACATCTGCAAGTGCCAAAGGCATCATAGCTAATCCCTCACTTTCGCCGGTTAGTTTAGACTAACCGAAGGCTTTAAATAAGGTTAGCTCTCGCTAACTAAAAATATATTATCGCCAAAAAGCAGAAATGTCAATATAAAAAACGAATTTTTTTGTTTTTGCGACGATATTTGTCAGTATGAACAAACAGTTAGCCACGTCTAACTAAAATACTATTTATTTTTGTGAGTTCATAATAAGAAAGATAACCATAACTGAGCTTGAATTTATTTGATTGTTGTGATATAATGTTAGAAATGTAATTTTGGAGGCTTTATTATGCATTTACAGGAATCCGGAGAGATGTATCTCGAAACTATATATATTCTTTCAAAGAAAAGCAGCGCCGTCAGGTCGCTTGATGTTGCCGAGTATATGGGCTTTTCCAAGCCGAGTGTGTGCCGTGCGGTCGGACTTCTCAAAAGCGGTAATTATATCCTCGTTGACAAGGACGGATATATTACCCTGACTGCCGACGGACTTTATGTTGCAAAGAAAATCTATGAGCGCCATACCGTACTGACGGATTTCCTTGTGAAGCTGGGAGTTGACCCGAAAATTGCCGCCGAGGACGCATGCAAGATAGAGCATGACATCAGCGACGAATCTTTTGCGGCTATCAAAGGCCATTTTCCGAAAGATTAAGCAATAAGTTTCTTAGTATGTTATATATGGTATGACATAGAAAAACCTACCGTAGCTTGAACTGCGGTAGGTTTTTTATTATTTTCGATTAAACCCATGAGAATGTTACGGATTTCTGGGCTCTGTTGACAACATAGCCGTTGCCGTTTGCAAATTTAATCTGACGTTTTTTCTTTGATGCGTTGTGCTCAATTTCTGTGCATTTTTCAAGTCCGCTGATAAAGGCGTCCATCATTTCCTCTTCGGTAAAATAAATTGTTGCACTTAAACGAAGAACCTGAGTGGATTCCGCGGTGTAGCCGAGCGAATCGAGAGTGCCGAGCTTAAAGCCTGTGAGCCACCATGAATACTGCTTGCTGCGATGGAAGAACATAGTATCGTTCTTATACATTGTAAGCTCCATTTGCATAAGCATTTCATCATCGGCGCACTTATAGAACTTTCTGCCGTTGGCATCAACAAGCTCGTCATCGTCAAAATCACGATAGTAAAGACCAACTTCGCAGCCGTTGAAAATTGCGCCGTACTGACCCTTCCAAAGCTGTACCATCCATTCCATATCGTTGTATTCGAAGAAGATACGGCTTGTATCAAAGTTACATAAAATCAGCGGTGCGGCTACGTCATAAAGATATGTATAGCCGAACGTCCTCTGCCAGGCATATGTTGAGGCGTAAAATGCACCGTCCTTTGCATCATACGAAAAGCCGAGGAGACCTGAGCCGTCCGTATTCGTTACCTTGCCGGTTGCTTTGTCATAGTAGAAATCGCCGAAAATATGAACTCGTCCCGCATCTGTCTGAGCCGGAAATCTGTCAATAATTCCTGCCGAGAACTGGAGAATATAGAGAGCGTCGGTTGATGTAACCTTGCCGTCAAGGTCAACATCTGCGGCAACGATTTCTTCCTTGGTGAGTGTATCGGCACCCGTGCAGTATCTAACGACCGAAAGCGCATCAAAAGAGTTTACCGAGCCGTCACTGTTTACATCGCCCGGAGTGTTTGCAACTGCCGATGATGAGGTAGCCATACATGTCATTGTCGCAGCAACGACCGACAGAGAAACTATCGCACAAATAATTTTCTGAAATGCTTTCATTCTTCATCCTCCTTTTAATCAAAGCGAATTCTTTATTCCAACAACATATTGAAGAATATACAACGCGTCGGCAGAATTTATTTTTTTGTTGCCGTCGATATCGCCGAGACCTATCTGTGTTGGACTGAGGGTAATTGAACCCGTTGCATACTGAAGAAGATTCAGCGCGTCATAAGCGTTGATTTTTTTATCCAAGCTTACATCGCCCTTTGAAAAGCTTGTTTCGGTAACAAACGTTACATTAAACGGAGCTTTTTTGCCGCAGAAGGTTATATAAAGTGTATCGTCTGTCGGCAAAACCTCGTTTGTATCCTCCGGAATCGACCAGTTCAAGCATGCATTCGGAGCTTCAACGGTTTGTGTAGCGGCATTGTCATATGTTGCGCTGATAATCGTACCTGTGAGGTCGTATTTAGTCATTTCAACGTCCTTGCCGATGCCGTAGTTCCATTCGACCCCGACGACAAGCTTCGTTTTGGGAGTTCTGACAATGCTTATTTTGGTAACAGAAGCAAAATAGACCTCGCAAAGAGCATATACCCCGTCAAAGCTGTCGCAGTAAATACGAATCGTATTCTTGCCTGCCTGCCATGTGCCGGAATTGCTTTTTGCATACATATTGGGACCGAAATTACTCTTTTTATAATCTACGGTTTTGTTATTGTAAGAAATTGATGTGCCTGAGAGGTTGAGTCCGCCCTTCATCAAGAGGATTTCGCCGCTTTTTGAGTACATCCAATCAACGCCCTGATAGAAGGTTGTGCTGTCAGGTTTGCGCACGACCTTGGAGTTGACTGCCGAGGCCGGTATCATAAGGCACGAAATCATAATAACCGCTGCAAGGATTACGGCACACAAAGATGATATTTTCTTCATTTCCATTCCTCCGATATATAATTAAGTTAATTGTATTATATAGTATATTTCGCAAAATGTCAACGGCTACCCGGGCAGAGGGATAAACAGCTTTTAAATAGTATCTCTTTTTCCGGTTTAAGTTGCTCTTTTTTTAGCTTAAATTGGCTATTGACATCTTATCATGTTTGTTATATAATTTTTAAAAATAGCATGAGTGTTTATGCATTTTTGTTGATAAGGATGAAAGAGATGCGAAAATTTACCGAAAAAGCAATATCAGTTTTTCTTTCTCTTGCCGCTGTTGTGTCGTACCCTGTGGCGTGCGGTGCCGAAAGTGTTCGCCTCGGAGACGTAAACGGAGATTCGACGGTTAACTCCGCCGACGCTTTGGCGGTTCTCAAGTATTGTGTCGGCAACCTTGAGCTTTCTTCGGAAGCGTTTTTTTGCGCCGATGTCAATGCCGATAAAAGCGTTAATTCGATAGATGCGCTTGAAATTCTCAGATATACGGTCGGAATAATCGACCGTTTCAAAGCAGAAGACGGTGAAACCGTTGATTCGGCAGAAGCAGTTGAAACTTATAACAAGGCGATTGAAAAAGCAAAAAGATTTAGGCCTTCTTACACATTGCTTGAAAACTTTTCAAACAACGTTGACGATATAAAGGTCAGCTCTAAGAATCCCTTGATTAGCGCCGCAAGGCTCAGAGAGATTGAAGAGAGAACGAAAAAAGAAAACAGCTATAACAAAAGCTATTCAAGTATAATAAAGCAAAAGAGCGATGATTCAGCCGATAAAATGCTCGGTGCGATTGAGAGCTCCGACATTTCCCGTTATGCAGATGTCGAATGCTTTAAAAATAAAAATGGTCATTACATGCTGACTGTCAAATTTAAGGACGAAAAGAATCCGACCGAAAACAGTCGGATAGTAAGAGTTCTCGGCTGCGATTCATATGATGAGGCTAAAAAGAAGATCGGGAACGAAAATGAGGTGGGCGGTGCAAAATCAAACGTCGAATCATTTGATTTTGTTTATAAGGATTGTTTTATCAAGTGTGAAATTGATCCGCTGACCTCGGAATTCATTGATATCGAATGGTACGCAAGCTGTATTTCCGACTCCAAGGTTACCACCGTCGGCCTTACCGCCGAAATGACGACACTTGGAAAGAACGGCGCGCATTATTCGAATTTCGGCTATTGATTAACTTAGGTTAGCTCATTGTCTCCTATTCGCCTATGGGCGACAGTGTCTAATATAAATTCATGCACCATGTGTGTAAATCTACAATGAAGGAGAAATTGGTGATTACAATGAATAAGATTGCAAAAATCCTGTCAGTTGTTCTTTCCGTTTCTTTAGTAATCGGTGTTACAGTTGCAATGCTTGTTTCTGCATTCGCAGTTACAGCTCCGAAGTTCTCCATCAGCGTTGCTGAGGAAAGCAAGGATTCTGTAAAGCTTGCTCTCTGTCTTGAGTCGGGCAGCATCACAAGCTGCGGCGTTAACGTTAAGGCCGCAGATTGGGACAATCCCAACAAGACAACCGGTTTAACTATTAAGAGTGTAGAAAGAGGCCCGGCTTTCAGAGACTTCGCAACTGCTCACGAAAATGATGAAGTTCCTCCGCTTGTTGCTATCAGTACGAAAAGCGGATTTGGAAGAGCTGCTTTTGCTTCCGTAGCAGCATACAGCGAAAAGGGTGTTATGCTCTACTTCACCTTTGCAAAGGGCAATTCTGCAAAAGCAAAGATTGATTCGAGTGACATCATTGTTGAGTTCGACGGTAGTGTAGACGGAAACAATAATCCTGTTACACCGACTCTTGACAACAAGATTCCGGCACCGGCAACAACTACAACAACAACGACAACCAAGAAGGCTGACGTTACAACGACAACCAAGAAGGCTGACGTTACAACGACAACCAAGAAGGCTGACGTTGTTACAACTGCTCCGGCAGCAGATACAACAACAGCCGCTTCAAGCAGCGATGTTGTTAACCCTGAGACAGGCGACCGTCTCACTGCTTCTGCAGCAGTAGTTGCACTTCTCGCTATCAGCGGTGCAGCAGTAGTTGCACTTCGCAAGAAGGAAGACTAATCTAAGAATTTAGGATTTATTCCGGATAAATCCTTACGGAAATTCTAAACGCCCCCACACAAGCCTATAGGCGTACGGCTTGTGTGGTTTTTCTTTTTTGAGGTTCATTTTGAGCCTCTTTTTATTTTTATGTGAAAAAATGAAGAGTATTACGTTTCTATGCATTTTTGAAGAAATCAGACTTAAATTTAATTTGATACGTGATTTAAAGAAAATAAACCAGTATTATATTCTAAAAGTATGTCGAAAATACGGCGTGACATAGGCTTCGTGAAATGCAGCCAAAAATAAAAACGGGCGGCCTTTTCGACCACCCGTTGAATTATATATTAACTTATTTAATCCACTCTCTGACTCTCAGCGGAATGCCCATGTTATCTGCAATCTTCTGACATTCGGCAATCTCTTCCTTATTAAGGACGTCAACTACTGTGAATTTAATTTTCGGAATATATTTTTTACAATCCTCTGCAAATTTCAGCAGGGCAGGGAATGCATCCTCGCCGAAGCGTGAACGGCTGACTTCCTGATAACGCTTTGCATTCGGTGCGTTAAGGCTGATTGAGATTGAATCAACAATGCCATCAAGAAGCTTTGCAGTCTCCTTGCCGTTGATAAGGTCGCTGAGCCCGTTTGAATTGAGACGAATTTTAAGTCCGTACTTTTCCTTGAGATACTTTGCGCTTGCGATGAGATTATCAAGAGCCTGTGTCGGTTCGCCGTAACCGCAGAATACGACTTCGGAATACGGTGAAAAATCAAACTTGTTGATTTCATCCTCAATTTCTTCAAGCGTCGGATCCTTCTTTAACCAAAGCGATTCTGCTGAGCCGAGTCCGTCGCCGTTGCTCCTGATGCAAAAAACGCAGGAACAGGGGCATTTGTTGGTTATATTCATATAAACGCTGTTGCCATAGGTGTAAACAATATCAGCCATGATTTAAATCTTCCTTATTCTGTCTTTAATTTTTACCTTGTCAAGTGCGGCGGAAAGTACGATGTAAAGTATTCCGCTCGAGCCTGCCTGAATTGCGTTGCCGGGGAGAGTGTTAAGTGCACTGACCCATGACGGAACGCTGAAAAGATATTCCGTGAATCCGACCGGTGAGGAAAGTGCAAGGATAATAACCTCTGCGATATAATAACCGACCATCGTGATTGCGGCTGCAACGAAAACGGCGATAATGTTTCTCTTGCAAAGAAGCTTCTTGGCCGTATGCGTAAAGCAGAGAACCAAAAGTGCCTTGATAATAAAGGTCGGAATGATATACATTGTGTAGCCGCCCACAGCGTCGGAAAGAGCAGCACCGATACCTGCCGAAAGAGCGGCAAGCGGTGTCGGGAGAATGCTGGCACAGAGATAAATCATTGAATCGCCGATGTGCATATATCCGTTAACGCTCGGAATTTTGACGTAATAGGTCAGGACGGTCGTAAGTGCCGCAAAAAGTGCCGCCAGAACGACTTGGTTAAGCTTGAATTTACTCTCTTTTTTCATAATGTTGCCCTCCGAATATCATATGCGAAATATTATAATCAGTCAATATTGAAAAATTAACAAAATAACGAATCTTTGCTTATGCAAAATGACTAAAGATACAACGGTTGAAAAAAACATTGTTTTGTGTTATACTTACTTTTAATAAAGCCTATGTCACATATATAACATATTGTTTAAATAGGTTTATAAACGGAGGTCGTTTTTATGAAAAAAATTATTTCGATTATAATTGCCGCAGTGATGGCATTTTGCCTGTGTCTGCCTGCTTTTGCGGCACAGAGCGCAACCTTTGCGGTTAATGTTGTCTCAGAGGACAATACAAAAGCCGTCGTTTCAATTGATTATGAGGGAGGAACTGCATTTAACTGCCTCGATTTTGAGGTAACTCTTTCAAGCAGGGTCAGCGTAGAAAAGGTTGCAACCGGAGCGGGTCTGAGAAACTTCAAGATTTATGTTGAAGATAATTATGATGATATATATCAAAATGTGCTTACGAGTTTCAATAAAGATATAAACCCAATGAAATTTAGCTATATATCGTTAGTAGGTTTCAAAGCCGTTAACGGCAAAGATCTTTTTGTGCTCACGCTGAAAAAAACATCGTCTGCCAAGCTGACAGAAAAGGACGTTAAACTCAAGGTTGCAGACTGCGGAATAAGCGGAGCAACCGCAAATGAGGTTATTTCCGTGAATGCTCAGGTTATCCAGATCGGCGGTTCGGCGGATATAAAAACCTCTGCGGCGGCGGGTCAGGCTGGCACAGCCGTTGACAAGACAAACGCTTCGGTCAGAACGACCACGACCTCAGCGGTTACGACCACTGCCGACAGCTCAGAGCTCAGCGCAGAGTCAACCACTTCTGTTGCCGAATCGACATCGGACAAGAACGGCGAGAATAACAGCACAAAGATAACCGATAAAAAGAAGATTGTAATTGTCGGTGCGGCGGCATTGATTGTGCTTGCAGTTATCGTAGTCGGTGTAGTGGTTATTGCAAAGAAGTATAAAAAAGAGGATGCCGAATAATGGTTTTTTTTGAAAGTGATCTCGCATTTAGGCAGCATGCCGACGAGCCGATTTACGATTGCCGTGAAAACTGCGAAATGGCGATTTATCGCTCGACGGATATTGATGAAGTCAACGCTTGGCTCAAAAAACTCAGCGAAAACGGCTTTTTAGCCATAAGAAAGAATGAAATAGACGGGAACCGTTTCGCCATGTTCGAAAAGGACGGCTTGCACATCACGTCATATTATACGCCATGCGACAGCTCGCTCAGAGTGACGGTAGGGGAGAACCCTGTCCCCGAGGACGGCGAGCCTGTGTGCGACGGCGACTGCGAAACAGTGTTCTACGGCTTCGAGAATGACCACACATATATCGACTGCGGAATGTGCCTGCTTATTCAGTGCCCCGATTACAGCTTTTTTGTTGTGGACAGCGGTCACTATTTCCAGTTCAACGACAATGACAGAATCCATAAATTTATGCGTGACAGAACGCCGAAGGACAGAAAAATTGTTGTCAATGGCTGGTTTATCTCTCACGCTCATTCCGATCATATCTCTAAAATGATGGATTTTCTTCGCTATAACTGTGATGATGTTATTATTGAAGGATTCTATTCAAATCTTATTGACCCTAAGTATGACGTTGATAACGAATGGGATATTGAAGAAGTGCTTCTTTCTCAGAAGCTTTTCAGACAGCTTGATGCACTTTCGATTCCTAAGTATAAGCTTCATTCCGGTATGCGCTTTACGGTGAGAAATCTCAGCTTCAACGTACTTTGCACCCATGAGGATATTTTCCCCGAGAAGATGCCCGATTATAACGATTCCTCGTGCGCTTTGATGATGAGCGTCGGCGGAACAAAGGTGTTTATCCCCGGCGACTGCTCCGCCCTTGCAGGCAAGGTGCTTGAAGCACGCTACAATAATGAACTGAAATGCGACGTTGTTCAGGTCGCACATCACGGACATTCGGGGCTTTCGACGCATGCATATGAGCTTATCGGCGCAAAGGTCGCCGTATTCCCGATTACAAGAATTATGTTTGACGAGGAATATCCCAAGCAGGAGGCAAACAGGAGACTTATCGAGCTTGCCGAAAAGTATTACATAACCTCTGACGGCACGGTTTGTATTCCGCTTCCGCTTGATATTGACAGGATCACGACCCTGCCTGACGAGACCTTTGAGGATTTTGCAAAGATAAAGAATCAGTGGGGATATACCTATTCGGATGAACGTCAGCAGGAGCTTTACGGGATTTATCTCAGCAACGGCGGCAACCTCGAAAAAGAGGTTTTGCCGGTTCGCCGTGAGGGCTTTTCATTGAGGTAAAATTAAAACAAAATAATACGGAGCTGTGCAATTTAGCATGGCTCCGTTCTTATTTTTATGGCCCGCCCGAAGGGATTTGAACCCCCAGTCGTCAGAATCGGAATCTGATGCATTATCCAATTATGCTACGTGCGGAAATGTTGATATATCAATGTTTTTTACCAATTCTCTGACATTCATTTTGTAAGTTGACTTATAAAAAGACTTATTTTTCCTTTCGACTTACACTTTGAAGGTTTCGTCGATTTGGTTTTCTGACTCCTCCATTATACTTATATAAACTCTCGCTGTCAAGGCCGGGTCGGAATGTCGCAGCTTTTTTGATACAAGCAAAATGTCGTGCGTCTGTTGATAAAGAAAACTGGCGTAGGTGTGACGTGTGGTATGCAATCCGTATTCTTCACGTATTATGGTGCGAGTTACTGTTCTTTCCTTCCCGTTTTTATCCGTGACCGTCTTAGAGACTTGCTCTTTCCTTTCCACACCGGCAGCAGCTAAAAGTCTGTGCCATCTTCCACGCAAGCTTCCGTCCTTGGTCATAGGCTTGCCGTCTATTGTGTGTAGAATATATCCGTCGTAGTCCGGCTTTTCCTCGGAATGCAATTTGACAAGAATGTCGTTTGCATATTTTGAGAGACTGATTGTTGTGCGAGAGGCTTTTGACTTTGGAGACAACTCCAGGATTTCCTTTCCGGTTCCGATAGGTTCCATTGTTTTCCTGTCACGCTTTTTTGATGCGGTTCTGGTTTTGTCGATTGTGAGCGTACGCTTTTCTTGGTTCCAACTGCTGTATTGCAATGCGCACATCTCCGAAATTCTCAGCCCTGTTTGCAATAAAAAATCAAAAATCGGTCCTTGATAAATATACTTGCGTCCGCTTTGCGCATATGTGTTATTATTGCGCGAAATGCCTGTGGTGGCGTATCCGTTGTAAATGACATCCTGTATGGCTTTAACTTGTTCTCTGCTAAAATATTTTATTTCCTTGTCCTCTTTCCCGAGTGATGTGCGGATTTCGCTCACCTTACTTTCAGATGGCTTCCTTACTGCGGACATAGGATTTAGTTTTAAAATCTGTTTATCAACTTCAAGTTTAAAAAAATCGTTGAGGTGTACATAAATTTTGTTTATGGTTGAAAAACTGTAACCGGCAAAAGTCATTTGGTTAATAATTTCTTGACAATCGTCTGCCGTAACATCACAAACCCGCAAACTGCCTATATGTGGGAAAATATGCAATCTCAAATTATCTTCCATTGCGTCATAGCTTCTCGGTTTAAGCTGTGTTGCCTTAACGGAATGCATCCAGTTGGTCATTGCGACTTGCATTGTTTGCAACTTGTTGCTACCGATGTTTTGGCGCTTATCGTAGTACCTCTGAGTGTTTTTTTGCAGATTTAATGCATTGCTACCGTATACAATGTCATACTTAATACTTCCGTCTGACTTTTTCCGTCCGGAATCAATATATACATATAATCTGCCGTCGGCTCTGGTTGACGGAAATGTGTATGTAAAATGCTTGCGCTCGTCATTAACCCATATGTCGAAAGAGGTATCATTCTTTTTCCTTGACATTCTGCTTACCTTCTTTCCCTGTTAAGCTGTATAATACGCCGGAGTTGCTGTTCGGACATACCGGCTTTTCGCAATTGGTCTTTAGCCCAATTACTGTCGTCTTCATCGTCCGAATCAAATGATAAACTGCCGGGTAGCATCATTGACATGCTCATCAGCGGCTCCATGTTTCCGACACGAAGGAGTTCTTCCATCATCTCATCAAAAAATTGACGTTCGCAAACGAGTTCACCCGATAAATTGTAATAAGCCTTGAGATGCGGAATATTTAACATGTATTTTTTTGCTGTACGTTTATCTTTTAAACCCCATTTGTCCATAACATCTTGCACGGTTACAACAGGCTCAAGTGTGTTTTTTAGCATCATAATTAGCTCCTCTTTCCATGGTTTATTATTAATTCAGCATATCTTTATACTCGACAAGTGCCACATTTCCAAGCTGCGTGGCTTTATCAATACAGCCCTGAGTAAAGCCGCTTTTGGAGAACAAGAAGAAATATTTTTTTGTATGATTAAAGAGTTGGCTTCGTACAACCAATTTGTCGAGCACACCGCTGTTTACCTTGTCATTTGTCCATTTACACTCTGCAAACAAAGCTGTTTCTTTGCTCTCAAAGCCGACGATGTCAATCTCCTCTTGCGTCCTGGTCTTAGGATTGGTTCCCCACCATCTGCCTATATCCGCAAAATTAACAGGACAATCACCTTTCAACAGGATACTCCACAGGTATTGCTTTGAAATATCCTCAAAGACCGCTCCCATATAATCTGACAGATAAGGCTCAATTTTTTTATATGCAAGCTCATCAGCACCACGGGAGATAATAGACGTGCTATCCGCAACAAATCTGTACCAAAAGCGGAACATATTATCCTCGATTGAATAAACAGTTTTCCTTGAATTCTTCTCACCGTAGGGGGATTCTTTTTTTATGATTTCAAGCGAGATAAGATTTTTGATATAGGCTGAGCATACGCTTGTTTCTTCACCGACCTTGCTTGCAATCTCGGAGAGTTTTGACGCTCCGTTAGCAATGGCGGATATGATAGCGTTGTAAATTGCCGGTTCTCTTACTTCCTGCTTGAGCAAATTCGTCGGCTCTTCAAACAGGAACGAAGCCGAGTTTAAATAAATATTTTTTATATTGTCCTTTAACGATATTTTATCGTTTATTTGCAGCAGATATTGCGGTGTGCCTCCGACTATGCCGTATGCCAATGCCTTGTCTTCGGCAGAAAAACGATTGAAATATTTACAAGATTCGAAAAAGTCAAACGGCTGAACCTTAATTTGAGCCGTTCGCCTGCCATATAAAGGCGCTTTATAAGCGAGCACATGGTCCTCCATATATGACATTGACGAACCGCAAAGTATCAAAAACAATTTTGATTGGTCTTTATATCGGTCAATCATCAGCTGTAATGTGGATGCAAGACTTTTTGAGGCTTTGGCTACATAGGGGTATTCGTCTATGACAAGACAAATTCTTTCACTGAGCGATTTTTTGAAAACGAACTCAAGTGCAGATTGGAAAGATGAAAATTCGCTGTCAATCGGCATGCCGTCCTCAAAGCTTAAAATGCTCTGACTTAGATTTTGCAAATTTTGTTTGGCGTTGCTTTCAACACCGGTAAAATATATTGCTTTTTTATCTTTTATAAACTCGTTAATTATTGCCGTTTTACCAACACGGCGGCGACCGTAAATAACAATAAATTCAAACTTGTCGCTTTTATGTCGATTGTTTAAGATGCTTAATTCCTTTTCTCTGCCTACAAACATTCGCTACACCTCAAATTACTAATTTACGATTTACTACATTATACATTACCAAAATGCAAAAGTCAATACATTTAATGCTATTTTTTAAAAGTATTTAATGTGATTAACAAATCGTCTGTTTAATTTTCTAACTTCTGACATACTCTACATGAAAGCTTGGACAGAAGGAGTTGGAAGTTATGATTTAGGTTTACGGTTAAGCAAGATTTTTAGAAAGAAGGGATTATTATGAAAAAGAGACGAGTGGAAGCAATGCTGTACACTCTCGGAGAGGAAGACATTAGAGGCTTGCCGGAGTTTGACGGACGGAATATTCAAGAATTGAGACCGTCAATTCTTATTGTCAAGTCCGGACTGCCAAAGCAAAAAACGATGCGTGTCTATACGGAGATATGCGACTATTACTCTTGTGCCGAGATTACATACAGGCTGTCGTATACAAAAGAGTTTGAAGAGCTTGAAACAAAGGACGGATTTTTAAAATATGTTCTTGCGTTATGCAAGATTGGCACTTTTCATTGGCAACAATTACTTGAAGAGTATGACAAAAACAACATAACATTTGAAAGGAAGTTAAATTTATGAAAATTACAAACGGTGAAAAAATCGACAGAGTGTTTATAATCAAAAATTATGAAGTAAAGAGCAAAAAAAACGGTGGTAATTATCTTGACCTGACCTTGCTCGACAAGGACAACAGTATAAAAGGTAAATTGTGGAGCATACACAGCAAGCCTGATTTTGCTCCGATGGATTTAAGGCGAATTGTGGGAACCGTAACAGAGTATGGCGGTCAGTTGCAACTGGTTATATCTCAGATTCTCCCTGCCGAGGGCGATATAGATATAGCGGAGTTTGTACCGAGCGAAGGCATCGATGCCGACGCCGAAATGCAACATATACTTGATGTGATACAATCGTTCGATAATGAGGACTTAAAGGTGCTCGCAGAAAGTATTGTTAATTATTATGCCGACAAGTTGCGGTACACTTGCGGTGCAGTGTCATGTCATCATTCCGGCCGCTATGGTTTGCTTTCACACACGTCGGAGATGCTATATACAGCCGAAGCTGTTTGCGACATCTATCCCTGCATCAACAGAGACCTTTTGCTGACGGGAGTAATACTGCACGACATCGGGAAAATCGAGGAAATTGATTCATGTGACCTTGGTATCGCCGACAAATACACCCCGAAGGGCAACTTGCTCGGTCACTTGGTTATGGGGGCAATGATTGTTGACAGGGCTTGCGATTCGTATGCAATCCCGGACGAAATCAGAACAGTAGTCCAGCATATGCTTTTGTCGCATCATGGCAAACCTGAGTATGGTGCGGCCAAAGTCCCAATGATTTTGGAGGCTCAGGTATTAAATCTAATTGATGACCTCTCCGCAAAAATCTATGAGTTTAATTCGGCGGCCGAAAATATAGACCCGGGTACATTTAGCCCAAAGATATTTGCTCTCGGGAACATCCCGGTATACAAGCCCGACATCTAAATCATATTTCATCCCTTGCATTTTATGCAGGGGATTTTTTCTGCAAATTTTTAAATATTCCCGAAAGAGTTTTCTGACATAATTATATATATAGAAACTGGAAATAAAGAGATTAAATCACGAGCGGCAATGGGGTTTTGATTTTACCCAAACATTATTAGCCGCACTATTGGCATTGCACACGGCAATGCGTATTATGCTGGGAGATACCTCCACTCCCGGCTAATGCTCCCAAAATATAAAAACGTTTGCTCTAACTTGTTGGTTATTCTTCAAAGTTAGTTGGAGAATAACCAAACAAGAAGTTAAAAAAAGAGGTTAGCAAGGTCATAGTCTTGCTGTGCAAACAAAAAACCGCACAGTATTTTTACCGTGCGTCAGCTTCCGAGCTGTCGGAAATCGGCACTGTTCCCCCGATTTTGGATTGATATCTCCAGCCTTTGAGCCCACAGAACGTTGAACCTATGGCGGTTAATGCACCGGTATACCAAACGCATACAGTAAGAAAGGGGTGAATACTATGTCAAGAAAAACAGAAAGAAGAAAGAAGAAAAATTGCAAAGGCAACAAATTGTCAATGGACAAGGTGCTGATGAAAGAAGCACGGGAGTTTTTTAAGATTTATAATCACGACAAAACGAGAAACTCATATGAGAAGAATTACAAGAAATACATTGACTATTGCCGACAAAAGCATAATGCCAAAAGCAAAGCTGAGTGCGAATTGTATATACAGGAATACGCCGACAGTCTTGCCGAGCAAGGTAAATCGGCAAGCACAATACACACATATCTTGCGCCTGTTTGTATTTATCACGGTGTTAAAATGAGCGAGATAAAAAAGCCCGCTCGTAAGGTGTGTGAAAACAAACGAAGCCGCAGCCGTAAAAATAAATATCAACGAAGTGACCAGCAATACGATAACGACAAGTACAAGTTGGTCGCAGATTTTCAAGCTCGTGTCGGAATCCGCCGTGCGGAGCTTGCGAGGCTTTGTCTTGACGATTTTGTCCGGGATGAATCCGGTTATTGGTGCGTCAGATTAAAAAGAGGCAAAGGCGGCAAGCCTCAGCTACAGCGTATATTACCTGAGGATATTGATTTTGTCCAGAAGTATTTTAATACAGACAGCCATGAACGGTTGTTCAAGAAATCAGATTTTTCCGACAAAATGGATTACCATCACCTTAGAGCGTTACAAGCTCAAAAGGCATATAAATACTATTATGACTTACTCCATACCGGCAACGCAAAAGAGGACGCAAAAACAGCCTATGCCCTTGTGGGCGAGTTGATAAAGCGGTGGAATACATACAACAAGAACAACGGAGGAAAGCCAAGGAATTTTCCGTTCAAAAACACAAAAGGTGTATACAAGCTGCGTGGCGGAAACCGTAAAAAAGCTATGGCGGATGGGCTGCCGGTGGAATATGACCGTTTAGCCGTTTTTGCCGTCAGCGTTTTCCACCTGTCGCATTGGCGACTCGATACACTTACCAATTATTTGTTGGCGGTGTAGCCTCACACGCCCTCGGCCATAACCGCATCTGTGTTGTCGGCGAGCATTATTTAAGGTAGAACGAAATATGGGTTGTGACCGGGTGAAAATGATGATATAATATTTTAAAGAAAACTTTATTATGAGGAAACAGGAGAGAATAATATGAATTTAAATCAAAAAGAAAGATATATTGTAAAACTGTATAAAGAAAAATTTGAGAATAATACATTTGACGAATTTGATGTGTGCTTTTTTGTAATGTTTTTACGTTCACATATTGATAAGAATAAGTTTCCGTACATATTTGATTGGGGAGATTCAATTGCTCATAGGGAACGGGACAAAGGAAAAGCGTACAGTTCTTTAAAAAATGTTCAAGACAACAAATATGAGACAAAACATAATTCAAATAAACTAAGTGGTTATGACGGTATTGAGGAGAAGCCATGGAAAAAGGAATGGTCAGAATTAGGAAAAGATTTAGATATAAACTTTTCCCCAAAAACGATTGATGAATTATTATTATGTTACATTTCTTCATTGCAATTTTCTCAATTAAAGAATTTAGGCGAAATGAAAATAGTATTAACAAAAAAAGACTTGGGACTCGCAACCGTAAGTAACCTTGAAGACAAAAGATATTCATTCTTTGCTGTTTTGAAAAATATAAAACCAAAGATAGATATTATTACCCCGGTAACAATAAATGCAGTTACTGCAATTAGAAAAGATAATGAATTGCAATTGATTGATGAAAAAGGAAATATATTGTTGTGAAAATAAACTCACATTAACGGCGGGAGTTAATCAAAGATGTTGTTCAGTGGGAGTTACGGCTCTTGAATAACACACAGGGAAAAAAACTACATGGAGTATTATTGCTTAGCAAAAATAAATTTCTTAAGGAGTTCATATGTTAAATTTTGATGATTATAGAGAGTTTAAAAACGATAAAGAAATATGTGATATTATTTATTATCACAATGAAATAGAGCATTTACTAAATATCAAAGATACCAATAATTTGAAAAGAAAGATGCAGGAAATATCAAATAAGTACATAATTGAATCAATGATGTATAATACAACAAATCCGATTCCACCGCAAAACATATATCAAAATGCTGAAAATTGCATGAGATTCCTTAGGGCTTTATTAAGTGAAAAAATTATAAGCAAAACCGGTAAGACAAGCTTGTGATTCATTAAGTAAGGCTATAATTATTAATTATACTCTAATGAACATTTAGGAGTATTATATTTTTATAAAATGAGGGCGCATTGCTTGTTATAAAGTCTCTGCAGAGTAATCTGCAGGGGCTTTTGTATTAGTACGGCTAAAAGGCGAATAGAGGCATCGGGTTCTTATTCACAGTCCTTGTAAACGGACTGAAAAATGATTAAAAAACAATTTAATTGTTGTATAATTATAAAAGTTCTGTTATTATGGATGTGGAATAATATTTTGAATATAATTGATATTTTTTCTAATATATGGTAAAATAAAAGCAGTATTTTTCCGAGGTGAGTGGACTGAACGCATTAATCAATTTTGACTCAATTGAAGTCAAGAGTACAATTAAAATACTGTTGCAGGATAAATCGACAAAGAAGAATATTATCTGGGCGACGGACACATACAGCGATAACGGTATATTCTTTGCGGACAATGAAGAAATCACCGAGGATTTGGTTTCCGGGGCTTATAGCAGGATTATCCAGCCGAGGGTATATAAGGCGTTTGAGGAGCAGTCCAACAGGACAAGAAAACACGCCGAGGTATTTACTCCGTCCTGGATTTGTAATCTTATGAATAACTATTGTGACGAAGAATGGTTCGGCAGAAAAGATGTTTTTAATTGTCAGGAGGACAAGCACAGGGAAACAAATAAAGAAAAGATTTATTTTCCCGACGGCAAAACATGGAAGGACTATGTCGATTCACGCCGGCTTGAGATTACCTGCGGTGAAGCACCGTACATCGTTTCACGGTATGATACAACAACCGGTGACATGATTCCGACAGAGGACAGAATCGGAATTCTCGACAGAAAGTTAAGAATAGTCAACGAAAATGCGTTTGATGACGCAGAATGGCTTAAATGGACGATAAGAGCTTTTCAAAGCGTTTACGGATTTGAATATCAGGGCGACAATGTTCTTGTTGCAAGGATAAATTTGCTTATGACATTTGTTGACTATTACAAAGAACGATTCAAAGCTGTACCGGAAATACAGACATTGAAGAAAATAGCGAATATCATTACATGGAACATCTGGCAGATGGACGGACTGAAAGGCACGGTTCCGCTCGGCAGGCCTCAGGAAGAGGTTCAGCAGCTTTCGTGGTTCGGAGATATAAGCAACAGCATTTCCGATGGCGAAACACCTCTGTTTGAACAAACGATAAGTGCCGATGAGGGCACGGAATGTATGATATATGATTGGCGAGCAGACCGCTCAATAAAGTATTCCGAATTAAAGAAAGGACGAAAATAAAATGAAGTTCGATTTTGTTATAGGAAATCCACCGTATCAGGATAATACCATTGGAGAAAACGGAACATATGCTCCTCCAGTGTATGATAAATTTATGGACGAAGCTTATAAGGTTGGCGATAGAGTTGAACTTATCACACCGGCTAGATTTCTATTTAATGCAGGCTCAACACCCAAGGCGTGGACAGATAAAATGCTTAAAGATGAGCATTTAAAAGTTTTATTTTATACACAAGAAAGCAATAAAGTATTTTCAAATACAGATATTAAAGGCGGAGTGGCAATCACTTATCATGATAATACAAAAACATTTAATGCTATTCAAACATTTACACCTTTTGAAGAGTTAAATTCTATCAAACAAAAAATAATTTCGTCAGACAACTTTAAATCACTAATGTCGATTGTTTATATTCAATCAAGGTTTAACTTAGATGAGCTGTATAAAAAATACCCAAATTCCAAAAGCGGTATAGGAAGCAATGGAAAAGACAAACGCCTTGAAAAGAATATCTTTTCAAAGGTGCCAGAACCATTTACGGATGTAAAGGCACATAATGACGATTTAAGTGTTATTGGTATTGTTAAAAATAAAAGGGTTTGGAAATATATTTCAAAATCACTTATTGATATGGACCATGAAAATATAAATAAGTTTAAAGTATTAGTTCCAACAAGTAATGGTTCTGGCGCGATTGGAGAAGTTTTGAGCACGCCGCTTATCGGCACGCCGCTTATCGGCTATACGCGCTCATTTATAGGAATTGGTGCGTTTGATACTGAAATTGAGGCAAAAGCGTGCTTGAAATTTATTAAATCGAAATTTGCAAGAGCAGCATTGGGAATTTTAAAAATCACTCAAGATAATAATAAAGACACATGGAAATACGTCCCCCTCCAGGACTTTACCTCTGACAGCGATATTGACTGGACTGTTTCCGTTGCGGAAATTGACAAACAGCTCTATAAAAAATACGACCTTTCTCCCGAAGAAATTGAATTTATCGAAACTCATGTAAAGGAGATGGTATAAGTGATTCAGATTAAAACCGCACAAAAGGTTATGCCGATGATTTATGCTTATACCACACCCGAAATTGCAAGGCACAACGGTTGGGTCAAGATTGGCTATACCGAACAGGAAGTTGAAAAAAGACTTGGACAGCAGCTTCATACAGCCGATGTTCTCTATAACATCGAATGGAAAGGCAACGCTATTTTTGACGACGGCTCGGGCGATATTTTCAAGGATAAAGATTTCCATCGCTATCTCAGAAAGCTCAAATATGAGAATAACGGTAAAAATGAGTGGTTCAAAATCGCTGTACCGGAATCAAGAAGCAGATTTGATGAATTTCGTGAGAACCGAGGCGTACTTAAAAGCCTTGATACCGTTATACCTTATCAGCTTCGTCCCGAACAGGAGGAGGCTGTTGATAAGGCTCTTAAATATTCGCAAGCTACCGAAAACGGAGAGTTCCTTTGGAATGCAAAGCCGAGATTCGGAAAGACACTTGCCGCCTATGACCTTTGCAAAAAATTAAAAGCAGTAAATGTCCTTATCGTTACCAATCGTCCTGCCATTGCTAACTCCTGGTATGACGACTATGAAAAATTTCTTGGTGTTGAATCCGGATATTTTTTCGTCAGTGAAACGGAATCGCTCAAAGGCAAGAAAGGCGTTGTTTCAAGAGCCGAATATACAAGACTGATTGACGATGACCCAAGAGGCTGTATTGAATTTGTCAGCTTGCAGGATATGAAAGGTGCTATTGCTTTTGGAGGAAAGCATGACAAACTTCAAGAAGTTGCAGATATGCACTGGGAGATCTTGATTATTGACGAGGCGCACGAAGGCGTTGATACATATAAAACCGATATTGCTTTTAATCAGGTTAATCGTGATTTTACGCTGCATCTTTCAGGCACACCCTTTAAGGCTTTAGCAAATGATAAATTCCCCGAATCGGCAATTTATAACTGGACTTATGCCGATGAGCAGAAAAGGAAAAGAGACTTCCAATCTAAGGATGGCGAAGCAAACCCTTATGCCGATTTACCGCAGCTGAATATGTTCACCTATCAGATGTCCGAAATCGTAAAAGACGAGCTTAATCAAGGTATAGAAATTAACGGCGAAACGGAAGAATATGCCTTTGACCTGAACACATTCTTTGAAACCAATAACGGAAAGTTTGTTTACAACAGTTCTGTTGACAAATTTCTTGATGCCTTGACAACACAGCCGAAGTTTCCGTTCTCAACGGAGGATTTACGCAACGAGCTGAAGCACACGTTCTGGATTCTTGACCGCGTTGACAGTGCAAAAGCACTTGCTAAAAAGCTGAAAGAACATCCGGTTTTCAGAGATTATGAGATTGTTCTTGCTGCAGGTGACGGAAAACTTGATGATGACGATGAGAACCAAAAATCTTTCGACAAGGTCAGAAATGCTATTGCAACATATGAAAAGACCATAACTCTTTCGGTCGGACAGCTTACGACAGGTGTTACAATTCCAGAATGGACAGCGGTGCTTATGCTCAGCAATATGAAGAGTCCTGCGCTTTATATGCAGGCCGCTTTCAGAGCGCAGAACCCGTGCCTTTTCAAAGAAAACGCAAAGTTCTTTAGAAAAAAGAACGCTTATGTTTTTGACTTTGACCCTGCGAGAACATTGACTGTTTTTGAAGAGTTTGCCAATGACCTTAACAGTAAAACTGCCGACGGACGCGGCGATGCAGATGAGAGAAAAGAGAATATCCGTGAGCTTCTGAACTTCTTCCCGGTTATTGGCGAAGATGAAGGCGGAGAGATGATTGAACTCGATGCCGAAAAGGTTATGTCAATTCCGAGGAAAATTCGTTCTCAGGAAGTTGTAAGAAGAGGCTTTATGAGCGACTTCCTCTTCCAGAATATATCTAATGTTTTCCATGCGCCAAAAGCGGTGACTGATATCATCAGCGGTTTAACACCTGTTTCCGAGAAAGAGTCCGGACTTCCAATCAATCAGGATACAGCTAAGGACTTGTCGCTTGATGAAAACGGAGATGTTTCTCTTCCGAAGGATTACATAATCGGCAAAGCGCAAGAAGTTTTCGGCGAAAAAGTATATGCAGATATCGGTCAAGCCTTGGTTGATAATGTAAACAAGATTACAGCCGAAACACCCGAGACCTTTGATGATGAGCTTGAACAGCTAAAGCAGATTTTTAAAACGCAAGCGGTTGACCCGATTATTGAAACAGCAAGTCAGAAATACTCCGAAGAGCTTAAACCTGCCGAGCGCAAGCGTCTTGAAAAGAAAATCAAGCAGAATGCCGATGCTGAATTAAACAAAGTATCCGGAGATTTCAGAATTAAAAACAACTTAATAGAAAGCGAACGTAAAAAGGCTCTAGAGAACTGCACATACAGCGAGGTCGATGATATAAACGCTGAGTTTGACCGTCAGAAGAAAGAGATTGCAGACAAGCTCAAGCAGGATTTGTCAGAATCTATTGACAAGTTTGTCCAATCGTCCGGCGAGGAAGTTGTTTCGACGATTGAAACCCACAAGAGAGAAGAAGAGAAAGCAACTATTGAAACTGCAATCAGAGACCATTTGAGAGGCTTTTCAAGAACCATTCCGTCGTTTCTTATGGCATACGGAACGGAAAATGTTACACTTGATAACTTTGACACAATTATTCCTGATGATGTTTTCAAAGAGGTTACAAGTATCACGCTTGACCAGTTCAGATTCCTGCGCGACGGCGGAGATTATACTGACGAGGAGACCGGCGAATTGTCACACTTTGACGGAAACCTGTTTGACTCAGTTGTGTTCAACGATTCGGTTAAAGAATTTCTGAATAAAAGAGATGCACTCTCAAACTATTTTGATGAATCAAACGACGAGGATATTTTTGACTATATTCCGCCTCAGAAGACCAACCAGATATTTACTCCCAAGTGGGTCGTTAAAATGATGGTTGATATGCTTGAGAAGGAAAACCCCGGTTGCTTTGATAACCCGGACAAGACATTTATTGATATGTATATGAAGTCGGGACTTTACATTACCGAGATAGTAAAACGACTTTATAACAGCGAGAAAATTAAAGCTCTGTATCCGGACAGCACCGAGCGTTTGCAGCATATTTTCGCTAAGCAGGTATACGGACTTGCCCCGACGGAGATTATTTACAGAATAGCGTTGAGGTTTATTCTCGGCTTTGACAAAAACAATAGCATAACAGAAAACAATTTCCGCCTTGCAGATGCCCTTGCTTATTCAAAAGAGGGCACTTTGCAGGAAAAGATAAACGAATTGTTTGGATGATAAAACAGGCTGCTTCAAGATACGAGGCAGCCTGAAATAGGATGGAGGGATATAAATGAACGGAGATATCACGCTTTTCCTTGATGGATTAGTTAATGCAGTTAATATTTGTGTGCTTAATATAATGAGTACGCAAAGGAAAATAGGCACAAAAATAATAATTTATTAACAAAAGCACTTTAAATACAATACGATTAACATCAAAAAGATTTGACTTTAATTACAGAATAATATTTAAAAAGCTTGGAGGGATAGTAATTAATAAAAACAATCTGAATGACAATATATTTGAACCTTTACCCAAAAGTATTAACACCACTTATAATATCCAGATGTCTTTTGAACATATTGTAGAACAGCAAGACAAGATAAAGCAAATTATGAAAGCTGTGGATACATCAAAAATTGCTATGCCGAGGTTAAATTTAGAAGCAGTAAATGAAATCGCAAATAATAGTGCTGTTAAAGCACTTCAGTGTTGTAATATAGCCACATCTAGTGTTATAGCTACAAGTACAAAAGCGTTGAAAATGTGCAATGCAGTTGAAACAACTGTTGAAGAATTGCGTAATAATAACAATTTTAAAGCCATAGGGGAATTTTCCATTAATTCCAAGATACCGACGTTTCAATTCGATAGTCAGACGCTTAAAGCATTCGATAAGTGGAACAGTTTGGATATAACAAATATTATTTCTAAACTAATGTCACTTGTTCAAAGTTCTGCAATGCAGGAATTACAATCTATAACATCAAGTATCGGAAGATTATTGCAAGCAATAGATATCTCAACGTCACTGAAAAACGTACTCGAAAAAATTAAGAAAATAGAGTGCGATTTTGATTATAAGAATGCAAACGAGATTTATCTAGAAGCAATGTTTGATGCAAAATGGTTTCCTTATGCAGGTTGGATTGCCGACTATATAATGGTAGATGAAATTCTTGAAATACTCAATACCAGTAGAGCAAGCAAGAATCGTATAAAAAGAATCGATAAGGTGATTTTGTCTTATTATAGCAAGGAAGAAATTAACAATTTAAAACGTGAATGGAGACAAATGAATCTTCCTTCTTATATGACAAGAATATTGGTTCAATCTGTTCAGGCCTATCATCGTAGAGAATACGCTTTAACAGTTAGTGCATTAGTAACTTTATGGGAAGGTATCATTTGTGAAAAAACATATGACGCCAGTTACCGTTTTAGTAAAAAGACTCGTAATAATCTTACTCAGTTGATTGAGGGAAACGAGTTTGGTGAAATCTTTTCATCCTTTTGCAATGAATTTATTTTCTACAAATGTGAAAAACCAGATGAAGTAAAGCCAGATGTACCGGGGCGTCACAGCATAGCACATTGTTGGTATAGTACATACCCAAGTAAGAAAATAGCACTTAATGCAATTCTTTTTACGGACTTCCTATTAAAATTGAAGCCTATAGACAAGCCAGAGAATGAAAGCTGTGTGCATGCTAAAAATGTAAACATCAAATAAGATAATTCAATACGGAAGATAATCATCATCGTATAAATCATAATCGATATCCGGTATGTCGATGTAACCGATGCTTGGCACTCCGTTATTGTCATTAGCTTTATTAGTTGTGGCTGCAGTATTAACGACCGTAGGCGTTCCGATGCAGAAAGAACCAATATCTTTTGTTTTTGAATCGGGTTTATTGAATGATTCGTCGATATCGTCATCATAATCTAAGCTATCCGGAATGTCGCCATCGTAAATTTCAAAGGTGTGTGAATCGCTGATATCGTCGTAATCATCCTCGACATACGGATTGTCATAATAAGAGGAATTCAGCGACTCGTTGAGTAATTCTTCGTTTTCATCGTCAAAGTACATCTTGATACCATCAACTTCGAGAAACTTCTCTGGCTTAATATCGACGGTTGAGACAGTAACAGAAGATACGCACGGTGTGGTATTGCTTATATCAGACTCATTATCCTTTAAATCAGTTTCAAGGTTTTTAACTTCAGTAACAGGACTTAAAGATACAATTCTTTCAAGAGTATTCTTCAAAATATCGAGTGGCAAAATCTTTTTGATGTAGCTCTTCTCGCTGAGTTTGTCCCATGTTTTGCGATTAAAAAGGTGACTCGGACAATCATTTGTTGACTGGAGCCACTCGACTTTTTGTTTAACGCTAAGTCCCGGTGTATTAAGGTAAGGTATATCCCACATACCTGCACGGTAACCGGCAATGCAATCCTTAAAGCATTTCCAGCGGTAATTTTCGTTCTCTCGAGGACCTGATGCAACACCGGCTGAGGCACACTCAATGTCGTTAAAGAATCTTAACCAATCGGCAACAGTACGCAAACACTGCTGCTTGTCCGCAACCGCTTTATAAAGAAGATACTCCGCATTATTTTCAAACGGTACTGTTTCAATATGAGCAACCTCATATTTTTCACCGTCAATTTCAATCCACTCAGCAGCAAGTGACTCTCTTAACGGCTTTCGCTTCATATCAAAGTCCATTGACAAGTTTTTTAAATGTGAGGATTCAGTGTAAGGACAATTAGTCTTTTGCATATCGGACAGCAATGTGTACTGCTTGTATGTGGAGGCTATTTTACCGGTCCTGCTTGCTACGCTCAAAGTAAATGCCTTGCGATTTGCATAAGATTCTTTGGGTAAGTCGGGATTTTCTGACCCGGCCCCATTCCTTGCAATCACGCCTCCGAGAACATTGTGCTCTGGGTCGGCAACCGTTAAGCTTGCATTGCCACGGGTCGTTATATTAAACAGGTCTGTTTGCTCATGCTTTACTTCCCACACCTTGGGATTTGTGTCATCGGTAATTAGACTGCGAGATGTTGTAAGGCAGTCATGCAATCCGAATAACGGCAATGCGTTGAACTCATCAAATGGCATATCCGTAATCAAACCGTCGGTTGTAGCACTGTAGACATGATAACCGCTCTCGTGGATACCATAGAATGATGCAAACAATACGCTGCGAGTAAACGATGTGATAAGCGACGCCGAGACATTATTGGTTATTAAACTCTCTGCGTTGTTAGCCCTTGTCTTATCCGGACTATACATATCGTGCACATTTTGAGCAATTTTGCCGTATAGAGAGTTAATTATAAATTTATATAGCTTTGCCTCAAGGCAATTTTTGCCGTGAGCATTTGCCGCATCAGAACGAGCTTTAACAAGCTCTGTAACGATATGACGATACGGATAAATCGTTTTGCCAGCATTGTCCTTTAACACATTAGCTACGACACCGCTAACAACGGTTATTTCCGCTCCCATTTTTAATGCAACATAAAGCTCAGGACCGGAACAGTATACAGGTGCATCCTCGATAAGAGGATAACACGGAGCTTTATCGTCATCTTCGCTGTTGCGTTTCAAGTTAGGAAACAAACAATTATGCGGAAAACGATATGTAACCCGTGCAAATAATGGCAGCATGGGATTTAAAATGCCATCAACAACAAAATCATCAAGTGTAAGCACATGATTTTTCGGAAGCTCACGTGCAATAGGATTACTATAATCTATCGCCGGAACCAGCATCATAGCAGTAGGGTAAGCACTGCAAATGTCAACATCAAAAGTTTGGTGACCGTGATGCACATCGACAGAAAAGCAAGCATTACAACCGCCGGCATAAGATAACGAACCGAATCGTTGAACTGTCTCGGCGGCATAGCTGATTGGAAATCGAACGCTGTTACGAGCAAATTGGTTTTGTAAAGTTAATCGTAATTTGCTGTTCACTTCTTTGACACCGGAATAGATTTTGTGGTAAGCAATAATATTAGAGCAACTCAAATCCTTGCTTATAAAATCCTGTGCAACCTTGCAAGCGGCAGATGTTACTGTGCATGGCATACTGCTATTTATACCCCAAATCCGGCTTTGAAAGATGAGAATGTTGTTATTAACAGAACAAGCGTATTGTAAATACTTGAGTGGACAAAACGCAAGGTATTTGTCGAGAAGCTTCTTGAAATTCCCCTCAAAACCTTTGACGTTAAAATCATACTGGTAACAGTCGCAATATTTACCGTAAATCTCGGGGACGCTATTGTCATTACCGCAGCAATTGAGGCAAACAGCATCACGGATATCGATGTTTAACAGATAACAATGATTCCAGCCACTAAATACATAAGAGCTCACATAATGATTAAAAGATTGAGACGTAAATATGCCATGATTTAAATCAGATATTATATTACTGTGAGTCTTCAGAAAATTAGAACTGTACTTACGAGTGGTATCAACGGAAGAAAAGAACTTCAATCCAAAATTCAGCAATAAAGTTATGGGAATAACGGTGTTGGATTTATAATCACAAGTAGTTTTAACGAGCTTGTAATTAGTAGAGTTTAGTTTAGGAAGCTTGTCCTTAGGAATAGAAGTCGCAACGTTACGGGAGCAATCGAAATAGAATGCAGCATGGGTTTGAGCATCCTTAAACGCCGTAGAGCAACAGACCTTAGGCTTGCCGGATGGCGTAAGATAAGGGATATACTCAAAGGTTACAACATTGCGACGGTCGTAACGGGCAGACAGAAGAAAGCAGTCCAGAAAACGCCCAAGTAAATAATCAATACTGAGATTTGTAACAACATCATCAAAGACAAAGAAGATAGCGGTTAGAACGTAGTCATCAATAACAACGCTTAGGTTATAGCTTATAACATTATCGGGTTGAACAATCCAGAAAGGCTCGGCACGAACCATAAGCCGATGCTCAGATGAGCGCATAAGAGACAAGCTATACGGCAAGCAGATTTCAAAATCAGTAAGAGCATTAGTATCGGAAGAGATGGGAGCAACAGAAGAAGAGCACCCACCCCCATCCCTTGAATATACCATAACGGTTTTTGGGGGTGTGCTCGAATCCCTTGATATTGCGGGCCTTTTTGATGTTTTGCTTGCGGGGGTTTTTAAAATCTCCGCAAGTTTCTGCTTTTTGGCGATGAGCAGACAGCGCCTGTTGTAGTCTATATCCCGGGTTCTCCCGGAGTCAAGCACTTCCCAACCGTCTGCGGCTACCGTGTTCAAAAATTCATCGTTAAAGAATTCTTTATGCATAAGAATTCCTCCTTTACATAATTTTTTACAGGAGCGGCAAAGCCCTCCTATAAGTAAATATGTCAGACAAGAACATTTGTTCGCGAAAGCTGTGCAATTTTGGCCGGAAATACAAAATTCTCCGCAGACAGGTCTACGGAGGAGGAAAATTTGAATGTTAATGAATAAATGAGCTCGGCGCAACACCGAACTCATTCATGGGTTATCAGATATTTAAATTTTTCAAAAATTGTTGCTGTGCTTTTAATGGTTTTCTATGCTATAAATAAAAGCTCTAACTGCGAGAGCTTAATATTTTTGAATTGGTATTGCCACCTAAGGCGAAACTCAATTTAGCAGTGAATGCGCTTATGTGAATATACATCGGATGAAATAATGCATCCGGATTTTGACTTATAAAAAGACTTATTATTTTTGCCATTATATGTGAACCTTTGTTTATTTTTGCAGTGAAACTGTTTTAAATAAAAACAAAAAATAGGCCATAAACGGCTATTCTGCGTGGTTTAAGGCCTATTATTCAATGGCCCGCCCGAAGAGATTTGAACTCCCAGTCGTCAGAATCGGAATCTGATGCATTATCCAATTATGCTACGGGCGGAAACAATAATAATATTATATCACAAAGTTATGTATTCTTCAAGCAAAAAATATAGGTTAAGCAATCTTTATATTTTAGCAATTGACAATTCTATTTAAATAATATAAAATATAATAAATACTATGGCAATTATATACTTGAAAGGGTGGAAAGAATGAAAGGATTATTCAGAAGGATTGTTGCGGTTACGGCTGTCTTTGTGCTGATTTTCTGTGCAATGGCAATTTCTCCGTCAGCGGCATCTGCTGATATTTCTATAAGAATTGATGCGACCTCATATTCCCAGGACGATCAGATTACCGCCGAAGTTTATTTTCCGAGGGCATATAAAAAGATCTCGTCTCTCGACATGAGCCTTTTATATGATTCTCAAAAGCTTGAGTTTGTCAGTATGAAGCAGGGCAAGGATCTTAGAAGAGCAAGGGATAAGCAGACAAACGGTGAGGTTTATTCCGAATATGCAGGTGATCCCGGAAAAATCAACTGGAGCCTTGCGGGAGGAAATAACTATGAGTTCTCAGGAATTTTCTCTACAATTGTTTTCAAGGTCAAAAGCTATGCAAATCACGGAAGCAGCAAGTTGAGCCTGAAAATCAACAATGCCGTAAACTCCGGTTTTGTTAACATGACGAACGATGTGAATGTTTCGGGTGCATCATTTACCATTCTGCGCAATTCAATGAATGATATTGACTGTAAGCTTAATAAGGCAGGCACGGGTTATATTATTACGGATTATACTTGTGCAACTTATGATACCGTTATTCTTTCGGATACATATAAGGGACTCCCTATTGTCGGAATTGATTATGCTGCATTTCTTAATCATGCCGAGATAAAAAAGCTTGTTCTTCCGTCAACTCTTGAATATATCGGAAAAGAAAGCTTCATGGGCTGTTCGGGAATTACCGAGCTGGTAATTCCGGATAATGTGACTTCAATTTATGAGGGTGCTTTCAGACAGTGCGACGGACTTAAAAGCCTCAGCTTGCCTTTGGGTCTGGTAACAATAGGTGTAAACGCTTTTTCCGGCTGCCCGTTCCTGACATCGGTTGAGCTTCCGTTTACGCTTAAGACTCTCGGTAAGGGTGCATTTGAAAACTGTACCTTACTTAATACGGTTAAGATTTCAAAGAATACGACCGTAGGAGCAAATGCGTTTAAGGCCTGCTCCGACAATTTGAAATTTATTTCCGTGGCAAACAACACAAGACTTAATAATTATATCAAATCAAGCGGAATCAAAGCATCGGTTGAAATTGTTAAGGACCTTTCCCACGGTACGGTTGCCAATATTGCCGGACAGGAATATACAAAGTCTGAGGTAATTCCTGCCGTTACAATCACGCTTACAAGCGGTGAAAAAGTTGTTTTGGGCAAGGACTATAAGGTTGTTTGTCGTAACAATATCGAAATAGGAACGGCAAAAGCTTATATCGTAGGTATAAATTCATACGGCGAGGGTTATGTTAAGCAGTTTAAAATTGTATGTAAACATAAAAATGTAACAAAGAAGGTCAGCAAGGCGGCGACCTGCACAAGGACCGGAAACTATATTGTTACCTGTAATCTTTGCGGAAATAAAACCAATGAGGTTATTCCGGCAACGGGACATACCGGCGACGGAAAATGGGTAATCGAAAAGAGACCGACGATCAGCACGACCGGATCAAAATATATGCTCTGCAAGGTTTGTAAGGCGAGGGCAAAGACAGAGATAATCGCAAAGGCATATCCCGATGTTAACGGGGATAAGCTTATTAACTCGGCAGACGCATTGATTGTTCTCCGCCATGCGGTCGGTCTCGCGAGTGAGATAAACACCGATGAGAAATTTATGAATGCCGATACAAACGGTGACAACAAGGTTAATTCCATGGATGCACTTACGATTCTCAGAATTGCTGTCGGATTGGTTAGACTGTAATAATTATATAATAAACCGAAAATGACGTTCCTTTTTCTTGCGGAACGTCATTTTTTCTATTGTCTAAAATGTTTTTTTGTGGTATTATATAAGTTGGTTTAGGCTAATTTATGAAAGTAGGTATCAAAATGGATAAAAAAGTTCCTTTAAGAGAGAAGCTTGGCTACGGCGTAGGTGCGGTCGGTCTGGATCTCAGCTATGGCTTATTCTATTCTTACCTTTCGCTTTATCTTACAAATGCGCTCGGTATCAGCTCGCTTTTTCTGCTCATTCTTGCGCCGATCGCGAGATTGTGGGACGGTATCAATGACCCTATGATGGGAACTCTTGTTGATATGTCAAACAGCAAAATGGGTAAGTATCGTCCGTGGATACTCAGAGGCGCAATAGCAAACGCAGTCGTCCTCTGCCTGCTTTTTAATAATCCGGGAATAAAAACAGATTCGGTTTGGATGTATGTTTATGTTGCGGTGTTCTATGTGCTTTGGGGCATGTCAAATACCTTGGCGGATATACCTTACTGGTCAATGATTCCGTCGTTTGCAACTGAGGAAAAGGACAGAAACTTTATTTCTACGGTTGCAAGAACCTTCTCCGGTCTGGGTCAGGGAATCGTGCTTATTCTTACGGCGCCTATTGTTGCATATCTCGGCGGTTCAAGCGAGAGCAGTCTCAAAGCAATGACGCCGGAGTGCCTTAGAACAGGCTTTGGAAAATGGTCAATCATTGCCGCCGTTATGCTTGTTGTTTTTGCATGCATAAGCGTCGCCTCGACAAAGGAAAGAAATGTAATTCAAAGCGGCGAGAAGTTTTCATTTAAGCAGGCTATAAACGTTGTAAAGAACAACGATCAGCTTTTGACATTTATGCTGTTTGCCATGATCTCAAACGCAGGCTATTATATGACCTCGGGTATCAGCAGCTATTATTTCAACTCGGTTGCAGGTGACCTCAACCTTCAGTCAAAGTTCAATATGTTCGGAGCAGTCGGCTCGGTAATCGGTATTGCCGTTATTCCGATATGTTCAAAGCTTAATATGAACAACAGAAATATCTATAAGCTTTCGCTCGGCATGGCGGCAGTCGGATATATCGGCATGGCTGTTATAGGCTACGGCTTCGGCGGCAACGTTTACGGACTCGGTGCGTGCTATCTTATAACATCAATCGGTATCGGAAGTATGTTCGTCAATCAGACCGTTATGCTTGCCGATGTTGTTGATTACGGCGAATATAAGCTCGGCAAGAGAAATCAGAGCTTGACATTCTCGATGAAGGGCTTTTTGCAGAAAATGGCATATACGGTTCAGTGCATTATCATGTATCTGACGTTCAGCATAACAAAGTATGAGGGAACTGCTCCCGAGCAGACGCAGGAGGCTAAGGACGCTATCTCGGCGCTTATGTTCATTGTTCCTCCGGTGCTTATCATTATTTCATTCATCGTTTTCTCAAAGAGATACAAAATCTACGGCGATTTCAAGAGAGAAATTCTTGCCACGGTTTCCCTAAGACACGAAGAAGCTTCCAAATAACAGCCGGCAGGTGTTGACATGAAAAAAATCGTATTTTTTTCACACGGACTGAGCGCAAACGGAATCGAAACCTTCCTTGTGAATGTGCTCAGGAAAATCGACAAAACAAAATATGATATAACGGTGATAATTGCGATTGACGAGGGCGTTTATTGCCTTCACGAAAAGACAGTTGCCGATATGGGCATAAGAGTTATCCATGCAGGCGATCTTGATGCACCGAAAAAGAAGCTTGATTATATCAAAAATGTCAAGAAAATTCTTTCGGCGGAGCATTTTGACATTGCCCATTCAAATATGGATCTTCTCAACGGAATAACGCTGTCAATTGCGAAAAAATGCGGAATTCCAATGAGAATTTGCCATGCTCACAATTCAAAAAGTCAGTATGATCCCGTTGGCAGATTGGCGGCTTTGAAGAAGCTTTTACAAAAAATCTACAGCCGCACTATGAAAGGTCTTATTATTCGCTCGTCAACAGAGCTTTTGGCCTGTTCGGATGTTGCATCGGAATATTTTTACGGCGAGAGAAAATCAACGCTTATTTATAACGGAATTGACACCGAGAGCTACAAAAAAGCAGATGATTTTGACGCTTTGAGTTACGCTCAAAAACTCGGTGCCGACGGAGCCGAAAAGCATTTGCTCGTTTCCGTCGGAAGACTTTCGGCTCAGAAAAATCCGATTTTTGCCGTTGAAATAATTTCGGAGCTTGCAATAATAAGAGACGATTTCAAATACATTTGGGTAGGCTGCGGCGAGCTTGAAAATGCCGCAAAGGACAGGGCGGAGCAGCTCGGTGTTACGGACAGGATTATTTTCACGGGTGTCAGAACCGATGTTAAAGAAATTCTTGCCTGCTGCGATTGCTTCCTTATGCCGTCGCTTTTTGAGGGACTTCCGTTCTCTCTTATCGAAGCGCAGGCAGCGGGACTTCGCTGTATTGTTTCCGATGTTGTTACCAAGGAAGCCGACGTCGGATTGATTTATTATTTTTCACTTGAAAACGGTGCAAAAAAATGGGCGGAGTTCATTAACAGAGAGCTTGACGAGCCGAGAAAATCGGCGGATGAAAATAAGCTTAGGCAGTTTGACATTTCTCATACCGTGCGACAGCTTGAAGAAATTTACGATAGATAAAAGAAAGGAGATGCGATATGAGCAGAAAAAAGTGGATAGTCAAAAGCGGCGATAAAGAAAAAGCAACGAAGCTTTCCGAAGAGCTTAACATCAGCCCGTATGCTGCGCTTATCGCATCGACAAGAGGAATAAACACGTCCGAGGAAGCGAAGGACTTTTTCGGAATGGGGGAGCGCAGAAGCGTTGACCCGATGGATTTTCCCGATATGTATCCGGCGGTCAAGAGAATTCAAAAGGCCCTTGATGAATTTGAGAGAATTGCGATTTACGGTGACTATGACGCCGACGGAGTTACGTCAACCGCATTGCTGTATTCATACCTTGAAATGCAGGGCGCGGACGTGGTTTATTATGTTCCGAACCGCCACACAGAGGGCTACGGACTGAGCTATGAGGCAATTGACAAGCTCAGCATGATGGGAGTTAAGCTCATCATCACTGTCGATAACGGAATAAGCGCCGTTGAAGAAGCAAAATATATCAATGAGCTTGAAATGGAGCTTATTGTTACGGATCACCATCTTCCGTCGGACACCTTGCCGCAGGCCGTTGCGGTCATTGATCCTCACAGGGAGGATTGCAATCTTGAATTTAAAGACTATGCAGGTGTCGGAGTTGCATATAAATTGATATGTGCACTTGAGGGCGAGGAGAACGGAGTCACGGACAGCTTCGCAGACCTTGTTACTATCGGTACGGTTGCCGATGTTATGCCGCTTATAAAGGAAAACCGCGAGCTTGTACGCAGGGGAGTACAACTGATTGCCGATTCGGACAGAATGGGAATACAGTCGCTTATCGAGGCTGCCGGTCTTTCGGAAAGAAGGATGACGTCAACAACCGTTGCGTTTGGCATTTGCCCGAGAATCAATGCGGCAGGACGTATGGGCTCGGCAGACAGAGCGATAAGACTGCTTCTGAGCGAGGATTACGAGGAAGCGAACGCTCTTGCACAGGAAATTAACGATGAAAATGCAACCAGACAGCAGACAGAGCAGGAGATACTCAATCAGGCTGTCGCTCAGATAAAAAATAATCTGAATTGGATTTATCAGAACGTGCTTGTTGTCGCAGGTGAGGGATGGCACGACGGAGTTGTAGGCATTGTTGCGTCGAGACTTGTCGAAAAATACGGAAAACCGACGCTTGTTATAACCGTTGACGGCGACGACGCAAAGGGATCTGGAAGAAGTATTGACGGTTTCAATCTTTACGATGCACTTTCACATTGCGGCGAGTGTCTGACTCATTTCGGCGGACATATGCTTGCCGCGGGAATAGGACTTAAAACGGAAAACATCGGCACTTTCAGAAAGACGATAAACGAATATGCCGACAGTATCGAAATGCCTTTCCCGATTCAGACTGTTGATTTTAAACTGAACCCTGCATATGTTAATGTGGAAATGCTCAGCGCGATTGAACAACTTGAACCGTTCGGCGCAGGCAACCCTCAGCCGGTTTTCGGTCTTTACAACATGACGATAACCGATATTCAGCCGATAGGAAACGGAAAGCACCTGAGAATAATCCTTGAACGAAACGGAGTTTCTTTACAAACGCTCAAATTCAGAACGCTTCAGGCGGATTTTCCGTACGTCAAGGGTGATGTGATTGATGCTGCTGTCGGACTTGAACCGAATGAATATCTCGGCCAGCTTAGGGTGAGCGTTTTGCTCAAAAATATAAAGCTCCACGACATGGTGGAGGACGATCTGTTTGTTTCGATGAGAGATTTTTCAATGCTCATGAGAGGAAAAAGCGAGGGCTTCGACGCTTCGCTGCTTGTTCCTCAGCGTGAAACAACGGCTAAGGTTTACAGATACATACGCTCCGTCGGAAGATGGAATTACGATACGGAAACGCTCTGCCACAGGCTTGATTTCTGGGCGGAGGACTACGGACAGGTAGCGGTGTCCGTTGAGGCAATGCTTGAAATGGGTATACTCATAAGAGATGAAAACGGCGGACTGAGCGCACCGAAAACAAGCGAGAAGGTCAACTTGCAGGATGCGCCGGTGCTCAAAAGATTAAGGCAACACCTCACGACCGGAGAGTGCGAATTGCCTTAACAGAACTTTTAAAGGGGTCGGCTTGTAAAGCCGAGTGGTATAAAAATGTCAGAAGCTAATGAAAAAAACAAATTAACCGCAACGATGAACGAAGCGACTGCGGAGCAGGACGAAAAGAAAGATTTCGTCCCCGAAAATCCCGATGAACTTTACGGCAAGCTTATAAAGCTTGTCAGGGAAAACATGACCGAAAACGATGTTTCCCTCGTCGAAAAGGCGTATTTTATAGCAAAAAAGGCACATGAGGGTCAGTTCAGATTCTCCGGCGAGCCTTATATAATCCACCCTGTCTCCGTCGCAATTATTCTTTACAATTTGGGCATGGACGGGGAGTCAATGGCTGCGGCTTTGCTGCATGACGTTGTTGAAGACACCGATATGACCAAGGAGAATATCCAGGAGGAATTTGGCGAGGATGTTGCAAACCTTGTTGAGGGCGTTACAAAGCTCGGCAAGGTGCCTATCTTTACAAAGGAGGAGCAGCAGGCGGAGAATGTGCGCAAGATGCTGATGGCAATGTCGCAGGATATCCGTGTTATCATCATCAAGCTTGCCGACCGTATACACAATATGAGAACCTTGTCTTTTATGCGACCGGATAAAAGACGTGAAAAAGCTCAGGAAACACTTGAAATATATGCTCCGATCGCTCACCGTCTCGGTATCAGAGGCGTTAAGGAGGAGCTTGAGGATCTTGCAATCAGCTATCTTGATCCCGTTGCTTATAAGGAGATCAGAGACAGGCTCGAACAGCAGCAGTCAAAGAGGAAGGAATACCTTGACAGTATTCAGAAAAAAATCAGCGAGAGAATAAAGCTTGTTGTGCCGAACGCAAGCATTTCCGGCAGAATCAAGAGTGTTCACGGCATTTACCGTAAGATGTATATGCAGGGCAAAAGCTTTGATGAGATCTACGATATTTATGCCGTCAGAATAATTGTTGATGACGTTATTGACTGCTACAACTGTCTCGGAATAATTCACGATATGTTCAAGTCCATTCCCGGACGCTTCAAGGATTATATTTCAACGCCGAAGGCGAACATGTATCAGTCCCTGCACACGACGGTAATCGGCGACGAGGGAATACCGTTTGAGGTTCAGATAAGAACATGGGAGATGCACCGCACTGCCGAGTACGGTGTCGCCGCCCACTGGAAATATAAGCTCGGAATGAGCGGAAGACAGAAGTTTGAAGAGAAATTTTCCTGGATTCGCCAGCTTCTTGAAAGTCAGAATGTTTCCGAAAATCCGCAGGATATTGTGAACACGATAAAAACCGACCTTGTACAGGAGGAGGTTTTTGTGTTCACCCCAAAAGGAACGGTCATCAACCTCCCGGCAGGCGCAACCGTTGTTGACTTTGCCTATGCCATACACTCTGCAGTCGGCAACAGAATGGTCGGCGCAAAGGTTGACGGAAGAATCGTACCGATAGATTATGTTGTCAAAACGGGAGAGATTGTTGAAATCATTACTTCCTCTCAGCAGAATAAGGGACCGAGCCGGGATTGGCTTAAATTCGTCAAGACCAGCGGTGCAAGGAATAAAATCCGCTCATGGTTTAAGAAGGAGCGCAGAGAGGAAAATATTCTTGAGGGCAAGATGGAGGTTGAGCGTGAGTTCAAGCGCAATTTCATAAGGCTCAACGATCAGCAGTTTGACAAGTTCATCCTTGAGGTCGCTCAGCGTCAGCGCTTCAACAGCGCCGATGATTTCTTTGCGGCAATCGGCTACGGCGGCGTTTCCATTAACAAGATGATGCCGCATATCAAGGACGAGTACGTTAAGGAATTCAAGCAGACCGAGCCGGCTGAGGAGGACGTTATTAAGATAACAAAGCCTTCTCAGAAGAAGCGCGCAAAGAGTCAGGACGGCGTTGTTATCGAGGGAATAGACAATTGCCTTATCAAGCTTTCAAAGTGCTGCAGCCCTGTTCCGGGCGATAAGATTATCGGTTTTATCACAAGAGGTCACGGCGTTTCCATACACAAAAGGGACTGCACAAACGTGCCTAAGGTTATCGAGCTTGCCGATGAGCCTGACAGATGGATTCCCGCAGGATGGGACAGCTCCGTTAAGGAGGATTTCACAGCTACGGTTTCGATGACTTGTCTTGACAGAGTCGGACTTATGGCCGATGTTTCAAAGATGATCGCAGACATGAGAGTTATGATATACGGAATCAATACAAAGAGCAAAAAGGACGGCAGAGCATCGCTTGAATTGACAATCGGCGTCAACGGAATCGAGCACCTCAACGGTGTTATGGCGAAGCTCAGAAAGATAAACGGTGTTCTTGATGTTGAACGTTCCAACAGCTAAGGTAAAAAATAAGAGGTTTTGATATGAAAGCAGTAGTACAAAGAGTAACTTCGTCGGCGGTAGTCGTTGACGGCGAAACGATAGGAAAAATCGGCAAGGGATATAATGTTCTTTTGGGCGTTTTCCCCGACGATACAAAGAAGGATGCGGAAATTCTTGCCGCAAAGATAGCCAAATTGCGTATTTTTGAGGACGAGGATGAGAAGATGAATATGTCAATTCTCGATGTTGACGGCGAGGTTCTTGCAATCTCTCAGTTCACGCTCTGCGCAGATATCAAAAAGGGCAACAGACCTTCTTTTACAACGGCGGCGAAGCCCGACTATGCCAATGAGCTTTATGAATATTTCATGGAGCAGCTCAAGATAAACGGAATTAAAAAGGTCGAGCACGGTTCATTCGGAGCGGATATGAAGGTCGAAATTCACAACGACGGCCCCGTTACGATAATTATGGACACGACTATCTGGAACAAGAGGGATTAAAATGACTGTTGAAACAATGGCGCTGGGACCTGTCAGCGCAAACACATATATTGTAACGGACGATATTAGCTGCGAAACGGCGATAATTGACTGCGGCGAATGTACGCCTGAGCTTATCAGCAAACTCAACGGCAAAAATGTTAAATATATCCTGCTGACCCACGGTCATGCGGATCATATTCTCGGCGTATATGACCTCAAACAGGCTTTTCCCGAGGCAAAAATTGTAATTCATAAAAAAGATGCGGATTGCCTTACCAACGAGATGATGAGTATTGCATTCAGCATTGCGCCGCATATGCAGAAAAATATCGAGCCGGATATCACGGTGGAGGAGGGAGATGTTATTTCTCTCGGAAGCCTTGAATTTAAGGTCATGCATACTCCCGGACACACAATGGGCAGTGTTTGCTATTATATCGAGAGCGAGCGCACGCTGTTCACCGGCGATACGCTTTTCTGCCTTACGACCGGAAGAACCGATCTTTTCGGCGGCAATGACGATGATATGTATGCTTCAATCAAGCGGCTTTATGAAATGCCCGGTGAATATACGGTTTATCCCGGTCACAACAGAGCCACGACTATGGAATATGAGCGCAGAAGAAACAGATATATGAGGAGATTTAAATGATACTCAGGGTCGTTAATCACAAATTTCATTATGAAACAGAAAACCTTTGCAGGGTTTTCTTTCCCTATGAGACGATCCGTGTCATAAATGACGAGTCCGATGAAACGGACGATATAACCGTTGTTACTTCAATGAGCGGCGAATATGTTGTCGGTGTTTCGGCCAATATAAACGGAACAACGGGCGAGAAGAAAAAGACGGTTGCCGACTATGACGACTGCGAGAGAGAAATGGCAATTTTGCTGTTTTCGCTTCTTTCCGATATAACCGGCTATGTGCCGAAATGGGGCATACTGACGGGTGTAAGACCGTCAAAGCTGATGAATTCGCTTATTAAGGATTACGGTGATAACGGCGCAAAGGCGTATTTCACGGATAAGCTCCTGGTTTGCAAAAATAAAACCGAGCTTGCCTATTCCGTTGCCAAGGCCGAGGAAAAAATAATGTCACTTTCCGACGAGAAAAGCTTCAGCCTGTATGTTTCCATACCGTTCTGCCCGACAAGATGCAATTATTGCTCATTTGTTTCCCATTCGATTGCACAGGCAAAGAAGCTATTGCCCGATTATGTCGAAAATCTCTGCAAGGAGATAAAGCAGACTGCTGAGATCGCAAACGGCCTTGGGCTGAGGCTTGAATCTATCTATTGGGGCGGCGGCACTCCGACAACTCTTTCGGCGGAGATGCTTGAAAGAATTTGCGCCGAGATAAATAATGATTTTGACCTTTCACATTTAAGAGAATACACGATCGAAGCCGGCAGAGCCGACACGGTAACCGCCGAAAAGCTCAGAGTCATCAAAGCGGCGGGAGTCGGCAGAATAAGCATAAATCCGCAGACCTTTAACGATGATGTTCTCAAAGCCATTGGCAGAAGGCACACCGTTGACGATGTTGTTCGTGTTTTCAATGAAGCGAGAGAACTCGGCTTTGACAATATAAACATGGATCTTATCGCAGGTCTGACGGACGATACATATGAGAGCTTTTGCAATTCGATTGACCGTGCGATAAGCATGAATCCCGAGAACATTACCCTCCACACGCTTGCTTTGAAGCGCTCATCAACTATTGTTACTCACGGTGTTGACGTTCAAAGCGGGGAAATTGCAAATAAAATGCTGGAATATGCTCAAAATCGGTTCTATTTCGAGGGGTATAAGCCGTATTATATGTACAGACAGTCGCGTTCACTCGGCAACCTTGAAAACGTCGGCTGGTGCAGGGACGGATTTGAATGTTTATACAATATTTTCATGATGGAGGAGTGCCATACAGTGCTCGCCGTCGGTGCGGGAGCGGTAACAAAGCTTAAAGATCCGAACAGCAGAAATATTGAAAGAATTTTTAATTATAAATACCCATATGAATATAATTCACGCTACGATGCTATTGCCGAGCGTAAGGATCAAATAAAGGAGTTTTACGGTAAGCTGAGATGAGAGGTAGCAAAATGGCATACAGAACTTTAAATGATATAAATAAAAGCGTTGCTTCGGATGTTGAGTCGTTTATCGAATCGGCAGAGGAGGGCTTTGACAGCTCTGTTTCTTCACTGGTCGGTAATTTCATTTCCGATTGCGACTGCGATATCGTTCTGCTTGCAGGCCCCAGCTCATCGGGAAAAACCACAACGGCAGGAAAAATTGTAGAAAAAATCAGGGACAGCGGCAGAAATGCCTATACACTTTCTCTTGACGACTATTATCACAACGCAGCCGATATTCCATTGACCGCAAAGGGTGTCAAGGATTTCGAAAATATCAATGCTCTTGATGTGGATTTGATTCACAGAAATTTTTCGGATTTAATTGAAAAAAGAGAAGCACTTGTGCCGGAATTTGATTTTATGAGCGGTACAAGGAAAGGCGAAATGAGACGCATTGAGCTTAAAAAGGACGATGTTATCATTGTTGAGGGATTGCATGCTCTCAACCCCGTTATTACCAATGGACTTGACGAAAGCCATATTTATAAGGTTTATATCAGCGTTTCATCGAGAGTGACGGATGACGAGGGCAGGGTGGTTTTCAGCAAGAGAAATCTTCGCCTTATCCGTCGGATGATAAGGGATTATCACTACAGAAACACATCGGTTGAAAAGACTTTTTCTCAGTGGCCGGAGGTTCTCAAGGGAGAGGATAAGTATATTTTCCCTTATGAGAAGAATGCACGCTACAGAATAGATTCGTTCCACCCGTACGAGTCGTGTATTTTCAGAAACGAAGCGGTTGAGCTGCTTGACACGGTTGGAAAGAGCAGCCGTTTTTATCCGCTTGCGGAACAGCTTAAAGAAGATTTTTCAAGGCTCAAGCCGATAGATATATCTAAAATGCCGAATGATTCGCTTTTGAGGGAGTTTGTGTGAGCTTACGGCAAAGCCGGCAGGAACTAATTTTGCTGCCAATTATGGCGGCAAGAAGGTTTCGGTGCCGAAATGAATATATATCAAACTTCTTTGGTGCGATGAAGGGCATCATACCCTAAGATAAGAGTGATAAAAGGAGCAATTCGTAGTGGTCGATGACTATATTGACCAAGGGTCAGAAGAAATCTACCAAGGCTTTTCTTGAGAGGAAGGCTGATAAGTTATCACCTCGAAAGCGTTTTTATCTGAGATATGGCATGAACGGTTGAAAAATTTAGAACATGCCTGTCACATCTTACTCCCCACACGAAATATTTGATAAACATATTGATAAATAAGGAAATATATGATAAAATAATTTCTGCCGTTTTTACAAGGGCATTAAAAAGTTAAAATTTTCTTTCTAAATATAACAGTATTGAACAGGAGGAAATACGATGGCTGAAGAAAAGTCGGGCGCAAGAAGTCAGTCGCTTCTCAGCGGAGCTTTTATACTCGTTGTTGCCACTGTTCTTGTCAAGGTTATCGGTGCACTGTTTAAAATCCCGCTTTCCATGCTAATCGGAGAGGTCGGACGAGGATATTTCAGCACGGCTTATGAAATATACACTCCTCTTTATTCTATCTCAATGGCGGGCTTGCCTGTTGCAGTTTCACGGCTCGTCGCAAAGGAGCGCTCGCTTGGGCATTTCCGTGATGTCAGAATGATAAGGCGTGTTTCGGCTCGTCTGTTTCTGCTGATGGGTGTTCTCGGGACAGTCCTTTTGATGCTTGTCGCTTATCCGTATACGAGGTTCATTGTCAAGTATGTTGAAAATGTTTACTGTGTACTTGCAATTGCGCCTTCGATTTTCTTTTGTTGCTGTATGTCAACTTATCGAGGCTACTACGAGGGTATGCAGAATATGCTTCCTACGGCAATTTCCGAAGTTATAGAGGTCGTCGGCAAGCTCATAGTCGGCCTGGGTGCGAGCTATGCGTTGCTTAAAAGTCAGCTTGCAAGATTTGAAGCAGGTCAGCCTGTTTTCGGAGCTGTTCGTGAAACGAAGGAGGACGCACTCGCTGCAATTTATCCTTATGCAGCAACGACGGCGGTTCTCGGGGTTACCTCGGGCACGGTTTTAGGACTTATTTATCTTATTATAAGGCATAGGTTGAAGGGTGACGGTATAACCAAAGCTCAGCTTCTTTCTTCTCCCAAACCTGCCGACGGTCAAACTCTTGCTAAAATAATAGTCATGACGGCTCTGCCCATTGCGGCAAGCTCACTTGTTACGAATATTACAAATCTGATTGACGCCGCAACCATTCAGGCTCGGCTTCAACATGCCGTCGAAAAAGCTCCCGATGTTATCTATTCCCTCTACGGGGCGGAATTCGATGAAATGAAGGTTGCCGATTCGCAGATCGTAAAATATATTTACGGTATTTATAACGAGGTTCTTGATTTTAAAAATCTTGTTCCGACGATTACCATGACGCTCGGAATCAGTGCCATTCCCGTCCTTTCGGCGGCGTGGGCCAATCAAAAGCGTCACAGCATTAAGCTGGCCGTTGAGTCGGTTATCAGAGTTACGATGCTTATTTCCCTGCCGACCGGATTCGGCCTGGCGGCGGTCTCGTATTCGCTTCTGGATATGTTCTATCCTGCCGCGACGGCGAGCATAGGCTCAACGATACTGGCTGTCTACGGCTGTACGATTTTCATTTTTGCCGTTTCTTCGCCGATTACAAGTATGCTTCAGGCTATCGGCAGAACCGATATTCCGTTGAAGTCGCTCGTCGTTGGAGCGGTTATCAAAATCGTTCTCAATTGTATTCTCATCGGCAATCCGCATATAAACATCAACGGTGCGCCTATCGCTTCAATTGCATGTTATCTTGTTGTTGTTATCATCAATTTGTACAGCATAATCAAGATTACGGAGGTTAAGATAAATTTCGGTTCCGTTTTTATCAAGCCCTGTATCTGCTCGGCTATCAGTGCATTTGTGGCTTTTCTGACAAATCTTGTTTTCGGAAAGTTCCTTGGCAGTCTCGGCAACACCGACAGTATGCTGAACGGCAATACGGTTGCTTTAATAATTGCGGTTATTGCGGCGGTCATTGCATATGTCATTACAATACTTCTTTTCAAGGGAATTTCAAAGGACGATCTTCTTATGATACCAAAAGGAGAAAAAATTGCCGAAACTCTTGAAAAACGTGGATTTTTAGGGTAAAATAATATGGATATGAAAAACAGTTTTAAATTCAAAGATAAATACAATGTTTATGATCTTGTGGAGATATTGAGAGTTCTCCGCTCTGAGGGCGGTTGCCCTTGGGATATCAAGCAAACGCATGAAAGCATAAAGAAAAATCTTATTGAGGAGACCTACGAGGCAATTGAGGCTATCAATAAGAAAGATCCCGATATGCTTCGCGAAGAGCTGGGTGATGTCCTGATGCAGGTCGTTTTCCATTCTCAGATCGAGGCGGAAAAGGGCGTGTTCGATATCGACGATGTTGCCGATGAGAACTGTAAAAAGCTTATTGAGCGTCATCCCCATGTATTCGGCGAGGTTAACGTAAACGGCGTTGACGATGTGCTGACAAATTGGGACGCTATCAAGCGCAAGACCAAGGGTCAGAAATCAACCTCGGAGGCTATTGACTCAATTCCGAGAGAGCTGCCGGCGCTTATGAGAGCGACAAAGGTTCAGCAGAAGGCGGCAAAGGCAGGCTTTGACTGGGATGATGTCGGCGGTGCTCTTGATAAGCTCAGTGAGGAAATTGCGGAGCTTAAAGCGGCAATCGCAAGCAACGATAAGGCGAACATAAATGAGGAGCTGGGCGATGTCCTGTTCTCGGCAGTCAATGTTTCACGCTTTGTCGATACGGACGCCGAGGAGTCGCTTACAGACGCAACAGACAAATTCGTCAGCCGCTTTAAAACTGTTGAAAAGCTCGCAAAGGAGCGAGGCATCGACATGAAGGAGTCCGATATTGAGACTCTTGACAGGCTTTGGGATGAAGCAAAACACTGATTTAAGTAAATGATAGCTTTGAAACGCCGCGGTGCATCGGCAGTATCAAAGATTTCATAATAAAAAACTGGAGGAATTACAATGAATAAGACAGAATTTATCAATGCAGTAGCCGCTAAGGGCGAGATGGACAAGAAGGCTGCCGAGAAAGCAGTTAACGCTGTTATCGCTGCAACAACAGACGCACTCAAGAACGGTGAGAAGATCCAGCTTGTCGGCTTCGGCACATTCGAGATCAGAGAGCGCTCAGAGAAGCAGGCTCGCAACCCGAGAACAGGCGAGACAATGACTGTTCCGGCAAGCAAGGTTCCGGCTTTCAAGGCAGGCAAGGCTCTCAAGGACGCTGTTAAATAATTCTCTTTTACTTCGATTGTATCGGGCAGGACATGTGCTTTTGTCCTGCCTTATCCAATTAAAATTAAAAGGAAGGCATCTAATATGAGACTGGATAAGTATCTCAAGGTTTCACGTGTTATCAAGCGCAGAACCATCGCAAACGAGGTCTGCGATGCAAAGCATGTCCTTGTCAACGGAAAAATCGCAAGAGCTTCCTATGACGTTAAGGAAAATGATATCATCGAGATAACCATGGGTTCAAATGTTACAAAAATACAGGTGACCAAGGTTTCGGAGCATGCCACAAAGGACGATGCGGCTTTGATGTACAAGGTCATAGATTAAATCAGAATATTATAGTATTTTTAATGCGCCGACCTCATATGTTTATATGAGGTGTTTTTTATGTCAGAAGCATTGATGCACAATATTGTTATAGAAAACCGACAGCGTTTGAGCGCAACGGGAATACAGAATGTTGACAGCTATGAGGATGACTGCATAGTTGCTCAAAGCGAGTGCGGCGAAATAATTATCAAGGGACATGACCTTAAAATTACCCGTCTTTCGGTTGAGACGGGCGATATGACGGTCGAGGGCGGTATTGATTCCGCGAGCTATAATGCGCCGAAGGTCAGCGGAAGCTTTTTTAGCAGGGTGTTCAAATGATTGAATATCTCCCGAAAACTTCCGAACAGCTCTTGACAATAATTTATTCCGTCGGAATCGGCTTTGCGCTCGGATTATTCTATGAATTTTTGAGATTATTTTTTTATCTGCTGTCAGGAAGCGATAAAAAATTCACTCTTTTAAGAGATATAATATTTTTACTTTTCGTCCTTACCGTTACATTCTTCTTTTTCCTTGTCCGCTGTAACGGCAGGGTGACTTTCTATTCCGTAACAGGTGAGGCAGTCGGCGGCCTTGCTGCGTTCAAAACTACCGATTCCTGCATGGCATTTTTAATCCGAAAAAAGCTGAGAAAGCTGAGAAAAAAACTTGAAAGACTTCCCGATATAGGACACAAGATATACGTTTTTACCGAAAAAATCAAAAAGAAACAAAAAAATATCGCAAAAGGTAAAAAAAATTCGGAAAATGACTTGCATAATCGGCACGATATAGTGTATAATCAATCCGTAACGGTGCGCCCGTTAATTGATGAAACAGAGAATCGAGGTGACTGAAATGGCAGAAAAGAAAAAGCGCAAGCGCAGCTTTATTGTTTCGTTTTGCATAATTGCTTTGTGCGCATATTTCGCCATTTCATTGATAACCATACATAGAAATATTAAAGAAACCAAAGCTGAAATTGCCAATGTCAAGGCGTCTTATAACGAGCAGGTTGCCGAAAACAACCGTATCAAAAAGCGCATTGGCGGCGGTGAAATAGATGAATACGTTGAGAAGGTCGCAAGAGATGAGCTTGGCTATGTTAAGCCCGGTGAGCATGTTTATTATGACGTCTCGGTGAATGATTAACGGTTCGGAAAAAAGAGGAGTACGCATTTTATGCAGTTGGAAGTTGGTTCAATAGTTGAGGGAAAAGTAACCGGTTTTACGTCTTTCGGCGCTTTTGTCGATCTTGACGGCGGCAAAAAGGGAATGGTACATATTTCCGAGGTCGCAACGGAATTCGTAAAGGATATCAAGGATCATCTCAAGGTCGGTCAGCAGGTAAAGGTAAAGATTCTTTCCATTGCGGACGACGGTAAGATAAGCCTTTCCATCCGAAAAGCAGTTGAACAGCCGAAAACCCCAAGGCCGAAGTCCAATCAGCCGAGGAGACCTGCGGCGAATGTTTGGCAGGGCAACAAGAGCACGGACAATCAGCCTCAGTCATTTGAAAGCATGATGGCAAAGTTTAAGCAGGTAAGTGACGAGAAAATGTCGGATCTGAAGCGTGACTCCAAGCACGGCGGCGGATATAACCGCCGAGGCACAAATAAGCTGTAATGTAATTTCAGGAGCAGGTTTCTGCTCCTGTTTTTTATATAAGAATAAATTCGACACAGATATTTCTTGCTTCTTATGCAGTGAAACAAAGATAGATTTTTGCTAACTTTTGGTCGATGTAGGCATCGACCACTACGAATTTCACTCTAACCATACCTCTGCGAAACATTATTATTTTGCACTTATTGTAGGGTGCAATGCCCACATTGCACCATGAACGTCTGACGAAATTATTTTTGAGGCAGACGCCTTACTTGCCTCTCTTACAGGGGAGGCGCGACGTAGGAACGACGGATGAGTTAAAGTTTGATAAAATTCTGCTTCTTTAGTCGCTTGCGGTGGAAGTGATAAATAAAAAGTATATTTATTATCCTCGCTTCTTAGAGCGAATTCCCGATAAAAACAAAATCAGGTGATATATTTGAGAGAAATTGATGTAAATAAAATAAGCGAGACAGTCGCAGAGCTTTGCGTCAAGGCGAACAAGCTTCTGCCCGATGATCTTGCCGAAACAATAGTCAATTGCCGCAAATGTGAAAAGAACAGACTTGCCGAAAGCGTTCTCGGCGATATCGAAGCCAATCTTGATGCGGCAAAGGAGCTTGATATTCCGATCTGTCAGGACACCGGAATGGCGGTTGTTTTTCTTGAAATCGGTCAGGACGTTCACTTTGTTGGCGGCAGCCTTAACGAAGCCGTAAACAAGGGCGTTCATGACGGTTATGTAAACGGCTATCTTCGCTGTTCCGTTGTCGGCGATCCGCTCAGACGTGTCAACACCAAGGACAACACGCCTGCCGTTATTCACACACATATCGTTGACGGTGAAAAAGTGAAAATCACTGTTGCGCCCAAGGGCTTCGGCAGCGAAAATATGAGCTGTCTTAAAATGATGACGCCGGCAAGGGGCAGGGAGGACATTATTGAATATGTTCTTTCGTGTGTCAGAACCGCAGGCGGAAATCCGTGTCCGCCAATCGTTCTCGGAATCGGAATCGGCGGCGATTTTGAGCAGTGTGCATACCTTGCCAAAAAAGCTCTTTGCCGAAGCGTTTCGAAAAAAAATCCCGATGAATTCTATGCTCAAATGGAAGCGGAAATTCTTGAACGCATAAATGCAGAGACAAATGTCGGACCGATGGGCTTCGGCGGCGACACAACGGCACTTTCCGTCGCCATCGAAACAGCACCGACTCACATTGCCGGATTGCCTGTAGCAGTTAATTTCGGATGCCATGTAACACGTCACTCTACAGCAGAAATTTGAAGTGATTTGACGGATCTTTTTCCGTTATACAGCCTAAAGCCCTCTCGGCATATAAGAATATAGCCTTCGAGAACCTTAAGCTGTCTAACGAAAAAATCTCTCGTCAAATGGTTTGCACCTTTTCCGTTATACAGCCTAAAGCCCTCTTGGCATATAAGAATATAGCCTTCGAGAACCTTAAACTGTCTAACGAAAAAATCCCTCGTCAAAAGGTTTGCATCTTTTCCGTAGTACAGCCTAAAGCCCTCTCGGCATATAAGAATATAGCCTTCGAGAACCTTAAACTGTCTAACGAAAAAACCCCTCGTCAAATGGTTTGCACCTTTTCCGTAGTACAGGTATATAAGAGTATTTGCGTGAAAACAGGTAGAATTTTGTGCTAAAAGATTATTCATATAAATATTAAATTGTTTTAAACTTGAGGTTATATAATGAAAATAAGATTTGTAATACCGTGCCTTTTGGGCTTGGAATCAATAATTGCCAATGAAATGAAAACACTCGGCGCAGAGGACGTTGTGTCCGAAAACGGCAGAGTTCTCTTTTCAGGCGACGAAGCTATGCTTGCAAGGGCGAATATCTGCTCCCGCTTTTCCGAGAGAATTCAGATACTCGTCGGTGAATTCTATGCCCGAAGCTTTGAGGAGCTTTTTCAGGGCACAAAGGCTCTCCCGTGGGAGGAATGGATCGGCGCATATGATGCATTTCCGGTCAAAGGTTATTCTCTTAATTCAACGCTTTTCAGCGTCAGCGACTGTCAGTCAATAATCAAAAAGGCGGTTGTTGATCGCATGAAGTCAAAGTATGGCATAAGCTGGTTTGACGAAACGGGATCTGTGCATCAGATTCAGTTCTCAATCATGAAGGACAAGGTCAGCCTTCTTCTTGACACAACAGGTGCAGGGCTGCACAAGAGGGGATACCGTCCGCAGGCGAATGCCGCTCCTATCAAGGAAACGCTTGCCGCCGCACTGTGCGACCTTGCGAGACTTCGCCCTTATCATACGCTTTATGACCCAATGTGCGGAAGCGGTACAATTCTTATCGAGGGCGCAATGATGGTTCATAACATTGCTCCCGGAGTGAACAGATATTTCTCCGCAGAACGCTGGGATGTCATCGACGAAAAGGTTTGGACGGACGAGCGCAACCGTGCGAGAGACCTCGTAAATTACGATACGGATTTCATTGCTTACGGTTCGGACATTGATGAGGAAGCACTTGAAATTGCAAAAATAAATGCCAAACGTGCAGGCGTTGAAAGAAAAATAAAATTTGAAAAAGCTGATATTCGAAACTTTGAACCTAAGAGCGAAAAGGGTACGGTTATCTGCAATCCGCCATACGGCGAGCGACTGCTTGATATTGAAAAGGCACAGAAGCTTTACAAGATTATGGGCGAGAAATTCATAAAAAAACACGGCTGGTCGTATTATGTTATAAGCCCGTCCGAGGAGTTTGAAAAGGAATTCGGGAGAAAAGCGGATAAGCGCCGAAAACTCTATAACGGCATGATAAAATGTCAGTTGTTTATGTATTTTAAGTGATTTTGGAGGTATTTAGTAATGAAGCACCTTTTTTTAATCAATCCGAATGCAGGTAAAGGGAAGGCCTTTGAAACGGTTATGCCAAAGATTAAAGAAGCAACTGCCGAAAGAAATATGGATTATAAGGTCTATGTCAGCAAGTCATCGCAGGATACGCACGACTATTGCAAAAAGATAGGTGAGAGCGGCGAGAAAACAAGAATATATGCTTGTGGCGGTGACGGAACGATATATGATATCGTCAATGCGATTTATGGCTACAATAACGTTGAGTTTGCCGCTGTTCCTCTCGGTTCGGGCAATGATTTTATCCGTATCTTCGGAACAAAAGAGCAGTTTATGGATATAGGCGCTCAGATTGACGGAACGGCAATAAAAATTGACGCCATTAAGTGCGGCGACAGAATTGCTGTCAATCAGTGTTCTATGGGCTTTGACGCCGAGGTTTGTTCCAAACAGGCGGATTTCAAAAAACTTCCATGGCTTACGGGTGAATCGGCTTACACGGCTTCACTTTTCTATTGTCTTAAATCAAAAACATCTAACCGCTTCACAATTACAATAGACGACGGAGAGCCGATAACGGATAATTTTGTTTTTGCCTTCTGCGGAAACAGCCGCTTCTACGGAGGAGGGTACCAGGCGGCGCCGTATGCTGTTCCCGATGACGGACTGCTCGATTTTTCAATTGTCAAAGCTATGAAGCTCCCGAGGCTTATCACTCAGGTCGGGAACTACAAAAAGGGCAGACATTACAAATGGCCGGAGACTACATATGTCAGAGGAAAAAAGATGACGGTTCACAGTGATACTGCGGCTTCTGTCAATGTTGACGGCGAATGTGATCTTGTCACGGACAGCACGTTTGAAATCATCCCGTCTGCATACAGCTTTGTTATTCCTACGACCTCAAGCTATATTGAAGACAGAAAAAGCGGAACGATTTCCGATAAAATAGGTGTGGAAATCAAATAAAAGGAAATAATAAAGTGACTGCGATTATTAAAACGCAACTCTTTTATTTCGGTGAACACTATGGATATTTTTAATGCATTAACCATGATCGGCGGATTGTGTCTGTTCCTGTTCGGCATGAACGTTATGGGACAGGCACTGGAGCGCCGTGCAGGTAACAGCCTGCGAAACACGCTTGAAAAGCTTACATCAAATAAAATAGCCGGCTTCCTGACCGGTCTCGGCGTCACTGCTGTCATTCAGAGCTCGTCCGCGACTACGGTCATGGTGGTCGGTTTTGTCAATTCGGGGCTTATGACACTCAGGCAAGCCATCAATGTTATCATGGGTGCGAATGTCGGCACAACTGTGACAGGCTGGGTGCTCTCTCTCGGCGGAATCAGCAGCGATAATGTTTGGATAAGACTTCTTAAGCCGAGTTCATTTACACCGGTGCTTGCCCTTGTCGGAATTGTGATGTACCTTTTCATGAAGGACAAGAAGAAAAAGGACAGCGGTGCAATTCTGCTCGGATTTTCGGTGCTGATGTTCGGTATGGAAACAATGTCATCTGCCGTGTCGGGTCTTTCTGAGGTTCCCGAGTTTCAACAGCTTTTTGTGATGTTTAAAAACCCTCTTTTGGGACTTCTGGCAGGTACTCTTTTGACGGCACTGATTCAGTCAAGCTCAGCTTCGGTCGGTATTTTGCAGGCGCTGACCGTCACCGGACAGGTTTCAATCGGTGCGGCAATTCCGATTGTAATGGGTGACGGTATAGGAACATGTGTCACGGCAATGATATCGGGAGTCGGAACAAAGAGAGAGGCAAAGCGTGCCGCAACGGTTCATTTGCTGGTAAACGCTATCGGCTCAATTGTTTGGGTAACGGTATTCTGGCTGATTAAAGCATTTTTGAAGCCTGCTTTTTTAGATTCGCCGGCAACGTTTGTCGGAATCGCTATAATAAATACAGGCTTCAAGGTGTTGAATACGGCGCTGTTTCTGCCGCTTTCGGGAGTCCTGGAAAAGCTTGTGTGCAAGCTTGTTCCGGATTCGAAGGATGAAGAAGAGAGCACGGAGCTTGACGAGCGACTGCTCTTTACACCGACGCTTGCCATTCAGCAATGCAGCGTGAAGGAAATCGAAATGGCTCGTAGAGCGGCGCGGGCTCTCAAAAACAGCGTGACGGCAATCAAGGCATACTCTCATGAACTTGCGGAGAACATAAGAGCGGACGAACAGCGCTGTGACCGCTATGAAGATATGCTTGCGACCTACCTTGTCAAAATCGGTGCGGAACGGCTTTCTGATCGTGACAGCGAGGAAGCAAACATGCTGTTGAAGTTGCTCGGTGATTTTGAAAGAATCTCCGACCATGCCGTGAATTTGCTTGAATCCGCTGAGGAAATGAGAGACAAAAAGCTTGCATTTTCAGCGGAAGCAGCAAGGGATTTTGAAATCATTTCCTCGGCGGTCAATGAAATACTTGACCTTTCAATCGATGCGTTTATTAACAACGACCGTGCTAAGGCGGAGGACGTTGAACCGCTGGAGCAGGTCATCGACGAGATGAAGGAAAATATGAGGACAAGCCACGTTCTTCGTATGAGAAACGGCGAGTGCAGCATGGAAATGGGCTTCGTCTGGTCTGATATACTGACGAATTTCGAGCGTGTCTCCGACCATTGCTCAAATATAGCAGGCTGTGTTATTGATACGGCGGAGCACACTCTGAATCTCCATGAGACGCTTGGTAATTTCAAACATAACAGTGAAGAATTTGAAGAAAGATACAAATATTATTTAAAAAAGTACAGCACAATATAATAATTAAAGGTTGCTCGGAATTGACCGTGCAACCTTTTTTATGTGCGATATTTTATTTTACAATACTGACGGTATATCTGCCGTTGAACGTTACAACACGCTCCGCCTTAGATATATCGGCTTTCGGAGGATAATCCGTCGAAACGATCTGTGCACCGCTGTTTAGGGCAATCTGCGAATCCGTTTCCTTATATGAGCCGTAATTATCCGATCTCGTTCTTATTATAAGATTCTTTTCAAGAACCTCGTCTGCCTGAGTTTGAATATCTTTGGTCTTGTTGATGAGCAGAAATGACGCATAGTCCTTATCACGGCTGTCATAGCGAAGCATAGGAAACATGACCTGGGATTTAATTGAAGTGTCTTGCGCAATGTATTTGTCTGTCACGGTTGTATCATGCAGAAGAAGCATAACATGACCTCTTGTTTCGTTGAGTGTCATCCAACCGTCGGCCTCACGCATCTCCTTGAGTGATGAATGATTTCCCATCATGTCGGCAGGGGTTATGAGCGTGTCGCCGAAGATTTCTTTTGCCTGTTCCCCAAGCTCATTGGCATAAGCGCAGGAGAAATAGCGCATATTCTTATCCGGAATGAAAACCTTTTTCGGTTCAATGATGATTGTAACGGGGAGATGATTAGGGTTTGCATCTGACCAAAGCTTGATTTCTTTCAGCGCAAGCGCAAAATCATAGCAATGGGTTGGACTGTCAAGAACAGGTGCATGGGAGCAAACGAAGCTTGTCTTGCCGTCACTTACAACCGTTTCAACATCAAGCTCAACGCTTCTGACTCCGAGATTGAGCTGATCGGTCAGATAGTCTGCCGAGAATTTAGCCTTTTCGGCTTTGACGAGACCGAACGTTACGGTCGAGGCATCCCTAAAAAGCTTTTGCCTTGCCGGAACACATTCTTTCTGATAACTGTTGTGAGTGCCGAGAAACGAAACTTCATTGTATTTTACTCCGTCGGCGCAGGCTTTATCGAGGTCAAAATCACAGAATGAATTTTCGTCAACCTTAGTGTAATTCCCGCTCTTGTAATCCTTTTCAAGCTGTTCGATTCGGTCGAGCTGTTCCTGAATGTCAATCTGCTTCTGTTCCTGAACCTGTTTTATCATGGCAGGGTATGTAAAAACAAAGCAGAGAACGAGAGAAAGAAGTGCGGAAATATATTTCGTAATATATTTCATTGTCAACAGTCCTTTATTCAATAAGATTATTTGCTGATAAAAGGGCGGTCATTGAGCCGCCCTTAAACATTTATTTACCGTGGTTTGCGGGATTTCCGCAGCACTTTTTATACTTTTTGCCGCTTCCGCAGGGGCAGGGATCGTTCGGACCGGGAGCAGCTTTTTTGCGCACTGTTCTGCCCTTTTCGCTTCCGTCGGAAGCACCGCTCTCGCTTGTGACCTTGGCTGCCTGCTCACGCTTTGTGTCCTCCTCACTTCTGATACGGACGGTGAGCATTTGACGGACGGTGTTCTCACGAATTGAGTTGCTCATCTCATCAAACATATCGTAGCTTTCCATTCTGTATGCAACAACGGGATCCTGATTACCGTAAGCACGGAGGTTGATACCTCTCTTAAGCTCTTCCATTGCGTCGATGTGATCCATCCAGAAGGTGTCAACGTTTCTGAGAAGAATCATGTGCTCAAGGCTTCTCATAATTTCGGGAGTGAACTCCTTTTCACGGGCTTCATAGCGCTCGTGGCCTCTGTTAATGAGCATTTCTCTTGCTTCGTCACGGTCAAATGCGTCAATATCCTCAAAGTCGTCCGGCTCTGTAATCCAGCCGAGATACTTTTCCTTAAGGCCTGCGATGTTCCATTCATGCTTCGGGAGAGCCGATGCACAGTAGAAATCTATTGATTCGGTCACGGATTCGTCAAGCATCTTGAGAATCGAAGCTTTGAGATCCTCGCCGTCGAGAACACGGTTACGCTGCTCGTAGATAAGCTCTCTCTGACGGTTCATAACGTCGTCATACTGGAGAACGTTCTTACGGATTGCAAAGTTCTGAGATTCCTTCTTCTTCTGAGCGGATTCGATTGAACGTGAAACCATCTTGGAATCGATCGGCATATTCTCATCTGCACCGAGGGTGTTCATAACGCCCTGAAGTCTTTCGCCGCCGAAGAGACGCATAAGGTCATCCTCAAGCGAGAGATAGAAGCGGCTTTCACCGGGATCGCCCTGACGACCCGAACGGCCTCTCAACTGGTTGTCGATACGGCGTGAATCGTGACGCTCTGTGCCGATGATGTAAAGTCCGCCTGCTTCACGAACCTTTTCGGCTTCCTCTTTAATAGATTCTTTAAATGAGCTTTCAAGCTCTGCATATTCTTTTCTTGCGGCGATGATTTCCTCGTCGTCTGTCTCGGCAAAGCCTGTTGCCTCAACGATCATTTCCTCGGAATAGCCCTTGCGACGCATAGCGGCTTTTGCGAGAAACTCTGAGTTACCGCCGAGCATGATATCGGTACCACGGCCTGCCATGTTGGTGGCAATTGTAACGGCGCCGAACTTACCGGCCTGAGCTACGATCTCTGCTTCCTTTTCGTGGAACTTGGCATTGAGAACCTCATGCTTAATTCCTCTTGATTTAAGAAGCTTGGAAAGAACCTCCGATTTTTCGATTGAAACAGTACCGACGAGCACTGGTTGACCCTTTTCGTGGCACTCCATGACCTGATTGATGAGTGCATTGTACTTGGCAGCCTCGGTCTTGTAAACAAGGTCGTGATTGTCAATACGGATCATCGGCTTGTTAGTCGGGATTTCAACAACGTCGAGTGAGTAGATCTCCTGGAATTCCTGACTCTCCGTCATAGCTGTACCGGTCATACCGGAAAGCTTCTTGTAAAGACGGAAATAGTTCTGGAAGGTGATGGTCGCAAGAGTTTTACTCTCGTGCTCAACCTTAACGCCTTCCTTCGCCTCGATAGCCTGATGGAGACCCTCGTTATATCGTCTGCCGAGCATGATACGGCCTGTGAATTCATCAACGATAAGAACCTGATTGTCCTTAACAACGTAGTCGATGTCACGGCGCATAACGCCCACAGCCTTGATGGCTTGATTGATATGATGGAGGAGAGTCATGTTCTCTGCGTCCATGAGGTTTTCAACGTTGAAATAAGCTTCAGCCTTAGCAATACCGCTCTTGGTAAGAGAGGCTGTTCTTGCCTTTTCGTCAACAATGTAATCGCCGTCGGCAACGTCCTCGGCGTTCTGTTTGGAGTCGATCTCCTTAACAACTGCTTTTGTAAGAGTGTGAACGAAGTTGTTTGCAAGGGTGTAAAGCTCTGTTGACTGGTCGCCTCGGCCGGAAATAATAAGCGGAGTACGAGCCTCATCAATGAGGATTGAGTCGACCTCATCGACGATTGCAAAGTTATGTCCTCTCTGAACCTTGTTCTCCTTGTACGGAACCATGTTGTCACGAAGATAGTCAAATCCCATCTCGTTGTTCGTTCCGTAGGTTATATCAGCGGCGTAAGCTGCCTTACGCTCATCGTTGTCAAGTCCGTGAACGATAAGGCCTACCTTGAGACCCATGAACTTATAAAGCTTGCCCATCCACTCGGAGTCACGGCGTGCAAGGTAATCATTGACCGTAACAATGTGAACTCCGTCACCCGAAAGAGCGTTGAGGTAAGCGGGGAGGGTAGCAACAAGAGTTTTACCTTCACCTGTTTTCATTTCGGCAATACGTCCCTGATGAAGAACAATACCGCCGATGATCTGAACCGGGAAATGCTTCATGCCAAGAACACGCCATGAAGCCTCACGGCAAGCGGCAAAAGCCTCGGGAAGAATATCGTCGAGCGTTTCGCCGTTTGCAAGTCTCTCCTTGAATTCGGGAGTCTTTGCCTGAAGCTCTTTGTCCGTGAGCTTTGCATACTCCTCTTCAAGGGCAAGAACCTTATTTTTTATCGGGACTACCCGCTTGACTTCCTTAGCGGAATAATCTCCGAAGATTTTTTTAAGAAGACCCATATTTTCATTCCTTTCAGAAATTGAATTTAAATTAGTTTCTTCACGGAAGAATGAGGTACAATGTGCAATCTCAAATCAAGGCTTCCCTTTGAGAGGAAGGCTCGTCAAAAATGTCTGAAAGTTGTCAACAAAGTACAATATTTCAAAGTTTTTCGTGAAGAGTCTTATATTAACCTATTAAATATATCACAAAAAAGCAAATTATACAAGACTTTCGTCAAAGTTGATTGTAATTTCTTTGTGCGGCAGAGTCAACTGTTTGTATTCCACTCCTGCGGCGTCAAACATACGCTTGGAGGCAAGGTTGCCGCTCGTTCCGTTATACTTGTCAGAAAGGTAGAAAACCTTTTTGATTCCGCACTGAATTATTGCCTTGGCGCACTCGTTGCAGGGGAAAAGAGCAACATAAACGCTGCATCCGTTCAGCGGAGCGCCGGCGTTGTTGAGTATTGCGTTAAGCTCGGCGTGGCAAACATACGGATATTTTGTGTCGTAGTCGTTATCTGCGGTTCTGTCCCACGGGAAGGAGTCGTCGCTGCAACCGAGCGGAAAGCCGTTATAGCCGACCGACATGATTTTTTTGTTTTCATTTACAATACAGGCACCTACCTGTGTGTTTGGGTCCTTACTTCTCTTCGCGGCGAGCAAAGCAACGCCCATGAAGTATTCATCCCACGAAATATAATCCTCTCTTTTTGACATTGTTTTCCCTCTCAATCTGCTTTTATTCTGCGTTTATTCTAACAATACGGTTTATCGCCGTACCGTCCTCGGCAAAATTTGATACAAGAACCGTTTGGTTGCTGATAAAGCAATAATTGCATATTCCGCTGTTGAAAATGTCGCTGTCGGAAATAATGCTTGCTTTGCCGCTTTCTGTGTTGTAGATTACCATTGCCTGCTTACCGCTGCCGCAGAAAACAACAAAGTTTTTGCCGCTCGGCGAAGCAATGAAGCCTGAAAGCGATTCAAATTTCGTTTTTTTACCGGACACTGTCTCGCCCGTGTAAATGTCGGTGAATTCCGTTGTCGACGGGTCAAAGATGAAATGATCGCTTACAATATAATCCGAGAACTTTCCGCTGAACTTTTTAAGCGGCTCGTCCTTTTTGCCGTTTTTAACAAGCTTGAAGCCGTCATCGGCGTTCGCAAAGCAGTAATACGCGCCGTCCTTTTCACGGAACTGATATGACGGGGAATTGACAAACTCTGTTGACTCCGCTTTTCTGACGCTTCTTGAGCTTTCAACCGACATGAAGTCATAGAGAACCGTCTCTGCGTTGGTGTCGTGATATCTCGTCGAAGCGAACCAATCGTATTTGCTCATGCTGTTTACGGAGCTGTCGGTGAACACCGTCCACGTTTCGTTCTGAGTTGCGTCCTCCTGAACCGTTCTGTCCCTTGAGGAAACGATCAGGGTTGCCGTTCCCGAATTCATATCAAATGAATATATGTCGGAATATGTTTTGTCAACCTTGTAAGCGTCCTCGGCTTCCATGTCAAGAAGCAGAATATAATCTGTCCTTGCCGACTCTTTGTAAGAGGACGGGCAGTCCATAAGACGGGCAAAAACATAGGAAAAGGTCTGAACATCGCTTTCCTGCTTGGAATTAAAAAGTCCGTAGCCGATAGTGCCGACATCTGTATCCTCAAGATAATAGAGTGTCATCGGGATTTTCTGATAGCTGCAGGTTATGCTTATTTTTTTCGTTCTTACATTTGTAATCTCAACAAATTCCTTGTCGGAATATTTGAAATATTTGATTTTTCCGTCGGGGTAAGTTTCGTAGAAAACATTTTCCTGCTGAGTTTGAACAAGCGGATAGTCGGACTTGTATTCCATGCTTACAACAGATGAAAGCGGTTCTCCGCCGTCGATTTTCATTCCGCCGAAAAGCTTGCCTGTGAAGCTCTTGCTGAATGTAAGCCCCGTAAAAACAAGGCAGACGGCAAGCACGGCCGAAAGAATTATGATAACTTTTTTATTTTTCTTTGTCATTGTAAATCCCTCTTATTTTAAAACAAGTTCGACCGGACAGTGATCCGAGCCGTAAATTTCCGAATGTATTTTAACGCTTTCAAGCCTCGGTTCAAGAGCCCTTGAAACGCAGAAATAGTCGATACGCCAGCCGACGTTCTTTTCTCTCGCCTTGAATCGGTATGACCACCAGCTGTAGGCGTTCTCAAGGTCCGGGTAAAAATAACGGAAGGTGTCAATAAATCCTGCGTCGAGCAGCTCGCCGAATTTTCCTCGCTCTTCATCGGAGAAGCCCGCATTACCTCTGTTCGTTTTCGGGTTTTTCAGGTCAATTTCATTGTGGGCAACGTTGAGATCACCGCAGAAAACAACCGGTTTCTTCTTCTGAAGCCTCGAGACGTAAGTTCTGAAAGCGTCCTCCCATTTCATACGGTGGTCGATTCTTTTCAGTCCGTCCTGAGCGTTCGGAACGTACTCCGTGATGAAATATATATCATCAAATTCGAGCGTAATAAGTCTACCCTCGGTGTCAAGCTCCTCAATTCCGAGACCGTAGCTGACGCTTAGCGGCTCATCCTTGGTGAATATTGCAGTACCTGAATAGCCCTTCTTCAGGGCATAGCTCCAATATTGACGGTAGCCGTCAAGCTCCAAAACGAGCTGACCCTCCTGCATTTTAGTCTCCTGAAGGCAGAAAATATCTGCGTTCAGCTCATTAAAAACGTCCATAAAGCCCTTGTTCATACAGGCTCTTATGCCGTTGACGTTCCATGAAATAAATTTCTTGCTCAAATGAACACCGCCTAATATAGATGTTAATTACAGTGAAAAAATTTTGCCTCCCATGCAGGGCAGCAAAGCGGCACGATGGTAGTTGAACTTCCGGCGGACGTTCGGAGCCGGAGCGTGACCGAGCCGCAGTGAGACGCTGTCAGCGAAGCTGACTGAGGGAGTGGAATTTCATCAAACTTAAACTCCCTCCGTCACGACTTCGTCGTGTCACCTCCCTCAAGAGGGCGGCCACGAATATTCAGCGTCGAAATAAAATGTTATCAGACTTTCTCGGTGCGAGTGGTAATCGCACCCTACAATTTGTCAAAATAAATGCACATTTCGTAGGGGTCGATGCCCACATCGACCCAAGGCCGGAAGAAACTCTACTCGGCACCCCTGTAGGGGAGCGTATGTAAAAGTTTAAGAACTTTTAAATAGCCCCATTCCGCACACAAAATGTATTATAGCATACATATAAATAAAAATCTATGAAAAAGATATGAATTTTTAGCTCGAAATAAAAAATTTCAAAAAATGTATAAATATACTGGATTTTATAAAAAATATGTGATATAATACACCCGTCTATGACAAATCTAAACGAATTTTAAAAGAATTGGGGTAAGTAATTTATGAAAAAGACAGTTATCCAGTGTGTGACTGCGTTGCTTTGCGTTATCGCAGTTGCAGTTACATCTGTAATCAGCGTTGGTAAGATAAGCACGGCCAAGGTTGACGCTGCTAAGGCTGCTGCGGCAAATTCTTCAACCTCCGGTGATCCGTCTGCTAATCCTTCGGCTGATCCGACAAATCCGGCAGACCCGTCTGCTGATCCTTCGGCAACGGATCCGTCAAATGCTGCAGATCCTTCGGCAACAGATCCGTCAAATCCCGCTTCTCCGGCAACTCCGTCGGCATCAAAGCCCGGCAAATCCGGAACAGCTTCCAAGGTTCCTTCAACTGCAGCCGATATCGCAGCATATTACAATGCTGCCGTTAACAAGGCAGTTAACTCCAAGGCAGGCTTCTCAAAGAAGAGAGTTACTTCTATCAGCAACCTCAACGGCGGAAAACTCATGGAGATGAAGATAGTTGTTGATACAGTTAACGACTTCCTCGGAGTAGGTACTACCAACTATAAGAACACAAAGGGCAAGGTTGGCGAGATTTCAAAGGCTTCTCTTTCCGCAAACGATATTTCTTCACCGACATGCAAGCAGAGCGGCGATAATTACGTTATCACCATGACCCTTAAAAACGGCACAAGCAAGGCAAGCTCGGCAGGTAAGAGCGATTCAACAGCTCTTGCAAGAACCGGTCTCTACTCGGGTGTAGGCGACAAGAAGGCTTATGATTATAAGAATGCGGGCAATATTTTTGACGGCCTTAACAATGCCGACGGTGCTTCCGTTGAAAGCGTTGTTGAGAACAACAAGAATATCAAGATCACCGCAACGATCAACTCAAAGACAGGCAATCTTGTCTCGCTCCACATTTCCTATGACTGGGATGTTGCTCTTACAAAGGTTAAATACACAATAGTTACAATCAAGTCTGCAACGGGTGACGCAAAGACATCTGTTGACTTCACAAACTTTGTATTTTAATTAAATACGCACATTACCTTCCTCTTGAAAAAGGGGAAGGTTTTTTGCTTGTTATATAATACTTATTTTTTTGTATAAATTTAATATTTTATATTGCATGATACTGCAATATATGTTAAAATAGCAAAGATAGAATTATAGTTATCTGTCAAATTGACATCAAGGAGTTTTTATATGGCAAGCACTTCGAAAAAAGCTGCGTCAAAGGCTTCCCACAGCGACGTGATGCAGGAAAAATTTGTCGAATCCAAAGAGTTTCGTATGTTCTGTCTGGCAGGACTCGGACAGGGCATGATCTACAGTGTAATGTCCTCCTACATCTCGGACTTTTACACCAACGTTATGAAGCTCCCTCTTATTTTTGTTCTTCTGCTCATGCTTTTGGCAAGAGTTTGGGACGCCATCAATGATCCTCTCATGGGTATGATCATTGACCGCCACACAACACGCTGGGGCAAGATGAAGCCGTATATTGTGTTCATGTCGGTTCCCATTGCGTTACTTACCTTCCTTATGTTCTATTATCCCGACCTTGACAAAACAGGTCTGATGATTTATGCAGGCGTTGTTTACGTTCTTTGGGGCATGATTTACACAGCGGCAGACGTTCCTTTCTGGAGTCTCCCGAATGTTATGACTCCCAATCCGAATGAGCGAGGCAACCTTATTTCCGTTGCCCGTACCTTTAACGGTATCGGATCGGCTGTTCCTATGGCTCTCTATCTTGTTGCGGGCTTGGTTCTCCCGGGACTCTGCGCTAAGATGCAGGCGTCGGATAACGATTTGGTTCAGACCTTCTTCAATAAATTCACGGTTGTTGTCGGAAATACAATAAACTATGATAAAATGAAATACATATTGATTGCCGTGTTTGCTGCGGTAATCGGCGTTATTCTTTATGTCAGTTCATATCCGCACGTTAAAGAGCGTGTTGTTATTCCCGATAAAAAATCCGTCAAGGGAGAGCCCTCACAGCTTTCGAGAATATTCAAATGCAAGCCGCTTATGCTTGTTATCGTCATGGGTATTCTTTCATCCGGCAGATATATGCTTCAGGCGGCTTCGGTTCATGTTGCACGTTATGCGGTATATATCGGCGGAGACCTCAGCACAATGACGGGACTTGAAAGATCCGAAGCTATTTCAAAGAGTATCGGAACTGTCAGCACGATTCTTTCGGTTTGCTCGGCAGTCGGAATGTTCGGTGCAATGCTCTTTATGCCTGCACTTATAAAAAAGTTCAATTATAAACAGATTGTTGTAACAACATGCACCTTGGGCTTCGTTGCAAGTCTTTTGACCTCCTTGGTCGGCTACTTTGTTGTTGCGGGAAAGCTCAGCTTCTTTATCTGCATTCCGTTCCTCGTTATTTCTGCTGTTCCGCTCGGTGTTCTCAATGTCGTATCATATGCGATGATTGCCGACAGCCTTGACTATATGGAGTGGGAGACAGGCTACAGAGAAACGGGTCTCGGCTCGGCATGCCAGGGATTCGTCAACAAGCTCGGCAATGCCCTCGCAACGGCAGGTATTATAGTTATGTATCTTGCAATAGGTCTTAACCCGGAACAAATGCTTGCAAAGGAAGCGGCCGTTGCCGCAACGGATCTTTCGATGACTATGAGATATGCAATGTTCTCACTTATTTCTATCGTTCCCGGTATCAGCCTTCTTCTCAGCACGATTCCGATGAAGTCATATGATCTTGTCGGCAAAAAGATGGAAAAGATTACGCTTGAGCTTGCCGAAAAGAGAGAGGAACGCGGAATTCACATCGGTTAATTATTATTGAATATATTATCGGAGGTTTCAGTATGAAATACATTGATTTTGACGAGTCAAGAGAGCTTGACCTCATTCCGATCGGCAGAGTTGCAATCGACTTAAACCCGACGGACTACTACAACACGCTTGACAAGTGCGAAAACTACAAGAAATATGTCGGCGGTTCTCCTGCCAACATCGCTGTAGGCCTTGCACGCTTGGGTAAGAAGGTCGGCTTCATCGGCAAGGTTTCCGATGATCAGTTCGGCACATATGTTGAGGATTTCTTTGCAGGCGAGGGAATCGACATTTCCCACGTTACTCGCACAAAGGGCGGCGAAAAGCTCGGTCTTACATTCACCGAGATTAAGTCGGAGCACGAAAGCAGCATCCTCATGTACCGTGACGGAATTGCAGACCTTATGCTCCACCCGGACGATGTTGACGAGGACTACATAAAGAGCGCAAAGGCTATTCTCATCAGCGGCACAGCCCTTTCGCAAAGCCCGTCAAGAGAGGCTTGCCTTAAAGCAATGTATCTTGCCAAGAAGGTCGGCACAAAGATTATTTTTGATATCGACTATCGTCCTTACAACTGGAAAAATGCAGACGAGATCGCAATATATTATTCGATCGTTGCTTCGAGCAGTGACATGGTAATGGGTTCCCGTGAGGAATTTGACCTTACCGAGGCTATTTCCGCTCCCGGCAGAACCGACAGAGAGACAGCCGAGCACTGGATGAAGATGGGTAATAAAATCGTCATCATTAAGCACGGCAAGGAAGGTTCAACGGCTCACACTGCCGACGGCGAGTATTCAATCAAACCGTTCCCAGTTAAGGCATTCAAGTCCTTCGGCGGCGGTGACGGTTACGGTTCGGCATTCATTTACGGACTTCTCGAAGGTCTCGACATCATGGACTGCCTTGAGCTCGGAAGTGCATCTGCTTCAATGCTTGTTGCCGCTCACGGCTGCTCGCTCTTCATGCCGACGGTTGATGAAATTAAAAAGTTTATCAAAGAAGAAAAGGATAAGTACGGCGAAATGGTAGCCCGTGCCTAAATTTGGCTAATTTTGCCCACAGCACATTTTTCGTTCGGGGCAGTATATACATACAGCTCCCGAACTGCAAAAAGCACTGTGAACAAAATTTTCTCAAATTTATTCAGAGGTTTGATTGTAGGACGGAATAAAATCCGCCTAACAAAAAATCTCTCACTAAAATACGTTTTGGCAGTATGGTTCGGTAGAATACATTTGGCGAAATCTGTACAGCACATTTTTCGTTTGGGGTAAGAAAAGACAGCACTGAAAGTACAGACATCTAATATCTACAATCTAACGTCTATCCCCAACATCCTCAAAGAAAGGATCATAAGATATGAAAACAATCAGATTGACTGCCGGTGAGGCAATCGTCAGATACCTTGACAATCAGTACGTTGCCATTGAGCAGGACGGAAAGCTCGTTGAAAGCAAATTCGTTGAGCTTTTCTATGCTATTTTCGGCCACGGCTGTGTTCTCGGCGTCGGCGAGGCTCTCTCTCAGGCAGAGCACTCAATAAAGGTTATGCAGGGCAGAAACGAGCAGGGTATGGCTCAGGCTGCAACGGCATATGCCAAGATGAACAACAGACTTAAAATCATACCCTGTATGTCGTCAATCGGCCCGGGTGCGGCGAATATGGTTACGGCGGCGGCTACTGCCACGGTCAACAATATTCCGCTTCTCCTTTTCATGGGCGACACATTTGCAAGCCGACAGCCCGACCCCGTTCTTCAGCAGGTTGAGCAGCTCCATGACGGCACATGCACGACAAACGACGCTTTCAGAGCGGTAACACGTTATTTTGACCGTATTACCCGTCCCGAGATGGTTATGACGGCTCTGACAAATGCTATGAGAGTCCTTACAGACCCTGCCCACACAGGTGCGGCGGCAATCGCTCTCTGTCAGGATGTTCAGGGTGAAAGCTTCGATTATCCCGTTGATTTTTTCAGAAAAAGAGTACATTTCATTCCCCGACAGATTCCGTGCGACTACGAAGTTAAAGCGGTTGCCGAGAAAATCAAAAAGAGCAGGAAGCCCCTTGTTATTGTAGGCGGCGGTGTTAGATATTCGTTCGCAGGCGAGCAGGTAAAAGCTTTCTGCGAGAAGCACAACATCCCGTTCTCCGAGACTCAGGCAGGTAAGAGTGCAATCGAATCAAGTCACTGTCTCAATGTCGGCGGTATCGGCGTAACAGGCAATTCAAGCGCAAACGTGCTTGCCGGGGACGCAGATTTGATTATCGGTATCGGAACGAAATTCTCCGATTTCACAACCTCGTCAAAGTGGCTCTATGCCGATACTCAGGTTGTAACGATCAATGCCAGCGCATTCCACGGCGGAAAGCTTGACAGCATAAAGATGGTTGCCGATGCCAAGGAGGGTGTGAAAGCTCTCGAAAAATATCTTGACGGCTACAAGTCGGCTTATACGACCGAAATTGCAGACGCAAAGGCAGACTGGGATAAGGAAATGGCACGTCTTGCCGCAACGCACTACGGCGAGGGCTACACTCCCGAAATTCCTAATCATATGCCCGACGCAGTTGAAAGCTTCGTTAAAGCAACGGGCGGTGTTATCACTCAGACGGCGGCTCTCTCGCTTATTCGCAAGCTCATCCCGGCCGACGCTGTTGCAGTCGGTGCGGCGGGTTCGCTTCCCGGCTGTATGCAGAGAATGTGGACGACAGACAAGCTCTATTCCTACAATATGGAGTACGGCTATTCATGCATGGGCTATGAAATCGCAGGTGCGTTCGGATCAAAGCTCGCTTGCCCCGATCAGGAGGTTTACGCTTTCACCGGTGACGGCAGCTACAATATGCTTCATTCCGAGATGCTGACTGCATTGCAGGAGGGCAAGAAGATCAACGTCATGCTCTTTGATAACGCATCCTTCGGTTGTATCAACAATCTTCAGATGGGTCAGGGTGTTAATTCGCTCTGCACCGAAGCTCGTTACCGTGACGGCGACAAGCCGATTCGTGAGGGCGAATTTATGAATATCGACTATGCCGCATGTGCAAGAGGCTACGGCTATGTCGCATACACCGCAAAGACTATGGATGAGCTTGAGGCGGCAGTGATCGATTCACTTAAGCAGACTAAGCCTGTGCTCATTGATATAAAGGTCCTTCCGAAATCCATGACTGACGGATACGGCGGCTGGTGGAATGTCGGCTGTTCGGATATGCCCCGTACAGAAAAGGGTAAGGAAGCACTTGCCGAAAGAACGCAGAAGCTTTCCGAGGCTAAAAAGTATTAAGGCAACACATTACAAAAACTTACTATGCAATTCTTTAACAAGGAGAGGTAACATGGACGCAAAAAAAATTAAACTCGGTATTGCACCGATCGGCTGGACAAACGACGATATGCCCGATCTCGGCAGTGAGAACACCTTTGAGCAGTGCGTAAGCGAAATGGCACTTGCAGGCTTTGAAGGCTGTGAGATAGGAAACAAATATCCAAAGACCGTTGAGGAAATGCACGAGTACCTTGATATCAGAGGACTTCAGATTGCTAACCGCTGGTTCTCATCATTCATTCTCACCAAGCCCTTTGAAGAGGTCGAGAAGGATTTCAGAGAGAACTGCGAATTTCTTAAGGGCTGCGGAGCAAAGAGAATCGGTGCTTCGGAGCAGAGCTACAGCATTCAGGGACAGATGGATACACCTGTTTTTGAGAATAAATACGTTATGAACGATGAGGAGTGGAAGAAGTTCACCGACGGACTTTCAAAGCTCGGCAACATTGCTAAGGAATACGGCATCACACTCGTTTATCATCATCACATGGGCACGGTTGTTCAAACAGCCGAGGAAATCGACAAGATGATGGATATGTGCGATCCCGACGCCGTTTACCTTCTTTTCGATTCGGGTCACCTTGCATATTGCGGCGAGGACTACATGGCAGTTCTCAAGAAGTATGCCAAGAGAATCAAGCACGTTCACCTCAAGGATATCCGCCCGGAGATTGTTAAGCAGGTCAAGGACGAGCACAAGTCTTTCCTTCAGGGCGTTCGTATGGGTGCTTTCACAGTTCCCGGTGACGGCGCAATTGACTTCAAGCCGATTTTTGACGTTCTTGACGAAACAGGCTATAAGGGCTGGATGCTCGTTGAAGCAGAGCAGGATCCCGCAATCGCAAATCCGTTCAAGTATGCAAAGATGGCAAGAGCCTACATTGCAGAAAAGGCAGGACTTTGATTTATAGTAAATAGGCGCCCCTTTTAGGGGAGCTGTCACGGCTTGTCCGTGACTGAGGGGTTTGAATTAAGAGAAAAGATAAGAGTGAAAAGTGAAAAGAA